>ERZ1292633.2829-Hain-H41-02um-R1-2829-length-17407-cov-4_pt1 | contig 17407 bp, 8 predicted proteins | sample MGYA00564406_ERZ1292633 | MGnify/ENA primary metagenome ERZ1292633 (study PRJEB36523, sample SAMEA6512639) | groundwater metagenome | collected 2019-01-08 | study: AquaDiva: Metagenomics assemblies of 32 groundwater samples | reverse complement strand
ATCGTTATTTCTGGCGCGGGAAACTCTGAAGTCGATGCCAGTTTCCGGATGAACTGAAATGATTTCAAGGGTGTCAGCGCATTGAGGACAGTGAGGGTGAGGGAGCTGGGCATCTGTATATCCATGTCGACACCACCATCACCAGCGGTCCAGTGGTCATTCCATCCGAACATGATGCAGAGATACTGTGGTTTCATTTCTGAAAGGAGTCTGGAGCAGAGAATGCGTCCCTGATGCGACGAGTATCCGGGAACGCCGGCATTGATGACATCGTACTTCGCGGTGCCTTGAGTTTCATTCAGCATCGATTCAAGCGCTGTTGTCCAAATATACTGCTCCCTCACCGCCCACCCAAAGGTGCAGGAATTGCCGAGGGCCACGATGCGACATGCCGCATCCGGTTTGGGTTCCTCACCGCGAAGACCAGAGCTGTTAATGCGATAGGTCACCGCGCTGAATACTTGTGATGATATTTCCTGATTCGGTCGGAATTGCCAAAAGAGATCGTGATCCAGCCTGTATATCTCCGGAAAGTTGATGTCCTTATTGATGGGAAATTGTCTGCTTTTCGTGCGGACGTCAATCGAAGCCACGCGCACCCCTATCTCGACCGCGAGTAGTAGCACGGCGAGGGGAAGAAGTGAGAAGAGGAGCGTTCTCCCTATGTTCGTTGGTATGCGCCGCTTCATAAGGCATAAGAAACACATTGAATAAACGTGATGCAAGTCACGGAAAAAGTGTGGCAGAGCCGCCCACTTCGTGTTATCATGGGCGCAATTTTCAGGAAGGAACTATCTAGATGACAACTTACAATCGCGAACAACTGCTGAGATTTGCATCGGAGCGGGCAATCAACTATCTCGAGACGCTCCAAACACGTCGGGTGTCTCCATCCGAGGAATCTGCCAAACAACTGGCGACGCTACAGCATGCTTTGCCCAACGAAGGAACGGACCCCGGCGAAGTTTTGGAAACGCTCGATACCGTCTGTTCCCCGGCAACGATGGGGATGGCGGGCCCCCGATTTTTCGGATTTGTTATCGGCGGCGCCCTTCCGGTCACCGTGGCCGCCAATTGGCTGGCGACATCGTGGGATCAGAACACCGGCTACTTTGCCCCGACGCCGGCGACTTCGACACTCGAAGCGATCTCATTGCAGTGGTTGTTGGATATTCTTGGCCTTCCCAAAACATGCGGCGGCGGATTTGTCACCGGCGCGACCATGGCGAATTTCACCTGTCTGGCCTCGGCGCGCCATCATGTATTGGCAAATGCCAGATGGGATCTGAATGAACAGGGATTCAATGGCGCTCCCCCAATCCAGGTTGTTGTCGGAGGTGAGATTCATCCGACCGCGCAAAAAGCTCTAAGACTTCTCGGTTTCGGCAATAAGCAACTCGTTGTCGTTCCGGTGGACAGTCAGGGGAGGATGCGCCTTGATAAATTGCCCGCACTGAAAGCGCCGTGTATCGTGGTCACACAGGCAGGCAATGTGAATACCGGCGCATGTGACGCCATTGGAGAGTTATCCGATATCGCCCATGCGAGCGGAGCATGGGTGCATGTGGATGGCGCCTTTGGTCTTTGGGCGCGGGCGGTTCCTGAGAGGCAATATCTTGTAGATGGCATAGACAAGGCCGACTCCTGGGCCACCGACTGTCATAAGTGGCTCAATGTTCCATATGATAGCGGCATCGCCTTTGTCAGACATGAAGAGGCTCTGCGAGCATCGATGGCAATCACCGCGGCCTATCTGCCGCAGGATTCCGAAATTAGAAATCCGAGTGACTTCACTCCGGAGCTATCAAGGCGGGCACGGGGAGTTGATGTCTGGGCGGCATTACTCTCGCTCGGCAAACAGGGAGTAGCGGACATGGTTTTCAGCAATTGCAATTTAGCCGTTCGGTTTGCCGATCGATTGCGAGCTGAAGGATTTGATATCTTGAACGACGTTGTTCTCAATCAGGTTCTTGTGACATTTGGCGACGAATCGACCACGACTCGTATTATCGAGGAAATTCAGCGCGAGGGCACATGCTGGTGTGGCATCACCAAGTGGCAGGGAAAGACGGCTATGCGAATCAGCGTATCCTGCTGGGCTACAACTGAAAAGGATGTCGATACCAGTCTTGACGCCATTATACGCATCGCGCGCAAATTTGTCTGATGCTTGCACCACAAGTAACAAGCGCATGACGAGACTACACACTTGCCTAGTCCGAAGTGTTTTTATTTTCAATAAAATATTGCGTTGTAGCGCAATTTGGTCTTAGTTTTCTCCGTCTTACAATTTTGACATTTGATAATTTGCGTGTTCAACCTCACAGCAAAAGGAGAAGGAATGAAGAAGTGGAAACTCAGTATCGTGCTGGCGCCAGCGGCGATTGCAGTAGGCATAGGGGCCATCGCAATTGCACAGGGAACCGACAACTCTGCACAAGTAAAACGTGGCGAGTATCTGGTGACTGTCGGCGGATGCAATGATTGCCACACGCCAAAGAAGATGGGGCCGATGGGGCCGGAGCCGGACATGTCACGAAAGCTCATGGGACATCCGGCGTTGGAAATCATTCCACCTATTCCGACCGATGGGTTCGGGATGGGTAAGTGGATGGCCGCCACGAACGGACATCTGTCTGCTTGGGCTGGACCGTGGGGCGTGAGCTTTGCCGCCAATTTGACCCCGGACAATCTCACCGGTTCCGGAGCCTGGACTGAAAAGTCTTTTATGGATGCTCTGCGAACGGGAAAGCATCTGGGAACAGGACGGCCGATACTTCCGCCAATGCCATGGCCCAATTATGGCCAAATGACCGATGAAGATTTGAAAGCCATCTTTGCATACTTGCGGTCAATCCCGGCGATTTCGAACCAGGTGCCTCAGCCGATTCCGCCTCCGGCAAGCGGTCACTAAGCTACCAGTTCAATTTGCAATGGAAAGAGAGGTCGCATTCGCGGCCTCTTTTTTTTACCGACGAATCCGCCCACAAAGTGCAAATAGGCTCAGCGGGCTATTTCTCAAATTCGAAAAGGGGCATGGTCGCATAAGAAATCACAATGATAAAGCGACTCTACTCGATCAAGAACGAAACCTTGCTTGATCGGCCGTATGAGTCGACACAGACCAACTGATGCTCTCCGCGCTTGGGTGAACAAAAGGCTTTTTCACCCGATGCTGTTTTGGACAGTAGCGCTCCATCAAGAAACCAGTGCAGTGTTCTGCTGTCGGAAGAGCCGGTGGCCTCAATCAGCAGTTGCTGGTACTTTCCCGGGACTCGTGAGCGCAGAGCGTATACCGCTCCATTCTCTGGAGACACAATGACCGGGTTGTCGCCGTTGAATTCCCCCGTACAAAGGGGATTGTGGGGAGGGATGACCGCCGATGTGCCGCGCGATGTTCGCCACGCGGCCTGTCGTGGCGGCCAATGTTCTACAACCATTTCGCGAGTCTTTCGACCGTGACGACACGATGGACACAGCTGGTAGCCGGTTGACTGGTCAACAAGCAAGCGTTCATGGACTATGCATTCGTGATTGTCAGTGACGCCTTCGATATGAAAGTCGCTTATCCGGGTTTCGCAATCTTCGGAAGCAGGCATCCCACTGACGGCGCATACGTTATGAACAGAAACAGACGACGGCTTGGTAAACCACGGAGCTTCTTTCTCATTATAGAGCTGGTCGAATATGGTTAGCACAAGCGGTGCCGAGACCTCGGCTCCCACCAGGGAGACAGAACCTTCGGCGGAGAAATTGCCCGCCCAGACGCCGATGGTGTATTCGGGATTGTATCCTATCGCCCATGCATCTTTCCGTCCGTACGATGTTCCCGTTTTCCATGCGACCTTCGGCATGTCGGTCGTGAACTCCCAGCTGGTTGGGAGGTCGGGGCGTTTCAACTCTGTGAGAATGTCGGTTATCAACCATGAGGATTCAGAGGAAAGAAGACGCACCGAAGGATGCGGCGACTCTTCCTTGAAACATCGCCAGGGGATATACTCCCCTTGTCGTGCCAGCATTGCATACAGGTTGCTTAACTCAAGGAGATTTACCTCACACGAACCAAGCACCAGTGGGAGGCCATATTGAGGCCAGGGACGTGTCAAAGTGGTAATGCCGCCTCGGCGGAGAAACGAGTAGAGTTCACTGAGTCCCGTTTGTGATGCAAGATTGACAGCGGGTACGTTCAGCGACTGTGCCAACGCATCCCGGACACTTACAAGCCCTCGATATTCCTCATCAAAATTCTCCGGCATGTACCCAGCGTAGTTGATAGGCAAATCTTCCAGCATGAGCGACGGTGAGACAACGCCTTTATCGAATGCGATACCATACACAAATGGTTTCAGGGCAGAACCGGGGGATCGGGGAGCTAAGGCGCCATTCACCTGGCCGTGATGCGCCACATCTGTGAAATCCGCCGAGCCGACCATTGCCCGCAATTCTCCGGTCTTATTGTCGAGCACGACCAATGACAGATTATGGATGCCGCTTTGGTGCAGTGTATTTTGATACACTCGTGCCATCCGCTCACACATAACCTGCAGATTGTAATCAATAGTCGACTGGATTTCCGAGGCCTCGGGGGCAAGCTGAGCAATCGATTGGCAAAAATGAGGGGCAATTGATGTCGAAACCAGCCGCGAGAGAGGAATCTCCTCCTCTCTTGCCTGTTCATATGCAACGGAGTCTATCACACCGCGTGATACAAGAACATCAAGCACCTCCTCGCGCCTTTCTCTGCTTGCGGGGCTGTTTCTGTCTGGTCGGAAGCGATTGGGCGAGGATGGCACTGCGGTCATCAACGCACATTCTGACAGTGTGAGATTCGCCGAAGACTTACCGAGGTACAATTGTGACGCGGCCCCTATTCCCTCAATGTTTCCACCATACGGAGCGAGATTGAAATAGAGTTCCAGCAGTTCCGCTTTACTATAGGTCAGCTCAAGTTGGAAGGCGCGGAGGATCTCGATGCATTTGCCTGAAATCGTTCGCTCCTTTGGTTCCATCATACGAGCGATTTGCATCGTGATTGTCGAACCGCCCCGAACATATGTACCGGCCAGGATATTCTCCACTGCCGCTGAAATTAGTGAGACAGGGTTGACTCCCGGATGGTAGTAAAACCAGCGATCTTCACATTCGATGACGCTTCTAACCAGCAGTGGCGATATCTCATGTATCTTCACTGGCTTGCGCCAGAATCGATCCGACGATGTAAACATGCTCAGGAGTGTGCCACGACGATCATACACAAAAACGCTGTGGGCCTTGAATAGTTGCGACTCCGGCAGGGGAAATATCAGATAATGACAGATCGCGGCCACGACCACCAATCCTGCGACTATCGCCAGCGCCAGTGGGCGACGCTTCTTAATCCGGTCTTTCAGACGTCGCCACAATGCAAGAACAGAGATCATCACCGGTTCCCAACTATATCAGCGAATAATCATTCTACCCGAAGAGCCGCTTCCCGCGACAAGAGGATTATACATACACTCCGCCATCACAGGAGGGACGGCAAACGAACCGGAAGCTATTGCGCGAACGCTGTAATAGAAAGAGGCTCTATACCTTGCGTTCAGACGTGTAAAAATCAAAACCCGGTCGTCGCGAATATCCTGATAGTCTGAGTATTCCGCCCTAGCGGGAACCCATGATAAACGCGGCGTCGTCTTGAGTCGCGGGTTCTCTATTTCCAATCCGGCCGGGAGCATATCATTGATGACGATGTTTTCGAGAGGTTTGTCCATCGACTCAACCGTGATGACCCCAACCAGCTGTTGACCGATGGTTATGCTGTCGAGGTCGACAGGGTTGCCCCTGTCATCCACAAATGATCGCCTCACTCGTATGCCTCGCACATACTCAGGCGCCGTCGGTGAAAGGGGAATACCCGTCGCCTGCCAGAAATAATAACAGGGACCTTCGCCGGTTGTGAGCGAAAGAGAAATCTTCTTATCAGCAAGATCACGATCCTCTATACGATAGCCGTTTGAATCAATATGTTGCGGAGTCCTGCCCGCAATAGCCAGCACACCTGTGAATCCTCCGGCCTGAGTCGATTTGAAGTATCTCCCCAGCGCCGTCAGAGCGAAAGCATTCTCCTGTGTCGTATACCAGTGTCCAGCCTCGGCCCGTCCCATCAACGACTTCGCCACAACGTGGCTTGATGCTCCCTCTGGATCAATGGCAAGAAGGGCCTCAAGCAGAATGGCGTCGGTTCGAACGCCGGAGTTGTAGTAACCGCCCGTTTCCGGCTCAAAGAGATTCGGCTGTATTGCCGCCGGAACCAATTGACGTGCCTCGACGAGATTGCCGGTCAATGCCAGTGCGTGAGCGGCCTGATATTTGGTGAATTCAGGAAGAGTCGCGAATGAAAGATTCTTCAGATAGTTGATCGATTTCTTTTCAAGTTTTCCAGTTCGCGCCAAAACCAAAGAAGCGTACACGCGACAGGTAACATTATTTCCGATTGCCGTTTTTCCATTCGCTATCGCTGAAAGGTGATCCTCTATTTTATTCAGAGCGCCTTTGTCGATAAAGTAACCGGCCTTGGCGGCCTCAAGAAGACAATGTGAGGCATAAATAGTTACCCACGGATCCCCGTAGTTGCCCCCCGGCCACATCGAGAAAGAATTGTCCGGAAGCTGAAAATCGAGCAGTCGGTTAATCCCCTGCCGTATGTAATAATCGGCTCCGGATCTGCCAACAAGAGCCGGGTCGGCGATACGGGCCAGATCATCAAAAAAGAGGAGCGGCATGATTCGTGATGTCGTTTGCTCGAGGCAACCATACGGGTATGAAAGAAGATATTGAATATTTCTTCCGAACGAGGTCGCGGCAAGGGAGGATGTCTGAATCGTGTACTGATCTGTCCCACTGATCCACTCCCCCGGAAACATAAATTCCACCGGATGAGCCTGCGTTACAATTCCCGAACCAAACTTTGTCACCGGTGGCACCGCCGGTCGGCATGGCAACTCAAATGTGATGTAGGCCGAATCCAAAGTCGTCCGCGCGATGGCGCGAATGTTCACCTTCCCCACAGCCTGATCGGCTTTCAACTGAAAGACAGCCCGGCTTTCCGTTGAGGATGGAACATGAAGGATCTGAGACGACGGCGACACCGATTTCATCGGACCATCCATATTGAGCGCAACGGTGATATCAGCGGCCACAGCAGTATTGTTGAATACTGTCACCAACCCGTTGATCTCATCCCCCGGAGCCACAAATCGGGGGAAATGCTCCTGCACTATAATGTTGTCTCGTACCAGCATCTCTCTCGAAGCGCTTCCGAATTTGTCACGACTCATTGCTACGGCGTTCAATATGAGTTTGCCGTTGAATTCAGGGACATCGAATGTCACGCTGGCCTTTCCATCCGGGGCCGTTTTCACGACGCCTGACCAAAGAGACACGGGCTTGATCCGCTTCCCGGCAAAGGGATTGAGATGTTTGAGGCGACTCTGCGCAAATTTTCTGTCCCCCGCAGGCGAGAGATGACTTTCAGTCCGATTCACACGAGGATACAGATATGAATACATGTCATACGCCGCCAAGTAGGGCTTTCGTTTGCCATAGAAGAATGACATCGGATCCGGTGTTTTAAAATCGGTGAGCTGAATGATGCCCGCATCGGTCGCCGACAGCGTCACCTCGGCAGAAACCGCGCTTCCTACATCTATCTGTACAGTCATCTTCCGTCTCGGCGTGATAACTTCAGGGGCTGAGAGAGCAACCTGAAGTTTGCGCGACTGCGTGACCAAAGATATTGGCGTCAACCCGAAGGCTCTAGCCGGAAGATTTGGTTCCAATGACAAGGCCGGACGAATGATCGCGGCAGTAATGTACGCGTTAGGGAAAAACTCTTTTTGCACCGGAAGATCGATGACGGCCGTATTCTCGGCCATTTCGCGCGACATGGTCGTCACGATGCCGTCCTTCTCGACTGTCACAAGCAAGGTGCCGCCAAAGGGCGCCCGAACCTGAAGATGGGCGACATCACCAACTGCGTATGCCTCTTTGTCGAGGGCAAGCTCGATTCGGTCAGGATTTTTCAACGCCCACGGCGCCCACCCCCACCCGGAGGCATAGAACTCGACCTTCGACGAATGACCTCCGCTTGGATCCTCGGCGATGACGGCAAACTGGCCATAATCATGAGGGGTGAACGATATAGACCCCCCCGAAGCGCCAACTGCTACGACCGAGGAATCTATCTTTACCATTTGACGTTCCGACACCCACCGGTATGCTCCGGATTTCTCCGCCCTGAACAACGTGTGATAGATGATTTTGTAAATCGATACTTTGCAGGTATCAAGGCTGGTCGGCTTCATATCGCGATCGATGCAGACCATTGCGATTGCCACCGGCTCATCTATCTTGGCGTAGTTGTTAACGCCGGCTCGCATCCCCAGATATCGTGAGTACGGATGAATTAATATTTCGGTATAGCCACTTACTCCACGTCCACCAGCCTCAGAGACAGTCGTTGCAACCAACCCCTTCAGCGCGGAAGGAGCGCGCAATCCCGAAGGAACCAGATAGCTCCAATCATGTTCTCCATTTTCGCTCAACTCGGCTTCACCGAATTCGGCAGTTATGGTGTTGAAGGTTCTCTCGGAATTATTAAATGAATACGATTGGTAGTTGGCTGGTTGTATCAGACTCGGCTCGATAGTAATTTGTCCGGTCGCGCGATAACTGGCCGCAGGAGGACCAAAAAGAAAGCGTCCCTCCACATGAGCCTTGACGGTATCACCAGCGCCATATTCATTTCGTGGCGTCGCAACTGTCACCTTGATCTTATCCGGGACAAATTCCTCCACGAGGAATTCGTAGCGGCCGATGGTGATGTCTTCCCCTATCATCGCCGCTACGCTGTATTTGCCGGTCTGCGCAAAATCAGGGATAACCCAGGTCAGTTCCGAAGTTGCTCCTTTGTCTGATGCCTCCAGCCGAAAACTCTCCTGCTTGCGTCCACGGGAGTCGTTTACGATCAGAAAGTATGGGAACGTAGGCGGGAGGGTCACATCCTTGCCGCGAACAATTGACGCCAAGTGCACTGTATCCCCAGGGCGATAGACGCCACGGTCGGAATAGAGAAACGCTTCGTAACCATCGGACAGGTATGGCCGTCCCGAGACATCAAAATCGGTGATTGGAATCAGTGACTGATCGAGCCTAATATATGACAAATCACGCTGAAGTTCACCGGTAATTACGAAAGGCTCAAACCCTTCAAGACGATGCTTGATATCCGGGAACATCGCTATGCCGCGAGCGTCGGTCGTACCAGAAACGAGGGTTTGATTGTTCTTGCTGATGAGCGAGACCTTGACGCCCCCAAGGGGTTTGCCCGACGCAAGGGAATGGGTCCACACCATCATGAAATCGTCGGCCAGACGGGCGCTCATGCCAATGTCAGTCAACAGCACAAAACGGTTATCACTTGTCCATCGCTGATCTTTGTCTCTGACCGAGACCTTGAAAAGCCCTTTGGCTGAATCTTCGATGAGACCGGCAAGGTCGATAGTCGTGGTCAAGGCCTTGTTAGGGGTATACTCCAGCGACTTGTCCCGCGTTAACATCTTGCGGCCGTAAATACTGGTCCGATTCTCATACCAGTAATCATATTGATAGCCGTAGCCGCTCATGAGAAAGAAAATGATGTTGTTTGCGAAAATCTGCTCGACTTCTACCGATAGTTTTTTGACATTCATCGTGCTGATTTCGACAAGGCCGTTCCCACTACGAGGGAGGAAAATGCCATTTGATGTAAATCGCACCGAGGGCCGCAACTCCGGAATCTGAACTGCCTGGGCAAAATCGGCATCCAGCTCAACGCCGGATCGGGATTTGAGTCCCTTCTTGATGACAACTGTGTAATGCTCGCCCGCCACCAGGTCACCACGAATGAGAACTTCATATGGTTGAATTTCAACCCGCGCATTTGCCAATGGTTCTACAAAAATCAAGTCCTTGTTGTTATCCGGTGCGATGCTTTGGTTGAAATTGATGGTGATAACTGATTCATTCCCCGACTGATCTCCTCTGACATCATCGATCCGGAGCGGTGTTTGCGCCTCAACCCGGATCGGAAGGGAGATTTCGTTTTCCATGGGCATTGTGCCGGCAAGACAGCGAACGCCCCGCTCAATCACCAGCTTGTACAATTGTTCCTTCCTGGTTTGAGGAAAAGGCTCGCTTGTGATACGAATTACCCCGGTCTGCGGTGACGATGTGGAATATGAGGATACATCCTCATTCCGTCGCCCCAGGGATCGCTCGGCATCGTAGGCTGGCGTGAATTGCAGAGAGCTTCTTTCAGTATATCCTCCGCTGACTATCGATATTTTCCCTTTGAGAGCTTCAAGCGAGACGTCGCAATTGAAACGCAACCACACCGACAGGCGCACCTGCCCGGGTGCGTCTTCCACCTGATCCACCGAGTTCCGCGATTGCTCCAACGCGACAATCGGCGTGCGGAATTTGAACCACTGCGTGTGCAGTATCTTCAGCCCCGACGCCCACATCTTGTCAGACTTGATTTCGGCGACGTATTCGGTCGATGGACGCAAGGGGACATCGGGAAATATGCGCAGAGTAGAGACATCGACCCACCGTACTATTCCCGGAATTGCGGGCTCAATCTTGATTGGCGGAGCAAGTTCGGGCTGATTGATTGCTTCGGGCGCAACCATCGCCTTTGAGAAGACGATGGTGATATTTGTCGTCAGACCGCTTACGCCTATCGGATCAAACGAGTCAACCCGTATCTCATTGTCGGGCAATCCGACCGTAAGCGATGTCAGCAATATGACAGCGAAGCCGATGAACATGAGGGCCGCTTTCATGAAGGAAATGCTGAACTGTGGATGTGAACTGCGAAGGCGAGTCAGAAACTGTGTCATACCGTCCTCCCAGACGAGTGGCGCACCCGACTGTATGCCGAGGCGCTATTATGTGGACTTTTCACGTATTTTCGCGCATGTGAACATTGTAACGATAAGCATCACAAGTTCGTAACGCAAGATGGCCGAATTGTGGGGGATTGAATAGAAATATGCTGAAATTTGTGGGCGGCAGACGTCCGGTCTGCCCCTTTACTCATTCATTTAATCTGCGCTTGGAAGACTCTTCAACACCCAGTTTCGGTGAAATAGCCGATAGCACCCCGCTATGGGGCTTGTTGAAAAACCTGTCAATTCTCACCGCGCCCTCACAGTTGTCACTCCCGCGAAAGCGGGAGCCTATCTAACTCCTTGTAAGACAAGATAGGTTCCCGCGTACGCGGGAATGACAGAAAAGAGCATTTCGTCAAGGCATACTTTTTCAACAAGCCCCTATGCGGTGTGGAGGATGCATCCCCCCACCGCGAAGCGGTGGGATACCCCGATCATGACGCGGTAGTATCTACAGCCCCTGCGCGACCCGGTGCGACTGCTTGATGCAGTCGTTCAACCCTACACCATAGTAGGCGTTGCCCGTGAGATAGAGCTTTCCGAGTTTCTGCAGTTCGTTTTCGATACGCTCGATGCGATCGGCGTGTCCGATAACATATTGAGGAATGCCCCGCTCCAATCGATAAATCCTGACCATGTCCGGATCTTTGGAAAGGCCAATAATGTCACCAAGTTCCTTGCATACGATTTGCTGAAGCGCATCGTTCGACAGATTCACCGAATCGCGGTCGCCATCGCCACCAATCATGGTGCGAAACTGTACTTTGTGCTCGGGGGCGCGATCACGGAAGATCGAAGATGTCCAAATTGAGCCCATGATTCGGCGTTTTTCCTTTTGCGGGACAAGAAAACCAAAACCATCAAGATTACGACGCACCGCCCCGGCATCATATCCGAGACACACGACCGAGATCGGAGCGTACGGAATCCCTTCCAACCCATTCGCAAGTGCATCGGACATCGGACGAACCATATCCCCTGCCGAATAGGACGGTGTGGCCACAATCACCGCACCCGCCGAATGACTTTCACCATTCGCAAAAGCAATTGCGAATCTGTCATTCGCACGCTGGACCGAAATGGCCTTCGCGCCCTTTATGATGCTCTTTGCATAGCGTTCATCCAGTCGCATGATCACCGCGTCCAGTCCGCCATGAAACGAAGTAAGCCATCCCGTCGGTCCCCCCGGACTCCCTTTTTTCTTGCCGTCAGCCCGTGCTTTCTTGCCCCGGGCGATCATGGCTTTGGTGAGCGAACCGTATTCCGATTCCATCTCAGTCATGATTGGAAAGCATGATTTGAGTGATAGCCGCTCGGCCATGCCGCCGAAAATCCCTGAGACCATCGGCTGTATCAGATAGTCCGCCGCCTCACGTCCGATTCGCCGTTTGCCGAAATCGTAGATCGATTCGTCGTCGGTTGATGTTTTCCGGGGAACGAATGGTTCGCAAAAGACGCGGAGTTTGCCAGAGAGGCTCAGAACATCCGACGTCAGAAACGATTGTGGCGACATCGGCACGGAGCGAAGTTTTCCTCCGCGAAGAATGAAGCGATTGCTGACATTGTCTCTGGCCCGCTCAAGCTGATCAGATAATCCCAGTTCATGACACAATTGAAGAGTAAGTGGTTCGCGATCGAGAAACCCATTTGGACCGCGGTCGAAGCTGTAGCCGTCTACCCGGTCGGTTGCAAGTGTCCCGCCGAGGCGCTGTTCTGATTCAAAGAGAGCAATGCTCAGATGCGGTTTGAGCCGTTTGATAAAATGAAGCGCTGAAAGTCCCGATATTCCTCCGCCAATGATGTCGACATCAGTGCTATTCATGGCTAATCAGGTTTTGCTTGATGATTCCCGCCAGCACTTCGGCAAATCGCGGATCATCATTGAACATCGGCATGCGGCGAATCCTCTTGCTACCGCTTTCACCCATCAACTGCGGCAGTTCGATATCGATTTCATAGAGGGTTTCAATATGATCGCAGACAAAGCTGATGGGGACGACGAAAATTCCGCCCGACGTTTCGTTCAGCAGACGTTTGGTTTCGTCGATCGTATCTGGCCCAACCCAGGTCACCGGCCCGGAACGGCTTTGGAACGAAATGAAATAGGGACGCTCTCCGGCGGCCAGAGCGGCGGTTTTTTTGACCTGATCAACATAAGGGTCACCCTCGTCGACAAATTTCTGAGGAAGGGAATGAGCGGAAAAGAGCAAAACGTCATTCTTAGCGATATTCTTTTCGATATACTCGCCCATGAGTCCGGCATAATCCGGATTGTCGTGGAAATCTGATATAAACGTCGCAGAAACCCCGGGCAAAGCACGAAGTGTGTCCCTCGCGACCAGAAACGATGAGCCGGTAGTGGCGGTGCTGTATTGAGGATACATCGGCAAGAAGAGAATCCGGCGACAGCCATCGGCGTGCGCCTGCTTGATGGCGTTCTCGGTCATCGGACGGAAATACCTCATCCCCGCATAGCAGTGCACCTCGATCGATTCCTTTTTCAACTGCCGTTCAATAAGTCGTCCCTGCGCTTCGGTCCATTTCACCAGCGGTGACTTCCCTCCAATCAACGTATAGTGGTCTTGCACCTTTTTGGTTCGCAGGCGCGATATCATCCACGCGAACGGCTTCTGAAAAAGCGCGCCTCCGGGAAGGCGTATAATAGCCCGGTCGGAGAAAATGTTAAAGAGAAAGGAGGTGATATCCTCGATGCTGTCAGGTCCGCCCATGCTGAGGAGAATGACTCCAATCTTTTCTTTTGAATTGGTCGGCATCTATATCGTCCTTGAGTAGGTGGCTTTCGGTTTTGAATCGGCGCTATTGAGATAGGCGTCGAAGGTCATCGCGATGTTGCGCACGAAGGTGCGTCCAAGCGGCGTAATCTCGATCCCTTGTGGATTCAGCGTGAGAAGTCCATCGCTGACAAACTCTCCCAATGATTCCCGCTCCGTGGCGAAGTACGAATCAAACTCAACCCCGAAGCGCTTACGGAAACTGCCATACTTGAGTTGGAAGTTGCACATCAGATTGGAGATAACGTATTGGCGGACCAGATCATTCTGCGACAACTGCATCCCCCGATAAATGGCGCATCCCTTATCCTCGATTGCCTTCGCATACGGATCGACCTTCGAGATATTTTGAAAGAATGAATTGCCGATGTATCCAATGGCAGACATACCGAATCCAATCATCTCGTCTGCCGATTGAACGGTATAGCCCATGAAATTGCGGTGCAGACGGCCGTCGGCCTGAGCCAGTGACAGTTCATCATCGGGTAGCGCAAAATGATCAATCCCAATCTGGTGATAACCGGCTGTGATGAACATTTCCAAAGCTGTCAGGAACAGTTCATACTTGACTGCCGGAGAGGGGAGGTCTTCGGGATTAATCTTCTTTTGATGTTCCAGCATATTTGGAAGGTGGGCATAGGAATATATCGCGAGGCGATCCGGCCGCATGGCGATAACCTTCTCGATAGTGTCTCTGAACCCGGCTACCGTCTGACGGGGAAGGCCATAGATGAGGTCAAAGTTTATTCCGCGGAACTTGAGCGACTTCCCATAGTCCTGCGCCGCGGCAACGACTTCCTGCGGCTGAACCCGCCCAATGGCTTGTTGTACCGATGGATCGAACTCCTGCACGCCAATTGAAAGTCGGTTGAACCCGCGGCTCGCCAGCATATCCAGTTGCGCCCTTGTTGTAACGCGCGGATCGATCTCAATCGATTTTTCACAATCCGGCAGAAAGGTGAATCGCGAATCAAAGTGATCGAGAAGGCGCGATAACTCATCAACCGTAAGATGGGTGGGCGTCCCACCCCCAAAGTGGAATTGATTCACTTTAGTCCGTGATCCCAGCTGGTCGGCGGTAGCGTCGATCTCTCTCATGAGCGTCGTCACATACTCTCCGGGTCGGGATGGCTGATTGGTAATAAATGTATTGCATCCACAATACAGACAACGTTGACGACAGAAGGGAATATGGCAGTACAATGAGAGAGGCACCTCGCTTTGCGACGCGGCTTCGCGGAGGGTTTGGTGATAAACCTCAGGACCGACTTCGGTTGACCAGACCGGCGCGGTGGGGTAGCTGGTATATCGCGGACCGGGGCGGTCATACTTTTTCAGCAGTTCCGTATATAACGACATGTTGGCGGCTGACGACATTATTGCTCCCTTTCGTATCCATGAACTGTTTCAACCATTGCCTCTACCGATTCAAGCGGTGTTTCAGGCAGGATGCCATGTCCGAGGTTGAATATCACGTTGTCGTGCTTATCTAAATTGTCCAAAATCTGAAGGGTGCGCTCGATAACATGTTCACGCGATCCAAACAGCACCGTCGGGTCCAGATTCCCCTGAACAGCTTTGCCGGGGAGGGCTGTCGCTACTCTATTCAGACAGACTCGGTAATCCACGCCGACGACATCGCAATCGATATCCTTGATAATTTCTAGATATGGCGAAATGTTATTGACAAACAATATGCGCGGAACTCCCGAGCGTTTGAGCTGACCGAAAATCGCATTGACCGGTCTGGCGGTATACTGCGAAAAGTCCTCGAATGAAAGAATCCCATCCCAGCTTGAAAACAACTGCACCGCGTCGGCGCCGGCCTCGATCTGCATCTTCAAATAGCGGGCGATGACGTCACTCAGGAAATCAATCAGCTCTTCGGCGGCTGAAGGGTATTGCTGGAGAAACTGTTTGGCCTTATCGAAAGACTTCGATCCCTTCCCTTCGATGAGATAGCAAGCTAACGTGAATGGCGATCCTGAAAAGCCGATCACGGGGGTATCAGGAAGGGTCTGCTTGATAAGTCGAATTCCATCCGCCACGAATGAGAACTCTTTGGTAACATCAAAATCCCTGAGCCGTTTGACGTCGTCGGGTTGCCGCAGAGTGAAATCAAGTTGCGGACCCCCTTCAGGAAATGCCACTCCTACACCCATCGGCTCAAGAAGGGTAAGGATGTCTGAAAACAGGATGGCGGCGTCGAGATCAAAGCGTGCAATCGGCTGACGCACCACTTCGGCTATCAGTTGCGGAGTTTTGCACAATTCCAGAAACGATACCCGCTCACGGACCGCGCGATACTCAGGGAGATAGCGTCCGGCCTGACGCATAATCCAGATCGGGATCCGTCCGTCATTTTTACCCCAGCATGCTTTTATGAAGCTTCCGTTTTTCACACCCACACCGGGCTTTCAAGTTTGATGATGGAAGCAAGAGTTGTCGCCGCCCGGGTGAGTGTGGCCTCGTCATGAGCCGAGGATAGAAAGCAGACTTCATAGGCTGAAGGCGGGAAGTATATGCCCGCCTCCAAAATCTTTTCATGCATCTTGTTGAAACGCGTAACGCCGTCGGGATTGATGTCATCAGCAGACCGGGGAATTTCCCACTGAAAGACGATCCAGAACATCGAGGCCATGCCGGCGATATTGACATTGCTCCCCTTCAGTTCGCCCATCAGCTGACTGACAAAACGTCGATTTCTCTCCTCCAGTTGCGCATAGATGGTTCCGTCTGCCAGTTTTTTGAGCGTCGTGAGTCCTGCTACCATCGCAACCGGATTGCCCGACAGCGTTCCCGCCTGATAGACCGGCCCTAACGGGGAAAGCATATCCATGATCTCGGCCCGTCCGCCAAAAGCTCCAACCGGCATACCGCCGCCGATGATCTTGCCATAGGTAAGGAGGTCAGGACGAATACCGTAGTAGGCCGCGGCTCCACCCAGTCCAAGCCGAAATCCGGTGATAACTTCATCGAATATCAGGAGGGCGCCGTATTGTTCGGTCAGTCCACGCAGGAGACGGATGAAGTCGTGTCGTTGTATGAGCAGGCCATTATTCGCAGGAATTCCCTCAATAATAACTGCCGCCAGTTTGTCGCCATGCTTGCGAAAGAAATCAGTCAATGATTCTTCATTGTCAAGTGGAAGCACGGCCGTTTGGCTCGTAATCGATTCAGGTACTCCGGCCGATGACGGGCTTGAAAAGGTTACAAGCCCCGATCCCGCTTTGACGAGCAGATGGTCACTGTGGCCGTGGTAGCATCCTTCGAATTTGAGTATGAGGTCGCGCTTGGTGAATCCCCGTGCCAACCGGATAGCCGACATGACCGCTTCGGTACCGGATGAAACAAAACGAATCTTTTCAACGGGATCCACATTCTGCACGATGAAATCGGCCAGCTGATACTCCAGCTCAGTGGAAGCACCGAATGTCATCCCGCGTTCAACCTGTTTCTTAACAGCGTCGACAACATCGGGATCGGCGTGCCCATGAATCAGCGGTCCCCACGAGCAACAGAAATCCAGGTAGCGATTGCCATCGGCGTCAAAGAGATAGGCCCCTTCACCGCGGTCGATGAATCGCGGCGTGCCACCCACGGCTTTGAATGCCCGTACTGGCGAATTGACGCCGCCGGGAA
>ERZ1292633.2828-Hain-H41-02um-R1-2828-length-17414-cov-6_pt1 | contig 17414 bp, 16 predicted proteins | sample MGYA00564406_ERZ1292633 | MGnify/ENA primary metagenome ERZ1292633 (study PRJEB36523, sample SAMEA6512639) | groundwater metagenome | collected 2019-01-08 | study: AquaDiva: Metagenomics assemblies of 32 groundwater samples | reverse complement strand
CGCAAGAACGGCTGACGTAAGAGCTTCGATCAACTCCTCGCGGCCCTTTCCACTTCGCGGTGGGGAGGGCCGTTTTGTTGCCTCCGGGACCCGCCCCGGGGGCCGATTCAGTAGAATCCGTTGGTTCCCGGTTCCCGGATCCAATGACCGCGGAGCCGGCGAGAGGGAGCGGCCGGGCCGTCATTTCCTTGGGGGAGAGAGATGCAGAAGCGTGGGCCGGTGTGGAGCCGGCATGGCATTGAGGAACAGGGGCTCGCGACCACCGGCACGGTCTATTGGAATCTGCCCCCAGCGTGGGCTTATGAAGAGGCGGTGAAGCGCGGCGAAGCCGCCATCTCAGCCGACGGCGCCCTCATCTGCCACACCGGCGAGTTCACCGGGCGCTCCCCGAACGACAAGTTCGTCGTCGAAGAGCCGGGCAGCCAGTCTCAAGTCTGGTGGGGCAAGGTCAACAAGCCGATCGCTCCGGCGGCGTTCGACCGGCTTTTCGACAAGGCCAGGACGCATCTCGCCGGGAAAGACCTGTTCGTTTTCGATGGCTACGCTGGCGCCGACCCACGCTACCGCCTGCCGGTGCGGGTGATCACCGAGTCCGCCTGGCAGTCCCTTTTTGCCGCGAACATGTTCGTGCGCGAAGCCGATCCGGCGAAGCTCGCCGATTTCCGACCCGGCTTCGTCGTCCTGGACGCGATGAACGCGAAGGCCGACCCGGCGGCGGACGGCACGCGCACCTCGACCTTCATTCTGCTCCACCTGGCGAAGAACATGGTCTTGATCGGCGGCACGCAGTACGCCGGCGAGATCAAGAAGTCGGTTTTCACGGTGATGAACTACGTGCTGCCGGGCAAGGGGATCTTGCCGATGCACTGCAGCGCCAACTACGGCCAGGACCGCGACGACGTGGCGCTCTTCTTCGGGCTCTCCGGGACCGGCAAGACCACCCTCTCGGCCGATCCCGAGCGCACCCTCATCGGCGACGACGAGCACGCCTGGTCCGACGACGGCATCTTCAATATCGAGGGAGGGTGCTACGCCAAGGTGATCCGCCTGTCGAAGGAGGGGGAGCCCGACATCTGGGAGGCGTCGCACCGCTTCGGGACGATCCTCGAGAACGTCGAGTTCGGCCCCGAGAGTCGCAAGCTCGATCTCGACTCGACGCGATTCACTGAAAACACGCGCTCGAGCTACCCGATCACGCATCTGCGCAACAGCGATCCGGCGGGTGTTTCGGGTCACCCCAGGGATGTCGTCTTCCTCACCTGCGACGCCTTCGGCGTGCTGCCGCCGCTCTCGCGGCTCGCCGGGCCGCAGGCGATGTACCACTTTCTCTCGGGCTACACCGCCAAGGTGGCGGGCACCGAGCGCGGCGTCACCGAACCATCCGCGACCTTCTCGCCTTGCTTCGGCGGCCCCTTCCTGCCGCGGCATCCCGGCGTCTATGCCGAGATGCTGGGCAGGAAGCTCGAACAGCATGGCGCCCGTGTTTGGTTGCTCAACACCGGCTGGACGGGCGGCCCTTACGGAGTGGGCGCGCGGATGAAGCTCGGCCTGACGCGGCGCCTCGTCCACGCGGCGCTCTCGGGTGAGCTCGAGAAAGCGCCCACCCGTCCGGATCCGATCTTCGGTCTGGCGATTCCCGGCGACGTCTCGGGCGTGCCCGGCACGGTCTTACGTCCCTGGGAGAGCTGGTCCGACCGCGCCGCCTACGACGCCTCGGCCGCGAAGCTCGCCCGGATGTTCGCCGACAACTTTAAGCAGTACGAGTCCGGCGTCTCGGCAGCGATCCGCGCGGCGGGCCCGAAGATCTGAGGCTTCACTCCCCTTTGTGCTGGGGGTAGAAGTCGAGCGCCACATCCATCATCTTGGCGAGCAGCACGATCTGACCGGTGTGGTAACTCATGTGCTCGACGGTGTGGAAGAGGGCCGCGTAGCCGTCGAGCTCGTAGGTTTGAATGCGGCGGGTGCGCGCGAGATCGTCAGCGCTCAGTGTCTTCACTACACCCCGGCACCGGTCCACCGTGTTGCGCAGCTGAGCGACCAGGGCGGCCTTTCCGAGGCCTTCGCGCGCCGCGAACTCTTCGCTTCGATGGCGTTCGAACGGCTCGCCGCCTAAGCCGTGGATCACCCATTGCGAGAGGTTCCCGTGCAGGTGCGCCAGGAGATTCGCGACGCTGTTCGAGGCCTCGTTGGCGCGCCACCAGAGCTGTCGCTCGTCGAGCGGCTGGACGGCGCGCTCGATCTTTCCCAGGTATTCGACCCAGAAATGATCGGCAAACTCGATCAAGCGGGTGCGCATGGCGGAATCGAGTGCGGGCGGCTAGCCGCCCGCCTTGAGCGCGGCGAGCTCCTTGGCGGCGGCGTCGGCCTCCGCCGTCTTGCCGTCTGCCTTCAGGACCTCGATTTTGCGCTCGAAGGCCTTGAAATTGCGCGGCGCCAGGGCCAGCACCTGGTTGAGCTCGGCGACCGCCTCGGGAAACCGCTTCTCGGCGATGGCGATCTCGGCGAGCGCCGCGTGCGCCTGGTAGAGCTTCGGGTCGATGGCGAGCGCGTCGGCGAACAGCGAGCGAGCGCGCTCGGGATTCTTGGCGTTCACCGCCTGCGCGCCGGCGTTGTAGAGGAGCTTGGCGGTGTCCGGCGTGCGGTCCTTGGCGGCGAGCTCGGCGAGCTCGGCGTCGGCGGACCTGCCCAGGTCCACAAGGGCGTCGTAGCGGCTGCGCAGCGCCGAGAGACTGCCGGGATCGAGGGCGAGCGCCTGCTCGGCGGAAGCAAGTCCGGCTTCCGACTGTTTCTGCTCGAGCTGCACCATGGCGAGCACTTCATAGCCCTTGACGAACTTCGGGTCGAGTGTCACGGCGCTCTTGAGGCTCGCCTCCGCCCCGGCATAGTCCTTCACCTGAATCGCCTGGATCGCCGTGGCGTAGTCGTCGATGGCGGTCAGCGGATCGAGCGTCAGCTTGATGAGCGCGATCTGGCCCTTCTTGAGCTTCTGCGTCGCGAAGTCGATCGTCTGCTGCTGGGAGCGGAATCGCTCCTTCGCGACCGCGACGGAGTAAGCGGCCGCATCGTCGGGGAGAGTGCCGGTGACCTTGCCGAGCGCGTCGGTGAGCCCGGCGGTGGAGAGCTCGACCGCCGCTCCCGCGGCGCTCTTCATCGTGAGCAGCGCGTTGGCGACGGGTGCGCCCGATGGATCCAGCACGAGGAGCTCGAACGGGCGGGCCTGTGGCCCCTTGTCTTTGGCCTGGACGACGGCGGCGAGAATCACGAAGCTGGCGAGCAGTACGGAGAGTCGTCGAATCACGGAGTCCTCCTGGACATGAAGGGTCGCGCCCGCGCGGGGCGACCGCATTATACGAAGGTCAGTCCAGCGAGACGGTCGTCCCGACGAACCCGGCTGGCGGCGGTCTCCGGCGGCCTCCTGCCGCGGCTCGTTGCTCCAAATACCAAGCCCCGGCGCCGAGTCGACTCGGAACGCCGGGGCTCCAACCTCGACCCGAAGGTCGAAGCGCTGCTCAGATCATCGGGGGCGGCATGAACGGCATCGGCGCGGGCGCCGGTGGCGCCATCTTCACGACCTTCTTGCGGGCGACTTTCTTGGCCTTGCGCACTACTTTGCGCGCGACCTTCTTGGCCTTGCGCACCACTTTGCGCGTCGTCCTCCTGGCTTTGCGCACGGCCTTGCGCGTCGTCCTCTTGGCCTTGCGTCCGGCCTTTCGCGTGGCCTTCTTGGTCTTGCGCGCGGCTTTTCGCGTGGCCTTCTTCGCTGGAGCCTTCTTGCCTTTCTTCTTCGCTGCCATTAAGTCTCCTCCCCTGGTAAAGCGATCTCGCGATCGCTCTCTCCCGGTCCTCGGGTGGAACTGTCGGCTCTCGCGTGAGAGACGTCGACAGCGTTGGCTCCGGAAGAGCGTATGGTTGTGCGCTCATTGTCAACATTTTTCGCCGAGATGCAAGAGTTTCGTCGAAATTTCTTTGCGCGCGCGGGCTACCGAACCGTGTTGACGTTCGCGGCACCGACTCCACGGAGCGGCTTTCGAGCGCTAGCGAGCGTGTTGGGCGGCCGTGCAGTAGATTTCTCCGCGAGGAGCACTGCCCATGATTCAGCCGCCCGCCCGGATCGCCGCCCGCGCTCACATTCGCTCGCTTGCGCAGTACGAGGAGCAGTACCGGCGCTCCCTCGATGACCCGGAGCGGTTCTGGCGCGAGCAGGCGGAGATCCTCACCTGGTTTCACCCACCGCAGCAGATCTTCGACGCCGATCTCCGTGAGGTCGACTTCTCCTGGTACGGTGGCGGGCGGCTGAACGCCTGCTTCAACTGCGTCGACCGGCACCTGGCGGCGCGCGGCGACAAGACGGCGATCCTCTGGGCCGGGGATGAGCCGGGCGACTACCGCGCGATCACCTACCGCGAGCTGAAGCACCAGGTCTGCCGGATCGCCAACGTTCTTCTCGCCCACGGGGTCGGCAAGGGAGACCGGGTGGCGATCTATCTGCCGATGATTCCGGAGCTCGCCGCGACGATGCTCGCCTGCGCCCGGATCGGCGCCGTGCACTCGGTGGTCTTCGCCGGGTTCTCGGCCGAGTCCTTGCGCGGCCGGATCCTCGACGCCGGAGCGAAGCTGGTGGTCACCGCCAACGAGGGCCTGCGCGGCGGCAAGAAGATTCCGTTGAAGGCGACGGTCGACCGAGCGGTCGCGGGGCTCTCGTTCGTGACATCGGTGCTGGTCGCGCGGCGCACCGAGGCTGGCGTCGAGATGACCGAAGGGCGCGACTTCTGGCTCGAGGAGGAGTGCTCAAAGCAGCGTTCGACCTGCCCGGTCGAGTGGATGCACGCCGAGTCGCCGCTTTTCACGCTCTACACCTCGGGCTCGACGGGGAAACCAAAGGGCGTCCTCCACACAACCGGTGGCTACCTGGTCTATGCGGCGCTCACCCACAAGCTGGTCTTCGACCTGCATGAGGACGACGTTTTCATGTGCGCCGCCGACGTCGGCTGGGTAACCGGCCACAGCTACATCGTCTACGGCCCGCTCGCCAACGGCGCGACGACGGTGATGTTCGAGTCGGTGCCGGTCTACCCCGACGCGGGGCGTTACTGGCAGATCGTCGACGACCTCGGGGTCACCATCTTCTACACCGCGCCAACCGCGCTCCGGGCCATCGCGCGCGAGGGCGACGGGCACGTGAAGCGCTTCCAGAGGACTTCGCTGCGCATCCTCGGCACCGTTGGCGAACCGATCAATCCGGAAGTCTGGAGGTGGTACCACGACGTCGTTGGCGAGGGGCGCTGCGCCGTGGTCGACACCTGGTGGCAGACCGAAACCGGCGGCATCCTGATCACGCCGCTGCCGGGGGCGATCCCCACCAAGCCAGGTTCGGCGACGCTCCCCTTCTTCGGCATCGAGCCGGTACTGGTGAACGAGGCGGGCGAACTGCTCGAGGGCAACGGCGTGTCGGGCAATCTCTGCATCAAGGGCTCCTGGCCTGGGCAGGCGCGGACGATTTACGGCGATCACGCGCGCTTTCGCGAGACCTACTTCTCGCGTTTCCCCGGCCTCTACTTCACCGGCGACGGCTGTCGCAGAGACGAAGACGGCTACTACTGGATCACCGGCCGGGTCGACGACGTGCTGAACGTCTCCGGCCACCGCCTCGGCACGGCGGAGGTTGAGAGCGCGCTCGTGGCCCACGCCGCGGTCGCCGAGGCGGCGGTGGTCGGCTACCCGCACGAGATCAAGGGAACCGGGATCTTCGCTTACGTGATCATCACGCCGGAGTTCGAAAGCTGGGATCCGGAGGAGCTCGTCGGCGCTCTGAAGCAGCAGGTGCGCGAAGCGATCGGCCCGATCGCCACGCCCGACCGGATCCTGATCGCCCCAGGCCTCCCCAAGACCCGCTCCGGCAAGATCATGCGCCGCATCCTCCGAAAGATCGCCGCCGGCGACACCAGCGACTTAGGCGACGTCTCCACCCTCGCCGACCCGGCCGTTGTCGACAAGCTGGTCGAAGCCGCTAGGGCGTAGTCGCTTCGCTCGCGAGCACTCCGAGCACCTTCTCGCCGTAGCGCTCCAGTTTCTTGTGGCCGATGCCCGGGAGGGTGGCGAGCTCATCGAGAGTGGTGGGCTTGTGAAGCGCGATCTCGCGCAGGGTGGCGTCGTGGAAGATGACGTAAGGCGGCACGCCGGCTGCCTTGGCGAGCTCGGTGCGCAGGGCGCGCAGGCGCTCGAAAAGGCGCTCTTCCGGGAAGATCGATCCCTCGACGGCGGTGGTGGACTTGCGCTTGCGACCGGTCTTGACGCGCTCGCGTTCGACGCGGAGCTCGATTCTCTCCTCGCCCCGGAGGAGCGGCCGGGCGCGGGCGGTGAGGGCGAGGGTGTTGTAACCGTCGACGTCGGTCTTCAGATAGCCGCGCGCCACGAGCTGGCGCACGACGCCGCGCCACCGCCGCTCGTCGAGCTCAGGACCGACGCCGAAAGTCGGCAGCCGGTCATGGCGGTTCCGCTCGACCTTCTCGGTCCTCGCTCCCAGAAGCACGTCAACCAGGTGCTGCGCGCCGAAGCGCTCGCCGGTGCGCAGGGCGGCTGACATCACCTTCTGAGCGGCGACCGTCGCGTCCCAGGTGGCTACCGGCTCGAGACAGGTGTCGCAATTGCCGCAACGTTCGGGGGCGCGTTCGCCGAAATAGTTGAGCAGCACGAATCTGCGACAGGAAGTCGTCTCGCAGTAGGCGAGCAGTTGGTCGAGCTTCCGCCGTTCGACGGTCTTGCGCTCCGGCGACGCCTCGCCGCTTTCGATGAGCGCCTTGAGCTGCACCACGTCGCCCAGGCCGTAGGTCATCCAGGCGTCGGCTGGGAGACCGTCGCGTCCGGCGCGTCCGGTCTCCTGGTGGTAGGCCTCGAGGCTCTTCGGCGGATCGAGGTGCGCGACGAAGCGAACGTCTGGCTTGTCGATCCCCATGCCGAACGCGATCGTGGCGACGACGACGATGCCGTCTTCGCGCTGGAAGCGTTCGAGAGTCCGCCGCCGCGTTTCGCTCTCCATGCCGGCGTGGTAGGGCAGCGCCGCGATCCCCTGTCCGGCCAGGAGCTCTGCCGTCGCGTCGACCTTGGCGCGCGACAGGCGATAGACGATGCCGGCATCGCGCGGGTGCTCGTCGCGGAGGTATGCGAGGAGCTGGCGACGGCCGCCGTCGTCCTTGTCCACCACGCGGTAGCGCAGATTGGGCCGATCGAAGCTCGCGACGAAGATCCTCGCGCCGCCGAGCGCCAGTCGCTCGACGATCTCCCGGCGGGTCGCTGGGTCGGCTGTCGCGGTGAGGGCGACCCGCGGCACGTCCGGAAACTTCTCGGCGAGAATCGCGAGCCCGAGATACTCCGGCCGGAAGTCGTGCCCCCACTGCGACACGCAGTGCGCCTCGTCGATCGCGAAGAGCGCGATGCGGGCGCGGTCGAGCAGCCCGAGGAAGCGCTCGGTCAGGAGCCTCTCGGGCGCCACGTAGAGCAGGTCGAGCTCGCCCGCGAGAAAGCGCCGCTCGACCTGTTCTTGCGTTCGCGGATCGAGGCTCGAGTTCAGGACTTCGGCGGCGACTCCGAGCTCGGCGAGGGCCGTGACCTGATCCTGCATCAACGAGATGAGCGGCGAGACGACGAGCCCGGTTCCGGGGCGGGCGAGCGCCGGGACCTGATAGCAGAGCGACTTGCCGCCGCCGGTCGGAAGGAGGACGACGGCGCTGCCGCCCGCGACGAGGTGGTCGATGATGGCCTCCTGCTCGCCGCGGAACGAGTCCAGGCCGAAAACGCGGCCGAGAATCTCGCCCGTCGCCTTGCTCACCTCAGACGATCCATCGAAGGTGAGCCTCCTTCAGGCTCGCGCGGCGCGCTCGAGCCGCGCCAGAAGCGCCTGCTCAACCTCTTCGACCGGGATCGCGGCGAGGATGCCAGCGTGCCGCGAGCAGTCGCGCCGGTGGCACGGGAAGCAGTCCGGGCGCCGGCTCAAGACCCGATCCGAAGCACTCCACGGTCCATTGCGCTCGGGATCGGTGGGGCCGAAAAGAGCGACCACCGGTGTGCCGACGGCGCAGGCGAGGTGGAGCGGCCCGGTGTCGGCGGCGACGACGGCTCTTGCGGCGCGAGCCAGGGCGGTGAGCTCAAGAAGCGTCGCCGGGAAGCACTTGGTCGCGCCGCCGGAGGCGCCGGCGCCGACGCGGTCGGCAAGCTCCTCCTCGCCCGGCCCCCAGGTCACCAGGGTCGGGATCCCGCGCCGGCCGAGCCGGGCCGCGAGCTCGGCGTAGCACTGCGCCGGCCAGAGCTTCGAGGGCCAGCCGCCTCCCGGGTGGAGCAGCACCGGTCGACCGAGCTGCATCGCGGCGAGCTCACGCTCCACTGCGGCGGTTTCGCGCGCGAACGGCGGCAGCGGGAAGTCGCGCCGACCCACGGCATCGAGCCCGAGAGCGCCGAGGAGCGCGAGATTCTTGTCGATCACGTGGCGCGCCGCCACCGGCAGATCGCGAAGCTCATTGAGCAGCAGCGCCGAGAGCGGCTCCCTCCGGAAGCGTCCGCGGAAGCCGATCCGGCGCGAGGCGCCGCTCGCCCAGGCGCAGAGCGCCGCCTTCCACAGTCCCTGGAAGTCGAGCGCGATGGAGCACCGCTGCTCGCGCAGCGCGCGGCGCGCCGCGAGCAGGCCGGAGCGTGGCTCGCCGAAAAAGGCGCGCCAACCGCGGCGACGCGGAATCTCGACGACGGCGACGACCGCCGGATTCCCGGCGAGGAGCTCGCGGGCCGCGGGCTGGACCGCCCAGACCAGTCGCGCGCCGGCCGCGGCGAGCGCGGCCGCGGCGGGCAGGGTGTGAATGATGTCGCCGAGGGCCGAGAGCCGCACCGCCAACACCCGCGAGTCCCGCAAAGGGGAGGTCATGGGAAGAGTCGAATGCTAGCCCACGTCGGGCCTGCGAAACTCGCCGGTCGCCCGCCACCGTCCACCGATGGGACGATGACAGCGCACCCGGAGCGTCGTAACTTGCCCAGGACGCTCGGAGACGAAGGCGTCAAGGAGACGATAATGACGAAACCACGCAACTCCACCATCGGCCGGACCATCCTGGGCCTTTACCTCATTCTGATCGGCGGCTTGCTGTTCTCGTCGAATCTCGGACTCGAGATTCCACACGGCATCTGGAGCTACTGGCCGTTCCTGCTGATCGCCGGCGGCGGCGCCAAGCTCGCCTTCGGCGGCGATCGCGACTCGTGGAGCGAGGGGTTCTGGCTGATGCTCTCCGGAGTCTACTGCTGGATCTCGGTATGGAATCTCTGGGGCCTCACCTGGGGCACGGCCTGGCCGATCTTCGTCGTCGCCGGCGGACTCTCGATGGTGCTCGACAACTGGCTCGGCGGTGGCAGTGGGTGGCGGCGCCAGAAGTCGGACGCCGGAAGGAAAGGAGAGGATCATGTCGCTTGAGCTGGGTCGTCCCGACGAGCCGTCGAAACGCCCCCCGGAGGGAGCGAGCCTGGTGACCTACTTCACCCCGCGGCTGATTCTTGGCCTCGGAGTCATCGGCTTCGGCGTCCTGCTGCTGCTCGACAACCTCGATCTCGTCGAGGCGAGCCGGATGCTGCGTTATCTGGTCCCCTGCGTGCTGCTCGGCATCGGCGCCACCGTGCTCGCAAAGAAGAGCGCGTCGGGCTGGCTCTGGATACTGGCGGGTGGCTGGACGCTCCTGGGCGCGCTCGACATCATCGACGCCGGTTTCTGGGAGTTCTTCTTTCCGCTCGCCCTCGTTTCGGCGGGATACATCCTCGTCTCGCGGAGCTTTCGCGCTCCGCGGCCGAAGCCCGATGGGCTCTCCGACCGCGACGGGATCGCCAACGCCTTCGCTTTCATGAGCGGCAACGAGCGCAAGAACGACTCGTCCACCTTCCGGGGAGGCGATCTTTTTGCCTTCATGGGCGGCGTGACGCTCGATCTCCGGCGGGCGAAAGCCCTTCCCGAGGGGGCGATGATCGACGCCTTCACGATGTGGGGCGGGATCGAGATCCGGGTGCCAGAGAATTGGCGCGTCGTCTCCGAGGTGGTACCGCTCCTGGGCGGCTTCGAGGACAACACCAAGCCGCCCGCGGATCCTTCCGCGATCGAGGGGCGATTGCTCGTTCGTGGCGTCGCCTTCATGGGCGGCATCGAAGTGAAGAACTGACATGCGCACGGTCCATCCGCTTCTCGAACGCCCGGCCCGGCTGATCGGCTACCTGGCGCTCGCCGTGGCCTTCGGCGCGCTGCTCGCGCTGCTCCTCGATGCGGTCGCGCCGGGCCAACGCAAGGCCGCTTTCGCCTTCGCGGTGCCCATGGCGGTCCTCTACAGCTTCCAGTGCCTCTCGGCCTGGTACTCCGTGCGCCAGCTGCCGGCCGAACGGGCGGGAGGGGCGCGGCTCGGGTTGCTGCTCTCGGTCGCCTCGCTGGTTTCGTCGACGATCTGGGTGACGATCGGCTACGGCTGGGCGCTGCTGCTCGAGCGTTCCCCCGCCTTCTCGGGGATGCCGCAGCGATATCGCGGCATTCTGCCGATCCTTTTCCTGCTCGGCGTCTTTCTTTTCGCGTTCGCGACGCTCCTGCATCTGCTCTTCGTCGTCGTGGAGCGCTCGCGCGCCGCCGAGCGGCGGGCGCTCGAGCTCCAGGTCCACGCCCGGGAAGCGGAGCTCAAGGCGCTCAAAGCGCAGCTCGATCCGCACTTCCTGTTCAACAGTCTGAATTCGGTCTCGGCGCTCATCGGCTCCGACGCGCCGGCGGCGCGGCGCATGTGCTACCTGATGTCCGGCTTCTTCCGCAAGAGCCTCGGGTTGGGTCAGAAGGCGCAGGTGCCGCTCTCCGAGGAGCTCTATCTCGCCGAGACCTACCTCGCGATCGAGGAGGTGCGTTTCGGCGACCGCCTGAAGGCCGACCTCAAGGTGCGCGAAGAGACCCTGACTCTCGCCGTGCCGCCGCTCGTGCTGCAGCCGCTGATCGAGAACGCCGTTCACCATGGCATCGCCCACCTGCTCGAAGGCGGCACGGTGACGATTTCGGCCGCGCGCCGTGACGAGTTTCTCGAGCTCGCGATCGAGAATCCGTGCGACCCCGAGCGGCCCGCGTCGCGTGGCGCCGGTGTCGGCCTCGCCAACGTCCGCTCGCGGCTCGAGGCGGTCTACGGGCATCGAGCGCGCCTCGACGTCGAATCGGCTCCCGATCGCCATCGCGTACGCCTCCTCGTTCCGGCCGTTCCGGCGCCTTGAGTGAGAGCATGAAGGCGATGCGCGCTCTGCTCGTCGACGACGAAGACCTCGCCCGCAAGGTGCTGCGCGAGCTTCTTGCCGCGCACCCCGAAGTCGAGATCGTGGGCGAAGCCAACAACGGCTTCGCGGCGGTCAAGATGGTGGAGGAGGTCGCCCCCGATCTGCTTTTTCTCGACATCCAGATGCCGAAGCTCTCGGGCTTCGAAGTGCTCGAACTGGTGGGCGACAGGGTGGCGGTGATCTTCGTCACCGCGTACGACGAGTTCGCGCTCAAGGCGTTCGAGGTCCACGCCATCGACTACCTGCTGAAGCCGGTCGAGCCGGCGCGCCTGGCCGAGGCGTTGGCGCGCGCCCAGCGCCGGCTGGTGGCGTCGGAGCCGAAGCCCTCCGCGCTCGCACTCGCGGCCGACGCGCGACCACCCGGACGGCCCGTCGAGCGCGTGCTGATCCGCGAAGAGGGGCGGGTGCATGTGCTCCAGGCGGCGAAGATCGATTTCGTCGAGGCCAAGGACGACTACCTGTCGATCGCGTCCGCCGGCAAGCGTTTCCTCAAGCAACAGACGATGGCTGAGCTCGAGGCGCAACTGGATCCGGCGCGCTTCGTGCGCATCCACCGCTCGTACCTCTTGAACCTCGATCGCATCGCGCGCCTCGAGCTCTACGCCAAGGACAGCTGGATCGTGATCCTGCAGGACGGCGTGAAGCTTCCGGTTTCGCGCAGCGGTCACGCGCGCCTCAAGGAGCTCCTCGGATGATCGAGATTCGGAATCTCGTGAAGGACTACGGTTCCGAGCGTGCGCTCTCGGACGTCTCGCTGGCGATCGAATCCGGCGGCTGCGTGGGTCTCCTCGGACCCAACGGCGCGGGCAAGACGACGCTCGTCGAGATTCTGGAGGGGCTGCGCGAGGCGACGAGCGGCAGCGTGCGCGTCTTTGGCCTCGACCCGGCGCTGGAGGCGCGGCCGTTGCGCCTGCGCATCGGCGTCCAGCTCCAGGCGACGGCGCTGCCGCAGGAGCTCAAGGTCTCGGAGGTGCTACGGCTCTACGCGGCGTTCTATCCGGCGACGCTCGAGCCCCGCGCGGTGCTCGAATCCGTCGATCTCCTCGCCAAGGAGCGCGCCCTCGTTCGCACGCTCTCGGGCGGCGAGCGTCAGCGACTGGCTCTGGCGCTCGCGCTGCTCCACGACCCCGAGCTTCTTCTGCTGGACGAGCCCACGGCGGCGCTCGATCCGATGGCGCGGCGTGGGGTGCACGCGATCGTCGAGCAGCTGGTGGCGCGCGGCAAGACCGTGCTCCTGACCACCCATTACATCGAGGAGGCGGAGAAGCTCTGCCGCCGCGTGGTGATGATCCGGCGCGGCGAGATCGTCGCCGACGGCTCGCCGTTCGAGCTGGTCGGCAAGGCGGCGGGCCTGTCGACGCTCTGGATCGAAGTCGACGGGCCGTTCGATCCCGCGCCGCTGCTCGCGGCGGGTGCGGTGGAAGAGGGCCGCGAAGGCCGCCATCGCCGCTTCGGCGTCTCGGATCCGGGCGCCGCGATCGTCGCGCTCGGCGATCTACTGAGAGCCCAGGGCGCGCGGCTCGTGGACCTTCGACTCAAGCGTCCGACGCTCGAGGATGTCTACCTCGAGTACATGGGCGAAAGCGACGCAGCGCGGGAGGTCGCATGAGCGCTCTCGGCGCCGCGCTCGCGCTCACCCGGTCGTATCTTCTGGAGACGGCCCGTTCGCGCACCTCGCTCTTCTTCACCCTCGCGTTCCCGCAGCTCTTCCTCTTCGTCTTCGCCTTCGTGTTCGCGGGCGGCAGGCCGAACGACGTGGGGTACCTCATGCCGGGCCTGCTGACGCTCACCACCATCACGTCGAGCTTCTTCGGCTACTCGATGCGGCTGGTGGCGGAGCGCGAGCGCGGCGCCTTCCGGCGCCTGCGGGTCACGCCGGCCACGGCCGGGACGGTGGTCGCCGGGAACTTCCTGCACGCGCTCGCCGCGCTCGCCGTGGCGCTCGCGTTCCAGTTCGGCGTCGGCTGGGCGGCTTTTCGATTTCCGGTGGCGGGATCGGCCGTCGCGGTCGCCGCCATGCTGCTCGCGGGAGCGCTGGCGTTCGTAGCGCTGGGTCTCTTCGTCGGCTGCGTCAGTCGCGACACGCGATCGGCGCCGGCGCTCACCAACCTGCTGGTCTTTCCGATGATGTTCCTGTCGGGAAGCGCGATGCCCTTCTTTGCCCTGCCCGGCTGGATCCAGCAGATCGGCCGCTTCTTGCCCGCGACCTACCTCAACGAGGGACTCCAGCGCGCGATGATTCAAGGCAGACCGCTCGCGGATCTCGCCGGACCGATTGCCGCGCTTCTGGCGTATACGGCGGTCGGCCTCTTCCTCAACGCGCAACTCTTCCGTTGGGAGTCGACCGACCGGCTGCCGCCGCGGCGATTGGCGATCGGGCTCGCGGCGCTGGCGCTGGTCGTCGTCGCGATCGCCCTCGCCGGACCCGAGCTCACGATGGCGAAGCGGCCCGGCTGAGGCGTTTCACGCGGCGAACGCCGCGATGGCGGGTATACACTCGCGCCATGGTGCCCAGTGTAATGGACCAGCGGAGTTCCGCGGGCCAGCGCGCGCTGGTCGGGGCGGGCGCCGGCGTGTTGATCGTCGCCGGATTGAAGCTCGCGGCGCCGCTTCTGGTTCCGATCGCCTTCGCGCTCTTTCTCGGGGTGCTGTCGCAGCCACTGCTGCAGGGGCTCCTGCGTCGCCGCGTGCCCGTCGCCCTGGCGGTGTTCATCACGATGTTGGTCCTCGCCGCGGTGGCGGCGTTCTTCGGGCTGCTGCTCCTGGGCTCTCTGGGCGAGCTGCGTGAGGCTGGCCCGACCTACTACGCCGAGTTCCAGGGTCGCATCTCGTATACCGTCGAGTGGTGGAAGGGCAAGGGCATCTCGATCCTCGACTGGATGCCGGTCAGGTACCAGCGCCCGGAAGCGATCGTTGAGCTCGCCGGCAAGGCGATCAAGGAGATCCTGAGCCTCGCCTCGCAGGTGACGATCGTGCTGCTGACTCTGGTCTTCATGCTGGTCGAGGCGGCGGCGCTGCCGGCGAAGCTCGATCGCCTCGCGACGCGCTACCGTTCGGCGCTGCTCCGCGTCTCGCCGGTGTCGCGCGAGCTGCAGCGGTATCTGTTCATCAAGACGGCGATGTCGCTCGCGATCGGGCTCGTGGCGGCGCTCTGGGTGGCGGTCCTGGGCATCGATTTCCCCGTGCTCTGGGGCATCGTCGCCTTCGCCTGTCACTTCATTCCCAACGTCGGAGCCCTCCTTGCCGCCGTGCCGCCGATGCTCCTCGCCTTCATCCAGTTCGATCTTTCCAAGTCGTTCGCGGTGCTCTTGGGCTATCTGGTGATCGGCACGCTGCTCGGAAACCTGCTCGAGCCGACGCTCCTCGGGCGGCGGCTCGGTCTCTCGACGCTGGTGGTCTTCCTGTCGCTCCTCTTCTGGGGCTGGCTCTGGGGGCCGATCGGCATGCTCCTGTCGGTGCCGCTTACCGGCACCATCAAGATCCTGCTCGAGAACAGCAAGTCCTACGGCTGGATCGCCATCCTCCTCGACTCCTCGAGCCCGCGCGGCGCTCTGCCCGCCCCGGCCGCCGATCCGCTGGCGGAAGGCGTGGCCTCCGACCGCGGCTGAAGCGGGCGCCCGGCGGCGTTGACTTTCGGCCTCAAGTCCGTATCATTCGACTGAAACAGTACCTTTCGTGTACTGTTTCTCTGAAGGAGCTCCGATGATCCGGATGACCAAGCAGACCGACTACGGCTTTGTGCTCTTGAGCCACCTCGCGAGTGAGGTGGCGGGGGGCGCCAACGCGCCGGAGCTCGCGGCCGAGACACGGCTGCCGTTGCCGATGGTCAGCAAGATCCTCAAGTTGTTGGTACGGCAGGGTTTGTTGGCTTCCCACCGCGGCGTCAAGGGGGGGTACTCGCTGGCCCGACCGGCCGCAGCCATCAGCGCCGCCGAGATCCTCCAGGCGCTCGAAGGGCCGGTGGCTCTGACCGTCTGCGTCGAAGGGACGCCCGGCGAATGCGAGCATGAACACTACTGCACGACCCGTGGACCCTGGCAGCGGATCAACCGAGAGATCTTCGCGGCGCTTGCCGGGGTCACCCTCGCCGATCTGACGGACGGCCCCGCCCTCCAACTGGTTCAGCTCGGGCACCGCGCGGACGTCACCGCCGCGGCCGCCGAGGCGGTTTAAGAAAGTAGAGACGATGACCACCACCGACACCCAGACCATCGAACAGCTCGCGACGCGCGAGTACCAGTTCGGTTTCATCACTGATATCGAACAGGACACCTTCGCCCCGGGCCTCTCGGAAGAGACGGTGCGCCGGATTTCAGCTCTCAAGGAGGAGCCGGAGTGGCTTCTCGAATGGCGCCTGAAGTCGTACCGCCACTGGCTCACCATGAAGGAGCCGACCTGGGCGAACGTGCACTATCCGGCGATCGACTACCAGTCGATCGTCTACTACGCGGCGCCCAAGTCGATGAAGAACGCCCCGAAGTCGCTCGACGAAGTCGATCCGGAGCTCTTGAAGACCTACGAGAAACTGGGCATTCCGCTCCACGAGCGCGCCGCGCTCGCCGGCGTGGCGGTCGACGCGGTCTTCGACTCGGTCTCCGTGGCGACGACGTTCAAGGGCAAGTTGAAGGAGATGGGGATCATCTTCTGCAGCTTCTCCGAAGCGGTGCGCGAGCACCCCGAGTTGGTGCGCAAGTATCTCGGCTCGGTCGTCCCCTATTCGGACAACTTCTTCGCGACCCTGAACAGCGCGGTCTTCTCCGACGGCTCTTTCGTCTTCGTGCCGCGGGGGGTCAAATGCCCGATGGAGCTCTCGACCTACTTCCGCATCAACGCCAAGAACACCGGCCAGTTCGAGCGCACGCTCATCGTCGCCGAAGCGGGCGCCGCGGTCTCCTATCTCGAGGGCTGCACGGCGCCGATGCGCGACGAGAACCAGCTCCACGCGGCGGTGGTAGAGCTCGTGGCGCTCGACGACGCCTCGATCAAGTACTCGACGGTGCAGAACTGGTACCCCGGCGACAAAGAGGGCAGGGGCGGCATCTTCAACTTCGTCACCAAGCGCGGCAAGTGCGCGGGCGAGCGCTCGAAGATCTCCTGGACCCAGGTCGAGACCGGCTCGGCGATCACCTGGAAGTATCCGTCGGTGATCCTGAAGGGCGACGACTCGATCGGCGAGTTCTACTCGGTCGCGGTGACCAACAACTACCAGCAGGCCGACACCGGCACCAAGATGATCCACATCGGCAAGAACACCCGCTCGACGATAGTCTCCAAGGGGATCTCCGCCGGCCGCGGCCAGAACACCTATCGCGGTCAGGTCAAGATCCTGGCGGGCGCCGACCACGCGCGCAATTACTCGCAGTGCGATTCGATGCTGATCGGCGAGCAGTGCGGGGCGCACACTTTTCCCTACATCGACGTTCAGAACTCGACGGCGCGCATGGAGCACGAAGCGTCGACCTCGAAGATCGGCGAAGACCAGATCTTCTACTGCAACTCGCGCGGCATCGAGACCGAGGACGCCGTATCGATGATCGTCAACGGTTTTTGCAAGGCGGTCTTCCGCGAGCTGCCGATGGAGTTCGCCGTCGAGGCCCAGAAACTGCTTTCGGTATCACTCGAAGGATCGGTCGGTTGAACGAGGCATCTGTGTGTCGTGGCTGCCGCGACGGCGGCGGGGTCCTGAATCCTGGATCGACGCGTCAGCGGCCACAGCACGCGGAGCGGCGGTCCAGGATTCAGGACGCTGGCGGCGGCGCGGGCCAACTCGATTCTGTTGAACAAGGAATGACGGGAAAATGCTCCTAGAGATCCAGAACCTGCATGCCAGCGTCGACGGACGCGAGATTCTGCGCGGCGTCGATTTGAAGGTGAATCCGGGCGAAGTGCACGCCATCATGGGTCCCAACGGCTCGGGCAAGTCGACCCTCGCCCAGGTGCTCGCCGGGCGCGAGGAGTACGAGGTCACCCAGGGGCGGGTCCTCTTCGACGGCAAGGACCTGCTGGAGATGGCGCCGGAGGAACGCGCCCGCGAGGGCGTCTTTCTCGCCTTTCAGTATCCGGTCGAAATCCCAGGAGTGTCGAACACCTACTTCCTGAAG
>ERZ1292633.2825-Hain-H41-02um-R1-2825-length-17425-cov-6_pt1 | contig 17425 bp, 12 predicted proteins | sample MGYA00564406_ERZ1292633 | MGnify/ENA primary metagenome ERZ1292633 (study PRJEB36523, sample SAMEA6512639) | groundwater metagenome | collected 2019-01-08 | study: AquaDiva: Metagenomics assemblies of 32 groundwater samples | reverse complement strand
GTTTGTTCCCAAAATGTTTTTTGAGACTACTGATTAAATCGACCCCTCGTTTTTCCGAGGTCCGCCCCGCCTATTACGGCGTCAAACGTATTTTGGGAACGTTTTTACTGTTACCCATATGAGAAAAAGTATACCAGAAAAACTAACTCTTGTCAACCCCTACAACCTGCCCGGGCGCGATTGTCTTCGGCGGCTGGGGTGGCAAAGGCGTCGGAGGCTGAGGTGCCGGCGTGGGAGAAGGAGGTGGAGAGGGCTTCACCGGCGGAGAAAATTCCCGCCTGGTCATAGGAGCTGTCCGGGGTGGTTGCGGCTGACCCTCAACACCCTGAAATTTTGGCTTTGGTTTATCAGGTAATTTGGCTTCGAAGCGAGGCTTGCCAGAAAAGGGTTTATTATTTTGAAGAGGCTTCGATTGTGGCGGCTTAGTGGCAGAAACTATTGGCCGACTGATCGGTGGCTGAGTAGAAGTACGGACCGGCTGCGCTAGAGGCCGGAGGGGTGGGGCTGCTGCAACTTTCGGAGCGGCCAGACCGCCATCCTCATCTTCGAAATCCTCCTCACCGAGTGGCCCCATCCCGCTCCAGCGCATAATTTTCTCCTCAATTTTTTCACGCGGGACAGCGTAGCGTTCACGCGAAACTCTGACGACCTTCTCCATACTGTCCGTAGTAATATTGATCGGGGCAAGCGTAGTCGCGCTGAACGGCTTCGATGCCACGCCATCGATCATCAGCTTCAGATAAACCTGAAACTTCGGCAAGTTTACCAAATCCTCCTCGATGAAAGTCGGGATAAATTCCTTGGCAAGTATCTCAGCGTCGCTCGATCCGACCCGGAAGGTGACGGTCGTACCAACGTTGCCAATGACGGCGGCGAGCACCTTCTCGTCGAGTTGTTCCATATATTGGTGCGCCATGATGAGATCGAGTCGATACTTGCGCGCCTCGGATAGAATCCCGGCGAAGCTCTCGGTCGCGAAATTTTGAAATTCATCGACGTAAAGAAAAAAATCCTTGCGATCCTTCTCGGGAATATCTACTCGCTCCATCGCGGCGAGCTGAAGGCGCGTGATCAACATACCGCCAAGCAGTCGCGAATTATCCTCGCCGATGCGTCCCTTCGACAGATTCATCACAAAAATTTTCTTCTCATCCATTATCTCGCGAATATTAATCTTTGATTTTACTTGCGCGACAATATTGCGGATGATCGAAGCCGACAAAAATTGACCAATCTTATTCTGAATCGGAGCGACCGCCTCCTGCTTATATCGATCGGGGAAATTTTTAAATTCCGTTTGCCAGAAAGCTTTCACTACCGGATCCTTGGAATTGGCGACCACTTTATTCCGGTAATCTTCATCCGCCAGCATGCGATTGATACCAAGCAGAGTCGTGCCGGGGAAATCTATCAGAGCGAGGATAGTATTATTCAAAATATATTCCATACGGGCGCTCCAGACGTCCGGCCAAATTTTCTTGAACACGCCCATCAGGCCGGAGGTGACGAGGTGCTTCTGCTCGGGGCGAACCGTCTCCAAAATATTAAAACCGATTGGATAATCCAAATCGCCGGGATTAAAATATACCACATCATTGATGCGATGCGCCGGAATATAATTGACGATCTTCTCCGCGAAATCTCCGTGCGGATCCACGAGGCCCACGCCATGCCCGGCGTAGATGTCGTTCAGCACCATATTCTCGAGCAGGGTCGTCTTGCCCATACCGGTCTTGCCTACCACGTACATATGGCGGCGACGGTCGTCGATCTTGATCCCGAATTTCTGATTTTTATTACGAAAATTCGTCGCGCCAAAAAAATTAATTTCGGGCGGATCTTTGGATTCCGGTACGGCTAATTTTGGAATAAATTCTTCTTCCATAGGAATCTATTATTCAATTGTAATTATACCCGAAAAAAAAGCCCTTCGCAAGGCAAACAGAATTAAGGTGTTTAAATAACTGACAACCACTCTGCAATCTAGAATTACTGGAACAATTTGGCAATTTTCTCGACGTCGCCCGGATTGGCCGACCGGATGATCGAATGCATCGAGCCACCACCGTCGTTCTCATATCGCGGGATAATGTGCCAATGAACATGCCCCACCGCCTGCCCGGCCGCTGGACGATTGTTGATACCGATATTTAATCCGGCTGGTTTAAGTTTCTTATCCACCAATTCCGCCGTCAACTTCACACCATTCATCAGTGTAAGCCAGACTTTATGTTTCATATCTTTCATTTCTACAGCATGTTGCTTCGGAATCACCACAGTGTGCCCCTTCGAGCAGGGATGGATATCGAGAAATGCGAGAACAAATTCATCCTCAAATACTTTATGACAAGAAATTTCACCAGAAGATATTTTACAGAACAAACAATCATTCATAATTAAATTTTAATTATGCCAACTCCACAGCTTCACCTCACCAAAGGATGTAGAAGTTGCCGCCGGTGAAGAACTGATAAAAGACGAAATCCCGGCTCCGGGTGACACCAGAATCCAGCAACGGCTGGCTCCGGTATTATTGATCCCGTTCCTTACGTCCAATATGCTGGCATCCCGATGCCCCGCAAAAATTTGTGAGAGCTCAGGTTGTTCAAAATTATGGCTAATCGGGAAACCTCCGCCGATGATCGCGCTATTTGATATCGTCTCAAGCGCGAGGAGCGGATACACATCGGCGATGACGCAATGATGCTCCTCACCCTTCTCCATTTCCCAGACATATTTCATCGCGGCAAATTCATCGTTGCTGTTGGTGTTGGTGTCAGGTCCAAGCGAATACGAGGCCGCGACTGTAATACTCAAAATTAAAAAACCAACTGCTACCAACGGTTTCGTTCGCCTTGAGAATGGTATCTGGCTGAGGCCGAGCGTAAACAAAGTTATAAACAAAAACGCCAATACCACATCCAGTCGCCTGGTCAGAAGATGCTCGCCCGGGAGCCAATAACGCGTCACAATGTAACTCAGATAAATCCCGCAGGTAATAATCAGAAACCAACCCAGATGCGACCGAGATGGATTTTCATTTAAATTCCCGGAGAGGCGAGGCAAACTTCCCAATCCCCCAAGATGCGCCGCTCTGAGCCCTACAATAACAAAACCCCAAAAACCCACCATGAACGCTACCAACCACCAGCGTAAAAATGTAAAATAATTCGCAACAAAAGAATACCCCGGCGTCTGATTGAATATAACATTTCCAACGGAAATATCGTGAGGCCGAGGACCGGCGGCGAGATAGTAGGCGGTAAAATTACCAAGGAACTGCTTCAGTCCGCCCAGCAAGGAGCCGGTCGGCCAGAGGCCACTCGAGCCGAACTGCCACTCAAATAGCGGCAGTACCATCGCCACCAGCAAGGTAATCAATAAAATCATCGGCCAAGAAAAATCTTCCTTCCAATTGATCAGTTCAAAAATTAAAAATGACAACCAAAACAAAAGAACGAACAGCGAATAACTGAATAATGACAGAATACCGGCGGCGACGAGGATCCAGACCTGAGAAGACTCGGGATTCTCCGCGCGTTTGAAAATAAGAAGTACCAGCGCCAGCCACGATATAAATCCAAGATTCACCGGCAAAGTAAACGCTCCGCTCACCTGCCACGCGAACGGCAGGAAGCTTAGCCAGACAAATACCAACGACAGACGCCGACTCCAGCCGAGGCTCCGACCGATCTCAAATAGGAGCAGCGGAATAAATAACGACCAAAGGATCGGCATCAGCCACTTGTTCAACGTCATGAGATTAAGCCCCGAAATTTTCGCTATCAGAATACTGGTCCCCCAAAGCTGGCTATAGGCGACTCTCCCGGCGTTAGATAATAAACTTGAAACCGAGGACCGATCACTGATGGTCGGCTCCGCGAAGTTTGATCCGGCCAGCAAATTGTTCTCGGTCGCAAGATGACGCCAGCCATCGGCGCCATAAAACAAATCATGCGTCAGTGGTAAATAACTGTGTAGTAAAAGAGAATGGACAATGAGAAGTCCGAGTAGCCAATTCGTCTTCATCCTGGTTACGATGGACATCGCGAGGACGAAGGTCGCCAAGGCGAAAACATAAATAAAATATTTATTTATAGTCTGCCAGGGCGATAGGATCGCGCCGCCAGTCCGAGAAATTGCCAGCAGGTAAAACCCAACTCCGGCTAAAATGAGATAGCTCAGAATGATGAACCAATGTTTCGACTGCGGCAACTCCATAAGCTCAACCTTCTTGGTCTCTACGAACTCATCAGGGAAGGCGTTGCGGCGCGCGATAAAAAATAACAAGGCTGAAATAGCCAGCGTCGCGGCGAGGATACATGCTATCGCGAAATATGAAATCTGCCAGAATAGGACGGCGGCGCCGGAGAGCCAGCTGACTATGAGAAACGCAAACAAACTGCCCAGGGCAATGGTTCGAAAGCTCTTTTTAAAATGAAAAAAAATCACCAACGCCTCCCTAAGCAGGAAGCCGGTAGCTACGAGAACTCCCAGAAACAATAACCCTAATATTCCTCCAAGCATATGACGGTAATTTCAGCAGGTATTATACAACATTCTGAACAGTGTGGCAAAAACCAACTCACCCTGCCAATTTGGCCAACCCAATATCCTCTCCGATAATCACTTTTTCTTCCTTAGCTTCAGTCAAGTTATATTCTTTTTGAACCCCGCCGATATATCCTTCCCTCTCGAAGGTTACGAAATAATCGCTTGGTCCGACCAGGAACGCATACCGCCCCTTTCTGTCGGTCACATGAAAATCGATTAATTTATTATATTTTTTTGTAAACAGCCTGACGACTGTCTTATATAAAGGATTGTCACTGCCAACTTCGAAGACGGTTCCCCAGCCCTTTAGTCGCTTCGGAGTTATGAATTTCAAAAATAAGACGTACAATGAAATATGAATAGCGAGAAAGACCCAGATATACCAAACATTGGCAATCATTAAATACACAAACATCAGGAACGCGCCGCTCATGGAGAAAATATTTTGCGCGATGCGGAGATCCTTTTCAAAAATAAATCTAGCTGGAGTTTTCGCCTGCTCGACTGGATCAATCGGTATGTTCATGGCGACATTAACATCTTCCTTGCCTAGAGTTATTTTCTGCCCATGATAGATGTCCGTCATCCTCCCATCTACATTATCCTCCGCCAGGAATTTGGATGGGAAAACAAAATTATTTTTTGCAACCTCGATCCGATACGCCCCCTGCTCCACCACAAAAAATCCATAATTCCCCTCGGGATCGGTTACTCTGGTCTGGACTACCTTGTCTGTCTCCACATCTATCAACCGGACGGTCACCAGCGCGAGCGGCAATTTATTCAAACTATTATATACCCTCCCCCAACCTTTTCTTTTTCTGATACCGAGAAATAGCAATGGCTGAAGGAATAAATACCTGGACAACGGGAGTGCTACACTCGCCAAGGATGGCGCAAGCACGACAGCTGAGGCGCCGATCGTTGCTGGGGCCACTACCTGTTTTGTTATTTTTTCTACCTGAGGATTGTCCGATAACTCTACTACTTTCTTGCCAATCGCCACCGCGTCTTCTGCAATGTATGAAGCCCCGGCAATCACATTTTCCACAAATATTTTTGCATCATAAGCTATATTCCCTATAAATACCGTCGCCGTAGTAGAGCTCGCATATACAAACACCGGTCCAACTTTAGGCGTATCGGTCGGAACGTTTTCCAAATTTGACGCAAGTAAATTAGTTTCGGGCAACTTGGCAACAGGCGGGATTTCCTCTCTAGTTTTACTGATCAATGTCGTAGTGCTAATTTTCGTCGGCAATTTGGCCACCGGGCGCGTCGAAGAAGCCGTCGCAGACGTATTGGCCGTGCTCGTGGCCACGACGGTGGTCGTGCTGGCGACGGTAATTGTGCTAGTGGTTACGTCTGAAGAGGTACTCGTTGCTACCGGTGTACTGGTCGTCACTTCGGTCGACGTGCTCATTTGGACGATTGTACTTGTCGTCGATGTTGCTCCGGATGCGACAGGCTCCGACGACGAATATAATACTGGAGCATTTCCGCCCGCCGGGACGGGCGTCGCGGCATTGGGATCAATATATGAGAGTGTCACATCGGACAAAACGGGCGAGGATATTCCGCGCGCAGAGGTGAGTGTCGCATTGTATTGAAAGAAACGATCGCTTGATCCGTCCGTCAAGGATGCAGGTAGGGCTTCGGTGCCGGAGGGCGCGGTGAAATATGATCCGGCCGTACCGTCCGGCCCGACAAAGGTCGCAGAGGAAAGTCCGCCCGCTGTCGAAGCGGTACGTAATTGAAATTGAACATCGCCGTCAGTGTTTAGATTTTCTGTCCAGGCGACAGGTGATATAACGTTCGCCGCGTCGGTGGAATCGAAGGCTGAGGAAGTTACCGTACCACTTGGGCGATAGGCGGTATAGCCGAGAGACACCGCCGAGACCTTCGGGGTGTTGGAGGTATTGGAAGTTTGTAATTGTATCTGATATTTCAAATATCTGGAGCCGTCGTTGCCAACGTCTATCGCCGTGCCCGCCTGATTGGTGAAATATGTGCCGGCGGTGCCATCCGGTCCGACATAATTCCATGTGGCATTGTCATTATTGGTGGCGATTTGAATCCGAACCGGTGAAGCGCCGACCCCGACGGTACTTGATGTGAATGATAAATTATTGTATTCCTTGGCCCCGACGTCAATCATTGCTGAAGTAAAGGTGCCAGTGGCTTGATAGACATTATTATCAATAATATATCTTAAAAAACCCGTACCATTTCCAGTTATTAGATATATGATACTCTCCGAATCGCTGCGAATCATTTGAGAGCCATAATCATTACCATTAATGCCGGCCGGAACTGGATCAAGAGTGGTCCAAGAATTTGTTGAAATAGAGTAACTTAGAAAACTGTCCTCGGTTGTGAACGGATTTGCTCCGTCGCTTGACCAATATCCCGCGCTAAGATAAATATTATCCTCCGAAGAATTGCGAGTCATCTGGGAGCCGGCTCCCACCCCGACCGGCACCTGCGTTAATTCGGTCCAGGCGCCGCCCGAAATAGAATAACGATAGAATTTGGAAAATCCAACATCAGCATTTGCCGTTACCAAATAAATAAAGTCACTGGATCCGTCACGAAGCATCTGAGGGCCATCGCCAACACTACTGGGTACCACTGGCAATCCTGTCCAGCTATTACCGGAGATTGAATAACTACTAAACCCATCGGAATAATTTGCCGATGCCAGATAAATAGTGTCGTCGGAGCCATTGCGAATCATCTGCGCGCCGTAGCCGACTGCGCGAGGTACAACATCCAGGTTGGCCCAGGTATTGCTGACGATGGAGTAGCTGTAAAAATCGGTAGAATTGTTTCCTCTCGCCAAATATATAGTGCTACTGGCTCCATTGCGAATCATCTGCGCGCCGTGTCCCACAATGCCGGGAACATCCGTTAAATTTGTCCAGGTATTGCTGGCGATGGAATAACTGTAAAAACCGGTAGAATTATTTGCCCTCGCCACATAGATGGTATCATCAGAACCATTACGAATCATTTGAGCTTCCCATCCTGCGGGATCTGGCAAATTAGCCAAATTAGTCCAGGTATTACTGGATATTGAATACCTATGGAAACCAGTGCCGCTATTTCCTTGCAGAACATAAATATCATCATCAGTCGCGTTGCGCATCATTCTGGTTCCGTAACCAGTCGAGCTAGGCACCGCCGGCAAACTATCGTCCCACTGCGACTGTATCGCGACCGCCAATTGCACATTGCCGCCCGATACTCTAGTATTAGAATTTGTGCCGGTACTAAATCCCCCGCCCGTATCATCGCCGTTTGTAGCAAAGGTTGCGCCGTCAGTAGCGGTGTACGTGGTCGTCGCCAATGTAATTTGTCCGGTGGAGGATGCGTTTAAATTTGATATTGAATTATATTGCGTCCAGCCGGCACGATTGCCAGTGTGGGTAGGGACAGCTCCCCCATCCGTGCCTCCCGACCAATCGGTCTGTGCCCAGGTATAGGTCACGGCCGCCTTCGAAGTCTGAGCGTGCCGCAGGTAATAAAGCCCGCCCTGAATAACCAAAAACGAAAAAATCAGCCAGCTCGCGATACCCATCCGCAGGGGATGAAATTCCTTCTGAGTAAGAATCAATTTTAAATTTGACCAAATGTTCGGGCTGCCTTTGAAAAAAGAAGGCGTGAGAATCTTGATAAACCAAACTGGGAATAAAAAAATATTCTTCAAATATTGTCGCATTATTTGCCCGCGCAGATAACCCAGCTGTCTTTTGTGTTCTTCAAGATCGCAACCATTTTCATCACATTCCTTCTGCAGACCCTCCCTGGATTGGCGAAGTCCAACCAAAATCCAATACCTGTACATTTTCTGTACGATATTTTCATTCATCTTGCTTTTTCCTTCATCTTCCATATTAACAATGGCAACAAACCTAATTAATCTTTATTAGTGTACCATGTAAAATGCGGTGGAGACAACAAGCAGGCTGCCGTCCCACAAACTATAAAATTAGCTCCAAAAGATATGCACAATTCAATCACCTTTTCTCCCCAGATAAGCTTGTCTATTAATTTAGATTACGGTACGATGCTTACTACTTACTATTTACTACTTTCTAATTACTAACTCCCACCCATGTCCACCGACGAAATAGAAAAAATCCCACCGCAAAGCCTCGAAGCCGAGATGTCATTTCTCGGTTCGATTCTGATTGACAAAGATGCGATGATCAAAGTGGCCGATATGGTGCGGCCGGAAGATTTCTACAAAGACGCTCATTACAAAATTTTCGAAACGATTATCGAGCTCTATTCCAAAAATGAGCCAATCGATCTACTTACTCTCAGCACCCGCCTGGAAGAAAAAAATCAGCTGGAATCAATCGGCGGACGCACCTACCTCGCCGCTCTCACCAACACCGTCCCGACTGCTTCCAACATTGCTAATTACGCCGGCATCGTTCACCGCAAAGCCACCCGCCGCCGCTTGCTTGGCGCTTCGCAGGAGATCGTCCGTCTGTCATTCCAAGAGGAAAACAACGATCTCGAAACCATTCTCGATCAGGCACAGCAACACCTCTTCGGCGTTTCACAAATTTATTTCAAGCAATCCTTCTCCCCCATTCGCAGCGTTCTCGCCGATGCCTTCGAACGCATTGATGAACTTCACAAAAATAAGGGTCAGCTACGCGGCATCCCCACCGGATTCAAACAGCTGGACAATCTGCTGGCCGGCCTCCAGAAATCCGACCTCGTGATCATCGCCGCCCGCCCCTCGGTCGGTAAATCCTCATTCGCGATGGACATCATCCGCAACATCGCCACCAAGCAGAAAATTCCGGTCGGCCTATTCTCGCTCGAAATGAGCAAAGAACAACTCGTCGATCGTATGATCTGCTCCGAGGCAAATGTTGACCTATGGAAAATGCGCACTGGACGATTGTCGGACCGGCCGGAGGACGACGACTTCCCTCGCATCGGCCATGCGATCGGCACACTCTCTGAAGCGCCGATCTTTATCGACGACTCCCCTAGTATCAACATCATGCAGATCCGCACCAAGGCGCGACGCCTGCAAGCTGAGCACGGCCTCGGCCTCATCGTAGTCGACTACCTACAGCTCATGGAATCAAGCGTCAAGGGCGACTCCGACAATCGTGTTCAGGAAGTTGCCGCCATTACCCGCGGCCTCAAAGGTATCGCCCGCGAACTAAATGTACCGGTCGTGGCGCTCTCACAGCTGGCGCGCGCGGTCGAACAAAGCAAGCCAGCCATACCGAAATTATCTCATTTACGCGAGAGCGGATCCATCGAGCAGGACGCTGACGTGGTTATGTTCATTTATCGCAAATCAGCCGACCGAAACTACCAGAAAGAGGATGTCGCTCCCGATGAGAGAAACATCGCCGAAATTCATATTGCTAAACACCGTAACGGCCCGACCGGCATGATTAAGCTGGCTTTCGTCGAACAATTCGCCTCATTCCGAAATCTGGATAACGAGCTAGCTTCTTCGAAAAATAACAACAACGGCGGTAGTAATAATAATGAAGCGGCGCTTAAGCCAAAGTCGGCCTTTCAGCCCAGGCGAGAAGAAACGCCGGAATTTTAAACTGTCATTCCCGCGAAAGCGGGAATCCACAATCACCAACAACCAATGTGGATTCCCGATCCTGGTCGGGAATGACAATCAATGACAAAAAAATTAAAAATTAATTTCAATTGTATGTCAATGTTTTCAAAACTGAAACAATTCAAAGATCTCCGCGACCAAGGCAAGAAATTGCAGGGCGCTCTCGAAGGAGAAAGCGTCACCACCCGCGCCATGGGTGATAAAGTTGTCATGATTATGGATGGCAATATGCGCCTGACCGGACTCACGATCGATCCGGAATTATTAAATCCTCAGAAAAAAGCTTCCCTGGAAAATGCCATCAAAGACGCCCACGATGAAGCGCTCAAAAAAATGCAACGCATCATCGCCGGCAAAATGCAGGAGATGGGGGGGTTCCCGGGGATGAAATAAGTTATAAAGTTGAAAGTTATAAAGTTATAAAGGTTTACAAAACTAGGACAATCGACTTGATAACTTTATAACTTTATGAACTTTATAACTAGTAATTTGTGTATACCCCCTCAATCAAAAATTTACTATTCTGTCTAAAGAAACTCCCATCCGTTGGCGAACATACGGCCGAACGGTATGTTTTTCATTGGCTGAAATCGGGAAAAAAGGAAGTGACAGAGCTGATGCTGGCGCTAAAGGAACTGATTGAAAAAGTTAGGAGCTGTGAAGTGTGTTGGGATTTCTCCGAAACCTCGCCCTGCGCTATCTGCTCTGACAATAAACGTGATCAGACGATAATCTGCGTCGTAGCTGAGCCGGCCGATCTGATGGTCATCGAGCAGACTGGAATATTTAAAGGTGTTTATCATGTTCTGCGTGAACTGGTCGATATCGGCGATGAGGATAGTTTACAAAAGATGAAGGCCGCTAAATTATTTGAAAGAGCCAAGAAAGTTAATGTGAAAGAAATTATCCTGGCTTTAAATCCAGACATGGCAGGCGAAACAACTATGCTTTATCTCGAGCGAAAATTAAAAGAAGAAAATCCTAAACTTCAGGTAACGCGCCTCGCGCGCGGACTACCGCTCGGCGCTGATCTGCGTTACGCGGATGAGATAACCCTCCAGAGCGCGATAAAAAATCGGACAAGTAAATAGAGTGGTCAAAAACACATCGCCCGCCCCAAGTTTCCCGGGGCGGGCATTTGTTTACCGACATAGACTTAAAGTGGGACGTCTCGGCTTATCTACCACAAACTCAACTTCCTTACCAAGAATCCGAGCCCCCCAGAGCCGGGCCATTTTCTTCATTACCGGAAGCAGGTTGGCCGCGTCAAGCTTGGTCGGATTTACAGGCTTCGAGCCATTGGTGGCTGCAACATCGGCCAAATGCCTAAATTGGCCAATGTAAAGGCACTGCGTTTCAATGACTAACCGGCTGAGCATAATTCGCTCGACGATTACCTCTTCATTCTTCCTCAAGGCAACCAATCGAAGCTCATTCACTACTAGCCCGAAAGCGCGATTGACAGAATCCTCAATGAGCTTCTTGTCTTTGCTAATAGCACGCATGGTTTTTGCTCTCCTTACAGCCGGGTTCGGATACATTATACCTAGGAAAGTGGAATTGTCAACGGCAAACACAATACGCAGACAGCGTTTGACCAACCCACCCCTACCCCGCCCAAGCGGGGAATAAAAAAAATCCCTCGGATTAAATCGAAGGATTTTGAAAATTTTTGTGATTACCCAATCTTCACTTCCGTAAATCGCTGTCTCTGTCCGTGCACTTTATGGTATCTCACCTTACGTTTGAACTTCTCGACGCGAATCGTGGCGTGCTTGCCCTGCTTCGTGACGAGAGCGGTGACAGTGGCTCCCGACACGGTCGGCGTCCCAACTTTAACATCCGCGCCATCATCGCCGGCAGTCAATAATACCTGATCAAAAGTTACTTTGTCACCTTCTTTCACATCAAGCTTTTCAATCTTAAGAACGTCTCCAGTCTTAACAAGATACTGCTTACCACCGGTTGCGATTACAGCTAACATATTTTTCTAAAATTAATAGTAGACGCAGTATAACGGAAACTGAAGTAAAAGTCAAGCCTGCCTGCCGATGAGGCAGGGATAATCATCTGCTCGGCCCAATTTCAACCCTATCCCCCACTTTTATCCCGTGTTCCGCGATGAATCCGGCCGGAAGCTCTAGGACGCCGTTACCGGGAATTTCATTCGAATAAACACTTAATTCCGACTCAGTGCGACCCGGTTCGAGCGGTATATTCTCAGCGAGGTCAGTGACCGTCGCCCCATTCAGCCAGATCATATCAATCGGGAAACGCATATCGCGCATCACCATCCTATTTGTCCCGACTTGGTCGAATACAAAATACATCCCGGCGAACCTACCCATCGAATCTCGATCGCTGAGGCCCCTAATCTTCGCCCGCTCTGTGTCCGCTACCTCAAAATTATAATCCAGCCCAGAAATTTTAATCAGCGCCGTCTTCACATTGTCATTCCGAGAAATCCCCGCTCGGGCGGGGTCGGCCTCAAGGCCGGGGGTGGGTTCGAAAACGTTGACCAACCCACCCCTACCCCGCCCAAGCGGGGAATTTACAGCCACCATTAAAAAAATCGCCAAAATTATAATCCCAAAAAAAATCAAAACCCGCCAGGTACTATTTATTCTTTTCATAGGAACGATTTATTTTCGGCAGGCGGACGCTGACCGCCGCTATCCCAAGCACGGCGATAATTATAACAACTAATTTCTGACCGCTTGGCAGGAGAAGACCGAGCGAACCGAATACTGCCGCCAAAAAATAAAAAACTAAAACTACCGCGCGCTCCGATAGTCCGATGTCACGCAGGCGATAATGAAGATGCCTGCGATCACCGCGAAAAAGTGGCTCATGCGCGCGCCACCGTTCATAGACCACGCGCGCTATATCCAAGGCCGGCACGAAAATTACCAGGAATGTGATCGCGAGTTTGCTCCCGGAAATAATCGCGAGGACGCCAAGTATAAAGCCGATAAAAAGACTCCCGCTCTCGCCAAGAAATATGGAGGCCGAATGAAAATTAAAAATCAGAAATCCCAGACACACTGCCGCAAACATGAGGGAAAGCAAGGCGACATTCGGCTGATAGAACTTACCGGCGCGCGAAAGGAAAAATATCATCAGAGAGCCAATGAGTACTACGCCGGTCGAGAGCCCGTCGAGGCCATCGGAAATCTTGGTGGTAAACATAATCCCGATGAGCCAAACGAAAACCAACGCATTGCCGAATAGCGTCGAGAGCGGGACTACCCCGCCAAATGGATTGGTAATTTTATCAAGGCCGATACCGAACGTGACGGCGATCAGGGCGCAAAGCGCGATCGCAAGAAATCTCCAGCGGGGCGCGACACCGCGAATATCATCCGCGACGCCGACGACCAGGATGATGAGGCTGGCAATGAAGGCGGCGAATAATTTATCCTTGATAATTTCGATGCCATAGACCGGCTGCGCAAAAACTAAATAGCCGACGGACACCCACCAAGCGATGAACAGCGCGACCCCGCCAAGCAACGGCACCGGCCGATCGTGAAACTTGCGTTCAACGTCGGGCCTATCAAGTACATCAACCTTACCGGCGACACGACGCACCGCCAGCGTACAAAAAATCGACAAAGCCAAGCCTAATAAAGCAAAATAGTACATCATGACTTTCAACCTTATAACTTTTAACTTGCAACTGTCACCCTTCCCCCCTCTTCAAGTCTGATGGTCGAGTGTCGCGGCAAATTACCGGACAGCAACAGCTCCGCCAGCTGATTCTCTACCTTCTCCTGCAATACGCGTCGGAGCGGCCGCGCTCCGAAATCAGGATCAAATCCGAGCGCCGAGAAATAATTCAGCGCCTCATCGGTAACCTCCAATTTAATTCCCTTCTTCTCGAGGTCCTTCCCAATCCGCGCCAACATCAGGCCGGTGATCTGCTTGATGGCCGCCTGGGACAGATGATCAAAGAGAACAATCCCGTCGAAACGATTTAGAAATTCCGGTCGGAAATATTGCTTCAACTCGCCGTGCAGAAGACGATCCTTGATCATATCCTGGCTGATACCCAGCTTCGTCTGCTCCTGTACATAGCTAGTGCCGGCATTGGAAGTAGCGATGACTATAATATTAGTAAAATCAACCGTCCGGCCAGTGCTATCGGTAAGGCGGCCATCGTCCATCACTTGCAGGAATAAATTCAGGATATCTTTGTCGGCCTTTTCGATTTCATCGAGCAGGAGCAAGGCGAAAGGTTGTCGACGCACCGCCTCGGTCAGGATGCCCGTACCCTTCCGGCCGGCCTCGCCGATGAGCCGATAAATACTGCTCTTGTCCTGATACTCACTCATATCAAATCGTATCATCCGCTGTTCACCACCAAAATAAACCTCCGCGATAGTTTTCGCAAGTTCGGTCTTGCCGACACCGGTCGGCCCAAGGAATAGAAAATTGGCAATCGGCCGAGACTGCGAACGTATCTCCGCCCTGGCGCGGCGAAGGGCACTCGCTACCAGCGTTACCGCTTCATCTTGCCCGATCACGCGGCGATGCAACTCTTCCTCGAGGTTCATCAACTTCTCGCTCTCATTGCCGGAGATGGCGTTTACGGGAATATGGGTCTTCTCAACGACGACATCACTCACCTGCTCGGACGTTACCAGAGAATCCGCGCCCTTCTTGGAGCGGGTGTGCACCGCCGCCTCGGTGATGAGCTCAAGCGCGCTGCCCGGCAGAGGCGAATCACGAAGGAATCGACGGCTGAATTCCACCGCCTTTTCCAGAGCGTCGTAAGCAAAAAATACTTTTTCCTTATATTCAATATAGGCCGCCTTGGACTCCAGGACCTCGATCGCCTGATTCTGATCCATCTCCTTGATATCGACGTGGCTGAAGACGCTGCTTAATTTGGAATTGCTAACGTCATGCGCGAAGGCTTCGACGGTGGTGGTAGCCAACACCAGGAAATTACCGCCGGCCAAATATTCCGCGAGCGTGCTGGCGACGTCCAAGCTCTGATCGCCGCCGGTCGAGACGCCGAGCAACTCGTGCAAATTATGAATAAACAAAATCACGTTGCCGGCTCTCGCAATTTCATTGAGACATTGCACCAGTCGCTGGATCGCCTCCGCTGGCGTAGCGCCGGACAGCAACGATGACGTGCTCAGCTGTATCAATCTCTTGTCCTGTAGTCGCTTCGGCACGTCGCCTTCGATCATCCGCTCTGCGACCCCCTCGACGATCGTCCGCTTGCCGGCTCCATACTCACCTACGAGCAGGACATTATTCTGTCCACCTTCGATAATCTGGAAAATTTGCTGAATTTCGGCATCACGCGCCACGCACGCCTCCGTCCGGCCGTATTGCGCTTTCATCGTGATATCATCGCTGAGATGATTTAGAAAAGGAGTCGCGACAGCAGTCATCGCCCGATCCATGCCATGCTTAGAGCGGAACCGTCCGGCATGAGAGAGCGCCGCATATTGCCGCTGAAGCCGCTCGCGGATCCTGGTCCAGGCGACCACATTTTTTAATTTTTGATGATCGATCCCGAGGTCAAATAGTATATCGTCCAGCAATTTGGAATTTGCGACGGTCGCGATCAGAAGCTCGGTTACACTGACATAATTTTGATGCAGGTTATAGGCCGCCTCATAGGCCTCAAATAAAATCTGATAGAGCTCATCCCCCAGTCTGGGCGGAATTTTCTGAATTTTACCCTTGGGGAGGAGGCCGAGCCGATCAAATTCAGCGGAAATAGTTTTCGCGCCGATACCAAGTCGGATGAAGGTATTGCCGATGCGATTTGACTCGAGCAGAGCGACGAATAAATAGACCGGCTTCACTTCCTCGTCCCCACTCCGGTCGGCAAGTCTATAAGCGGCGTCCAGGGCAGCGAGCGCCTCCTCGGTAAATGCCTCCGAAATATTACGTCGCTCGCGGCGAGGTATACCTAATACCTCCTGCCATGAGTCAAGCTGTTTCTCACCGCCGGAAATTTTATCATAATCATATTGCTCCACCGACATCAGACGCTTGCGCTGGACGCTACCGCGATAAAAGGCGTAGCACGCTAGCAGGAGGCCCGACCAAAATAATAATTGCGTCGAAGGTGGAATCAGGCTAAACAAAATTTGCGCGCTATTTACCGTGAAATATTGATACGCGAAATAAGCGGCCCAGACCCAACAAATTAAAATCAGAATGAAAACTGTGATCAACCTGATTTTGTTGAATATCCTGGTGAGGCGATTATAAACTAAAGTAAATCTGGTCAGATCATAACGCCAAAATAAAACCTTGCCGTATTTATACAGGACAGTCCCGAGTCCGCGGCAATTTGAACATTGGCGACCGCGAAACTTCCCGACCCCAAAACAGGTCGGACAGCGAAGCACTTTCTGTTGTTCCACTTTCTCTTCCATACTATCCCTTTAAAAGTGAATGATAAAATCCGTAACTAATAAGGAGCGGCAACCCAAGCCAAATTATAAACAAGGCTACACAGACTAGCGACCACGCGAGGAGCGCCACACCCCGAAAAATAATCTGAACCAAACGCATGAAAAAGCTGACGATCCTCCCCTGCCAATCGTACTGCCCATACATCGGCACGAAAATATTGACGAGCCAGATCCCGGGCGCGAGGCGAGCATTACCCTCGAGGAATAGCGCCAAGCACCACTTCGCTGATTTAAACAATCCGAAACTATACCACCAGAGCGGGAAGTAGACGACGTCGATAATAGCTTCAAAGACGATCTTCTGAAAGGCGAGGGCGTACATATGTTGGGATTATAGCATAAAGGCCTTCGAGGCGAAATGCCACTGTCTCGCTCCCTCCCCTTTCCAAGGGGAGGTTAGGTGGGGTTTGCCTTCCTTTGCGAACCCGGCTCCGCGCCGGCCCGGTCACTTTTGGCGTCAAAAGTAACCAAAACCGCCGAGCTAGTTGTCTCGTTCGGTAACTTCCAACGACTCACTTACGATTTTTTTCAAATCAAATAAGGAGCATTGAAAAAAATCTCCGTTCGTCGGGAAGTAACTCTCACTCGACAAACGCTCGGAGGACAATGGTGATAACGGTCGCCAAATCGGACGAGCGTTTGTGAGGCGACCTGACAATTCGAGATGAGTTTTCCGTGGGAGGCCGTGCTGTCTGAGCCCACAGGCGAGTTCACGGCCTCAGGAAAACGAATCCGAATTGTCGGAGCCGAACAACTAGCGAGCGGTTTTTGGTTCTTTTTTCCGAAAAAAAGAACCGCCCTCCGCGAAGGA
>ERZ1292633.2824-Hain-H41-02um-R1-2824-length-17431-cov-9_pt1 | contig 17431 bp, 15 predicted proteins | sample MGYA00564406_ERZ1292633 | MGnify/ENA primary metagenome ERZ1292633 (study PRJEB36523, sample SAMEA6512639) | groundwater metagenome | collected 2019-01-08 | study: AquaDiva: Metagenomics assemblies of 32 groundwater samples | reverse complement strand
GTTAAGAGAACTTTCTTCACCTGAAAATCTACCTCTTTGTCATGCTGGCTTGTCCCTTTTCTGTCATTGCGGCTTGTCCGCAATCTTTCTTCCAAAAAGACTCCAGACAAGCTGGAGTGACAAAAGAGAGAAAGATTCCCGACAAGCAGGAATGACATTTTCATTCTCCTTTGTGCCGACAGTTCGGCATGTGCATTTCATTTCTTGAAATCCGGATATCTCATGTCTTTTTCTGATATTGCATTAATGGTTAAAGGCCACTCAATTCCAAACGCAGGATCATCAAATCTTACACCCCTTGCACATTCCGAATGATAAAACTCAGACATCTGATATGATATAACAGTATTATCTTCCAGAGTCTGGAACCCATGCGCAAACCCTTCAGGGATATAAAGCATTTTATAGTTAGCAGTGAGCGGTGAGCGGTGAGCAGTTTCAAGTGAACTGAAAGCGGTAAGTTCTATTGCAAACCATTGACAATATGTTGGAGAATCAGGTCTCAGGTCAATAATTACGTCAAATACGGAGCCTTTGGTACAACTTACTATCTTTGCCTCTTGATGAGGCGCTGTCTGATAATGCATGCCTCGAAGAGTTCCCCTTTTTTTATTGTGTGAGATATTACACTGGACAATATGAAAATTAAGCCCTGCCCTTTCAAATTCATTTTGACAAAAAGAGCGCGCAAAGAAACCGCGTTCATCTTCAATCGGTTCTAATTCAATAATATAAGCGCCTTTTAGTTTTGTCTCTTTGAAAAGCATTTCTATTGACAAGCTGTCAGCAGTTAGCTGTTAGCAGTGTTAACTGCTTACTGCTCACAATATCTTAACCCTTGGGATTGGTATTATAAACCTTCCGCCCCACTCCCTGATATATGACATCTGTTGTATAACTTCGTCTTTAATATTCCACGGCAGTATAAGCACATAGTCTGGTTTTGTTTCTTTTATTTTATCAGGATGATAAATCGGAATCCGGCTGCCGGGAAGATAACAACCCTGTTTATGTGGATTCCTGTCCACAGTATAATCAAGAAAATCAGTTTTAATTCCACAGTAGTTAAGCAAAGTATTCCCCTTTGCAGGAGCGCCGTAACCCGCAATAGTCTTGCCATCTTCTTTTGCCTGAATTAAAAACTTCATGATATTTCTCTTGATTGATTTAACTTTTTCACTGAAATGAAGATAAAAATTTATGTCTGCATAGCCTGCATTTATTTCCTGTTTTTCCAGTTCTGTAATTCTCTGTGAAATCTCTTTTGATTTGTCATCTGCATGACATGCATAAATCCTTAATGAGCCTCCATGTGTTGGCAGTTCCTCAACATCAAATAAAGTAAGTCCATGGGCATTAAAAACTTTTTTAACCGTTAAAAAAGAAAAATAAGAAAAGTGTTCATGATAAATTGTATCAAACTGCGCTTCTTCTATGAGCCGCATAATATGAGGGAATTCCATAGTAATTATACCCTGCGGTTTTAAAAGAATTCTTAACCCATCCACAAAATCATTAAGATTCGGCACATGGGCAAGCACATTATTCCCTACAAGAAGATCAGCACATTTTCCCTCTGATGTCAGGTGTGTCGCTGTTTCTGCCCCAAAGAATACTGTTTCGGTAGGAATCCCTTTCTGCCTTGCAGCTTCAGCAACGTTTGCAGCAGGTTCAATCCCTAAAACAGGAATCCCTCTCTCAAGAAAATATTGCAATAGATAACCGTCATTACTTGCAACCTCTATTACGAGAGATTTGCTGCCAAATCCGAACCTTTCCTGCATTTTGTCTGTATAATCTTTTGCATGTTTTAACCATGTATCAGAGTAAGAAGAAAAATAGGCATAATTACTGAAAATATTTTCTGGACTCTCAAATTCATTAAGTTGAACAAGAAAACAATTACTGCATACATAACCCTCCAGTGGATAGAAGGGCTCCATCCTATGCAACTGTTCCTCTGTGAGATATGAATTTGCCAGCGGAGAAGACCCGAGAGAAACAAAAAGGCGTTTCACTTCAGCATTACAGAATCTACAGTTCATTTCTCGCTCTGTTTTTTAAATCTTCTTCGTAACTCTTAATCTGTTCCATAGAAAAATTTAACATGTCTTCATTGCTACGATATGCCTTATACCATTCAATAGTCTTCTGTAACCCTGCCCTTAAATCCCAGCACGGGTGCCAGTCAAGCCCTGTTTTTGCTTTAGAGCAGTCTAATTTTAGGTGATGTGCTTCATGTGGTTGTTCGCCACCGCTGATTCTCCAAGACACATTATCTCCCCACATTAAAATTATCTGTTCAACAATCCATCTAACAGGTTTAGCATCACTATCGTCAGGGCCAAAATTCCATGCACCTGTGAATTTAGTTCCATCTTCGTATAATCTTTGGCCGAGTAAAAGATAACCATAGAGTGGTTCAAAAACATGCTGCCAGGGGCGGACAGCATCAGGATAACGAATCTCAGGTATCTGTCCTGACATAAATGCTCTTATACAGTCAGGAATAAGTCTATCCTCTGCCCAATCACCGCCACCTATAACATTTCCTGCCCTTACAGAAGCTACTGATTTGCCATGTTCTCTATATTTATCAGGATTAAAATATGACTTAATATAAGCGCTGGTTACAAGTTCAGCGCATCCTTTACTGCTGCTGTACGGGTCGTAACCGCCCATTGCATCATCCTCCCTATACCCCAATACCCTTTCTTTATTTTCGTAACATTTATCACTTGTTATATTAACAATGACCTTCACAGAGGGTATATGACGGCATGCCTCAAATAGATTAACAGTCCCCATTACATTCGTCTCATATGTTTCAACGGGTTCCCTATAAGAAACCCTTACAATGGATTGAGCTGCCATATGAAATACAATTTCAGGTTTATACTCTTTGAAAATTTTTTTTAGCGTTTTACTATCTCTTATATCCCCGTGAATAGAGTTGATCATTTTTGAAATTCTGCATGTCTCAAAAAGGCTCGGATTTGTTGGGGGTGGTAAAGCATAACCGATTGTCACAGCGCCCATACTCTTAAGCCAGAGAGCGAGCCAGCCGCCCTTAAATCCAGTATGGCCTGTAATTAGAACTTTTTTATCTTTCCAAAAAGCCGTATTCATTACCACATCTTCCATGGAGCCTTGCCGGTTTTCCAAATTTCATTCAGCATCTCGGTCTCTCTATAAGTATCCATACACTGCCAGAAGCCTTTATGCTGGTAGACTGCTAATTCTCCCTTATCTGCAAGCTTTGTCAGTAAGCCCTGCTCAAGGGATTCTGAGTCTCCGCTGATCATGTCCAAGACAGAGGGCTCAAATATAAAAAAACCGCCATTTATCCAACCTTCATGTACCTGTGGTTTTTCTTTAAAAACGCTGACCATGCCGTTGGAAATGACAAGTTCTCCAAAACGAGATGAAGGCCTGACTGCTGTCACAGTTCCAAGTTTGCCCATACTGCGGTGGAATGAAAGCAGCTCGGACAGATTAATATCTGCAACGCCGTCGCCATATGTAACCATAAAGGCTTCCTTCTGCAAATAAGGCGCTAAGCGTTTTAATCTGCCGCCTGTCAAAGTTGTTGCCCCGGTCTCGGCAAGAGTAACACGCCAGCCCTCTTCGTCATGACCACCATGTATTTTCAGATCACCCTTTCCAAGAGTGACAGTAAAATCTCTGTTTCTGACCTCATAGTGCAGAAAATAATCACGTATGATACCGCCTTTATATCCGAGAGCCAATATAAAATCGTTATATTTAAAATGTGCATAAATTTTCATAATATGCCATAGAATAGGCCTTCCACCGATTTCAATCATTGGTTTGGGCTTAAATTCCGTTTCCTCACGTAAACGAGTTCCAAGTCCTCCACACAAAATTACAACTTTCATATTACACCTCTTTTATCATACTCACTGTTGTCATTTTATCAGCAAGAAATTTAACCAGACGATCTCCATACCTGTCCCAGCTTAATTCGGATTTTGCCTTTGTTAAGGCAGCGCTCCCCATTGCTTTTCTCAACTCGGGCTGCTCATACAGTCTAAGAATTCTTTTCTTGATGGCATTAACATCACGGATCGGCACAATAAATCCATCCACGCCTTCGGTAACAATATCTGCTGCTCCGACATTTTCTGTTACGATAACAGGCAAACCGCATGCCATTGCCTGAGGCACTACCATGCCAAAGCCATCAGCTATAGAGGGCAGCATAAAGACAGAGCCTTGCGCATAAATTTTATGCAATTCACTCTGTGCAACCATTCCCATAAAGCGAATGTTGCCAGACCTATATTTCCCGATAAGCTTGCCAAATTCGCTGCTTGGGAGGCTGCCAATCAATAAAAGCTCTGCATCTTTAAGCCTCAATTCTGTAAATGCCTGAAGCAGGTAATGCACGCCTTTTCTCAGGCTTGTATTCCCGCAATATATAACCCTGAAAATACCATCATCTTCCTTTGGAATTGCAACAAATTGGGAGAGATTAACGCCGCAATTATTTATAAATATTTTATCAGAAGGTATTCCTTCTTGAATAAGACTTTGCTTTGCCGCATTACTCAGCACCATCACGGCATCAGCTGTGTGAAATTCTTTATCCTCTTTCTCAATTATCCACTTAGGCGCTGAATAGTCCATGTTTAATCCATATAGCCTGCATTCCTCCTGCAATAACTTCTTTTCTACTCTCTGATGCATGCTTCCGTGGTCAACTATTGTAATAATGCCGTATTCTTTTGCGCGATGTATTGCCTCCAGACAAAAAGATGAAAGACCTATAAAAATATCTGTATCTTGAGGAATGTAGTCAGCAAGCCTTCTTGAAAACAGATGATGGACTTTTTCAACAACCCTGCTTTTTATTTCATATCCCGCAAATTGTGGAATCATTCTTGTCATTCGGCCTAATATGCCGTTAGCAATCAATGAAACTACTTTTTCATCCGGGATTCCCCATCGCCTTGTCATCCATTTTGGATAATCATTTATAAATTTATGCAAAACACCATGACGGTGTAATTGATATGCCTGATCAAATATATGAAATCTGCCGCTACACGATGTTACTACTTTCATAGAGCCGTTATCGCAGCCAAATTTTTTGCTTTTCTCTCTGCTTTCATAATCTCAAAAATGGATTCCCATTCTCCAACATGAAATGCAGCCTGTTCAATAAGCCATGCCCACATAAATGGAATTAAATCTTTTGCCCCATAGCTTGAGTAACGCGTCGCACGCCATGAAGTCCATACAATAGGAAGCACACTCGCTGTGAGAAGAAGATTTTTTATAATGCGCAGCACTGCCCATAATGCAATGCTGAACATAGACCACTTCTGCAAAAAACGCCTTATCTGCGGACTTCCTTTGCCTCTGCCTTTGCGAACCTGCCAGTATTCTGATAAAGTCGCTGGCGCAATATGCTTTACCGTAATTGTGAAGTCAATCTTCTTCTTTGCGCCTATTCTTTTTAGATTTGTGCCGAAAAAGCCGTCCTCGCCCGCGCATATCGGCACAGCAAATCCTGTTGGAAAAAGCCCTGCTTCTATTGCAACCTCACGCCTGCACGAAAATCCCTCAGTCCATTCCATCCATGACGGGTCTCCGCTTTGATCGAATGTTCCCATTGCGCCAACATACCGCGCAAATAAATCTTCCTTGTTGGCAACCTCTGAGTTAACAAGCACATAGTCGTATCCCTGCTGATAATAAGGGCGGATATTATTAAGAAAATCCTTCGGAGGTCTTACGTCGGCATTCAGAATAACCACGACATCGCCAGATGCCGATAAAACCCCAAAATTGCGCGCACCGCATCGCCCTTCTTTTCTTTCGGGACGCAAAAGTCTCATGCCTTTCTCTATATAACTACTTACTATATCCGGTGTAGAATCAGATGAATCGTCCACAACGATTATCTCTTTATCGGGATAATCGAGGGCAATGAGAGACTCCAGCGTTGAAGCTATATCCCTTTCTTCATTATAAGTCGGCACAACTATGCTGAATTTCATTGGCAGTCCCCAAATAACATCTTTAATGCTTTTCTTAAGCCTGCGATATCTTCCTCAAATCCCCAGCCATTAATAATCTCCAAGCTCTTCTGCCCCATCATGTAAGAACGCTCCTTATCGCCAAGCACAAACTGCAATGCTGTGCATAAATCATCAATATCGCCTGCCCTGAAGATATATCCGTTTTCTTTATGTCTCACCAGATCAGGCGCACAGCCTACCTGATCGCTTACTATTACTGGTTTAGCTGCATTCATCACCTCGTTTATTGCCAGCCCCCATGGTTCATGAAAAGAAGGCAGCACAAAAACATCACAGAGATCATAATAGGCAGGCAGTTCGGTCTGGTTTTTGAATCCAAGAAATCTTATTGATCCCCGCCCCAATTCTGCTGCGCGTCTTTCAAGAACGCTTCTCATCTCTCCATCGCCGATAAAAAGGAGATAGGGCTCAGGTTCTTTCAGGCTATCAGGCGAGAGACGAATGTAAGCTTCCAGTAAGTCACCTGCACGTTTTCTTTCTGTCATCTTACTGGCATATAAAATAATAGGACGCTGTTGTTCTAATCCGAGCGCGTGTCTTAACCTTTCGCGATCTGGCGTTGCTGCTTTGCATTCCATTTGAAAAAAGGCATTGTCCACCGCATAGGGAACCATACATACTGCGCTGGGTTTTGCTCCATAATGAAGATAAAATTCTCTGTTCCATGTCCCGATTGCAAGAAAAGCATCGGTCAAAGCAACAATATTACGGACAAATAGATTTTTTGCTGTCTGCCTTAACATCCCATAGGAGCGTGTATTAAGTGTGGATTCCCCGCGAATCAAGACCCTTATGCCTAAAAGTTTTGCAGCAAAAACAGCCATGATGTGGCTCCAGTATCCCCAGCCATGTATCCACAAAACGTCAAATTTCCCTTTTCTCAATGCCCTTGTTATGCCAAAGTTAAACGGCTTCCAGAACGAAAGCTGTTGTGCATTTCCTAACGAAGGCAGGAATTCATATTTATACCCTTCTAAAAGAGGAACATCCCATTTAAATGACGTGCCGAATTCTGTATCTCTATATTCTTCAACAGATAAATCACTACAGAATAATACTGTCAAATCAATATCGCTTTCCTGACTGATTCTACGCAGTAAAGGCGCCTGATATTGAATTGGGTGGCTCACCAGATAGGCAAGCCTTATCTTCCTCATTATAAGCGACCTTTACCTGATTCTGCGTCTATCATCATCCTCACAACATCATGCATCCTGTATTTAGCCTGCCATCCGAGTTTCTTGCGTGCCTTTTCAGGGTTCCCTCGTCCGATTGTAATATCGGCTGGACGCATTAACTCAGGGTCAATCTCAACATATTTGCGCCAGTCAAGCCCGGCGTAAGAGAATGCTTTTTCCACGAATTCCTCAAGGCTGTGGCTTTCACCTGTTGCGATAACAAAATCCTCCGGCGCCTCCTGTTGGAGCATCATCCACATTGCCTCAACATATTCCGGCGCCCATCCCCAATCGCGCTGTATAGCCATATTCCCGAGGTAAAGCTGCTCCTTACTTCCAGCAGATATTCTGCATGTGGCAGCAATAATCTTCTTTGTGACAAAGCGTTCCGGACGCAACGGTGATTCATGATTAAAAAGAATTCCGGAGCATGCATACAAACCATAAGCCTCGCGGTAGTTGGCCACTTCCCAGAATGCCGCAGCCTTCGCAACCGCATAGGGACTACGTGGCATGAACGGCGTGGTTTCATCAGATGGTCTTTCCCCAGCATCGCCAAAACATTCACCTGAACCAGCGTTGTAAAACTTAATGGGTCTTGCAGAAAAACGAATAGCCTCAAGCAGGTTTAATGTTCCAACACTTATGCTCTCCAGAGTTTCAACAGGCTGATGGAAAGAAAGGCCAACAGAACTCTGTCCCGCAAGGTTATAAACCTCGTCAGGTTGAACCTTCATCAAAACCTGCAGTACACTACGAAAATCATTCAGGGCAACCGACTCAAGTTTGACCTTATCCCGAATACCAAGCCTTACAAGATTTTGAAAGGGAGACATCTGCGCATCCCGTGATGTTCCGTAAACAGCATAGCCTTTATTCAATAGAAAGCTGGCAAGGTATGCGCCGTCCTGCCCCGATATCCCGCAAATAAGAGCACATTTTTTTTCATTCATGCAACAACCTCTTTAAAAGTATGGCGTTCTTTTTTTGTAATGCGCGTAACTGCATCCCAGATTTCATCAACCTGCACTTCTGCCATGCAGAGATTATTATTCGAGCATACATCCATGAAACATGGCGAACACGGCACATCCTTTCTTATTACCATATGGTCTTTACCGACTGGATACCACTTTACAGGGAAATCACGTGCGGAGAATACAACAACACATAGTGTGCAGACCGAAGCAGCAAGATGCATCGGTCCTGAGTCGTTTGTAACAAGCAACTCGCTCAGCTTCAATATTCCGGCAGCGCCGAGCAGAGTCGTCTTCCCACATAGATTTGCTGCCCTTACCCCGCATTCCTCTATAATCCTTTCGCCAAGGTCTTTGTCTGCGCTGCCTCCAATAATTACTACCTGTCCGCCACTAGCGATCCACCGCCTCCCGATTTCTGCAAATCGCTCAACATGCCAGCGGTTGGATGGTCTTTTTCCCCCGGGCGCAAGAGCCATAATTATTCCTTCAACAATGCCAAACTCATTTCTTAATCTCTCTGCACCGATATGCTCTCCATCAGGGATGCTCAGTTCAAATCCTGCATTACAGCTATTTATCCCTATATCTTTCAGATGCCGGCACTGAAGTTCCGACTCGCGAATAAATTTTTGGTGTTTTGCCTGGTCCCGTACAAAAAACTTCAGTGTGTTGACATGATAACCGCCTGCCCATTTTACTCCTACCACCTTTGCAAAAAACATATTGCGCAACTCGGTCTTGAACGTTGTGATATCCTGTGGCAACTGGAACCATGCATCAAACCTCTCATATTTGAGCTTTTGCGCAAAAGACCGTATCTTGCACAAAGAACCCAATTCGGAAGAATAATAAACGTGTAAATGGTCTATCCATTTCTCCCCTTTCAATAATTCTGCAGCACCGGGATTGCCTTCTTCTCCCGGACTCGTCAGCAGTGTTATCTCAGCTTTTGGATATGCCCTTCTGATTGCCTTCATTGCCGGGATTGCGCAGAGAATATCTCCTATCTGACCAACACGGTGTATGCAGATCTTTTGGGGATTCATCGGCTTCGAACGGAACCATAATAAAACACGCAGCAAACTCAGAACCGCATTAATGCCGTATTTGAAAATAAGAACCAGCTTAGACTTAAATCGTGAGATATTCATGTATTAATTATTGCTGCGGAATTTCTTAAAGAAGAAGTATCTGCCTCGTAATATTTTTTTACGACCTTTGCCCATCCTCTCAACCCGTGTTCGGCTGCGCAAACAGCATTTCCTTCTGTCAGCCAATCCCGCACAGGCACAGAAAATCCCGTCTTACTGCGATTCAATATTTCTGCAGGGAGAGGTTTATGCAGTTTTTGCGCCATATCCTGTTTCGATGGAATATAATTTGCAAATAAAGGCGCCAATCTTCGTAATACGTTTATATCCACAAGCGGCACACGGATCTCAAGGGAATGCGCCATCCCTGCCCAGTCCGCGTCCCGCAGAAGCTGATTCCGCATATACCATGACAGCTCAAGCGCAGATACCTTTAGAGAGTCCGGAGTAATATCTCTGACGGTTTCTCTAAGATGAACCAATGGCTGAAGTTCATTCCACCCCTTGCGCGCCATGTCAGCATCCAGTACTCCGGGCAGTTCCCACGGCATAAACATACCGCGGCGGAGTAAATATGCTCCTTCCCATGAACCACCGTATTCAAGCAGCCCTGCATATTTGGGAGAAGTGAAATATTTTAAAACAGGCGCTGTAATCCATCTGAATCCTCTGCCAAGCACAGATATATTACTTACAGGAGAAAAGAATTTAACAGCCTTCGGAATATCTTTGAAGCCCGGGTATCCGCCAAAGAGTTCATCTCCTCCAAGTCCTGATATAGCGACTTTCAAACCAGTCTGAGCAGCAGCCCTACTCACAAAATAGGTATTTACTCCGTCTATTGAGGGCTGATCCATTGCCTTTATCAAACCGGGAAATTCCATCTGAAAATCTTTTTTCTTCACCCATACAGTCCGATGAACTGTCCCATAATATTCCGCAACCTTTTCAGCCAGAGGCGTTTCATCATTTTCTGTTCCGTGAAATTCTTCAAATCCAAGAGTGACTGTATGAAGGTCCTTTATTCCGGATTCAACTGCGAGCGCTGTCAATGTAGTTGAGTCCAGTCCTGAGGAAAGAAAGATACCTACAGGGACATCGGCTATCATATGGTGAGCAATGCTGTCAAATAATATTGTATGAATCGTATCCGGCATTTGATCACGACTAAGCTGTCGGGGATTTTTAGCAACATCTGTCATCTCTTGAGAAATGCTGCAATACTTTTTAATCTGTCCCTGCCCGTTTTCATCTACCCATAGATATGTTCCTGCAGGCAGTGCCTTGATGCCTTGAAACAGAGTATATGGCTCAGGAACCGATCCCCAGAGGAAAAACCCCACATGCCCTGCTGCATCAGGAGACGAATTTATGACTTTACTCTTAAGAAGCGCCCTTACCTGAGAGGCGGATCTAAAAATGAATCCATCATCGGCATAATAAAGAGGTTTTATGCCGAAGGGATCTCTCGCAAGGAACAGCCCTCTCTTATCTTCATCCCAAATAGCAAAGGCAAACATGCCGCGAAGGTCTTGCAGCATCTTCTCGCCTTTATCGGCATATAGATGAAGTAGCACCTCTGTATCGCTCTGCGAATGGAAATAATACCCTTTCTTTTCTAAATCAGAGCGGAGTGCGCGATAGTTATAAATCTCTCCGTTAAAAACTATGCGCAGTCTGCCGTCATTGGTTGCCATGGGCTGTATGCCCGCACTGCTTAAATCAATAATCGACAGACGGCGGTGAGCCAGCCCGATTTTTCTATTTTCTGAAATCCATTCCCCTTTTCCATCAGGCCCACGAGATGCCATTGCATCTCTGATGCCTAATAATTCATCCTCATCAATAGGCGGCGCATCTTGATGGTAGGAAAATATAGCAGCTATCCCGCACATTTCAGTTGGAGGTATTGTAAATCCTTTAATATAGACTATACGACATGCTTCTTATGGCTTAACATCTCATCAAAATATCCAATGGTCTTAACCAGTCCGTCCTTCAGCCTGACCTTCGGCCTCCAACGAAGATTCTCTTTTGCGAGATTTATGTCCGGACAACGCTGCATGGGGTCATCGCTCGGTAGCGGTTTGAATGTTATTTTTGATTTTGAATCCGTCATCTCAATTACCATCTGTGCAAGTTCAAGGATAGAAAATTCATCGGGATTCCCAATATTTACAGGGCCTATGAAATCATCAGGGCTGTTCATGAGTTTAACCAATCCGCCTATAAGGTCATCAACATAGCAGAAGCTCCTCGTCTGTTTTCCATCACCGTAGACTGTGATGTCTTCACCCTTTAGGGCCTGCACAATAAAGTTGCTCACTACACGCCCATCATTGGGATGCATCCTTGGTCCGTATGTATTAAAAATCCTTGCCACTTTTATCTTCAGCTTATGTTGCCGGTAATAATCAAAAAAAAGTGTTTCAGCGCAGCGTTTTCCTTCATCGTAACATGACCTCAGCCCGACAGGGTTCACATTCCCCCAGTAAGACTCAGACTGCGGATGAAATGTAGGGTCTCCATATACCTCGCTCGTTGATGCCTGAAGAATCTTAGCTTTTATGCGCTTTGCTAATCCGAGCATATTAATGCTTCCATGCACGGATGTCTTTGTCGTCTGCACCGGATCAAACTGATAATGGATCGGAGATGCAGGACAGGCAAGGTTATATATCTCATCAACTTCCACATAAAGAGGAAAACAAATATCATGCCGTATAACCTCAAAATACGGATTGGAGATTAAATATGCAATATTTGCCCGGCGGCCGGTATAGAAATTATCCGCACAGAGAACTTCGTGACCTTCATTAAGAAGCCTCTCGCAGAGATGCGAGCCTAAAAATCCCGCACCGCCTGTCACAAGAATTCTTTTACTCGTATAATTTTTCATCTTTTTACTCCTTTGCCAGATGACAAATACCATTCATATGTCTTTCTTATTCCTTCTTTCAGGTTTATCATGGGCTTCCATCCAAGAGCCTTTATCTTTGATATGTCTGAAAGTTTCCTTGGCATTCCATCAGGTTTGGAAAGGTCGTGTACTATTCTCCCTTCAAATCCCACGGTTTTTTTTATGAGGGCTGCAAGGTCTTTTATTTTTATTTCCTCCTCTGCGCCAATATTCACGAATTCTCCAATATCTTTATGGTCATAACTCTCCATTAAAAATATACAGGCATCTGCCATGTCATCTACATATAGAAATTCCCTATAAGGCTCTCCGCTGCCCCACATCTGAAGGTATTCATTTGTTATGCCAAATTTTGAAAGATAGAGAACAACATCATCCTTAAAGTCAGGAGCGAATCTTTTTATATCTTCTTTTATAGTCTCATATTTCCCCTCTCCCAAAAGTCTGGCGAGATGGAATTTTCTGACAAGCGCCGGAAGGACATGCGAGGTCTCAAAATCAAAGTTATCATTAGGACCATAAAGATTTGTCGGCATCACAGAGATAAAGTTAGTTCCATATTGTTCATTGTAGTACCTACAGAGTTTGATTGCAGATATCTTCGCTATGGCATAGGGTTCGTTTGTAGGCTCGAGCGCTCCCGTAAGCAGGTATTCCTCCTTCATAGGCTGTGGTGCAAGCCTCGGGTATATACATGAAGAACCGAGATTAAGCAGTTTTTTCACGCCTGTCTTATACGCAGAGTTAATTACATTGGCGGCTATCATTATATTGTCATAGATAAATTCTGCTGTGTATGTGCTGTTCGCAATAATTCCTCCAACCTTTGCAGCAGCAAGAAATACGTATTCGGGTTTTTCTTTCTCAAAAAAAGCTTCAACATCTGCCTGCCTTTTTATATCAAGCTCTTTGCTTGTACGTATAATGATATTTGTATAACCTTTGGGTTGCAGCATCCGGACTATTGCTGAGCCTACAAGCCCTCTGTGTCCTGCTACATAGATTCCGGAATCCCTGTTCATTATTTCATCCCGACCTGCTTGTTCCTTGTCCAGTTTATCTTCTTTTCCTGTAATATCTTTTCCCCCTCGCCCTTGGGGGCAAGCCCAGCCATTCCCATATCAGCATCAACCATTATCCTGACAAGTTCCTTAAATGCAACTTTCGGCTCCCACCCAAGTTTTTTCTTCGCCTTTGACGCATCCGCAAGCAAGAAATTAACCTCTGTCGGGCGAAAATAACGCGAATCAATCTCAACAATGATATCTCCTGTATTCAGGGTTGATACCCCTGACAGTGAACGGACTATACCTTTCTCATCTGTCCCTTTGCCTTTCCATTCGATATCTATGCCTGAATAACTAAATGCCTGCTCTACAAACTCTCTTACCGTATGACTTTCCCCTGTGCCAATAACATAGTCATCTGACATATCCTGCTGAAGCATTAGCCACTGACATATCACATATTCAGGAGCGAATCCCCAGTCTCTTTTCGAGTCAAGGTTGCCGAGATAAAGCCTCTTCTGTTTGCCAGCAATAATATTTGCAACCGCTCTTGTAATCTTCCTTGTTACAAATGTCTCACCCCTTCTCGGTGATTCATGATTAAAAAGTATGCCATTGCATGCAAAGAGATTGTAACCTTCCCTGTAATTTACAGTTATCCAGTAGGCATAAACTTTAGCTGCTGCATAGGGGCTTCTCGGATAAAAAGGCGATCTCTCATTCTGAGGAGGAGGCGTGGCACCGAACATCTCCGAGGAAGATGCCTGATAAAACTTTGTCTTTATCCCGCTCCTTCTTATTGACTCAAGAATCCTAATTGTGCCCAGCGCTGTTATGTCTCCTGTGTATTCAGGCATGTCAAAGCTCACCCTCACATGGCTCTGCGCACCTAAGTGATATATCTCATCAGGCTGGATATTGTAAATCAGGTTTGTAAGTTGTCCTGAATCTGAGAGATCGCCGTAATGGAGAAATAAATTTGTCCCGGTAATATGCGGATCTGTATAAATATGGTCTATTCTTCCTGTATTGAATGTGCTTGCCCTGCGGATAAGTCCATGAACTTCATAGCCCTTTGATAAGAGGAACTCAGTCAGATAAGAACCATCCTGCCCTGTTATCCCTGTGATAAAAGCCCGTTTCACTATTGTCTCTCCTTAAACATTGTTTTTTAAAACTTGTCTCCCATACTTGTCATCAGACCTTACTATGTCATCCTCTCCGACATAATCTCCATTCTGAACTTCAATTATCTCAAGGAGGTCATTGCCGGGGTTTTCAAGCCTGTGAAGCGTTGATTTCGGGACATATGCAGATTCGTTTTCATGGATTAATATCTCCCTTTCACCTATTATTACTTTTGCAGTTCCTTTTACAACCACCCAGTGCTCTGATCTGTGGTGATGCATCTGAAGGCTCAGTCTCTCCTGAGGGTTTACCGCAATTCTTTTTATCTTGTATCTATGCCCCTCTTCAAGCACTGTATAATTTCCCCAAGGTCTATACGTCATGACATGTTCATCTGCCTCTTTCCTGTTCTCCTTTTTAAGTTTATTTACTACATCCCTTACTTTCTGCGCCTCTCCCCTTTTTGCAATAAGCACGGCATCATCCGTCTCAACTATAAGACAATCTTCAATCCCTATGGTCGATATATGCCTCTTATTGCCGAGTATCATTGTTTTTTTGGTATCTATAGCGACAATGTCGCCTTTTTTGATATTCCCCATCTTATCTTTATCAAAGATATCATACAAAGAATCCCATGAACCTATATCGTTCCAGTATAAATCAAGCGGCAGTGTCACAACTTTATCTGACTTTTCCATCACAGCATAATCTATGGATATCTCCGGCATCTGGTTGAAGCCTGCAACCATCTCATTAAAATTCATAGATGCAATTTTAGTTATTTCTGGAGCATATCTTTTGAATTCTTTTATCATCGTGCCTATGCTGAATGCAAACATCCCCGAGTTCCAGTAATAATTGCCTCTGCCTGCATATCTCGCAGCTGTCTTAGCATCAGGCTTCTCCACAAATTTCTCAACATCAAAAAACGCCTGACGCCTCACGCCTGACGCCTCACGCCTGACTTTAATATATCCATATCCTGTCTCAGGTCTATCGGGTCTTATCCCGAAGGTAACTATATAACCTTTCTTTGCTATCTCCTCCGCCTGTTTTAAATATTTGATGAATTTACCGACAGGCTTGATTATGTGGTCGGAAGGAGAGATGAAAACTACATCTTCTTCGCTGCATCCTAATTTATCCACACAGTATTTAATGCCGAGTGCTATTGCAGGAGCTGTATTCCTGCTTGCAGGCTCAAGGATAATATTAGATGCAGGTAAAGGCACAGATAGAGATAAAGAATTTAAGTCTGATAGAACGTGGAATTTGTAATCACTGTTCGTCATCAGAATAATATCTTCAGCAGGCATTGCCCTTAATAGTCTTTCTACTGTCTGCTGTAAAAGAGAGCGGTCTCCATTCAATTTTAAAAATTGTTTTGGGTAATTCTTTCTTGAGAGAGGCCAGAGCCTTGTTCCGCTGCCGCCTGCAAGGATTATTGCTTTCATTGAACTCTTGCCTGTTTAAGCTCTTCTTCCAAAAATGCCCTGTAGTTCTTCATGCTGATTTCGTCCTGAGCTTCAATCCTGAGGACGACAACCGGCTGAGTATTGCTTGACCTCACAAGCCCCCACCCTTTATCAAAAACAATTCGAACACCGTCTATTGTATTCACATCTATAATTTGGCAGGGGCTCTGTCCGTTTCTTTTATACCCGGAAATTTTTGCCACAATTTTATTTACTGTTTCCTTTTTTATTTCATCAGGGCATTCTATCCTGATCTCAGGAGTGTAAAACATTCTTGGAACGCCTGAAAGCAGTTCTTTCACAGACATGCCTGTTGTCTTCATGATTTCTATGAGCCGTAAAGCTGCGTATATAGCGTCGTCATACCCGAAATATCTGTCTTTGATGAATATGTGGCCGCTAAATTCACCGGCAAGCATTGCGTTCTCTTCTTTCATTTTTTGTTTTATCAGAGAGTGTCCTGTTTTCCACATGATGGGTATACCGCCGTTGTTTTTTATATCATCAAACATGAGCTGAGAGCATTTGACATCTCCAATGATTTTTGCGCAGGGCTTGCGTTTCAGCAATTCTCGGCTCAAGATAATCATTAACTGGTCGCCCCATATAATATCCCCATCCCTGTCAACAACGCCAATTCTGTCTGCATCTCCGTCAAAGGCAATGCCGATGTCTGCGCCTGTCTGTTTAACTGTAGAGATTAAGTCCTGGATATATTCAATTACAGTGGGATCAGGATGATGATTCGGGAATCTGCCGTCAGGCTCGCAATAAAGCTGTATGACGTCGCACCCGATACTGTCCAGTATTTCAGGTACAACAGCGCCTGCTGTGCCATTACCTGCATCCACCGCTACTTTCAGCTTTTTGTATTTTGAATCGTTAAGATATGAAAACTCCTCCAGCATGCGCTTCTTATAGTCAGCTATAACGTCATATTTTTCTACGGTCCCTGTTGTGCCGGCGGTTATCCAATCCCGGTTCAAAATTATTGCTTTTAATTTTTGAATGTTCTCGCCATAGATCGTATCTTGGCCGATACTTACTTTGAATCCGTTATATTCAGGCGGATTATGACTGCCCGTAACCATGATGCCGCCGTCCAACCCGAGATGGAAAAGCGAGAAATACTGAAGAGGTGTAGGGCAGATGCCAATATCATAAACATCAATTCCTGCGGAAGCAAACCCTTCAATGACGCCTGAAGCCAAATCCTCCGAACTCGTCCTGACATCTCTTCCGACGCTTACGCACTTCGCCTTCGGGTTTGTCTGCAAGAGAAAATGACCTGATGCCTTCCCAATAAGGAATGCCGTATCTCTCGTGATATCTTCCCCTGCTATGCCCCTTATGTCGTATTCTCTGAAAATATTGTCAATCAACTGCCAACACCTACCTGAAAGTATTCAAATCCCATCTCGTTAAGTTTTTCCCTGTTATACTGATTTCTGCCGTCAAAAATGATTTTATTCTTCAGGCGTCTTGCCATCTCATCAAAGTCGGGGCTCCTGAACTCCTTCCACTCAGTAACGAGCAGCAGCGCGTCAGCGCCTGACAATGCAGCATATTTGGAATCAGCAT
>ERZ1292633.2823-Hain-H41-02um-R1-2823-length-17432-cov-5_pt1 | contig 17432 bp, 16 predicted proteins | sample MGYA00564406_ERZ1292633 | MGnify/ENA primary metagenome ERZ1292633 (study PRJEB36523, sample SAMEA6512639) | groundwater metagenome | collected 2019-01-08 | study: AquaDiva: Metagenomics assemblies of 32 groundwater samples | reverse complement strand
AAAGAAATTCCGCGATTATACATAACATCAAATTCAGCCATCTTAAACGGAGGAGCAATTTTATTTTTTACAATTTTTACTCTCACCCTTATACCCACAGGCTCTTTTGAAGCATCGCTGATTTCCTCAATTTTTCCAATTTGCCTAATATCCATTCTTATAGATGAATAGAACTTAAGGGCTTGACCACCGGTAGTGGTTTCCGGATTTCCAAACATAATCCCAATCTTCATGCGCAATTGGTTTAAGAAAATCACGGTAGTTTTTGTTTTCGAAATTATAGCGGTAAGCTTGCGTAAAGCCTGGCTCATAAGCCTTGCTTGAAGCCCCATGTGGGCATCGCCCATATCGCCATCAATCTCGGCTCGCGGAGTTAAAGCGGCAACAGAATCCACAATAATTACATCGAAAGCATTACTGCGCACCAAAGTTTCCAGAATTTCCAGAGCTTGTTCGCCGCTGTCAGGCTGAGAAAGGATAAGATCATCAACTTTTACGCCTATTTTCCTTGCATATTCGGGATCCAAAGCATGTTCGGCATCAATAAAAGCACCAATTCCACCTTTTTTTTGCGCCTCGGCTAAAATATGAAGGCTGAGTGTTGTTTTTCCCGAGCTTTCCGGACCAAAAATTTCAACAACGCGACCTCTTGGTACGCCCCCACCAAGCGAAACGTCCAAAGAAATTGAACCGGTGGATATTGTTTCAATAGGAACATGGGGGTTTTCACCCAAGATCATAATTGATCCTTTCCCGAAATTTTTTTCGATCTGTGCAATAGCCAACTCTATTGCTTTGTCTTTTTCGTTTTTCGCATCCATGCAAATTTTGTTAAGTGATATTTGTCACACCGAGTATAGGTGAGTATGCGCTCACCGTCAATACTATTTTATGTTTTTCTTGCAAAACAGATGTGACACTATCTTAAATATCACAGAAAGATTAAAAAATTATTAAAAAAACTTAAAATATTATTTAACTTCACTTTTTTCACCGTCGGCCACAACTTTCTCCTTAACCGCTTCCTCCACGGCCACAGCCCCTACGCCCTCCTTCCCTTCCTCTTTTACTTCCTCTTCTTCATCCTCCAGCCTGAAAAATCCATATATGCTTTTTCTTGTTCCAAAAGCCACATTCTTAGTGCCGCATTTTTTGCATTTGTACACATACTTACCTCCCACTCGTAAAGTTTCAACAATTTCTTCACAATCCTTACAGTAGAAAATTATATCGCCCAAGTTTTCGCTTACTTTTGTCATTAAATATTGTTAAGGTGCCCGGTCTTGGCGGGACGATTTGTTGGCTATGTCCTCTCTTCGGTCGGACTGTCATGATTTTTCGAGGAAAGATTGCTTAAAGATTCCTGTACCGGCCCCCACACTTTTGTTGGAGCTTTATAAGCATTACTGGTTGTCATGGCTTCTTCGATTGTCATATCTCTTTTTAAAGATAAATCACCTTTTTCTCGATCAGTTTCAATTTTTATCAACGGTTCAATATGCCCTTCTTCTTCAAAATTAACTTCTTTTGTACGAAGAAGCAAAATACTTCCCGATATAAGAACAAAAATACCAATAAAAGACATAATCATTCCAAAACCCAAGTTTTTTTCGGTTATATTCAGTCCGAATTTTGGATGAAAATATACGGACGCAGTCAAAATCAGCATCAAAAAACTCAAACTCCCGTTAAAAATATGCATATGGGATTCTTTCAAAGGTAATTTAGTCAAAGGCTTTTCCATTAAAATCATAATAATCATCAGTAAAGAAGCGGCGGATGCAAGAAAAACAAAAAGTCCGGCAAGATAAAGAGGCCCTGTAATCCCAAGGAAAGTGTCGCCAATCTTAAACCTATCGATATCGCTGTACCAAGGCATAAACACACTTATAAAAGCCACAAATGAACCGACCAAAATGATCTTTTTTGGAAGCGCCAGCATTTTCAGTCTGAGCTTTAATGAATTAGGCATACGATGAAGGGTTAATGTCGCTAGAATAGGGTTTTGCTAAACTTCCTACGAAATTTGCTTCCCGTCTGAAACCGGGGCAAATTTCTTGAAAGTTTTCCTTCGCTCCAGCCCGTCCTTTAGCCGGGGCTTACGCTTCGGATCGCAAAACTCGCTACTGTGCAAAGAATAACTTAAAAACAAGGATTGTAAAGAGGTTGATTTCATTGATATATTTATAATATGAAAATTGCTGTTGATATTAGATCGGCATCGGGAGAGAAAGCCGGCAAAGGGTGGTTTACTTTTTATATTATCAAAAATCTCCTTGAGCAGGATCAAGAAAATCACTATTTACTTTACGCGCAAAATAAAACTCCGGGATTTGATAAGTACAAAAATGCGCAAATTAAAGTCATAAATTCAAAAGGGATTTTATGGCATTACAAAACTGCAAAAGATATTCAAAAGGAAGAGGCGGATATTTTTATTGCTCCAACAAGCTACATTATTCCGGTACTTCTTCCTAAAAGCATCAAAACAATTTTAGTTGTTCACGATCTTGTGGCGTTTTTTTACCCTCGCGCGCACAATAAAAAAGCTGCTTTTATCGAACGGTTCCTCCTTAAAACTGCGCTGAAAAAAGCCCAAAAAGTTATAGCTGTTTCAAAAAATACTAAAAATGACATAATCCAAAAATTTAACTATGAAAAAAATAAAATTAACGTTGTTTATTGCTCTGCTTCTGATGATTTTAAGCCGATTGAAACGGGTACTCTCAAATCGTTTGTGAAAAAAACGAATCTGCCTGCGAACTTTTTTTTGAGCGTTGGAACTCTTGAACCGCGCAAAAATTACGTAAATTTGGTAAAAGCGTTTGCTGCCGTAAATAAACGTTATCCGAATTATCATTTAATAATTGTGGGAAATAACGGATGGAATTACGAACAAATTTACGAAGAAATAAAAATAAATTATCTGCAGAAAAAAGTGCATATTTTGGGATATCTCTCGGGAAAAAGCTTAAACAATCTTTATAATCTTGCGAAAGGATTTGTGTTTCCTTCTCTTTATGAAGGATTCGGAATTCCGCCTCTTGAAGCCATGAAATGCGGATGTCCGGTAATTACTTCAAACACATCGTCACTGCCGGAAGTGGTTGGTGACAGCGCCATTTTGGTGAATCCGCAAAGTGTACCTGAAATTGCAAAAGCAATAGTCTCCCTGATAGAAGATAAAAATCTTTGCAATGAGCTCCGTAAAAAAGGTCTCAAACAAGCCAAAAAGTTTTCATGGGTAAAATCTGCATGCAAATTGTTGAAAGTAATAGAGCAACTCTAAATAAAATGACTAAATAGGAACAAAGTCTCTATTTATCTTTATAGAAATTTTGATAAACATCATCTGCCTCGTTGTTCCAAAAAATAAACGATTTATCAGTCAAAGCGGCAAAATTTTCGGCATCATTGGTTGATACCTCTGACATATAGTTACAGGGTAAGAGTACTGGTCACTCCAGATGATGTAGCGATAATATCGATTGAGTGAGCAAAAATATCGTCAAATCCTAAATAAAACATTATTTTCTCTTCGAGTTCATGCCATTTAGCAGATGGGATTTGTCCAATTTTCTTTTTTAATCTCTCCTTGGCCGCGACGCGCATTTGCGGCAGTAACAAATGAGATGCATCATCAAGTCCTGAATTTTTATCAAGCTCAACTTCCCACGCAGGATATCTAACATAACCGGAACTGCAAGGAATTACAGTAACAGTATTAGCTCTTTGATTATAATCGGTTCTGCTAACAACAAGGCATGGTCGCGTTTTTCTTATTTCACTGCCTTTAGTAGGATCTAAAGCAATTATCCAAATTTCGCCCCTCTGCGGATGTCGCATAATATTTAAATTAAACTATGAAAAATCAGCTTCCGCCAATCCGTACTGCTCTTTTTTGTAAGCTTGATCTTGCTCCATACGTGAAAGATTTTCTTCGAACACCTCCTTCAGTTTGTATTGTTTATACTCGGTAAATACTACGGTACAATACCGACCTTGAGAGATATTATTTCTCTCAGCGCCAATCTCTATCTCGCGAGCTAAATCTTCAGGCAGACGAATCGTCTTCGAAACTGTTTTAGTCATAATATATGTAATACTTTATGTCATAACAATTGTAATACAAAAACAGCTGCAATACAAGTGGAATTCTTAAGGATTGTGCAGCCGGATATAAAATGTCATAATATCCTTGAATCTAAAACGTAAAAATGTTCACCAAAAAGCCAATAAATAAAGTAGGCATCATTACGAAACGGGATATTCCAAAAGATCCGAAAATCGCGCAGTTTATGAAAAGCCTGGTTGAATACCTGAAAAAGCATAAAAAAGAAATTTTGCTGGACAACAACGCATGCCAGCTTTTTAAAAACACAATCGGTCACAAGAAAGAAGAAATGCTTAAAAATGCCGACATGGTGATCACCTTGGGCGGAGACGGAACAATATTAAAAACAGCCCGCAGAATTACACGGAAAAAAATACCGGTTCTCGGTGTTAATATGGGGAATTTGGGTTTTTTGACAGAGTGCAATCCGGAAGAAGTTTTGGAATATTTGGAAAAGATTTTTGCCGGTCAGTATGACGTTGATAAAAGATCTCTTTTGCGCGTAACAATTTATAGGAACGGAAAAAAGATAGAAACTTTTCTTGCGTTAAACGATGCCGTAATTAACCAAGGTGCTTTTGCTAGACTTATAACAATGAATCTTGAAGTAAACGGACGAAAACTTGTGGAATTTAGTGCGGACGGAATGATAATTGCAACACCGACAGGCTCAACCGCTCATTCGCTTTCAGCGGGAGGTCCTATAATCCATCCTCAAATTGAAGGAATTATAATAAATCCAATTTGTCCCAGTTCGCTTGCGATGCGTCCGATAGTTGTTCCGGATAGCCGACAACTTACAGTTACTATCGAAACTCAAAGAAGAGAAAAAGGGGATTACATCGGTCTTACGATTGACGGACAGGATGTCACAAGATTGGAATTTGGAGACAAAATAAAATTCAGAAGAAGTAAGCGCTCAATTTATCTGATCAGATTAAAAAACCGCTACTACAAAATGCTTCGCAATAAATTAAATTGGGGCGACAAGTAATATTTATCACCTCTTTCACCTTATTTCCCCCTCACCACCGCCTGTGCCGCCGCAAGTTTTGCGATTGGCACTCTATAAGGGCTGCAACTTACATAATCTAAGCCTATTTTATGGCAAAACTCTATCGAGGAAGGATCTCCGCCATGTTCCCCGCATATACCGATATCCAAATCTTTTTTTGTTCTTCTGCCGAGTTCAACGCAAATTTGCATAAGTTTTCCAACGCCGAGTTTATCAATGCTTGCCGCCGGATCTTTATCAAGGATTCCAAGTTCAAGATATTTTGGGATAAAACTTCCGGAATCATCGCGCGAATAACCGTACGTTAACTGCGTTAAATCATTTGTTCCAAAAGAAAAGAAATCAGCTTCTTTCGCCAATTCATCTGCAGTCAAACATGCGCGCGGAACTTCAATCATAGTTCCTATTTTGTAATTAAAATTAACCTTATCTCCATATTCGTTTATAACATCTTGCACAATTTTCTTCATATAAGTAAATTCTTTAACTTCGCCAACGAGAGGAATTTCTATCTCAACATTTACTTCTTGGCCTTTATTGACAACCTCAATTGCGGCATCGGAAACCGCTCTTACCTGCATTGCGTAAAGCTCGGGAATTGTAATGCCAAGCCTGCATCCTCTTCTTCCAAGCATTGGATTTATTTCGTGAAGTTTGGCGATAACATCTTTTATATCTTCAATACTCACATTAAAATCGTCAGCCAATTCTTTAATTTGGGACTCTTGTGTGGGTAAAAATTCATGTAGCGGCGGATCGAGCAGTCGGATTAAAACAGGGCGTCCATCCATTTCTTTAAATATTCCGACAAAATCTTTTTTCTGAAATTTTTGCAGTTCTTTCAATGGCTTGCTTCGTGATTCTTCATCTTTAGCAATTATCATTTGTCTTACAAGATGGATTCTATCTTCTTCAAAAAACATGTGCTCTGTTCTGCAAAGACCAATTCCTTCCGCGCCAAACTCTATGGCAACTTTACAGTCTTTCGGAGTGTCGGCATTTGTTCTCACTTTCAACTTTCGAATTTTATCGGAAAACTCCATTACTCTTTTAAAATTTCCGGTCAGTTGTGGTTCCTGCATTTCCATTTCACCAAGAATAATTTCCCCAGTGGTTCCATCGAGAGTGATAACATCTTCTTCCGTTAATACTAAATCGCCGATTATAAGTTTTTTTGCGCTTGCGTTTACGATTATATCGGAGCATCCGGCTATACAGCATTTCCCCATACCTCTGCAAACAACTGCGGCATGGCTTGTCATCCCTCCGCGTGAAGTTAAAATCCCTTGAGCGCTGTTCATCCCATGTATGTCTTCAGGGCTTGTTTCTTTGCGAACCAAAATAACTTTTGCTCCTTTTTCCGTGGCAAGTTGCATTGCATCATCAGCGGTAAATACTATTTTCCCGCAGGCGGCGCCGGGTGAAGCGGGTAAGCCTTTAGCGATTACATTTCTTTCCGCGCTTTTTTTAATTTGAGGATGAAGAAGCTGGCTTATGGATTTTGCGTCAATCTTTAAAATGGCTTCCTCTTCGGTTATTAGCCCCTCATCCACCATATCGCACGCAATATTTATAGCGGCTTTGGCTGTACGTTTTCCGTCTCGTGTCTGCAATAAAAATAATTTTCCTTGTTCGATTGTAAACTCAATATCCTGCATATCCTTGTAATGATTTTCCAGAACATCTTTTATTTTTATAAGTTCGTCATAGATGGATTTATTTGTCTTTTCCAATTCCAAAATTGGCATTGGAGTTCTAATCCCCGCAACAACATCTTCCCCCTGTGCATTCATCAAAAATTCTCCATAAAATATTTTTTCACCGGTGGCGGGATCCCTCGTAAAAGCGACACCTGTCCCGCAGTCATCCCCCATGTTTCCAAAAACCATAGACTGAACATTTACGGCGGTGCCTTTTAGTCCGATTATGCCGTTAATTGCCCTGTAGGTTTTAGCCCTATCATTTCCCCAAGATTTAAACACAGCTTCAATCGCAAGTTTTAACTGCTCCAAAGGACTTTCGGGGAATTTTTTACTTGTTTGATTTTCAACTATTTTTTTATATTCATCGACAAGATTTTTTAAATTTTCTTCGCTTAAATATGTGTCGGCTTTGACATTATTTTCTTCCTTCATTTTATCCAAAGCTTCTTCAAAAAGATCATGAGAAACGCCCATCACAACATCTCCAAACATTTGAACAAAACGTCTGTAGCAGTCATAAGCAAATCGCGGATTATCATTTTTTTCTATAAGACCTTCCACGGTTTCATCATTTAATCCAAGATTTAAAATCGTATCCATCATCCCGGGCATAGAAGCCGCGGCGCCACTTCTTACCGAAACAAGCAAAGGATTTTTTTTGTCCCCGAATTTTTTACCCATTTTTTTCTCTAAAACAGCAAGTTGTTCTTGCAACTGTTCGGCAAAACCATCCGGATAATTTTTTTCTCGTAAGAATAAATCGCAAACTTCGGTGGTTATAGTAAATCCCGAGGGGACAGGTATCCCGATATTCGTCATTTCAGCCAAATTAGCGCCCTTACCACCAAGAAGGTCTTTCATATTTTTGTTGCCGTCCTCGAAAGCATAAATATACTTATTCTTTGCAGTTTCAGAATGTGATTTAACGGCTTTTGCTACTGAAGAATTTGATATCATAGCTTAAGTATATTCGACTCTTGTAAAAAATACAAGAACTGTTCTGATTTAGGTATGACCTGTTAAATTTTCCTTAAATAAGACCTTTTTCACGAATTTTTTGTTCCAATCGCAAAAGTGAAGTAATAAACGCGGCGTCACGCAAATTACAATTATATTTCTTTGAATTTGCACTGACTTCTTCCCACGCGGATACCATAATATCCTTCAATTTTGGATTTACTTCTTCTTCAGACCAATATTTTCCATCTGCATTTTGCAGCATTTCAAAATAGCTTACGGTAACGCCTCCCGCATTCGCTAAAATATCGGGAATAGCAATAATCCCTTTCTTATCAAGTATTTCATCGGCTTCCGGCATAACTGGTCCGTTTGCCAATTCCAAAATGACTTTTGCTTTTATATTCCCTGCATTTTTAGCGCTAACTTGATTTTCCAAAGCGGCTAAAACAAGAATATCACATTCTTGTTCGAGCAGTTCTTCATTTGAAACTTTTTTACATGTGGCTCCGCCGCAATTAACAACACTCTTTTTCTCAACTTTACAACTTGTTAACTCGTCAACATTAAGCCCCTGACTGCAGAAAATTCCGCCTTGAGAATCGGAAACACCAACAATTTCATAACCGGCTTTTGAAAGAAGTTTTGCAACCACACCTCCTGCATTTCCAAATCCTTGTATTATAACTTTTGTTTCTTTTGGATTAAGAGAAACGGTTTTCGCATACTCCTCCAAAACATAAACGCCGCCCTGTGCCGTTGCATTATTGCGTCCCTTGCTGCCGCCGGCTTCAAGCGATTTTCCGGTTACAACGCCACGCAAATCCTTGCCTCTGATTTTTGAATATTCATCGGCAAACCAATCCATTATTTGTGAATTTGTATTTACGTCCGGCGCAGGGACATCGGTTTCCGGCCCGATTACAGGTTCAATAGCTCTTACGTAAGCGCGGGTTAATCTTTCAAGCTCGCCAAGCGAAAGTTGTTTAGGATCCACAATTATTCCGCCTTTGCCGCCGCCAAGAGGAATGCCTACAACGGAACATTTAATTGTCATCCACGCGGAAAGCGCCTTTACTTCCCCCATATCAACTTGCTGATGATAGCGAATGCCACCCTTATAAGGACCGGCGGCATTATTGTGCTGTACGCGGAATCCTTTAAAAATTTTCAAACTTCCATCGTCCATTTTTACAGGAAGATTTACTTCAACTTCTCTTTGCGGCACAGATAAAATTCGTTTTACATTTTCATCCAGCTTCATAATTGAAGCCGCTTTTTCAATTTGTTTTAAGGTATTTTCAAATAAAGACATAAAAAATCTTTTATTAAATTATTTGACTGGATTCTAGTCCACTAAGAATTTTAACGAAAGAGATTTTGTAATTTAAAACAATCCAAAAAAGCTAAAGTCAATAGGAGGAAGAGTCATATCGGAGTAATAGACAATCAATTGACCGACAAACCCCGCAAATAAAGGCACGGTTAAATTATCATCCAGTTTATCAGTGGTAAATTCAACATAACTTGCTGTAATAGCCATTGGAATAACCAAGGGAAGATACGCAGGTAAAAGCAGAATTCCGACTATCAAATTCGCGGAAAGCCCGGCAAAAGTTCCAACGAATGTTTTTTTGTTATACAAAATGGTTTTTCCGAATAATTTTCCGAAAATAGCAGCAAAAATATCGCCAAACACAGTCATTAAAAGCGCAAGCAGCGCAACATAATAATCAAATGCGGCAAAACAGATTATGCAGGAAATAACCATAAAAACACCGCCGGCAAGATTATCTTTTTCTTTTTCCCTAAAAAGCCTGTCAAAAAAACTTATAAACCGCGACTTATGTTCAAGTCTTACATATTCAATTTCAAGAAAGATTAAAAGAAGAGCCGTCATTGCCATAATAGCAACGCGGTCGGAAAAATAATTCAAAAGCAATGTATAGCCAATAACAATCGCCAAACTGGAAAGGTGGACGGTTTTCCTGAAAATCTCCCACAAAAATAACGATTTCTCACCACTCATAAAAAATACTTAGAACATGTCGCCTATTTCCAAACTTGATACCACTTTTTCTCGGCAGGAGCCTTTAGTAAATTTAACTGATTCTCAAGTACGAAAATTTTTTCCTGCATTGTGTTGAGTAGTCGCAAAAAGTTTTGTCTTTCTTCGTTATGCTGAACAAGTAAATTTTCAAGCGTCTTCACGAAACCTTTAAAGTCATCCGCTTCAATTGGAATGTTTTTTGCATTTTTAGATATACTGCTCAAAAAATCACTTTTTGGAGGTTTGACTTCTTTTTGAGTTTGACTATCCAAATTAAGTCCATAAACTTCGCAAAGAGATTCTTTGTAGATTAAATAATTAAACCCTTGTGGAGTTTTGGATTTTTTAAATTCAAGTTTCTTTGATTTGATAGCGCGCCTTATTGTTTGGATAGATTTTTTACTTAGATCGGCGGCTTCTTGGATGGATATGAGGATTTTTGGCATATTTATTAGGATTTTGGATATTTGATTATCCGAAGTCTAATATAAATTTCCTCTAAAAAAAAGTTTAAAACTACTTTTCGACTCTTTTAAAATTGACAGAATCGGCATGTCTTTTCTTCTCAAGCTTTTTTGCAATAAAAATAAGAACAAAAAAACTCACCGCTAAGCCGGAAACAAACCAAAGTACGCCCGAACGCGCTAAAAACGAAGAAGTCGAAGAATCCGCTTTTAATAATTCGCCCGCGTCAATATTTTTAACTTCTTCTTCCGAAATGCTGTTTCCGTTTTTATCCAAAGCCAAAGAAACCCACTCAATTTTATCCAAATCCTGTCTAACCGTGTCCAAAGTTGAAACCACTCCGTCTTCAAAACTGAAATGAAGAAAATTTTCCGTATCAAAAAAATCCTTGCTTGGTATTTGAAAGTAAAAATTGGAGATTAAACCGCTGCTTACGGGAAAGCGATCATCTCTGCGCAAAGTTTCGCCAAAAATAATTTTATTTTCCTTGGGATTGTTTTTGACAAGATAGAAGGGATCACCGCCTTTTTCTAAAAGCTCGCCCGGCTCATATCTTAAAAAAACAACCTTTTCGCCGTCATATTTTAAATGAAAAGCAATTCCTAAAATCGGAGTGATCACATCTTCCGAATAAACGGAAATTTTCAGAAAATCCCCGTCCAAAAATTCTCCGCGCATATAAATTTTCGTATTTGCATCATCGGAAAGTATAGAAACCTCATCGGAAAAATCATCATACGAAGCCTCATCTTCGAAAATAAATTCGTCGTCCGCTTCGGCATCAAACCCGTAAGCCGTATTTAGATAAATGAACGAAAGCAATGAAATTGCCGCCATAATCATCCACGAAATAAAAAATTTTTTCATAGCTTTTTAGTATGTAAGTCCGAAATTAGCACCAATATCAATCAAATCATCTCCATCAATACTGCCGTCAAAACTCGAGTCCTTTTGCATGTCATATTCTTTGTCGCCGAAATTACTGTCGTAGGATCTTGCCAGCATTTCTATGTCCTTGCCGTCAACGCTGTCGCTTCTGTCGTTGTCACCTTTAAGCCCGCGGTCATCAATTCCAAGAACATCAATCGGAGCGCTGTACGAGCCGTCTTTCACGGCAATAATTTGATATTTATACTCGACATTTGGAATTATTTTTCCGCTATTTTGAACGTCGTCGCCGTCAATAAAATAAAGTTCTTCGGTTTCCCCGATAGTTAAAAAATTGCCGTTGGGCATGAGCTTTTTTACAACATAAAAATCCACAAGTTTGTCGGAAACTTCCCACATTATTTTTAAGCTGAATCTTTCTTTGCCGTTGGAAATTTTCAAGTCTTTTACCGAACTTAATTTGCCGGGAACATTCCCGATTGCAACAGTCGAAGCACCGAATTTCGCGACTATATCGCCCTGAACATCGGACGCAAAGCTACCCGCTCCAAAACTAATTTGACCTTCACCATTTTCAGAAATAATTTTGAATTTCACATGAAAAAGTTCGCCATCTCCATCCACACCTTTTGGAGGATTAAGAAGCCTTGCTTCCCCCACAATCAAGGTTCCTTCTTTACTATCTTTCAAGGAGGCGTAAAAAGCTGTTTCCGTGTTCCCAACCCTAAGAAAAGTTCCTTTCTCCGTGGAAACAAACGATAAAATTTCCGACGGATAATTTATTTCAAATCCATAAGCATATAAATCAATCGCATCCGCAATATTTATAGTTAAATCTACGGTTTCACCCAAATTACCCGTAATTTTTTCGTTGTTAAAATTTATACCAACACCACTTCCCCCATAAATACTGTTTGCACTGCGAGGAGTTCCTAAAATAACACTTCCACCGCTACTTTTTGAACCGTTTGAAGAAACTGCGGAGCCAAAATTTCCCGCTTCGTCATTAGTAATGCCGGGATCAATTCTTTCCATACTTGCCTTGTTTTCGCTGGTGCCCGCATACCATGCCCCTCCGCTTGAATTTACTTTATCAACTTCAATTCCGGCACTGTCTTTTAAAGTCAAACTGTCGCCGGCATTTGCCAACGAAAGAGAAATTAAAACATCAGCCTTTAAATCGCTTACCGCATCTTCATTATCTTCAATTAAAAAATAACCGTGAGGAGCAATTTCGCCTTGGTCTATTTTATATTCAGCGCTTCCATCATCTACAATAACCCAGCCGCTTAAATCAATTTTTTGATTCGTCGGATTAAAAAGTTCAATCCATTCATCTCCCGAAGCATCGCCACTTCCCGCCCACGCAATTTCATTTATAACAATATCGCCGACACTGTAGGCTTGGGCGGAAAATTGTGAGATAAAAACAAAAACCGCCGAAACAATAATAAATTTTTTCATATACAAGGATGGGTTAATTGATGAAACACCGCCAACCATACAACCTAAACTTTAAAAAATTATTAAAAAAACTTAAAATTTTCTTAAAAAATTCTTAAAAAATATTTCCCTTCCAAAATCTATCGATCTCTGTATAATTTACCTCATGAACAAGCCAAAAATCTGCCTTCTGTTTGCGGGAGGAACAATTGGGATGGTACGCAACTCGCAAACGGGAGTGCTTCAGCCGGCTGCAAATGCAGCGGAAATTATCCGTAATTTTCCTGAACTTCAAAAATATATTCAGCTGGATTTTAAAATGGTGGTCAATATAGACAGTTCAAACATGACTCCCTCTCACTGGACCACGCTCGCAAATACAATTCATAAATTTTACGATCATTATGACGGGTTTGTGGTCGCGCAAGGAACAGACACAATGGCGTACACATGTAGCGCACTCTCTTTTGCACTTCAAAATCTTAGTAAACCGATTGTTTTTACAGGCTCTCTTATCCCGCTTAGTGACATCGGATCCGACGGGCGCAATAATTTGATTTATGCTTGTTTAACGGCTGCATTGGACATTGCGGAAGTCTGTATAGCCTTTGCCAACAAAATCATCCGTGGCTCACGCGCAAAAAAATATCACGAATCGTTTGTCGACGTTTTCCATTCACCAAACTTCCCATATTTGGGAGAACTTGGTCGTCCGACAGCATTATACGAATGGAGAAAAAAACGCCGCAAACGCGCACTGAAATTTGCGCCGAATTTCGATCCGCAAATATCACTTTTAAAACTTTTCCCGGGTTTTGATCCGGAAATTATGGAAACTGTGTTTGATAGAAAAGCCCACGGCATCATTATTGAAGGGTTTGGTCCGGGCAATGTCCCTACGCAGGAAACTTCCATTATTCACAAAATTGAAAAAGCCACTTCATTGGGAATTCCGGTGGTTATCGCCAATCAAATGGAAAAAGGATCTACCAATTTACATGCATATGAAGCCGGATTTAAAGCCGCAAAAGCAGGCGCGATTTCTTCCAAAGACATGACTACCGAAGCGGCGGTCGCAAAACTTATGTGGGCACTGAAAAAAACAAAAAACCCCCAGGAAATAAAAAAAATTATTGAAAAAAATATTGCGGGAGAATTGACGGAGCAATAATTCTAACAATGCTCGCTAAGTTGGAACCAACTTCGCTCACGGACGATTCACGGCTTCTGTAAGCCAAAAAACGCCACTGATCCGACTTCGGAAAACTTTTTTTTGGCATATTCCCACATGCATATTATCATGCAGTCCTTTAAAAAAACGCACATGACCAAGTTAACCACCCACGACAAATTTTTGGCTCAAGTAAATAAATTGTTAAAAGAACATCTGGCTTCTCCAACCTTCAATGGATTGGAAAGGCTTAGCGTTAAACTTTCGGTTTATGACATTTTTCAGGAAAGTCAGGATTTGGAAGAAATTTATTATCAGCTTCTTGATTATATGGAAAAAGACCGAAAACTTGCGCCGTTATCAACAAAAATCGAAATGTATTATTCGTCCCTAACTTCTCAGAAGTAAATTAACCTCATTCCCTAAAAAAACAGATGTTTATACAGAAAGAAAAAATAATTATTTGGCAAGCCATCCTCCTGAAAAGTATAGAGGAAAAGTATTTTAATAGAGATATAAATTTCACGAAAAGAATGCGGCTGATCAAGGAAATAAACGAGTGTTTTGAAGAAAAGGAACAAAATGAATTTCTCCGACAATTTGAAAAATTTCTAAAAAGGACACCAGAATTAAGTGCTTTTCTAGCACCTCTCATGAACTACATAATTAAAAATAAATTAATAGACACTCAGTCATTATGACCAATAAATCCGCACCTATTGAGACTCGACATGCACTTGCTTCAAAAGTATTGAAGGCAAGCGAGGAATTGGGACATTACAGGCAACTTCGGGCAAGGGCCGACGCTTTAGGCTTATCCATTTTTGGTCGTCATATTAATCTTGACGTAACAATTACTCCTGAAACTTTGGATCAAGCACAGGAGGCGATTAAAGCCGCCAAACATGCGGAAAAACTATTTGGATTAGAAGTCGTAACGGCATACATGCGAAGTTTTGAAGTCTCCAAAATCTTCAAAGTCTCAAGCCAAAAAGAGAAATTTACCGAGCAGTTAATAGGTAGAAAAGTAATGATTAAAGGAAAAGAAACTATTCTTACCCGTGAGCTGATAAATTTTTTGACTATTGATTTGACTATCGGCACGCCGCCCATTACAAAAAGATTTCTGCGTCAATTTCGTAGCGTTGTTTTGGGAAATGCCGACCCTGCCGAGGTTATGGAATTAGCTAGGGTTGTTGGCTTGGATTATTACAATTCCGGTCGCTTAGTTCAGAGAGTGTCTGATTTGGTTGATATGTCGACTCATTATCTCGAAAACAGTGAGGAGCGCGCTCATTTAGCTGACACCCCTGACACTTTTTTAAACAGTGGTCCTTTTGAAAAAACGATTATCAGCGGTGGCCCACAGCAGGCTCAAAAATTTCTCACAGAATATCTCTATGAAGATCGTAAGGGCGAAATAGAAACGAAATATGAGCCGCAGTTTGACAAAGCTCTACTTACGGAGATGGATGCCAGCCCCGGAACTATTTTTATTTTTCATGTGCCTACAATCCCCGGTCATTTGATTAACGATGACAGATGGGCCAGACATATGGGACGTGTCATTTTTGTTGATAATTCGCGTGAATCTCTAAGAACCGGAACAACTTATGTCTATACATTTTTCGGAAAAGTTGCCAAAAGCATATCCTCTCTCCAAACACGATTGGGCGGCAAACCTTCTTCTCCTCAATTGGCCATAAGAAAAATCATTGAAGATTTTGAGCCGGAGGCGATTGAAGAAAATTATAGAAAATTCAGCGCCAAATTGGCAAAACTTGGGGGTGAATTAGAAGGCATAGATTATCATGGCAGAGAGGGAGCTCCTGCAGCCGATGACGAGCGTGTACAAACCATGGTGGCCGATTATATTTCTTTGCGACAGTTTGTAGAAACATTAAAAGTAATTCGGGAGATTCAGGGTTACAAAGATCCACTCACGGGAAAAGAAAACGACCTTGGTTTGTTTGGCGCAAAACTTCTCGCTGAAACTGAGGGGAAGTGGGCTAGATACATGTATAGAGGCTTGGTCACCGCCGGTTACAAGCCGACAATTGGAAATGGAGGGGGAAGGGGGGGGCTACATACCGTTGCCTTATTCTTAAAAGAAGAACTAAAAAGAACAGCTAAAGTAATTCAGGCAAAATATAAAGGTTTGGCGGTGGCTCCGGTCGCAGCCGAGGAGATTGATAGCCATAGAGCAAATATGAGATCTCCCGAGGAGGTTCGAAGATCCGTTACAGACAGAATTGGCGGATTGATGGAAGGACGTGGCTTCTTAGGAATAACGCAGTCAGTACTAGAAAGAAACGCCAAAAGGGTTTTTGACAGATTACGAGAGAGAACGGTCTGGCCGATGATCTTGCAGGTTAAAGAAAAACTGGGCTTGGATATTGCCAGTATTGCTACAGCTGAGAGGGAGCCCGGCAAGATATTGGAAGCTTTGGCAAGGAAAATTGAAGAATTTGTTAACCCTACCGATGAAGATCATCCACAGACAAGGGTGGAGCAAACGCTTGATGGGTTAGCCAACGCTGGCAGAGCGGCGAAATTGGCACTGGCAAAAAAAACTTATGAAACGCTCTGGCGTTTAATTAACGACGTTCCTGCCGATCGCAAATTGGCACAAGATATTTATGGTGAAATTACCCAACGCGGCAATTTGGACGGTCGTCTCATTATTGAAAAACACTCCTGGTCGTATCCCGATGTTTTTGACAATAAAAATGATTTTCCAGACAGCAGTGTTGTTCACGCGGAGTTGAAACGGGATGAAAACGGTCGCATTAAAGTGAAAGAACTAAGAGAGTTTTTGTATACGCTCAAAGCCCGATTGGCACCTTGGCCGGAAATGTGGGAGGGCGTAATGAAAAGTTTCTGTTTTGTTATCAATAGTCCAAGAAATCCGCAATCAATAACTTATCAAGAAAGCGATGTTTTGGCGGTATGTGATCTTGCCGCTGATTTTGGAATCACTGTTATTGATGACAGTTCGTATTACAAGCTCAATCGTTCGGTGGCAAAACCGGGGGGCGGAAAAGGGGAAACTTACAGACCTCATTATCGCACTGCGGCGGAATTGGTCGAAGACAATAAAGAACTCTTTATCGTAAACGGTAAGCCGAGAATAATTACCGTTGCATCTCCTACAAAAAATCTTGGTATTGCAGGGGGAAGATTAAAACTGAGTCTGACTAACGACGAAAATTTAATTGAGTTTGAGAAACGTCAATCAACGGGCGAAATACCTAATCTTATGGCGGCACATCTTGTAAAAAAAGAAGTTGAACACGGTCAGGCGGCAAAAAGTTTTTACAATCAATTGCTCAAAGTAACTGCGAGACCTAAGCCGATAGAAGGTTACCTAGCCTTTTTTGAAACCGAACTCTCCCCGCAAAAAGTTCTGCAGTCAGGCATATCCCATGAAGGTTATAAAGCAATCATGGATACATACTATCTTCTAATCAAAATTGCAGGCCGCAATGGCACCCATAAACATGCCGAGATTGTAATAGAAGGACTACGAAAGCAATTAAAAGCGATGCGTCCGGAAAAAGCTGTTGCTATGGACATAGACAAACGATTTGATGCTGCCATAAAAGCCATAGATGAATTAAACAGTG
>ERZ1292633.2822-Hain-H41-02um-R1-2822-length-17438-cov-11_pt1 | contig 17438 bp, 24 predicted proteins | sample MGYA00564406_ERZ1292633 | MGnify/ENA primary metagenome ERZ1292633 (study PRJEB36523, sample SAMEA6512639) | groundwater metagenome | collected 2019-01-08 | study: AquaDiva: Metagenomics assemblies of 32 groundwater samples | reverse complement strand
CCTTTAACTCTAACGTCTTTTGTTAGTTTTGCACCACACTAATGCTTGAGGAACCTAAATAAGTTGACTTTACAAGCAAAATAAGTTAAACTCTTCTTAGTTTAAGGTATTAAATACATCAATTGCGAGAAAGAATAAACAACCAAATACGAGCAAAGGAACTTCGGGTGATAGATAGCGCAGGCCAAAATCTCGGTGTTTTAAGTATCAAAGAGGCGTTAGAACTAGCCCAAAGCAAGGGTTTAGATCTGATTGAAATATCTCCAAATGCTAATCCACCTATCGCTAAGATAATGGATTTTGGCAAGTATCAATACGAAGTAAACAAGAAATTAAAGAAAGCTAAATCTGGTTCTAAACCAACCGAAACAAAATCTATTCAAATAAAAATAGGCACTGGCGACCATGATTTGGAACTGAAAGCGAAAACTGCTTCAAAATGGCTAAAGGAAGGACACAGAATTAAAGTTGAACTTTTCCTTGCTGGACGTGCGAAGTATATGGATGAAAAATTTTTGAGAGAAAGATTAGATAGAGTACTTCATTTAATCACAGAAGAATATAAAATATCAGACGCATACAAAAAAGGTCCAAAAGGACTAATTACAACAATAGAAAAACTACGAGCTTAACGCCACAAAAATTTTATGAAAGGAATGAAAACAAACAAATCATATTCAAAGAGATTAAAACTTACAAAAAATGGAAAGGTAATTTCTCGCAAGCCGGGCTTTAATCATTTTAATGCTAAGCAATCACGCACCACACAATTGGCTGGGAAAAAAGGTCAAAACTTTTTGATAAAAAATAAACCAAAATCACATCTTTTGCCTTTTAACTAACTTTATAACCTTAAGAACTTTATAAACTTTTAACTAATTATTATGACCAGAGTAAAAAAGGGAGTACATGCATTAAAAAGACGCAGAAGTGTATTAAAACAAACAAAAGGTTTTCGTCATGGCCGAAGCACTAAAGAACGTCAAGCCAAAGAGGCACTTTTGCATTCTGGAAATTATTCTTTCGCTCACCGAAAAGACAAAAAATCTTATAATCGAAAACTTTGGAACATAAAAATAAATGCTCTTTCAAGAGAACTCGGAATCTCTTATTCAAAACTCATCGGTACATTAAAAAAGAAAAATATATTGCTCGACCGAAAAATTTTAGCTGACCTAGCAGAAAGAGAGCCTCTAGTTTTTGCTAGAATCTTAGAAAATATAAAATAATTATTTTTATTACGGTACATTCATTTCTATGAAAAATATTGTTACTGTGGGAGGAGGTACAGGAAGTTATACTATCTTGTTTGGTCTAAAAAATTTAGAAGATGTTTCACTCACTGCCCTTGTATCTATGGCAGATAATGGTGGTTCAACTGGTATACTCCGAGATGAACTCGGTGTTCTTCCTGCAGGAGACGTAAGGCAATGTCTTGTAGCTTTAAGTGACCACACAGATATTGTTCGTAAACTTATGAGTTATCGATTTAGTGAAGGAACCCTGTCGGGGCACAGTTTTGGTAACATTTTACTTGCAGCACTTGAAAAGGTAACAGGTGATTTTGTAACTGGAGTTGAAGTTGCCTCAGAGATTTTAAAAGTAAAAGGTACTGTGGTTCCCGTAACAAGCAATAAGGCAGAATTATATGCCCTACTAAAAAGTAAATTTTTAGTGAAAGGAATCGTCTCTATTAATCAAACAAATCTTCAAGGTATAAATCTAAAAAAGATATTTTACAAAAAAAATGTAAAACTAAATAAAAATGCTAAGAATGCAATTCTAAAAGCAGATTATATTTTAATCGGACCCGGAAACTATTATTGCTCTGTAATACCGAATATCGTTGTCAATGGTTTTAAAGAGGCTATTCACAAAAGTAAGGCCCAAATAATTTTACCTGTTAATCTAACAAATAAACAAGAACATACAAAAAATTGGAAAGTAAGTGATTATGTTAAAAACACAGAAATGTATCTAGGTAAACCTGTTGATATTATTTTGGTTAATACTGAACCACCATCTAAAAAACAGATAGAACATTATAAGTTGAAAGAAGGCGGTGGAATACTTGTAAAAGATGATTTTAATGATATAAGAGTTGTTCGAAAACCATTAATGTCACACTCATTCTTTAAATATAATAAGGCAGATGCCAGACAACATATTCGAAGTTTTATCCGGCATGATTCTGTTAAATTGGTCAACTGTATAGCCCATATAATTAAAAAAAACAAAATAAAATTAATTCTGGATTTTGATGATGTAATATTTAACAATACAAAACAATTCAAGAAACATATGTACTTATGTTTAGAAAAAAACGGGATAACTCATAGTGTAGCAGAAAATTATTATAAAAAAGTAAGAGAAAATGAATTCTCTTTAAAAAATTTTATATCTTATTTAATTGTTTCAGAAGGACTAAGGAAAAACCAACAAAAAAAGATACATGAAGAGATAATGCATAAATGTAAAAATTTTTTAAATATGGAGTTGCTTGAAGTAATACGGAAAATGGGAAAATCTAATTGTTATCTTATAACTAATGGAGACAAAGAATTTCAAAAAGATAAAATAAAAAACTCTGGCGTTTCTAAATTATTTTTTGACATCAAAATAGTTCCTAGAAGTAAAAAAGAAGTCATAGAAAAAATTTGCAAAGAAAACAAAGATTATGATATAATTTTTTTGGAAGATAAAGAAAAATTTTTAAATGACATTAATTTTAGAAAATGCCAAAATTTAACGACAGTTCTCTATAACGAACAAAATCACAAAGACATTCTCAAAAGAATAAATACAAGTTAAAAATAAAAAACAAAATAATACTTTTTTCGGCATACGCAATATTAGATTCGCGGATTACATTCAGGTTGGAGTGTGAGCCGTGAAAAAGTATTATTTTATTTTTTATGCTCTTCTGTTCTATATTTTTTAACATTGGCAATAACATCCGCCACAATCTTCTTAGGATTATCACCAATAACAATTTTATTATTCGGACGATGAGCTTTAGCAATTATATCTTTCAACTCGTCATCGGTTTCCCAAGGTCCTTCTAAAATACCGATAGTTTTTCCGTCCTCAAAAGCAACGGTAAATTCGTGAATAGTGCCAATACGCCCACAACCGCATATAACTGCGTCAGAAGAGCGAGTAAGCAGAAGGTCTCGTCCCGGATAGCCAAAGCCTGTATAAATAATTAAATCCATATAATCAAGAGGAAGCTTATAAACTTCCACGTGTTCTTTTTCCGAAGCTGCTGGAGAAAAACCAATTGATATTCCACCTTCTTCTTTAGCTCCCATAGCTGCCCAAAATGGAAAACCAGTGGTTGCTCCTGTCACTAAAACAGCCCCCTGGCGAGCTATTTCGCGTCCAAGTTCTTTTGCTATATCTGACGTATCTAAACCACAATTACCTATATCAGCTGCACCAGAAACGCATATTTTTATTTGATTGTGCCCATGCTTGTTGTAAGGACTTGAAGAATTAAAATTCATACTATTTATATTATCTTTCCATTATACATATATCAAAGAGAAAGTAAAACACTCTCACCTTGCAACGGCGCAGATGCATCAATTCCTAAATTATCCCTGATTCTCTGAACTAAAAACATAGCAGATTTCGGTTCGCCCATCACTACAAAAACTTTTTTAACTTTATTTTCCATATCTTCCACAAAATGAAATAATCCATCCCCATCTTTGTGTCCCGAATATCCAAAAATAACTTCCACATGGGCTCGTACATTTACTTCTTCGCCAGAAATATGCACTCTTTTTACTCCTTCCTGAATTAAACGGCCCATCGAGCCAGTAGATTGATAGCCAGTAAGTAAAATAGTGTTATTAGGGTCAGGCAAATAATGTTGTTCATGATGTACTATACGCCCTCCTGAGGACATTCCTGAGCCGGCAATAATTATTTTAGGATTAGGCGCATCATTAATCATTCTTGATTCTTCCGATTGTAAAGTAGAATGTAATCCTGGAAAATCAAAAAGATATTTATCTTTTGATAATGCTTTCTGAGCTGTTTCATTAAAATAATTTTTAAATTGCTTAAAAATCTCAGTCAAACGAATAGCGAGCGGAGAATCAAAAAAAATAGGCATAATCGGTATGCGTTTATTTGTAATTAAACCATCAAGTTCAAACAAAAGCTCTTGCGAGCGCTCCAAAGAAAAAGTGGGGATGATCAGTGTTCCCTTTCTTTGATAATTGTCTTTTATCACTTTCTCTAAAAGATTTCTTCGATCATCTCTTGATTCATGATTTCTGTCTCCGTAAACACTTTCCATTATTAGATAATCCGCATCGGTAATTTTTTCAGTATCTGGCAATAAAGGCGAGGGCGAGTTGCCTAAATCCCCTGTAAAAAGAATTTTTTTTTCTTTATAAATAAATTCAACCATAACTGAACCTAAAATGTGTCCAGCGTCTTTAAAAGATACTTCTAGGTTTTCGGTGATTTTTATTTTTTCGTGATAATCGAAGGAAAGCCATAATAAAAATGCTGCTTTTATGTTTTCTGCAGAATAGATCTTATTTAGATTAAATTGTCTATCTTTAGATAATATGCCGGCCGTATCTTCTAACATTGGGAGAGTAAGTGCACGGGTGGGTTTTGTAGAATAAATTTTCCCATGAAAACCTTCATAAATTAATTTCGGAATTCTACCAATGTGGTCTATGTGAGAGTGAGTGATAAAAAGAATATCTATTTCTTTTGGATCATAAAGAAAAGGCGTCCAGTTGACGTCATCTGCCAATTTTGATCCTTGAGTAAGACCACAATCGATTAAGATTTTTTTACCATCAATTTCTAAGAGAAAATTCGCTCCTGTAACCGAACCTGTTCCCCCACAAAATGTTATTTTAGCAATACTTGACATTGTTTTATTGTACTATATTTTTTTCAATAGACATAATTCTTTTTAGAAAATATAACAACGCAAAAGTACCACCAGCCAAATCAAAAAAGATATCGGAAATAGTGTCTAAAACATTAAAAAGATTTCCTGTAATAGTTTTATCAATTATAATTTCAAATGCTTCCCAAAAAACACCAATCAATAAAACGCCTAAAATAATCTCTAAAATTACTTTCCAAGAAATTTCTTTAATCTTAAAAAACCAAATAAGAGCCAAACCAAGCCATAATCCTCCTAAAAAATGCATCGGCATATCAAAATACCATATTGACGAATACCAATAAAACTTCATGGCTAAATAATTTAACAAAAAGATAAGAAAAATAAGTGTCACTAAACGTATTAAAAGATTTCTGGAATCCATATTGGTATTATAATCCATTTTCAAGAAAAATCCCTCCGACCTGGGTCGGAGAGAATTTTTCTTAGGGTTATTTCCGATGTATTACCATAGCTTATAGCTAGGTGGGTACCAGACACGTAAGGCCAAGGCCGAATATGATCGAGGCTCCCATAAAATATTGTTCTAGGTAATAATCGGAAATAACCCTACTTAAAGTTTATGCTTTTTAAAAAAGTTAGCAACTGGACGAAACTATTTTTCTGTTTTTCAATTATTTATTCTTTATTCGTCTACTCCAAAGCGTTTATATACGTAGATTTTTGTATCTCCAAACCAGTGTTTTATTTCGTGTTCTGCTTCTTCGGGTGTTTCTGAACAATGTAATATATTTGCAACTGCACGTTTTTCTTTATTTGCTAATGCAGGAGAATCTATAGAAAAATCTCCTCTAATAGTGCCGACAGCCGCCTTGTATGGTAAGGTATCGCCAGCAAGTTTACGGACAATATCAACAGAATGGACTCCTTGTACAATCATTTTTACGAGAGGGGCACTTACCATATAATCTACTAACCATTTACGTACATTAGGACCAATTTTAGCTGGGTCAGCTGTATCAAAATCTACCACTAAATCATAACCATATTTTTCATAAGTGCTAACTGTCTTGCTACCAAGTCTTGTAATCCATTCTTCATTTTTAGGATAGTGATTATCCATCTTATCAAGCGTAGGTTGAAACATTTCAAGTGCTACGATCTTCAAATCATGCTGTTCAAGACGCTTAATAACTTCTCCTATAAGACCTTTTCTTACTCCGTCCGGCTTTACCATTACAAATGTTAATTCTTCTTTTAGATGTTTCATATTATTTTTATAATAGCAAAATAAAAATTATTTTGCAAAACTATTTTTACTGCATGGTTGCATACCTAGACATAATTTCTGCCTCTACTTCTTCGCGGTCCCGACCGTATTTCATATACGAAAGTTGCTTCAAATTATCTACAATATCAGGATTGCCCTTTTCTGGCGCTATAGTCGTTATATTGAAAGGTTTTGTCGGTTGGCCTTTCACTAACATACTCATATAAGCATTATAATTATCCAGTTTAGTTATATCTTGAGCGCTAAAGATTGGTTTGAATTTAGGCTCCAGAAAAGTTGCATCATCGGTTCCAACCCGGAATACTGCCATTGAACCAACGTTCCCGAAAACTGCGTTTTTTATATTTTCTTCAAGCTGAGTTATATATTGATGGGCTATATTTAGTGATAATCTATATTTTCTAGCTTCAGATAAAATAGAAGCAATAGAATCAGTGGTCACGTTTTGAAATTCATCTATATAAAGGTAAAAATCGTTTATAGGTTTGCCAAACATATCTACCCTAGAAAGCGCAGCCATTTGTATCTTGCCCACAAGTACAAGACCAATTAAATTTGAATTGATATCACCTAGTCTTCCTTTAGAAAGATTGACTAAAAGAATTTTTTTCTCATCCATAATTTTTCTGAAGTTAAAAACAGAGTTTTGCTGAAGCACTACCGGACGCATAATATCGTTGGAAATAAAATTATCAAATTTTGATGAAATATATGGTACAAAGTTTGCCAGAGATTGATCCCCAGTCGTTTGCTCGGCTGAAACCCAAAATTGTTTGATGATAGGATTTTTGCATTTAACCAATTTCATATCACGAAATTCTTTATCAGCCAAAACTCTGGTAATTTCCAATAAAGTTGAACCTGATTCTGGATCTTCCATTACTAGAAAAGCGCTATTGCGAAAATATTGTTCAAACATTGCTCCACCGCCAATTTTCATATCAAAAAGTTTATTAAAAATTCCCATCATTTCGTTAACCACAAAAGTTTTTTGTTCTGGATATTTTGGATCATACTCAAGCATATTTAATCCCATTGGTCGCATAGTGTAAGCTGGATCAAAATAGATAACATCATCTATTCTGTCTTTTGGGATACGAGACAAGATAGTTTGAATATCTGTGCCATGTGGGTCAATATAACAACAACCATCACCATTTTTTATGTCCTGGGTAATCATATTAAGCATAATGTTTGTTTTACCTGTTCCTGTTTGACCGATGGCATAAAAATGTCTCATGCGATCTTCACGCAACATATGAATCATAGTATCTTTTCCTCTATAACTATTCACACCCAAAATTATCCCTTCTTGTCCCATTTCTAATGGTACTGGGGCAATACCAGCTTTTGCTTCTTTTAGTTGCGGTTGACTTCCAATACCAACTGGAAAGTGAAATACAGAAGAAAGCTCTTTTAGGTTCATAGGTAAGATCTTATCTCCTGAAAATATACGATAAGAAAAATCATGAAAAAGTTTTTTCAAATCACTACCATAAAATTTTTCAAAAACAAAAGAGTTACTAGCTGATTCAGTGAATTGATTAAAGGAGGATTCTATCTCTTGTAATATCGCTTCGGCTCTTTCTTTGGTCGGAGCAGAAGTGATAACACGAATATTAGCTTTCATAATTGTACTTTTCATTTTGTTCCCTATTTTTTCTACTGCTCCTTCATCTACTGCTTTCCTCCCTTTTATGTATTTTTCTTCTGGTTTTTCTTCTTTTTTCTTCACACCAAAAAGCAAATCTTTTGAAGCTTTCAAAAAGGCTTTATTAAATTTATAAAAATTATCTGCCGCATGTTTAACTGACGTTCCACTTTTAACGTCATCTAAAATTAAATGAAATTCATTAATAAATTTCTCACCAGCCGGAGCTACCACAAGCTGAATAGCCGCACCTTCTCCTTCTGTTTTTAACTTAGAGAAAACATTAAGTATGGTATTCATTGGGTCATGTTCTATTTGGTCATAAGTCTTTATGGGAAGCACTGGACGCTCAGAAAAATTAGCATAAGCACCAGCAGATCCACCTTTCTCATTAAAAATATTATAATCATCTGAAACTTCACGAATTTTTGCATCATGATAAAAAGAAAGTACTTGTTTTTCAAAAAGCGAAATATGTTTATTCGGTATTGCAGCAAAAACTATTACTTCATCAGAAGTATTGCTAAGAGCCACTTCTAAAGTAAAATAATTTTCTTTCTCATTATTCTTACCCTCTGATATAGACTGCATACCAGCATAAAATTGCTCCATTGCACCAATAAATTCTTTAAAGCCTTTCGATTTATCAGCTTCATCTTTTGGCGGTGGAAGTGTTATTTCAAAAAGTGTCATATTAAGAGATTTATAAAGAGGCGTTCCTTCTTTTAAGTCAAAAGCTTGACCCGTTTTTAAATATTGAATTAATATACGATGAAAATCATCATCTACATGTGGGTCATTCATTTTTTCGACTATCGATAAAGCGTTGCGAATTCCTTTAGTCACAACAATACCTAAAAGTTCTTCCATAATGGTATCGTGCGCTTCGGGTTTTAATTGTAAAACTATAGCTTCTGCTTCACTTTTTTTTATAACATTGTCTTTGTGTAAAACATCTTCTAGAGGTTTTTCTTTATATTCTTCTATAATATCTTTAACTGCATTTTCGTTTGCATGTTCAAAACGTCCGGTGTCTATAAGTTCCTGTTCTCGTTTAGCTACATGGGCACGTAAATAATCAAGCTCCTCTTCTGGAGTTTTAAACTTTGGCATTTCATTAAAAAATGATTCTTCCATATCTTTGTATTATATCACAAGCTATTTTAAAAAAATCTAGAAAAAATTACTTTTTAGAATGGTCTGGCCGGGGGTCGGGGCCCCGGAGAACCGAGGACCTTATAAAAAGTAATTTTTCTAGGTTTTTTAAATTTTTGTTAGTATCTCTGGCTCTCCTTCAGTAATCAAAATAGTATGTTCAAAATGAGCACTTTTTTTCCCATCAGCAGTGTGAAAAGTATATCCATCTTTATCTAAAATTACATTTTTTGTGCCATTATTTAACATCGGTTCGATAGCTATAATCATTCCCGACACAAGTTTTGCTCCTGTATTCGCTTTACCAAAATTTGGCACAAAAGGGTCTTCATGTATATATTTTCCGACACCATGTCCAGATAAAACTTCTACTATCCCATATCTATGCGGTCGCACAAAACTTTCTATGGCACTGCTAATATCTCCCACCTTACTCCCTCCTTGTGCCGCATCGATACCCACTTGCAAAGCTTTTTCTGTTACTTCAATAAGTTTTGCAGATGATTTACTTATTTCACCAACCGGCACAGTAAGTGCCATGTCGGTATAAAGTCCTTTGTGTTTTAATCCAAGATCAAGAGAAACAATATCACCTTCTTGTAATATTTTTTGTGCATTTGGAATACCATGCACTACTTCATTATTTATAGAAACACAAAGCGATGCCGGATAAGCAAAATCTGCTCCCTCTGGACGATAATTCAAAAAAGCTGGTTCATCGTCCATTTCTTTAATTAATTTAGAAGCATAGTTATCCAAATCTTTTGTCGAGATTCCAGGTTTTACAATTTCCTTAACCTTATACAGAACAGTAGCCAGCCTTCTGCCTCCTTCCCTTAGTATCTCAATTTCTTCTTTTGTTTTAATAATTATTGCCATATTCTTTAATTCCTTAACTTAATATATATGTTAGGTTAATATTTATCTACTTTATCACCGTCCCTTGAAATTTCTCTCCATTTAGATAATTCGCTAAATTGTCGATTGGCTTGCCGTTCATGATTATTACCTCTATACCCTCTTTTTCGGCCATTTCGGAGGCAACTGGGTCAAAAGGCGAATTTAGGCCTGGATTCCATTCTTTAGGGATAATGGTCCTGTATTCAGGCCAAGAAATTTTCTCAATCTTTTTTGCATTTGAATTTACCTTCGGATCAGAATCATAAACATAATCTGTATTAGATAGATTGATTATTTTTTTCGCGCCAACATTTTTCGCCATTAAAACAGCACAAAAATCAGTACTATTGCCGGGCTTCCATCCTCCCCCGATAATTACAGATTTATTTAATTTAATCGATAAAGTTGGGTCAAGAATTATTTTATCTTCAGCTAAATCTCCAAATAAAATTTTCACAAATTCTGCATTAAAACGTGTAGAAAAAATACCAAGCCAATCAAGGTCATCATTCGAGGATTTTGAAATTTCTTCAGCCGCTTTATTATATCTACGACAAAGTTTTCCGCCTCCAGTTATAATTACAAATTTTTTACCCCCGCCTGCAGAAGCTATGCCATCAGCATTGCGGGCAGGTTTCTCTATTTGAGACAAAATCAACTTTTTAAAATCTTTCAAAAAATTTATGTCAATTTCATCTGGGATAATGAGAGAACCTCCTAGTGAGATAATTATTGTTTCCATTTTCTATAAGCTAAAAACTATTAGCTATAACCTAACTTCTTAATAATTTCTTTGTGGACATTTTCTACAGTTTGTTCGCCATTGATCGTATAAATAGTATAACCTTTTTTATCCTTAAAATAATTCATCGCTGGGATAACATTATTCTCATACTCATCAAATCTTTTAGCGATACCTTCCTCTGTGTCATCGTGTCTTGCACGCAACATCATTCTTTTTATTGCTTCTTCTTTTCCAACTTCTATATAAATTACATTCACAATTTCCCTTTTGAAAAACTTCATCATTGCTTCAAATGTTCCTGATTGCATTATGGTACGAGGATAACCGTCAGCAATAAGATGTTTTTCTGGAGATAGAGAAAGAGTCAAAATGTTAGTAACAATTGCATTAGTTAAAAAATCCGGCTGAAGTTCTCCACGTATTACGGAATCTTTTACTAAAGTTCCAATATAATTTCCGCCTTCCAAAAGCCTACGGTATTCATTGCCCGTGGAAGTTTGGACACATTCACGTCCATCATGCTCTTTTAGAAAATCTGCCAAGAGTTTTACCTGTGTGCCCTTACCTGAACCTACTTGTCCAAAAAATACAAAAGTTTGTGCTTGCATAACTTAAGAATACAAAATTTAGGCTTAAAAAACAATCCCCAATGTGCTATTATTAAAAGAATGAAAAAAGAAATCATAACCATAAATGGAGGATTAGGCAGTGGAAAATCAAGCACGGCTGACCTTGTAGCAAAAGAACTTGGTTTTAATCGTTTTTCTTCTGGAGATTTTTTTAGACAAGTTGGGCTGGAACTAGGGTTATCTATTAATGAGGTAAATAAAAAAGCAGAAACTGACAAAAAAATAGACGAAATAACTGATGAAAAGTTGCGGCTGCTAAGAAATGAAAAAGGAATTGTTATTGACTCACGTACGGCATATCATTGGATTCCAGAATCCTTTAAAGTATATTTGGACCTACCGCCAGAAATAGCAAAAGATAGAATTCTAAGCAGCTTAAAAGTAGAACGATTGAGACAACAAAGTGAAAATATGTCTTCCGCTGAAGAGGTCTATAAAAAAATAACCGAGCGTTTTGAAAGCGAACAAAAAAGATATTGGGATTTGTATAAAATTAACAATACAGATAAAAAAAACTATGATTTAGTGATTGACACAAACAAAAACAACCTTGAGCAGGTTGTTGATATCATAGTGTCAGAATATAAAAAATGGATAACAGAATAAAATCTATTTCTTTACCCAATCAATTCTAGAAATATCAGCTTGGTTTAAAATTCTACGTAATAGATCTACAGATATTTGCCCATCATGTAAATTTGGAATTGTAACGGAAATATTGCCTTTTATCATATATGGGTGCTTACCTTCTTGATACGGACCATCAAAACCAAAAGCATGTAATTTTTTTACAAAAGATCGCCAAGATATCGGAGAAAGCTTAGGCATAATTACGAATATTCATTTTATAACTAGGAACTTTAAAATTTGGCATCGGTAAATTCTTTCTTAAACGAAGAATAATCCATCCTTCTAAACTGGAAGCTAAATTTTCTCTACATTCTTCTAGAGTCTTTCCAACAGCCCAAACACCACGCAAATCTTTAATTTCCGCGTAAAACTTTTTGCCATCGTCTATCATTTCGTATTTGGCCTTATTTAAATAGGTTAAAATATATGATTGAAGCATATAAATTATATTATCACAAAAGTGTAAAAACTCAAAACCCCCCTGACAAGGGGGGCGTAATGGGGGGGGTGTATTTATCTTTAATACTCCCTCATGGAGATTTGGGCATCGATTTTTTTGATTAAGTCAAGGACCACAGAGACAACGATGAGAAGCGCCGTACCGCCAAGGGCGATTTCAGTGATACCTGTAAGAGACCTTACTATCAGAGGCAAAACGGCAATGAATCCTAAAAAGACAGCACCGAGTAATGTAATACGACTTAAAACTTTTGAAATATATTGAGAGGTAGAAACACCCGGACGAATACCCGGAATAAATGCTCCATTTTTTTGTAAATTGGTAGCCAGCGCTTCTGGGTCAAATGTAACTGCCGTATAAAAATAAGTAAATAGAAATACCAGAATAAAGTAGAGCACGGCATAAAGTACACTGGTTTGAGAAAATGCCATAAGTACTTTTGAAATAGATAATAAAATTGAATTGGAAGAACTAGCTAAAAAGTTTCCAATCATTTGGGGGAAAAGCAAAAGAGAAAGGGCAAAAATTATCGGAATAACTCCCGCTTGATTCACTCGAAGAGGCAAATATGTGGAACCGCCTCCATACATTTTCATTCCTCTAACTCGTTTAGCATAAGTGACTGGAATAGGCCGTTCTGCTTCTGTCACCACTACCACTCCCGCAATAACTAAAGCGCCGGCTGCTACGAATAATAGAAGAAGAGGCACTTGAGAAACATCAAATTTAAAAATAAGCTGGCTGACTTCTGCTGGAATCTGAGAAACGATACCGGCAAAAATTAATAAAGAAACACCATTTCCAATACCAAATTCAGACATCAGTTCGCCAATCCACATTATCAACATTGAACCGGCAATAACAATAATTATATTACTAACACGATCAAAAGCTGTTAAATTTACTAAAATCTTTTGACTTTCTAAAATAGCCAAAAGACTAAAACCCTGAATAGCAGCCAATGGAACAGTAAGCAATCTGGAGTATTGAGTAAATTTTTTCCTGCCTGCTTCTCCTTCTTCATGATAAATTCTTTTTAAAGCAGGAACCATAATAGTCAAAAGCTGCATGATAATGGAACTAGTGATATAAGGACCAACTCCGAGCATAATGATAGAAAGATTAGAAAGTCCGCCTCCGGAAAATATATTCAAAATACCAAAAAATTGGTTGTTGGTGAGAAAACGACTAAGTTCTACGGTATCAATACCCGGTATTGGAATAGCGGAAAGTAATCTAAAAAGTACCAAAGCAAAAAGCACAAAAAAAACTCTTTTTCGTAGAATGGTATCAGTCCAAATCAATTTTATTTTGCTCAAAAAATTTTCCATTTACTTTATAAACTTTTTAACTTTCTACTTTATAACTATATGCCCTCCTTTAATAGCTAAACGCTTTCTAATTTCTGAAAAAGTTTCAACTTTCCCTTCTTTAGAAAGAGCCTTCTCCTTACTTACTAAAAATGGTCTGCGAACAGACTTAAATTGGTAACCACGATTTTTTGGTAATTTCTTAATGATATCACGAAGTTCTGGACGGCGCTTATTACCCGCTCGAGCTGTCTGGCCCTTTCCTCCTCGGCCAGAAGTCTTGGCGTGTTTGCCTCCACGACCGACTAGACGATCTTTTTTATTCTTATGAATTCTTTTTAAATTATGTATTTGCATCCCAGTACTAAAATTTTAATTAATAATCTTCATCGTTATGCCCCGTAATCAAAAATTTAGTACGGGACAGGTTTGATTAGGTTTCTTTTTCAACTTCTGGAATTACTGTCTCTTTATTCGCAATCACAATACTCTCCGGAATCAGTTTTGTATATTTTGAAGAAATTTGAGAAAGTGCTGCCATCACTGCTTTAGCATTATTCAATTTATTTTTACTACCAGACAAAATTTTTCCTGTAATATCTTTCAGGCCGGCCAATTTCGCAATATCACGAACCACTGTACCAGCTACCAAACCACGTCCTTTGTTGGGCATAAGCACAACACGTGAACTTGAAAATTTAGCAGAAACTTCATGAGGAATAGACATAGTTTTTGTAAGTTTTAATCTAACCATATTTTTCTTTGCATTTCTTACTGCTTTATTTATAGCCAGAGAAGTATCACCTGCTTTCCCGAGTCCAAGCCCAATAGAACCTTTTTTATCTCCCGCCACTAATGCAACACTAAAAGAAAACCTGCGTCCTCCAGCGACGACACGAGTCACACGACGAATGCTTAAAATCTTCTGATCAAATTCTGGTTTCGGACGACCAAAAGATGAAGATCGACGATTATTATTCCTTTTTTTGTTTTCTTCTTCTGCCATATAATTTATTAAAATTTAAGACCAGCGGCTCGCGACTCATCAGCTACTAATTTTATACGTCCTGTATATCTAAATCCATTTCGATCAAAAACAACTTTGTCAATTTTTATTTTCTTACAAGCTTCTGCAATCATCTGACCTACTTGCTTAGCTCTTTCAGTCTTTGTCCCCTTCATAAGTTTAACACCCGCCTTGACTCGGCGAGGTAGGTCACTTACTTGCGTTAATGTTTTTCCTTTTTGATCATCAATAATTTGCGCATAAATAAATTTATTAGAACGAAAAACAGAAAGTCTCGGACGCGCGGAAGTACCTGAAATTTTTGCTCTAATTTTTGCCTTTAATCTTATTCTTTTTTCATTTTTCTTTTTCATATCATTTTGTCCCTAAGCTGGGCTTAAGGAATTTTCTAAGCCCAGCTTAGGGTCTAATTATGCTGTCTTTTTGCCTTGTTTTCGTCTAATAACTTCGTTTTCATAACGCATTCCTTTACCTTTATATGGTTCTGGCTTTTTCAACGCCCGAATGGCTGCGGTAAAACTACCAACTAATTCTTTATCAATTCCTGAAATGGTAATTACGTTTTTTTCAGCTATAGCATTTATTCCTTCTGGTATTTTTACCACCACTGGATGAGAAAATCCTAAAGCAAAAACAAATTCCTTACCTTTCACTTCGGACTTAAATCCAACTCCTTCTAAAATTAACTTTTTTTGATATAACGTCTCTACTCCTTTAATCATATTTTTTATATGTGAAGCATAGGTACCCCAAAGAGATTTAGAAAATTTATCGTTTCTTTTTATATTCAAAGTTATTATTTTATCTCCTATGTTTATAATAATATCATCACGAAAAATCTTCGTAAGCGTTCCCTTTGGACCTACAACCTTCAAAAGATTACCACTTTTTGTGACTTCAACTCCTTTGGGTATTTGTATTTCTTCTTTGCCTATTCTTGACATAAAATTACCATAATTTAAATAAAGCTTCTCCTCCGACCTGCTCTTTTCTTGCTTCTTTGCCTGACAAAATTCCCTTTGGTGTTGAAAGTACAAGAAGTCCAGAACCATTACGAATTGAATGAATATCTTTCATTTTAAAATAAACACGTCGGGATTGTTTAGAAACTCTTTCTACTTCGGTAATTTTGGGTTTTTTATCTATATAAACTAACTCTACTTCTAGTACCGGAAAACCTTTTTTAACTTTTTTGGAAACTTGTTTCACATATCCTTCTTTTTTTAGACATTCGGCAATAGCATTTTTCATCTTAGAATACGGAAAAGAAACAGACTCCTTGCCTGCTAGACTTGCATTCTTTAACATTATGATCATGTTTGAAATTGAATCCATCGTTTTATTACCAAGAAGACTTCCTAACACCCGGAAGCATTCCTTCATTAGCCAATTCTCTAAAGCAAATACGACATATGCCGAAGTCTCTCATAAAACCATTGCCTCGCCCGCAACGAAAACACCGATTCTTTTTCCTGCTGGAAAATTTCGGTTTCTTTTTTGATCTTGCTACAACTGATGTTTTAGCCATAAAATAAAGCCTATTTATAGGTGATATCTTGCGTTTTTTCTTAAAACCTTGACCCCTCCCTTCCTCCCCTTCGCAGGGGAGGTGAAGATATTAAGGAGAAATACAGATCAAACCTAACTCTCTAGACCATTACATACTAACAAAATAACCCAAAAGAGTCAAATAAATATCAAGGACTCCCCTTGCTTGCTTTCAATTATTGTTCAAACTTTCCAACCACCCAATCAAATTCACCTTGCCAATTTCTACCAGAACAATTCCATCCAGGACTTGATGGATAAGGGTTTCCTGTTGTTTCCATATCTCGAACACCTAAAACATAATACGCACCTTTACTTGCATCACAACCATAATTTCCGGCAGAATAGCGATAATATGCATAATTTCCACAACTGTCATTAATTGTAGAATCCAATAGATGGGTGGGCAAAAATTTATTTGATACTAATGGCGTAGTAAAGGATGGGGCACCCACTGGCGTTCCCGATGAATCCCATCCGCCACATCCTGCGAAGTCTGAATCTGGATATCTACCAAAAGAATCATAATATAACTCAAGTGCAACTTGCGTTTGACGCATATCTGACAATCTTTTTACATCTCGTGTTTTTGTGCGAGCCGTGTTTAAACTTGCTAATACAACACTTGAAAGCAAGCCAATGATTGCGACTACAACCAAGAGTTCAATAAGTGTAAATCCTCTATCTTTTGATTTATTACTCATAAAAATTAAAATACGGCAGGCAATATTTTTATGTCTTTGGGATTGCCTGCTGTCCCCCCGCCTCCAAAAAATAAAAACAGCGAAACAATAATAGCCACGACTACAAATCCAAAAAGCATATACTCCGCTTGTTTTTGTTCCTTTATTGCTCCGCCAGAAATTTTCATCACCCATTGGACCATTTTGGGGGTAAATTCTGGAACTTTATAATTTTTTTGAGCTGTTAAAACCGAAAGAGTCTCTTGTATTGGTTGCGACTGTCCAATATTCTTAGTTTCAAACTCTTTTAGGGCATTATTTAATTCTGTATTTTTACTGAGGTCTAGGTTGTCATCCATGGTGATATTATATAACTATTTAATCTTTATACAACATAAAATCCCCTGAACGAGGATTTTATGTGATTTTATATATTCTATTAAAAATCGCTTACTATTTTTTTGCTTCTTCTTTCTTAAAAGGCACGCCGATGAGTTCAAAGAATGTTTTGCCTTCTTTTTTGTTTT
>ERZ1292633.2683-Hain-H41-02um-R1-2683-length-17949-cov-5_pt1 | contig 17438 bp, 14 predicted proteins | sample MGYA00564406_ERZ1292633 | MGnify/ENA primary metagenome ERZ1292633 (study PRJEB36523, sample SAMEA6512639) | groundwater metagenome | collected 2019-01-08 | study: AquaDiva: Metagenomics assemblies of 32 groundwater samples | reverse complement strand
CAAAGGCGTGGTGGCACAACCACAGCAATTTACAATAATCCTGACAACTATTCTTGTCTTGTTTATCCTGCTGCCTGCTAATGTGCCTGCCGCGACTAAGTTTGCAGCAGCTACTAAGTTAAGTTTTACTCGTTTAGGTAATGGCTGGTCGGTTGAAGTGAAAATAAGAAACCAATTGCCATTTGCGATCTGCATGACCAATAATTATACTGCGACTTCCCGTTTGACATTTTTTGACAGTTTAGGTCGTCGAGTTGAAGCTGGCGGTTTTGAAGGGAGGCCTGTTAATGGCTGTCGACGATTGTCGCCTAATTTGGAAGCTTCAGTAACCTATAACCACAGCCAATTTCCCAGCTTAAATATTCTACGAGTAAGAAGAATATGTTATCGAGAATATTGGCGAAATGAGAGTGGTACTCGCAGGGGTGTCTTCGGAAGTTGCGTAAATTTAATTTAGCCATGCGTAACTATTTCTGGAGCATTTCGGTGACAGCGACTATCTAGCATATCCCAAAATACAATTCGCGCATTTTGTGGCTTTCTCACCATCCAATTCAAGGTTGAACGCATAATCAAAGCACTTTAAGCATAGAATATGTTGGCATCCTGGGGTTATTGATTTGATTATTTCGGGGACAGGTTATCAATTGCATAATTAGCATTTCTATTTCGGTGACATGATGAGAATTAGCGCTTAATTCTGCGACAATTTTGACAATTTCAGGGTTTCTGAGTGGAAGTGTTCGCACTTATCCACCCCCAATTGCTTCGATGTATTATCAAAGCCAGCGCATTTTCGCGGTCAAATATTTGGCAAGGGAATTGCAAACATTTACTAACATTTTAGGGGTTTTATTCACAGGTATAATGATATGGTTTGATATGGTTTTGGGGCAGTTAAAGTGGACTTTTGCGGCATGAGATCCCGCATCAAGTGCGGGATGACAAAGGTGGGGTGCGGGATGACAAAGTGTCACGATTTCGGTGAAAATCGGGGACGATTTCGGTGACATTTCGGTGACTGGTTATCAAATGCATAATCTATATTCCCACGCCTGCCCAAAAACACCTCACAGCAATCATCCTTACTTCAGCAAAAACTGGCGTCAATAATTTCGGTGTCCACTGCATTGCCGCCGCGCCACTCATCCCTTTTTATCCTCACCACCAAATTGAGTGGTCTTTTGGATTGTAGGGCGTCGCCGAGTTTTGTGCCTATTACGCCAAAGCAAACGGCGCGGATTTGGGCTTCGCTGTGGTCTTTGAAAACTACGCGCAAATGTGCGTTTTTCATTGTGGTCGTTGAAATGACTTTGGCTTCGGCGACACAAAATTTTGGCTCAGGCCAGCCCGCGCCATAGGGGGCCAGCCGCTCCACGGCTTCAAGCAATGGCACGCCAATGGCTTCGGCGCCAATTAGGGCGTCAATATTGTCAAATTGGCCTTGAATTGCCTCTTGGGTTTGATTGCCAATTCCATCGCATAATGCCCTATACACCGCTTCCCAATTGCCAAATTCCATGGCAAGGCCCGCCGCCATTGCGTGGCCACCACCGCTAATAATCACGCCATCATCAACTGCTTGTTTGACAACCAATCCAAGGTTCACGCCTTCAATTGAGCGCCCCGAACCTTTGGCAATGGTGTCGCCTTCATCAATCGAACCAATGACAATGCAGGGCCGATTATAGCGCTCCTTGAGGCGGCCAGCGACAATGCCCAAAACCCCCGGATGCCAACCCGCGCGGCCAATCAATAATATTGGACCAGCCAAATCCCCGCCCTCACCGCGTTCAATGCGCGCGATTGCGTCTTCGAGCACCATGGCTTCAATGGTTTTGCGTTCGGCATTTATGACTTCAAGCTCAAGCGCAAGGACTTTGGCTTCGGCTTCATCATCGGTAGTCAAAAGCCGCACCGCGAGCGAGCTATCGCCAATCCGACCGCCTGCATTGATGCGTGGCCCCAAAACCCAAGCCGCAGCGTAAACATTATCGGCGCGTTTAAGCCCCGCAACTTGTGCCAGCGCCGCAAGGCCCTTGCGACTCTGCTTGCCCAGGATTTTTTGCCCCTGCGCCACCAAAACGCGGTTAAGGCCAGTTAAAGGCGCAACATCACAAATTGTGCCAAGCGCCGCCAAATCCAGCAAAGATAGCGCGTCAAAACCGCCAGTGTCGCGCCCCAATTCGCGCCAAGCACGGTTCAAAGCCACCGCCGCCATAAAACACACGCCCGCCGCAGTTAAATTGCCAAGGCCCGAATTATCGCCAATTTGATTTGGGTTCACAATTGCCTTGGCAATTGGCGCATTGCCAATCATTAAATGGTGATCAAAAACCACAACATCAAGGCCAATTTCATGCGCCGCCACCAGTGCATCATGCGCCGCCGCGCCGCAATCAACACTTATTAGCAAATCAGTGCCAGCGTCCTTAATTCCGCGCATTAAGGCGGGCGATGGGCCATAGCCGTGCTTGATGCGGTCGGGCACAAAAATATTGGTTTGCACACCAATCGCATTAAACCATTGGGTTAATATTGCCGCCGAAGTGCCGCCATCGACGTCATAATCGGCAAAAATTGTTATTTTTTGCTGCAAACCAATTGCGGCGATAATCGCTTTAACCGCAGCCTCCATGCCTGCAAGCACAAATGGATCTGGCATTATTTTTGATAATTTTGGTTCCAAAATATCCTGGGCTTGGCTGGCTTCAATATTTCGATTTATCAACAATCGAGCTTCAAGTTCGCTTAGGCCCACACGGACAAAATCTTGAATCAATTGTGGGTTAATATCGGGCAAAATCCATTTTTTGTCTTTCAAAGTACATTGCAAAGATAAAGCCAGATTTTTCACTTATGACCATTGAGGCGCATCGTAGTAACGACACGTCGAATTTTTGGATTGGATCTTAGCAGCAACACATGGGTTTCGGTGCCATTGTAATAATGGCGAACCCCTTTTACAAACGAGCCATCAGTTACGCCACATGCCGCGAAAATAACTTCGCCCGAAATCAAATCCTGCAATTCATATTTTTTGGTATAATCTTGTATGCCAGATTGCCGCAATTTGGCTTTATCGCTTTCGCTTTTGACGACCATGCGACCTTGGAACTGCCCGCCGACACATGCCAGTGCTGCTGCCGCCAAAACGCCTTCTGGTGCGCCGCCGACCCCCATATATAAATCAACGTCCGCACTTGGTTCTGTGGTGAAAATAACGCCTGCTACATCGCCATCGGGGATTAAATAGACCCTAGCGCCAATTTCGCGCAATTGGGCAATCAAATCGGCATGGCGCGGCCTATCAAGCACACAAACCCCAATCCGATTGGGTGGCACGCCTTTGAAGTTTGCGACTGCTTCGACATTTTCTTTGGTACTTTTATCAAGATCGATTATGCCTTGCGGGAAATTTGGGCCAATTGCGATTTTGTCCATATAAATATTAGGAACCCGCAACAACCCACCTTTTGGCGATATAGCAATGACCGAAAGCGCATTTTGCATTGCTTTGGCGGCCAAAGTTGTCCCCTCAAGTGCGTCCAACGCTATGTCGCACTCAATCCCGCCGAGGCCCAATTTCTCGCCATCAAACAAATGCGCAGATTCAAATTCATCGCCTTCGCCAAAAACCACATGTCCCGATACAGCAAGCTCAGCCAAGACTTTGTGCATTTGTGCAATCGCCGCCGTATCAGCCTGCATTTCATCGCCCAAGCCAACATGTGAAAAAGCGCCAATCGCGGCTTCTTCAACCGCGCATATTGCGCCAGCTTCAATCTCAAATGATAATTCTCTTGTCATGTTTCACCAATCAATCATGCAATGGCATAATAAGCGGCTTATCGATAAATTCATCAAGGCCTGAAAGTTCGTTTAGCGCATCTATCAAGACATCTTCATTACAAATTTGTGTGGTCAGCACAATCGCAACATTTTGCGTAGACGGCGGCGGCTTTTGCAAGAAGCTTTCAATTGAGACTTGATGCCGTGCCAAAGTATCAGATATTTTTGCGATTACACCGGGTTTATCTTCGACACTAAAGCGAACATAAAACTTGGCAGCAAGTGAGTTTTTGGCAGCATTCTCAAAGGCTTCGCGCCCAATACATGGCCCTGAAAATACAGGGCGTGCATCGCCGTGCGCCAAATCCATCAAATCAGCGGCAACTGCGGATGCTGTTGGCCCTGCCCCTGCCCCTGAACCGATGAATGTCAAAGTGCCAACGGGATCTGCATTTACCAAAACCGCATTGGTTGCACCATCAACTTGGGCAATCGGGTTATTAAGTTTCACCAAAGTCGGCCTAACTGATTGGCGTAATTTACCGCCCTCAACTTGCGCCGAAGCGATTAGTTTTATCGCATATCCCAGAAACTGTGCAGTCTCGAGATCCACAGGTTCGATTTCCTGTATTCCCTCAAGTGAAATCGTGGCATAATCAGGCGCACCACTAAAGGCCAAAGCCGAAAGAATCGCCAATTTATGACCAGCATCACCGCCCGAAATGTCCAAAGTTGGGTCGGCTTCGGCAAGGCCAAGACGCTGCGCGTCCGCTAATACACTGGCAAATTCCCGCCCTGATTTTTGCATTTCTGTTAGGATATAATTAGAAGTGCCGTTCATAACCCCCATGATTGCATTAATCTTATTCGCTGCAAGCCCTTCGCGCAATGCTTTGACAATTGGGATACCACCAGCAACTGCGGCTTCATAACGAATTTCTACACCATTTTGTGCTGCTATTTGCGCCAATTCCACGCCATGCTCGGCCAGCATTGCTTTGTTCGCGGTAACAACGTGCTTTTTGTTTTGAAGCGCGATTAGGGCGGCCTCTTTGGCTTTGCCGTTCGCGCCGCCGATAAGTTCCACCAATACATCAATATTCGGATTTGCAGCCAATTCACAAGGATCGTCAAACCATTCATATTTTGAAATATCAACTGGACGTGCGGCATTTCGATTGCGGGCAGATACGCCGACAATTTCGATAATTGTTGACAATGGCCCGTCGCCGCTCGCCATTTGCACTAGGCCCGCACCAACTGTGCCAAGCCCCAATAATCCGATACGCAGTGATTTCATAAATACCTCTTTATTCACTCATAATTTTTTTGATTGAGCGCGCGGCTTGCTTTATGCGCTGCTCATTTTCAACCAAAGCAATGCGCACGTGTTCATCGCCATATTCGCCAAATCCTGCACCCGGCGCGACCGCAATTGATGCTTTTTCCAGCAAGGTTTTTGCAAATTCCACCGAACCCAAATGCGCGAATTTTTCGGGGATTTTGGTCCATGCGAACATCGAGGCTTCGGGCTTGTCAATTACCCAACCCGCCTTTGCGAAACTATCAATCAAAACGTCGCGCCGTGCTTTATAGGTTGCGCGCATTTCGGCGACGCATTCTTGTGGGCCATTTAATGCTGCGGTGGCGGCAACTTGAATCGGGGTATAAGCGCCATAATCAAGATATGATTTTACCCTTGCTAAAGCCGCGAGAACCACAGGATTACCAAGCGCAAAACCAACCCTGAAACCTGCCATTGAATAAGTTTTTGACAAAGTTGTTATTTCGACAGTGCAGTCTTTCGCGCCGGGGATTTGCAAAATTGAAGGCGTGGGTTTGTTGTCGTCAAAATAGATTTCCGAATATGCCATGTCAGAAATGATTATCAAATTGTGTTTTTTGGCAATTCTTACGGCTTCGGCATAAAAGTCTAAATCAACCACTTGCGCAGTGGGATTACCCGGATAACATAATATCATCGCAATTGGCGGCGGCACGGAGTGGCGCACTGCGCGCTCTATCCCCGCCAAATATTGCGCTGGCGTATGGGCCTCGACATGGCGAATAACACCGCCCGCCATAATGAAACCAAAAGCATGAATTGGGTATGACGGATTTGGCGCAATTACCACGTCCCCTGGCGCACAAATTGCCTGCGCAATATTTGCAAATCCTTCTTTTGAACCCAAGGTCGCAATAACTTCGGTTTCGGGATTTAGTTCAACCCCAAAGCGGCGGTCATAATAACCAGCCATGGCTTTACGAAGCCCGCTTATGCCTTTGGACGCAGAGTAGCGATTTGTGCGAGGTTTACGGGCATTTTCGACCAATTTTTCAATAATATGCGGCGGAACTGGCAAATCTGGATTACCCATGCCAAAATCTATAATATCGGCACCTTGGGCGCGCATTTTGGCTTTCACCTTATTTACTTCTTCAAATACATAGGGCGGTAAACGCTTAATTTTGTAAAATTCTTCACGCATTTTGGAATAGATTCCGAATAATTATTCAATGAGGAGTGGTTTTTAGTTCTGCTTCAAGGCGGGCGCGGGTCTGTTCGGCCCAAGCAAGGGCATCGTCAGTTGCAGGCGCGGGCGCACTTTTGGGGTCTGCGACCAACGCATCTCTAGTTTGGTTGGCCCAACTCACATCGGCCTCACTTGGGGTTAGTGGGCGCGAAGTTGATTGCGACAATAATTCTTGATTGGTTTGCTTTAATTGACTCAATTCAGTGCGCCACTCGGCGGGCGTGACTACACCCTCTGGCAAGGTCGGCACTTCGCGCAAATTAGGATAGCCCGCGACGCGCGAAGCTGAATTGGTGGCACAGGCCGCTAAAGCGCTAACCAGCCCCATTGCCAAAACCACAAGGCTCGGTTTTTTATTCCCAAAAAAATTCAGTTTTGCAACCATTACCACGCGAACTCTATTTACATTAATGATAATTACCTATTGAAGCGATATTGCGATAAGTTCAAGCCGTGTTTTAGTAAAATGCTGCAAGGTAGATAGGGTTTTGAAGCAAAAATGGACAAGAAACACAAAAATCGTAAAAAAGATGCTTTGAATAAAGTCAAATCGCAAAAACTGAAGGCCAATTATGCCGAGCCTGTCGAAGCGGAAAAAGTCGAAGCCAGTGCGCCAAAACCGAAATTATCACTAAGCGATTTGCTTGGCATGCAGACCCAGCAAGATATTGCGCAATTATCTGAAAATTTGCGCGATTTGGCATTGGCCTCAAGCAAAATAACGGAATCACTCGCCCAAAAAACTCACGGCGAAAAAATTGAACTCGACCCGCTTGGAATGGCACCCTATGCCCAAGAAGTAATGGGTAAATTGGTCAATGACCCTGAAAAATTTATGAGCCAGACCCAAGTTTTTTTTTCGGGCCACGCCAAAATTTGGGAAGAAGCAGCGCAAAAATTCTTCGGCAATGAAACACCCAGCGAAGCCACCCGCGACAAAAGATTCGCCGATAAAGAATGGAGCGAAAACGCTTTTTTTGATTTGATGAAAAAATCTTATTTGCACAATGCCGCTTGGATAAATAATCTAGTCGAAAATGTTGAAGGCGTTGATGATTTAGCCAAACGCAAAACTAGCTTTATGACTTCGCAAATTGTGAATGCGTTTTCGCCTTCGAATTTTCTACTTACTAATCCTGTCGCATTACGCGAAATGATCGCTACCAAGGGTGAAAGCCTTAATCGCGGCATGAGCAATTTGGCGCGCGATTTGGAGCGCGGCAATGGCAAATTGGCGATAACGCAAACCGATGAAAGCGCTTTTGAAGTTGGCAAAAACGTTGCGATTACGCCCGGCAAAGTGGTGCATCGAGGCACCCTGTTTGAACTTATCCAATATACGCCCGCCACCGAAGTAGTCCATGAAATCCCGCTTTTGTTTTTCCCGCCTTGGATAAATAAATTCTATATTCTCGATTTGCGCGACGATAATTCAATGATTAAATGGGCGGTGAACCAAGGTTTCAGTGTTTTCGTGGTTTCGTGGATTAATCCTAGCATGGAGCTGAGCAATTTTGGCTTTGAAGACTATATGGATAAAGGCATATATGAAGCCATTGAAGTTACATTGGAAATTTGCAGTGTCGATAAAATAAACTGCGTTGGCTATTGCATTGGCGGCACTTTATTGGCCTCCACTATGGCATATATGGCTAAAACTGGCGACAGCCGCGTTAATAGCGCGACTTTTTTTGCCTCACAACAGGATTTCATCGAAGCGGGCGATTTGAAAATTTTCACCGATGACGCCGCATTTCAATTTATCCAAAATGAAATCGAAGAAGCTGGTGGTTTGCTCGATGCTTCGGTTATGGCCAATACGTTTAATTCTTTGCGCTCAAATGATTTGATTTGGTCTTTTGTTGTCAATAATTATTTATTGGGGCACGACCCAAAGCCATTTGACTTGTTGTTTTGGAATTCAGACCAGACCCGAATGCCCAAAAACCTGCACTTATTTTATTTGGATAATTTTTATCGCAAAAATAATTTTGCCGAAAATAGATTGGAAATAAAGGGTGAATTGCTGTCTTTGAATGCAGTGAAAACCCCGATTTACATGCAATCATCAAGGGAAGACCATATCGCGCCATATCGGTCCATTTTTCGTGGCGCAAAACTATTTGGCGGCGATGTTCGCATGATTTTGGCAGGCTCGGGCCATATCGCGGGCGTTATCAACCACCCCGACGCCAATAAATACCAACATTGGCTGCCCGACGTCGGTGCACCTTTGCCTGAAACCGCCGAAGAATGGCAAGCGAGTTTGAGCGAACATAAAGGCTCATGGTGGCCCGATTGGGCGATATGGCTCAAAGCGCGTTCGGGCGAAATGGTTGCGGCGCGTGAAGCGGGTTCGGCAAAGCACCCGCCGATATGCGATGCACCGGGAACTTATGTTTTGGTGAAATGAGTTAAAGGCCGGCCGCGGCCATTCTAATTTCGTCGCGGCCTGCTTTCATTTTTTTGGCAATTTTGAACGCGAGCTCAAGTGATTGGCTGGCATTTAGGCGCGGGTCGCAATGGGTTGCGTAATTTGCACCGAGGCCTTCATCGGTCACATCAATCGCGCCGCCTGTGCATTCGGTTACATTATCACCCGTCATTTCAAGGTGAATGCCGCCGGGATATGCACTTTCGGCACGAACAATATCCATGAAGTCGCTAACTTCGGATAAAACACGCCCAAATGGACGGGTTTTATAGCCAGATGAGGACAAAACCGTATTGCCGTGCATCGGGTCAGATGACCACACGACATTGCGGCCAGCTTGGGTCACTTTGCGCACCATTTGCGGCAAATGCGCGGCGATTTTATCTGAGCCAAAACGGGCGATTAACACTAATTTACCTGCTTCATTCAATGGGTTAAGCCTATCAATTAAAGCCAAAAGTTCGTCCGCACCCAATGTTGGGCCGCATTTCAAACCAATTGGGTTGGCAATACCACGGCAATATTCAATATGGGCATCATCAAGGCCGCGGGTCCTGTCACCAATCCACAACATATGCGCCGAAGTAGAATAAAAGCCACCCGAACCAAACAAACTATCTTTTCGGGTAAGCGCTTGCTCGTAACCAAGCAATAGCGCTTCGTGGGACGTGAAAAAACTTACGGTTTTGGTATCAATTGTGCCGGCGCCATTGCTGAGGCTTTGGATAAACTCGAGGCTTTCTTCAATATGGTGGCATAATTTCAAATATTCTTTAGATGCACCGCCTTGTTTTTTCACAAAATCAAGGTTCCAATCATTGATATAGGCCAAATCAGCATAGCCGCCCGTTGCCAAGGCGCGAAGCAAATTCATGGTTGATGCTGATTGATCATAGGCTTGCAACAAGCGGTTCGGGTCGGGAAGGCGTGCCGATGCGGTGAACTCCATGCCGTTGATATTATCACCGCGATAGCTAGGCAACGTTTCGCCATCAATAGTTTCCAAAGGCGCTGAGCGTGGCTTGGCAAATTGCCCGGCAACTCGCCCCAATTTCACAACATGTTTACCACCCGCAAAAGTGAAAACCACGGCCATTTGCAAGAAAAGCCTAAAATATCGGATTATTCTATCGGCTTCAAATTCGTGGAAACTCTCGGCGCAATCACCGCCTTGAAGTAGGAAACCATCACCTTTTGAGACTTTAGCCAATTCGGCTTTCAAATTCTCAATTTCACTGGCAACAACCAATGGCGGGCGTTTGCACAGGCGCGATTCGACCGCCCCGAGTGCGTCCAAATCTGGATAATCGCTGGGAATATGTTTTGCGACCTTAGAGCGCCAAGACGCGGGGGACCATTTCATTTGTTGTATCATGCTGCTGCCACTAATCAAAATGGCATAAAAATGCAAATATTTAAGTGTAATTTGACACTTGCCTGACTTTCAACAGAGACTGGTTTTGTTTATGGAAGTTTCAATTCATGGGGAAATAAAATGGTCAAAAATGCTTTTTACGCGCAATCAGGTGGTGTTACATCGGTTATCAATGCTTCGGCTTGTGGTGTTATTCAAACTGCACGCGCACATAGTGATAAGATTGGCAAAATTTACGCTGGGCAAAATGGCATTATTGGCGCTTTAACCGAAGATTTGATTGACGTATCCCTTGAAAGCGATGCCGATATTGCGGCTCTACGCTATACCCCATCAGGTGCATTTGGTTCGTGCCGCTTTAAGCTCAAGTCTTTAGAGCAAAATAAGCGCGAGTATGAGCGTTTAATCGAAGTCTTCAAAGCGCACGACATTGGCTATTTTTTCTATAATGGCGGTGGCGATAGCGCCGATACTTGTTACAAAGTCTCGCAATTGTCGGAAAAAATGGGCTATCCGGTGCAGGCAATTCATGTTCCCAAAACTGTTGATAATGATTTGCCAATAACTGATTGCTGCCCGGGTTTTGGCTCGGTTGCCAAATATATTGCGGTTTCAACGCGTGAAGCATCATTTGATGTGCGCTCAATGTGCCTAACATCCACCAAAGTATTTGTGCTCGAAGTAATGGGCCGTCATGCTGGTTGGATTGCTGCTGCGGGTGGTTTGGCGGCGGATGCAGACAATGATATTCCAGTTGTAATTTTATTCCCTGAAATTGTTTTTGATGAAGAAAAATTTCTCGCGGCTGTTGCTGCCAAAGTGAGATCTCATGGTTATTGCTCGGTAGTCGTATCCGAAGGTTGCCATTATGCGGACGGTAAATTCATTGCCGAACAAGGCACGCGCGATGCTTTCGGCCATGCGCAATTGGGCGGCGCTGCGCCAGTTGTTGCCAATATGGTCAAACAAAAATTCGGCTATAAATTCCATTGGGCAGTTGCCGATTATTTGCAACGCGCAGCGCGCCATTTGGCCAGCAAAACTGATGTCGATCAGGCCTATGCGCTTGGTAAAGCTGCGGTGGAATACGCGGCGGCGGGTGATAATGCGGTTATGCCGACCATTGTCCGTGAAAGCTCCACGCCTTATGTTTGGTCAGTTGGCAAAGCCAATTTGGCCGATGTTGCCAATGTCGAAAAATTCATGCCGCGCGATTTTATCACCGAAGATGGCTTTGGCATTACCCCCGCTTGCCGCGAATATCTAACCGGCCTTATCCAAGGCGAAGACTATCCGCCATATAAAGATGGGATGCCAGTCTATGTGACTTTGAAAAACCAATTGATTGCGAAGAAATTGGAAAGGTTTGAAGTTTAGTTTCCGCGCCCAAGGAAAAATCCAAAGCCTGTATCGACCAATCCTAAATCCACGCCGAGTACTAACATTGGTAATATGGCGGCGATTTGCAGGCCTTGGAATATCTGCGGCGCGTAGAAAAACGCCAATATAAGCCCCCACATAGCGAAACGCTCAAATGGCCTTATTGCTGCGCGAAGGCTTTCACCAAACCATGTGGAAATCGCGCCATAGCCATCGAAACTTGGAACTGGCAAGAGGTTGAAAATAGCGGTGTAGATTTGCAAATAAATGGCTAGCGCGATGGCGCTCACCAAAACATCATTGTTCTTTGGCATAAGCTCGCCAGCGTTCAGCGCATTCATTCTGGAAAGATAGTCTTGCACAGCGGCCTTGGTATTTGCAGAAGCATCTGCTGCAGCACCAGATGCGGCAATGTCTGAAAGAGTTTGTGGGACTTGGTTTTCGAGAATGTGAAAGACAATTGCAAGCACTAAAGCGAAGACCAAATTGGCAAATGGCCCACATAAATAAGTAAGCATAATTTTGAATTTGGAACCTATTGTGTGGTGGTTCAAATAAACTGCCCCGCCTGGCAATGGCAGGCCACCGATCATCAAGATTAAAATTGGAAACAAAAATGAGGTTATAAAATCCCCATATAGGAGCGGATTAAGCGTCAAATACCCCTTTTCTTCAACCGAAACATCGCCAAATCGAAATGCCGAATACGCATGGGCGAATTCGTGTAGGCATAGCCCGACAATCCAAACTAGCAGCGTGAAAACTGTGAAAACCAAATTGGTTAAAGCGCCTTCATTTGCATTTAGCAAATATGCTCCGCAAGCCAGAATCATCAGAATTATGCATGGAAAGACCAATTTTGATTTTCGTAATTGTTCTATCAATTTCATGTGCTTCCCCTTTATCAAACCTATTTGCCAATTCGCGCGCTGTAAAGTAATAAAATCCACTCACGGATGCCAATCTAGAAAAGTAACCTAAATTGAAGTGATACGAAGTCTTTTGGACATCCATTTACGACAAAAACGACTTCAAACAATCTGCGGAACTTACGTCTTAATTTACCGAACTTTTGCCTGTCGCCACCAAAACCAAACAAATCCAAAAGTGACAAAACATATTGTAATAATGTTTAGCAAGTCTGGCAAAGGAGAAACAAAGCCCCAATTGCGCATCGCGATTTGGAAAACCATCAATGAGCCAACAAACAATAAAAGCTGTATCGTGCGCAGCTTTCTGACAATTTTTCGGAAAATCAAGCCTACAGAAATCGTGCCTACAAGCGCTGGTCCGTAGGATAATAATCCCAGCACCCAAGAATTGAAGGGATAAGCTGACATAAAAATTAGATTGGGCCCGGGGAGCATGGTTGTTTCAAATGCATGTTTGAACAAATTTGAAACTCTGAGCTTGAAAAGTGGTTCAATCAAAGATACCCAATACATTGACGCGGCAAGGTCAGAAAATACATTTATACTTATGGTCAAAAACGCGATGATATATGCCAAATATACCAACCAAACCAGACTTTTACTGAGTAGGCAAAAATTTGAATGTCCATTTCGCACCGATTAACGGCCTCTAACAATGATATTACCTGATGCACGTGCATTATGTAAGAAGGTCAGGGCTTGAGCCGATTCCGGTGTATAAAGTGAAGCAAGCGCCACATTTAAGTTCTGGTATTGAGATACTGTCAGAATTTTTATTGGCGGATTGGTATTAGGAACTATGTAAGGATCACCAACTCGAAGAAGAGCATATAATGTGCTCGAGCTATTTATTTGGCTAAGTAATTTTTGAATTAGCGCATCCGAATATCCGAGTTTGCTCAGGGTAGATGCAATTTTTTGCTTTTGAGCTGGCGTCAATGAAACCACCATTCTACGAGCAATACTTATTCCATCTGGTTCCCCTGCTTGTGCTTCTGATTCTTGCGGGTCACCACCGCCGCCGCCACTTCCGCTTCCACCGCCGATGCCGCCAGTCCTAATGCGATATCCGATAACAATTACCGTCCCAGATGGCGGAGCTTCTTCTAAAGTATTTGGAAATAGCAATGAACCAATGTAATCAACACCCGCTTCAGCAGGGTATTGAGGCGACAGCGGGTCAGCATCAATGGCATTTGTAAGTTCCAAATTAAATGCGTTCTGTTCGTCTGTAATAATATTGACTTCATCTTCGTAACAACCAACAATTGCAATATCTACTGACATATTCACACTACTTTCTTGGAAGCCAAAACTCGATTATAAATCGAATCCTAGTAAAACGCTACGAGTCGAAGTCAATATTGAAATTCAAGGTAATTTTAGTTTGAACTTTATGAGAGCAGGGCTAAATACCTAGTATGCATTTTAATTCCATAACCGACCTAATCGGCAATACGCCCCTCCTTCGCCTCAACGCTGCAAGCGAAGCCTCGGGGTGCGAAATTTATGGCAAATGTGAGTTTTTGAATCCCGGCCAATCGATAAAAGATCGCGCGGCGCTGTGGATTATTCGCGATGGTGAGCGGCGCGGGCTTTTGAAACCCGGCGGCACAATTGTTGAAGGAACTGCCGGCAATACTGGCATTGGCCTTGCGATGGTTGCCAATGCTTTGGGCTATAAATGCCAAATTGTCATACCGCGCACTCAATCCCAAGAAAAGAAAGACGCCATCAAAATATTTGGTGCTGAATTGCTTGAAGTTGACGCCGCGCCATATTCCAACCCCAATAATTATGTGCGCTATTCGGGGCGTTTGGCGCAAGAATCTGGCGCTTTTTGGGCCAATCAGTTTGATAATGTCGCAAACCGCGCGGCCCATATTGAAGGCACTGGCCCCGAAATTTGGGCGCAAACTGGCGGCAAAATCGATGGCTTCATTTGCGCAGTCGGCTCAGGCGGCACATTGGGCGGGGTTTCAATGTATCTCAAATCCCGAAACCCTAACATTCAAATTGGCCTTGCCGACCCAATGGGTGCGGCGCTTTATAATTATTACAAACATGGCGAACTTAAATCCGAAGGCACATCAATCACTGAAGGGATTGGACAAGGCCGCATAACCGCCAATCTTGAAGGCGTGCAAATTGACCGTGCGTTCCAAGTGTCAGACGAGGAATGGTTGCCCGTAGTCTTTGATTTGGTGAAAAATGAAGGCCTTGTGATGGGCGGATCAACTGGTGTGAATATTGTCGGCGCAATGAAACTAGCGCGCGAACTTGGCCCGGGGAAAACCATTGTCACCGTGCTGTGTGATTATGGCAATCGATACGCCAGCAAGATTTTTAACCCCGAATTTTTGACGGAACAAGGCTTGCCAGTGGCGGATTGGATGTAATTACATCTCCAACTCCACCCGTTCCAATTCATGGATTTCATCGCGTAGTTTTGCGGCGGTTTCAAATTCCAATTCTTCGGCAGCGGCGCGCATTTGTTTTTCAAGATCCGCAATAACTGCGCGAATATTATGCCCGCCAGCTTTGCTTAATCGCGCGGCTTCGATTTTCTCATCACGAGCAAAATCGGCGCGTTTGGCCTTGCTCTCGGCGCTTTGTCCATAGACTTGTTCCATAATGTCCTTAACTTCGGATTTTATGGTTTTTGGCGTGATATTATGTTGGATATTATGGGCAATTTGTTTGTCACGGCGGCGCGTGGTTTCTGCCATTGCCCGCTCCATGGAGCCAGTGATTTTATCGGCATAAAGAATAACTTTGGCCTCGGCATTGCGCGCGGCGCGGCCAATGGTTTGGATTAGTGAAGTTTGCGAACGCAAAAACCCTTCCTTATCGGCATCTAAAATACAAACCAAGCCACATTCAGGAATGTCCAAACCTTCACGCAATAAATTGATACCCACCAGAATATCAAACACCCCATTGCGCAAGTCACGAATAATCTCAATGCGTTCAATAGTTTCAACGTCAGAGTGCATATAGCGAACTTTAAGACCCTGTTCGAACAGATAATCGGTCAAATCCTCGGCCATTTTTTTGGTCAGCGTGGTAAGCAGAACGCGGTGGCCATTTTCAACCGCAAGGCGGCATTCTTCAAGGCAATCATCAACTTGGGTTCTGCCATGCGCCTGCACGGGCCGCACTTCCACTGGCGGATCAATAAGGCCAGTTGGGCGAATAACTTGTTCGGTAAATGCGCCCTCGGTGCGGTTAAGTTCCCAAGGGCCAGGGGTTGCCGAAACAAACACAGTTTGCGGGCGCATTGCGTCCCATTCCTCAAAGCGCAACGGGCGATTATCCATACAGCTTGGCAAACGAAAACCATATTCAGACAATGTGCGTTTGCGCGCATAATCGCCTTTGAACATTGCGCCAATTTGCGGAATTGAAACATGGCTTTCATCCACAAAAATGAGCGCATTTTGCGGTAAATATTCAAACAAAGTCGGCGGCGGCTCACCGGGTTTACGCCCCGTTAAATATCGTGAATAATTTTCAATGCCCGAGCAAAAACCAGTCGCCATCATGGTTTCAAGATCAAACTTTACCCGCTCATTAATCCGTTGCGCTTCAATTAACTGACCATTTTTTTCGAGCCATTCGACACGCGCAGTCATTTCATTTTTAATCTTAATCATTGCCGCCGAAAGCGCGGGGCGTGGCAAAGTATAGTGATTATTGGCATAGATTTTTACATTTTTGAATTCATCGGTTTTTTTACCAGTTAGTGGGTCAAATTCGATAATTTTTTCAACTTCATCGCCAAAAAAACTGATGCGCCATGCGCTGTCTTCAAGGTGCGAAGGGTAAATATCAATCGCATCACCGCGCATCCGAAACGTGCCGCGCCGAAAATCAATATCATTGCGCTTATATTGCAGCGATACCAGTTCGCGGGTTAATTGGGTTAAATCGCAAGTTTCGCCCGTTTCAACCCCAATCACCATGTTGGAATAAGATTCAACCGAGCCAATGCCATAAATGCACGAAACCGAAGCGACAATAATTACATCGTCACGCTCCAATAATGAACGCGTTGCCGAATGGCGCATTCTGTCGATTTGCTCATTAACCGTGCTTTCTTTTTCGATATAAGTATCCGTGCGCGGCACATAGGCTTCGGGTTGGTAATAATCATAATAAGATACAAAATATTCAACCGCGTTATTGGGGAAAAACGCTTTAAACTCCCCGTATAATTGCGCAGCCAAAGTTTTATTATGCGCTAATATCAATGCGGGCCGTTGCAGCCGCGAAATCACTTGCGCCATTGTGTAAGTCTTGCCCGAGCCAGTAACCCCCAACAAAACCTGATTTTGCTCACCCTCTTTTATGCCGCCGACCAATTCTTCTATTGCTGTTGGCTGATCCCCGGCGGGTTCATAAGGCGCGACAAGTTCAAACTTTTTGCCGCCTTCGAGCTTATCAGGAAATTGAGCCTTGTGTGGATTCCATTGTGGCGGGGCCTCTTTGCCACGACTATCCAATAAATCATAATCAAAATCATAAATAAACTTATTTGGCGCCTCCTCACTTGCCCCCGCATTAACACGATTTTGCGCGGCTTGCTCGGGCGAAGTTTTTGGAAGTGGAGCAGGTTTGCGCATCGCTAGAACATAATGGCAACAAATAAAATATGCTAGTGCTTTTTCACTACTGATTGCCAAAACCCAAAATCGGATCATCATATTGGCTTGGGGGTGGGCGGCAATTGCTTAGGCCGTGTTCCATACAGATTTCATATGGGGTTTTCACTTGGGTAGGGGTGCGCCCGATTGCCATGCAAACTGATGCCTGCCGTCCTTCATTGGTTTCACATCTATCACGCCAGCCAGCCGATTTTTTGGCGTTGATTTCGGCGCGGCTATGGCCCTGCACGCGGTCAGGGTTGTATTTTGGCGCGCTGGCAGCGGCAACGGCGCGGCGGGCGCGGTCTGTAACTGGGCAATCAGGCGGCCTATCGGCGGCATCGA
>ERZ1292633.2820-Hain-H41-02um-R1-2820-length-17449-cov-5_pt1 | contig 17449 bp, 14 predicted proteins | sample MGYA00564406_ERZ1292633 | MGnify/ENA primary metagenome ERZ1292633 (study PRJEB36523, sample SAMEA6512639) | groundwater metagenome | collected 2019-01-08 | study: AquaDiva: Metagenomics assemblies of 32 groundwater samples | reverse complement strand
GCAAGAAAACAGGAACTTAAAGAGTTTGAACCGGATAAAACTAAAGGAATTGACCTGGCCCGGCATCAGGCACTGGCCGTCTGGTGCTATAACAACGGACTTCGTAAAGAAGCGGTTCAGGAATTCATGGAAATAATCAAACACGTCCCCGAAGATAAAACCGCCCCATCATACCTGCGCCTGATGGATTATGATTATTACGACGGGCAATGGCGTCCGGCCAAAGAAATCGCTCAATTAGAAGAAAAAAGAACCACCCAATTATTAACACACTTAAAAAGTAAAAATGAGGAAAAACAGGCCGAAGCCAAAACAGGATTAGCGAAAATTAAGCCCATTTTTAAGATCAACCCGCTGGTTAAGGCCTTAAAAGACCCGGAGGAAAATCTGCGCACCTACGCAATTGATTCACTCATAGAAATCAATCGCAAAGAACTGGTTCCCTTTCTGGTGGAATCATCCATTATGGATAAATCCGAAGCCGTCCGGGAACAGGCCTTGAATGCTGTCCAAAAAATAGCTGTGAAAGAAAGCATCCCGTGGTATGGCTATTTTGCTGAAAACGGCAACGGATTAGCCCGACTGCGTTCGGTCAATGCCCTGGGCGCATTAAAACAACCTGCGGCCGTGCCGTATCTGGTCCAGACAATGTACCGCGTCACCATTTTACTCAGAGGCGAAAAGGTGTCACAAAAAGACCTGCGGAATTTTAGAATTGACACGGGCGATCGCTATGGCGATGGAAGTCCTATCCCTGATAACGCCTTATCGTTACAATTACCCTGGATAGAACGAGTGTCCATTAACACAATCGCCACCGTGCCGGCCGGAGGCGAGATTTCGCTGGTCAACCAGTTGGAAGCAACCGCTCAGGCATTGGAAGGTATCACCGGTGAAAAATTAGGCACGGATTACGAAAAATGGGTCGCGTGGTATGAGGAAAATAGCCAATAACCGGAATGATGGAATGATGGGAAATTGGATGATTACTTGAAATTCTGTTTTATATGAAAGAAATTTTATGCATCAACGAATTATTTTAATCCTGCTATCCTGTAGTTTGTTATTATCCATCATAGTTTTAACCTCGGTCCGGGCGACGGAAGACCAAAAAACACCCGTACCAAAACAATCAGATAAGCCATCCGAACCAACCAAACCGCCGGCACCAAACAAGACCACCACCCCCGAGCCGGCTGAGAAACAGGCTGAACCAAAAACAGAAAAACTTTCGGAATTATTAACCCCTTTACCGGTGGTCACCGAATACCAAGACGTTAAAAACCGGCTGGATTCTTTAAAAATTACGGTTGATTTGTTAGACGTCCCTTTTGAAGAAGCCGTGGAATATTTTCGGATTATCGGTGGAATTAATTTCATCATTGACCGGCGTATTTACGAAGATGGGAAAAAACCTAAAAATGTTACCCTGCAGTTTAAAAAAACAACCCTGGGAACGGTTTTAAAATTTATGATTATGCTTCAAGGTTACCGTTGCATTTTTAAACAGGGATCTTTGCTTATTCTACCTGAAGAAATTTATGACGACGACGAATTTGTCACGCTGACTTATAATATTCCGGACCTGCTCGCCCCGCCCCCGCCGGATTTCCCCGGACCGAGTCTGGCCTTACCGTCAGCCGTCGGCGGAAACATCTGGCGCTCTCCTCCCCTTGAAAAAACACCCAGGGAACCGTTAACCGAAGATGATATCAAAGAAGCCGTTCAGGTCAAAACCGGGCAGGAGTGCTGGGAAGCTAAACGCACCGCCTGGACGATTATCCGGAAACAGTTCCTGGTGGTAACCCAGACAATGGATGCCCATAAACAGATCGCGGAAACCTTGAATGAATTAAGGATGCATAAACGATAAACTAAATTTTATTTAGGAGAATATTATTATGAAGAAAGCGGCAAAAATTTTATTAACCGGCTGTTTTATTTTAACAGAGTGGTTATTAATGAACGGATGCGGGAGTGGACCGGAAGTAATCAAGCCGGAGACGGAGAAAAAACCGGCTTCTCCGCTTAACGTAGAAAAAATCAACGACTCTATGGTGGAAACCAGATGGTATGATATTCTTGACCTGACCATTCCGATTATGGACTTACCTGGTCCGAATATCGTGACAAACCAAATAGAAGGACGAACCGAAGATTCTTCAACGGCTCATCAGATATCCGGTGAACAATTAATAGAATTAATTAGGAATAAGGTGGGTAAGACTGAAGGCCAATGGGATACTCCCTTCAGTATTGAGTTCCAAGAAAGCAACGGCGTTTTAGTTGTTAAACACTTGCCCACGGTTCATCAGCAAATTACTGAATTGTTGAAAGAAATTCGTTCTGAAATGGATGTAGTTGTCACCAATGACATCTTGTTTCTGGAAGTCTCTGAAAATGTTAGGGAAAATATCAGTAAACTTTACTCTGCTAAGGTTCTGACCACGACCGCTGAAGCAACTTTACGTTACAGCATCCTTAATAATCCAGCCGTTTCAATGATTTTACAAGCCGTCCAGAAAAACCCTGATTCCAACAAAATATTAACTACCTCGAAACTAACCTGTTTGAACAATCAAAAAAGCCATCTTGCTGTCCTCAAGCAGGAAGAAACGACGAACCCGGTTTCAGATGTCGTGACGACAGGAACGGTTCTGGACATCCACCCCTTCATTAGTACTGATAAAAAACATATTACGTTGCATCTGAAATTGCAACGGGCGGAAACGGACGCATCAAAACTGGTTATTCCAAATTTCAGTGTGGTTGTACCAGATGGTGGCACGATTTTAATCAGTTGCCACCCCACAGAACAGGCGAAGAAAATGACCGGGCTGGAAAAGAAAGTTTTCGTAATGATTATTAGACCTGAAATTATAGCTATGTCCGAATGGTAGGATACACTATCAGAATATTTCAACATAAATTTCCCCACGTTAACGGGAAAAGAGGAGGCGAAAAAATATGTCAAAGAAATTGTTTTTATTGCTGGTTTTAATCGGGACCGCTCTCACCGGTTGTATCGGGATGAACCCGGAAAATGAACCTTCTTGGACTGATGATTTTGAACACGAAAAACGTCATTTCCGGGCTCTCTGGCAGGATATGGGAAGCGTGCACCGGTTCATTGACCGGCACCTGTTTAACTTTGACGAAACCGATCCGAGCCGGTATTAAGAGCCTATCCTAAAAAGAGGGTAATTTCGTCCCGCCCTTTTGACGCCTCTTATGCGTAGCGCTTCGCAGAACATAGTCGTAGAACATCGGCGCCAAAGGGGCGGGATGTTTCTACCCTCGAGGTTTTAAGATAGGATCTAAACACGAAAGTCCGAAAAACAGGAGGTTAAAAATACGTCTACTCAACATCGCAAATTTTCACTTGCGTCACTTTTGGCGGTAATACTCGCCTGCTTATTTTTACTCCGGCCGGATCAGAGAATGGTTTATAGTGAAGAGGCCGGCTGGAAAGAATACCAGATGACTTATTCCACGGATGAACAATTTCTCGGTTCGATTAAAACGTTCGACCCTAAATTTTATAGTATTGAAAATTATATCTGGCTAGCCAACCTAAAAGATAAAAACGGATTTCAATGTATTACCGGAAATGATTTTATTAAGGTGGATACCGATGGCGACGGCCAGATTGATAAAACGTTGCAGAGCAAAGAAAACCTAATTGATTATAAACTTGACTATGGAACGGTTCAGCAGAGTTACCGCGCGAAAATCTGGCAGGTAAAAACCATGCCGGGACAAAAGATTTTCTGGTATTACCGGCGGGCCGGGTTTATGAAAGGGACGGTGGAAGGCGAACCGGTTGTTTTAATTGATGACAATAGTAACGGACATTATAACGATTTCGGGCAAGACGCCCTTTTAATCGGCCGGGGTAAGGAAGCGGGGTTATTGTCTTTCCTGGTTTTTATCAAGGGGAAATATTATGAATTCAGAAGCGAGCAATCCGGTACGAGTATCTGGTTAAGAGAATACCAGGGGGCGCTGGGAAAAATAGACGTTAAAAGTAAATTAAATTTCAAGAAAGTTAAGCCGCCTAATTTTATTATCCTGACTAATAAAGATACTTACCTGCTGATTTCAACCAAAGAAAAAACGGCGGTGGCGCCGGTCGGCGAATATCAGTTGTACCTGGCGGTTTTGACCGACCGGATTCGGGTGCGTCACGGCAATTTACCGTTAATCAAAATAGAAGCGGATAAGGTTACCGTTCTTGATTGGGGAGAACCATTTAAATTAGCCTGCGAACCACTTCTGGTAAAAGGCGGGGAGGTCATAGATTTGATTAAACCATGGGATACGTGGGAGGCAAACCAGGCGGCTCAAGGCTTTGATTTGGGTGAAGTTTCCCAAAATAAACTCGACGCGCTGAACATACTGGTTAAGTCTGAAGAAAACCCGACTCCGCCTGAATTTTCCCGGCAGAAATTAGACTGTCCTTTTATCAAAGTGGACCTGCCGAAAATTTACGGCCCGAATGGCGAGGAGTATTTCGGTAATTCTGAGATGAAAACCCCGGCCGAATATTGCTTTCCCGATATTGCGATAACTTATTTTAACGTGGAAATCAGCGCTAAAGAAACGGTTGGTAAAATCAAAAAAGGGCAACTGATTAATAAAATCGGTAAATATTTTGTCGATAACTGGCGACCACCGTGGACAATTTATCAGTGTCCGATGAATGACTATCGCGGCCCGGTAACGGTTAAAATCTGGATTAAAAGCGGCCTTTTCGGCGACCTTATTTTTGAGCAGGAGATGGTGGTGAAAGACTGACCTTGGTCCAGATTATAAATTGAGACAATAGGCAAAGATAATCCGTAATTTAAAGAAACAGATGATACCGACCAAAATACCATATTTTATTAACCCGGTAAACGCTCTATATCTTTATCTGCATCAGGTCTTCGGCAATGGTAATGTCGCCTTCGGGCCAGGCGGATTTCACCTCGCGCAGTAAATCATAATCATCGCAGACCGGATAAAGATGAGTCAGGACTAATTTTTTCACCCGCGCTTCTTTGGCCACCCGGCCGGCCAGCACTGAATTAAGATGCCCCGGCAGATAAATATTACCGGGAAAGGAACACTCCAGGATTAATAAATCCGCCTCGGAGGCGATTTTAACAATGTTTTTGCAGTAATTGGTATCACCGGAATAAACCACAGATTTCCCGGACGGTAATTCCAACCGGTAGGCCACGCTGTGTTCTTCGTGCAAGACATCGATTGATTTCAAATGCCAAAATGAGTGATGTTCGTTCGGAAATTTCAAATCAGCCAGGCTGACTTCATCAATTATTAACGGATAAGAATGATTGATTACGGACTCATGATAAAGTTTTGTGATGCCTTCATAAAAATTTTTAAACCCGGCTGGTCCGATTAAATGAAGTGGTTTGGTCCGGGCTGATTTTTTACCTTCATCAATATATTTTAAGGTCGCCTCGGTCAAACTCGGATGCGGCTGGACTTCATACTTGGCGCTGAACAGAAAATCAACCAGGTCAATCGTGTGGTCCGGATGCAGGTGGGTATAACAAACCCAGCCGATATCGTGCGTGCTGTGGCCAACGCGGGCTAATTGACGCAGACTTCCCGGACCGGAATCAAGCAGGACATAATCATGGCCTATTTTGACCAGAATCCCCGGCGCACCCCGGCGGGCATTAGGAATCCCGGTCCCTGAACCTAAAATTGTTATTTCCATATAAAATTTTATGTTAATGGGTCTGTCCAAAAAGTCTAGACCATCTGTCATTGGACAGCCTGAATAATAACAAAATCTCTATTCAAATAACAAGAAAAATTTCATGTTTATCTTAAACCTAATTTTTGATAGATCGCCTTGATATTCACATTAGCCCGAACAATTTTATTGGCTTCTTTTACTTTAGAAAGCGTTTCCAAGCCGATATGTTTGGTTAATTTCTCCAGTTTATTCATTATTTTAAGCGTATCATCGTGGACCACCAGCACCGGCACGTTCCGTTCCTCGGCCCGGCTGAGAATAATATCGTCCGGATAAAGATGGCCGGTCAGGATTAAGCAACAGGCGTTGGACTCCAGAGCGGCCAACTGAATATCCGCCCGGTCACCCTCGGTTACCACCGCCAGACATTCCACAGTGGGATACCCCACGTGGTGTCCCATTTCCCGACGGAAATATCTCAAAGCATTTTCCACGTTCATAATACCCGGGCAAAATTTTTCCACCGTGTTCTCCAGCCGGTCTTTACCGCAAATTAAATCGGCTGATAACGCATTTTTTATTTCTTTAACCGAAACCGATTCTAAGGCGGCCGATTGCGGAATGATGCCCAGCACTTCCACTTTATTTTTTTTCAAAAAAGGGACCACTTTTTTCTTAAGATAACTCATTTTCGTTAACGGAACATAATTAAAAACCACGCCCAGTAATAAATTACCCAGCGACCGTTTGGCGCCCATAAACCCGTCAATGGTTTCGCCGGTAAACGTCAACCGGTCCACCACAATCGTCGGCCAGTTGAATTCTTTGATCAGACTGATTTCCGAACTGCCCAGGATACTTCCGCGGTAAAACCGGCTGACCCCTTTGATTAAAGTAATATCCGCCTCGGTAAATTTTTTCAGCGCCTGGTTAATTTTTTCAACCAGATCTATTTTCCATCGTCCGGCTAACAGCCGCTCCAGTAATTCGTCGGTTAATAAAACCGCTGTGGCGGCAGTCAGCTGGTTTTTCAAACCGAATATTTCGTGAAAAAAAGCCGCGTCTTCATCGGACAGAATCCGTTCCAGCCGCATTGGCCGGTTACCCAGCGGCTTGAAAAAATTAATCCGGTAGCCGTCCGACTGCATCTTCAGCCCCAGTCCGGTCAATAACAAATTCTTACCGGCATAATCGGAAACAGAAGTAATAAATAACGGTTTCATAATCTTTTCCCTCCTGATTATTCAGATTAACTGCTAATTAATCGTTTAGTCTCTGCTCTAATTTCTTTCTCTAATTCGCTCTTGGTCGGTAAATACAATTTATACTTTGAGACAAATATCTTATTGGTCAATCCACCTAAGGCGTATTCTACAAATATCCTGCCTTTGTTTCTTTCGGTACAAAGAATAATCCCAATCGGCGGATTTTCGGTTTCCAGCATTTCTTTATCTTTAATATAATTCAGGTAAAAATTCATCTGGCCGACATCACTATGAGAAAGCACACCGATTTTCAAATCTATCAGGACCATGCATCTTAAAACCCGATGATAAAACACGAGATCAATGTAATAATGTTCGTTATCAATGGTGATGCGTTTCTGCCTGCCTACAAAGGTAAATCCCTTGCCTAATTCCAGGATAAATTCCTGTAAGTGGTCAATGAGTTTCTGCTCTAACTGGTTTTCGCGATAATAACTTTTTTCAGGTATGCCTAAGAATTCCAGGACATAAGGGTCTTTTACGACGTCTTCCGGCTTGACAATAACCTGTCCCTTTTTGGCCAGAGACAGCACTTTCTTCTTATTTCTGCTCAATGAAAGTCGTTCAAACAGTAAGGAATTAATCTGTCGTTCAAGTTCACGGGATGACCAGTTATTTTTGATTGTTTCTATTTCGTAAAATCGGCGAATAGATTCATCAGTTAATCGCATCAGGATTCTAAAATGCGTCCAGGATAATTCTCTACTCAGTGCGTAGAGTTTTTTATCCTGAGATTCTGCACGCAGTGCGTACAGTTTTGGATAAACATGATAAAATTGTCTCATCCACCAGACATTTCTTTCAGTAAACCCTTTGCCGAACCTTTTGGTCAAATCATCTGATAATCGTTTGATTAAATATTCTCCATACTCAGCCCGTTCCTTACCTTTTTGTTCTTCTACAATAATCATCCGGCCGATATGCCAGTAGGTTTCTGCCATAACCGTATTTATCTGGGTAACGGTCTTGCGTCTGGCTTCCTGAAGCAACAAGAAAACACTATTTAATAATACCGGATAATTTGATTTAACTATTTGTTTCATTTCACTATTCCTCTTCTATTTATCTAACCTCAATCACTACCTCGCCGCCGAAAAAGCCGTTGGTTATAATTGCTTTACCTGAATATTCTTTATTCCTACGAGTGCCCACGCTGTCTGTATTTGCACTCGCCCTTCGTTGAAAACGAAAGGCAAAGCCGCTATCTTGATAGACTCTTTTACAGTGCCTACTTTAATATTTAAATGTTTATCATCTATTGAAAGAGCAAATTGTATAAAAGTATTAGAGTTGGAGTTAAAATCATTAATTTTCCCCACTTCCACATCTTTATAAGTTCCCAATTCATTTTCAGGAACAGTACGTATAACTATTCCATCATCGCGTAAGTAAATCAGATGCCCAGAATTTGCCCAGAAACTCTGCCCCCTAAGCATTATTCCTATCCAAGAAGAATTTATTTTATTAGATTCTTTCCGCTTAGTGAACTTCATCTCAGATTGGACACTAACATTCTTTATCTTTAGGTTTCCTAAACTAAGCCAAGAGTATGAATATATGTATAGTGCACCAAATTCTAAATAATCATTGACAATTCTACGATGTACAGTAGAATGAGATATTAATTTATCGGAATCTTGTCCGATAGTAAAGTCAATGTCTAAGGGCAGCTTTATAGGAGCATCAGGCAATGCTTCAAATGGGAGGGTTGCTATCACTTTGGTTAGAACACCAGAAAGTTTATTTGTTAAATCAACAAAACCATTAAACGTTGAAGTATAACTTATATGTCTCGCTGGGTTAATATCAAACAAGTCTGGTTCTTCGGGATTATCTTCCTTAAGAATAATGACATGTTCTTTTTTACGCCAAGCTGAAGCGACGCCTAACTCAAGCAAAACATTACCATTTTGCCCTGTAATATCAGCAATAAGAATATCGGAATGCTTAATCTTATCCCATATTTCGGGGTGAATAATTCCGGAACTTGCTATATCGACTGCTCTTTCGCATACAAAATTCAATCCCAATTGACTTGCAACTCCTGATCCTATCTCTTTAATAAAGTTATATGTATCATCCCATCTCCTTTGTGGTTTAGATGGACAAAGTAGAAAGCAAGTTATTTTACCAACGTCTTGGTTAGGTCTTATCGTTTTCAGGAATGTATCATATGGCCAAATAGAATTCGTCATGTTTATAGCTCCTTAAATATTTTCCTAAACTTCTCCACCATCCTCTCCCGCTCCTTTGCCGGCGTAACAAAGACGGTCCGGTTAGACCCAATCTTCACCTTTTACCGTCATTCGGGCATCCAGGGCCACGCCGCCTTTGCCTTTTTCAAAAACCTTGAACGGGTTAATATCCAATTCCATAATTTGCGGAAAATCAATCACCAGCTGCGAAATCCGCAAAATGGTGTCTTTAAGAATATTAAAATCAACCGAAGGTTCGCCGCGGATACCGGCCAGGACCGGATAAGCCCGGACTTCCCGGAACATTGATTCGACATCGTCCGGCCGCACCGGTGCAATGCGGAAAGCCACGTCTTTCAGCGCCTCCACGTAAATCCCGCCCAACCCGAACATAATCAGCGGCCCAAACTGGGGGTCACGGGAAACCCCGATAATCACTTCCTTACCGCCGGCCACCATCGGCTGAACCGAAACACCGACGATTTCCGCTTCCGGCATTTTAAGCCGGGCGGTACTAACCAGTTCATTAAATATTTCTCTGACCGGACGGTCGCCACTTACATTTAATCTAACCCCATTAACATCTGTTTTATGAATGATATCAGGCGAAGTAATTTTGATGGCCACCGGATAACCAAGACGCCGGGCAATTTTAATTGCTTCAGCCGCAGTTTTCGCCACTCCTCCCGACGGAACTTTAATCCCGTACATTTTAAGAACCCGCATCGTTTCAAAATCGCCTAATTGTTTTGCTTTCTGGCTCCAGATATTCTGAAGCAGGCGGTTGATTTTTATTTTTTCCGAAGAATTTATTTTAACGTTAGCCGGTAATTTCCCAGACCCCGATCTAATCGGGGTAAGCCGGCGAACCTCGTTCCGCCGCCAATTTTGATAACGAAATAATGTTTCCAAAGCGGCAATCGCCCGTTCCGGCAACGGATAGTTAGGCACCCCAGCGCCTTCCAGAATTTGGATACCGGGATTAATCACCTCGCCGCCCATAAAACTGGTAAAAATAGGTTTTTTGGTCAGACGTGAAATTTTAACAATCATCCGGGCAATCCGGGCCGGCAACTCTTTGGTGGCCGGGGTAAAAATTACCAGTGCGGCATCAACATTTTTATCCTTAAGGACGGTATTTAAGGTAACCCGATATCGTTCTTCCGGCGCGTCGGCAATGACATCAATCGGGTTATAAACCGAAACACCGGCCGGTAGTTTTTGTTTTAATGTTTTAATGGTTTGTTCGGAAAAATGGGCCAGTTTAAGAACCTGAGATTTGGCTACGGCATCGGTCGCCAGGATACCGGGTCCGCCGGAATTGTTCACAATCGCCAGTTTTGGACCGGTCATTGTTGTTCTGGTGTAAAAAGCCTTAGCTAGGTCAAATAATTCCTGTAAATTAGCGGCGCGAATGACTCCGGACTGGAGAAAAGCCGATTGATAAACTTCTTCGCGTCCAGCCAGGGACCCGGTATGCGATGAAACGGCCCGGGCGCCGGCTTCAGTCGTACCGGATTTAACCACGATAACCGGTTTATGACGACCGGCTTCAACCGCCGCCTTCATAAAGGCCGGCCCGTTAGTGATTCCTTCTAAATATCCTAAAATCACTTCGGTCTCAGGATCCTGTCCCAGGTATTTCAATAAAGCCACTTCATCAATATCTATTTTATTACCCAGACTGATTAATTTGGAAAGACCGAACCCCTCTTTAATCGCCCAGTCCAGTACGGCCATACATAGGGCGCCGGACTGGGAAAAAAAGGCAATCTTACCCGGCGGCGGCATTCGGGGACTGGAAGAAAAAGTGGCATTAAGTCGCTGGCGGGTATCAATCATTCCCACACAATTAGGTCCGAGAGTGCGAATCTTATAACGTTGCACCACCGACTGAATTTTTCGCTCCATTCCGGCGCCGAGCAATCCGGTTTCTTTAAAACCGGCTGTGATAATAATGGCGGAACGTATCCCTTTCCGCCCGGCATCCTCGATCAGCGGTAAAACCAGCGGCGCGGGCACGGAAAAAACAGCCAGGTCAATTTTGCCGCGGATCTTAAATATATCCGGATAACAGGTTATCCCCAGAATCCTTCGCGCTTTCGGATTAACCGGATAAATTTTACCCTGATAACCGCTGCTTATAATATTTCTTAAAATCGTATGACCGAGTTTATCAGGATGGCGCGAAGCACCCAGGACAGCAATGGATTTGGGATGAAAAAAACGAGTTAGCATTCTTTGATAATTTTACTTTTCGTTTCGGAACTTCGTTATTTCGGGATTTCGTATTACTCCTCCGGTAACACCAGATCAATATTTCTCACCTGGCCGATTACCAGAGTAAACAACTCCACCGAAGTATTATCTTTAGTCACCACAAAGTGATAATAACCTTCCGGAAGTTCTAAATCGTAACCGCCGGTATTTTTAGTAATAATGTCTTCAGGAATCGTTAACCCATCCGGTAGATTTCTTTCCACCGGCCGGTCGGTATTATCCACGGTCCGGTCAATAATTTCAATCCGGACGCCCGGCAATAAATTAATCGGAACGTTTTTTTTCTCGTAAACATTAAGGTACACTTTAACCAGCCGATTAACATCCAGAACAATATCGCCGTTCACAAATTTATTAACCAGAGAAGCAACCGACCCGGCGATGGCGTCCTCTATAATTTTATCAAAACGGTTTGGATTTTTTAAAATAGTTTCCACCAGGTCATCCAGCGATTTTGTTCCGGAATGAGGATATTCCTCGATATTATGAGCGACTCCCTGAGCCGCATTCTGCCAGAGAAGCAAGCCCGTTCGGGCATCATAAATTTCTAATTCCAGTGCAATTTCACATTTTTTATCAATCTGCTTAACCAGACGCGGTCCGGCATAACCGGAATCGGTCCCCAGCCCGGCCTCGGCTATTTTTTTATTTTTCCGTGAAGAATCCTCCGTGATATTCAAAGAAACTATTTTTACCAAAAAAAAATAATCATATTTTTGTCCGGTATAAGATTCAAAAAAAATCCCCGGCCTGATAATCTCTTCAGCCCATTCTGTTTTTAAAAAAGAAATCCGGTAACCCCGGCCCGACAAATCACGAGTAATCACCTCGCCCACCTTAGGCAATATTTCAAGATAATCCGACTGCCCCACCACAATTAATCCGATTTGATGTTGGGCGGCGACCGACAGGCAAGAAGCAATCGGCCGAGTCGGAACTGGTGAGCAACTCGCTAATCCCGCTAAAATAACCAGACCAAGAAAAAGATATTTATTTTTCATACTTTCAATATTCGCTAATAAAAATTTATTCGTTCTGCCTACTTGTTTTTTAGACACGTTAAAATATATAGTTTTGAGTAATACCGGAAATTTTAGTAGCACTGAACCACGTCGGGTTCAGCGCCATAAACCCAATGTGGTTTATGGCTCTATCATATCACAATCTCTAACCGGGTCAACATTTTCGCTTTACCCTCTTTTTCTTGATTTATTTTCAATATGTTTTATAATCCCGATATTATCAGGATAAGGGTATTTAAGATGAAAATTGTTGTTTGTATTAAACGGGTTCCCAGCACCGAGACTAACGTTAAAATCGCCGGTGACGGCAAATCGCTGGACCCCGCCGGGGTGGAGTATATTATCAGTCCGTTTGACGAAATTGCGCTGGAAGAAGCACTGCGCATCAAGGAAAAAATCGCCCCGCCTTCTGCGGAACAAGCCGGGTCACCAGCCCCCATTAGCCCTAGCGGAGGGGGGGAAGTAACCGTTTTAACGTTCGGCCCGGCGGATTCAGCCATAACTTTACGCGCCGGATTAGCCATGGGGGCTGATAAAGCCGTTCTTTTAAAAGACGATCTGGCTAATCAACGCGATTCTTTTGCGGTTGCTTCTGCTTTAGCCGGCGCCCTGAAGGAAATAAACCCTGATATTATCTTTTTCGGTAAACAGGCCGTTGATGATGATAATAGCCAAATCGGTGCGATGGTTGCTTATTTATTAAACTTGCCTTTTATTAACCTGACGGTTAACCTAACGGTTAAATTAGAATTAAACGAGCCAAAAGTAACTGCGCAACGCGAAGTAGAAGGCGGACACGAAATATTAGAAGTTAATTTACCGGCTGTCTTCACCGCCCAGAAAGGACTGAATGAACCGCGTTATCCTTCCTTAAAAGGAATTATGGCCGCCAAAAAGAAACCCCTGGAAGAAAAAACATTTACCTTAACCAATAACTCACTGGAAACAATTAAGATGGAATATCCACCCAGCCGGCCGGCCGGCCGGATTGTCGGCAAAGGCGTAGAATCTATCCCGGAATTAGTGCGTTTACTTAAAGAAGAAGCACAAGTAATTTAATAATTATACTGAACTATGCCTTCATAAATAGTGCGCCCTTGGGCATAGTGAAGTCCCGACCTTTCGGGAAATTATACATTATAAAAGATTAACAAAAATGAATAATCCCATTCTTGTTTTTGCCGAACAAAAAGAAAACCAGTTTAAACAGGCGGCGTTTGAGGCGATTTCTGAAGCCAGGCGTTTAAGCGACACGCTTAAAACCGAAGTCGTGGCACTGGTGGTTGGTTCAGAAATTAAAGATTTAACCGATCAACCGGCCTTTTACGGCGCTAATAAAGTACTTATGATTGATAACCCGCAACTGCGTTGCTATATCAACCGACCTTATACCAGAGCCGTGTTGAAAGCGGTCAACCAAGTTAACCCCGGAGTCATTCTCTTTTCAGCGACTTTATCCGGAAAAGAGTTAGCCGCCAGCGTCGCCGCCGGACTGGGTACCAGCGTCGCGCAGGATTGCATCGGATTAGCGCTGGATGGCGAAAAACTTCTCGCCCGCCGGCCGATCTATGCCGGCAAAGCCATTATTACCGTTAAAATTATTAATAACCCTGCCGTCATCAGTTTAAGACCCAAAGTTTTTCCGGCCCTGGCGCCGGATGAATCCAAAACTGCGCCGGTGGAAAAATTAAAGATAACTTTTACACCGGATGACCTAAAAGTCACGGTTAAAGAATCGGTCAAAACCGACGGTCAAAAAAAAGAACTGACCGAAGCGGATGTAATTGTTTCCGGCGGCCGCGGGATGAAAGGGACGGAGAATTATAAAATTATAGAAGAATTAGCCGAAATCCTCAACGCGGCGGTCGGCGCCTCGCGGGCTGCCGTAGATGCCGGCTGGCGCCCCCACGAAGACCAGGTCGGCCAGACCGGCAAAACCGTCTGCCCCACGGTCTATATCGCCTGCGGAATCTCCGGCGCCATCCAGCATCTGGCCGGGATGTCTTCCTCTAAATGTATCGTCGCAATTAACAAAGACCCGGACGCGCCGATCTTTAAAATTGCCGATTACGGACTGGTCGGCGACCTCTTTGAATGCGTCCCGGCTCTAACTTCCGAACTTAAAAAATCTATAAAAAAACAATAGTTTTTATTGCCTTAACTTCCTGTATTTGTATAATACTTTTTTCGTAGTATATCTGAATTTTAGTTTTAGAGGAGGATACCGTATGCCGACTACACAGGAAATCCAGGAGAAGGTGATTGAGATTGTCTGCAAGCAATTAGGCGTCAGTAAAGACAAGGTCTCTATAGAAACTTCGTTCGTGAATGACCTGGGCGCCGATTCGCTGGATACCGTAGAATTAGTAATGGAACTGGAAGATGCTTTCGGAATGTCCATCCCGGATGAGGATGCCGAAAAAATCCAAACCGTCGGCGACGCGATTAAATATATAGAAAATGTTTCAAAAAAATAAAACTTTATGAAGAGAGTGGTCATTACCGGATTAGGGATTGTCTGTTCTTTAGGTTTAAATAAAGAAGAAGTCTGGGCAAACCTGCTGGCCGGCAAAAGCGGCGCCGGTCCGATTACCGCTTTTGATGCCAAAGACTATGACGTTCGGATCGCCGCCGAAGTAAAAAATTTCAATCCTGATAACTGGATTGATAAACGTGAAGTTAAACGGCTGGACCGCTTTGCCCAGTTTGCCATAGTTTGTGCCAAACAGGCCGTTCAGGACGCCGGACTTGATTTTGATAAATGCGACCGTAAACGCGTTGGCACCATCATCGGTTCAGGCGTCGGTGGTTTTTCGGAATATGAAGAACAACATACCCGTTTATTACAAAAAGGGCCAACCAGAGTCTCGGCTTTTGTTATCCCCAAATTAATGATGAATGCGGCTCCGGGACAAGTCGCGATTCATTTTGGTTTAAAAGGCCCGAACTTTGCCGTGGCTTCGGCCTGTGCCTCGGCTAACCACGCCATCGGAATTGCTTTTAAAACTATTCAAAATGATGATGCGGATATTATCCTGACCGGCGGAAGCGAGGCGGCGATTACCCCGCTGGGACTGGCCGGATTTGCGGCTTTAAAGGCCCTCTCACCGCGCAATGACGAACCAACCAAAGCCAGCCGACCCTTTGATAAAAACCGCGACGGATTTTTGATGGGCGAGGGTTGCGGCATTCTGGTTTTTGAAAAATTAGAACACGCCTTAGCCCGGGGCGCTAAGATTTATGCGGAAGTATTGGGTTTTGGAATGAATGACGATGGCTACCATATCACCGCCCCGGACCCGGCCGGCGAAGGCGCCGCTGAATCAATGCGCCTGGCGCTGGCTGATGCCGGCTTAAAACCTGAAGATATTAACTATATTAATGCCCATGGGACTTCCACCCAGCTTAATGATGCCATTGAAACCAAAGCCATGAAAAAAGTTTTTGGGGAATATGCCAAAAAATTGGCTATCAATTCCACTAAATCAATGACCGGCCATCTGCTCGGCGCGGCCGGCGGCGTAGAATTAATTGCCACGGTCCTTTCCATCAGAGATAATAAAGTTCACCCGACTATAAATTATGAAACCCCCGACCCGGAATGCGACCTTGATTATGTACCTAACGTCGCCCGTAACTTGACGGTTAACGCGGCCATGTCCAACACTTTCGGTTTCGGCGGACATAACGCCAGTGTCGTGGTCGGAAAATATAAATAAAAGTAGCCCCCGCTCTTTAGAGCGTTGATTATAAACTAAATTATTACAAGCAGTTTCATAAGGTGGAAGCTACTAAAGTGTAGCGGAGACCTTTAGGTCTCCACCTTAATAAAAACCTTATGAAACCGCTTGTAGCAATTTTTTCATTGTGCTGGAGTTATTATCTATGTTTACTACCGATTTTAATTTTACCGATGAACAGAAAGAACTGCGGCGTTTAACCAGGCGGATTGCCGAGGAAAAAATCAGGCCGGTCGCTGCTAAATACGATGAAGCCAACGAATTTCCCTGGCCAATTGTAAAAATTATATCTGAGGCCGGGTTATTCGGCGTTTTTATTGATGAGGCCTACGGCGGCGCCGCCACGGCCAGCGCGGTCATGGATCTTTGCATTGTCACGGAAGAACTCAGCCGGGCCTGCGGCGGAATCGCGCTTTCTTTAGCCGGGACGGCCCTGGGAACATTCCCGATTATTCTCTACGGTAATGAAGAGCAGAAGAAAAAATACCTACCCGCCATCGCCGACGGAAAAAAATTAGCCGCCTTTGCCCTGACCGAATCTGAAGCCGGGAGCGATGCCGGCGGTATCAAAACATCAGCCGTTAAGGATGGCGATTATTATATCATTAACGGAACCAAACAATGGATTACCAACGCCGGCGAGGCGGAGATATATTCCATTGTGACCATTACGGATAAAAATAAAGGCGCCCGCGGGGCCACGGCTTTTATTATAGAAAAAGATACACCCGGTTTTTCTTTTGGCAAAAAAGAGAACAAGATGGGTATCCGCGCTTCAGCCACGCGTGAACTGATTTTCGAAAATTGCCGGGTGCCCAAAAACCAGATACTCGGGAAAGAAGGATTCGGATTTTTTGTAGCCATGAAAACCTTTGACGCATCCCGACCCGGCGTGGCCGCCCAGGCGCTCGGGATTGCCCAGGGAGCGCTTGACCTGGCCGTGGAATATTCCCGGACTAGAAAACAGTTTGGTAAACCGATTAGTTCATTTCAGGGTCTGCAATTTATGTTAGCCGATATGGCCACGCAGGTCGCGGCCGCCCGGTATTTAACCTACGAAGCCGCCCGGGCCGCTGATAATAAACATCCTAATGTCGGCGCCATCTCGGCAATGGCTAAACTCTTTGCCTCTGATACGGCGATGCGCCTCACCACCGATGCCGTCCAGGTCTTCGGCGGATATGGTTATATGAAAGAATATCCCGTGGAAAAAATGATGCGCGACGCCAAGATC
>ERZ1292633.2819-Hain-H41-02um-R1-2819-length-17449-cov-59_pt1 | contig 17449 bp, 17 predicted proteins | sample MGYA00564406_ERZ1292633 | MGnify/ENA primary metagenome ERZ1292633 (study PRJEB36523, sample SAMEA6512639) | groundwater metagenome | collected 2019-01-08 | study: AquaDiva: Metagenomics assemblies of 32 groundwater samples | reverse complement strand
CCTATTCGTGTTAAGTCCTTCTGGAATTTTATGTTTAATATGACGGATTCCCATTGATATTACCTTTATTCTAAGTGTAAGTGTACTATGGACAGTGACACCATCCTCCGCAATAATCCAGTATCCATCACCGCCAGAGGCCTCGTTCAGCCCATTTCCCTGTCTGCCCCGATGTTCGCTATACGCGGTCCCTTCGGGTTCATCGGGGCACAGGCGGGCCTAATCCCCATACATGTATAGGTATTTACCTATTACCTATAGGGATGTTCCTATAACCCCGTAGACCGGTAACCCTAACTTGGGTGGAGGTAAACTCAACCCAGATTCCCCTATATGGGCTATCTACCACCGCAGACGGGCCTGTCTGCCCCGATGTTCGCTATACGCGGTCCCTTCGGGTTCATCGGGACACAGGCAGGCCATTTTGCCCCTTTCCCGCTACAAAATAGGGGGGAGGGGGATGCCACCCCCGCCTCATCTTACCCCCCTATACCCTGTAAGTTACCCCCCTATGGATTGTAAGTTACCCCCCTGTGGTCTGTAAGTTATCCCCCTGTGGATTGTAATATATCCCCCTGTGGATTGTAATATACCCCCCTATGGACTGTAAGATACTGCCACCCCCTAATCAAAAAGTATCCTAAAAAACGGGATTTAACTGATTTATCCGAAAAAGTACCCGGTGCGCTTTAGCCACCGGCTAAATGCTGCCGACCATTGCTGCGCAAAGGGCCGTTTAATCCTGCTTGCACTGAGCGCAACGAATGTGTTGTTAATTTTGCTTGACCCTCTCATAAATGGTTGATATATAAAAATCTAATATGCCAAATAAACCCAGTGTCAGATTCATCAGTTTGGGATGCCCCAAGAACCTGGTGGATTCTGAGGTGATGTTAGGCCACTTAACCGGCGTAGGTTACCAAGTATGCCCGGATAATCAGTCAAATCAGGCGCAAGCCGACTTGTTCATGGTCAATACCTGCTGTTTTATCGGCGAGGCAGAGCAGGAGTCGCGTGATATCATCAAACAGGCCATAGATATCAGGGATACATTCCGCAATCAGCATCCGGGCCAGAACGGTTATAAGATAGTGGTTAGCGGCTGTATGGCCCAACGTTATGCCAAGCGCCTGAACAAGGATTTTAATGGCCAGATTGACGGCATTATCGGAATCTCAGAACGGGATAAGGTTATTGATTTGTGCGATAGTTTATTGCGTAGTCGCAATGGAGTCCCGTCCCGTCATTCGTCGGGGCGCCCTCGGCGCAATGCCGGGGCGATTATTTCGGGGAATAATGGCCAGAGTAAAAATATCGTGTACCGGGCTAAGTCCAATGCCGAGTGCAGGACTGATGGCCAGCGTCTCAGGATTACGCCGGCTCATTATGCCTATCTGCGCATCGCCGAGGGATGCGATAATCGCTGCAGTTATTGTATCATTCCTTCGCTGCACGGCGCTTATCGGAGTAAGCCCGTGGATAAGATGATGGCCGAGGCATCATCATTGGTATCAGGGGGAGCCAAAGAGATTAATCTGATTGCCCAGGATATTTCTTCATATGGTAAGGATATTGGCAGTTCTCTGGCGGAGTTGCTCAAGAAATTGTCATGCATTAAAGGTCTCAAATGGATTCGGCTGTTATATACCCATCCAGCCCATTTCACGGATGAATTAATAGATGCGATTCGGGATATTGACAAGGTGGTCAAGTATGTTGATTTGCCGATTCAGCATATCAGCGACCGGATGCTGTCAGCAATGGGCCGGCACACAACCTCAACACAGGTCAGGCGACTGATAGATAAAATCAGGCAGCGGATACCGGGCGTATTCCTGAGGACATCGGTGATTGTCGGATTCCCGGGCGAGACGGCCCGGGATTTTCAGGAACTGATGGACTTTATCAGGGATACGGAATTTGAGCGGTTGGGCGCATTTGAATATTCCCGGGAAAAGGATACCCCGGCCTATAATATGGCGCATCAGGTTCCGGCTCGGATTAAAAAGCAGCGGCTGGATAAGGTGATGTTATTACAGCAGGGCATTGCCTTTAGCCAGAATCAGGCGCTCAAGGGCAAATTAATGGATGCTATTATCGATGGCCCTGTAAAGAACGGGCTTTATTTAGGGCGGATTTATGGAGACGCGCCTGATGTGGATGGTAATATTATTATCAAGTCAAAATCTAAACTTTTATCCGGCGATATTGTAAAGATTAAAGTAACCGGCAGTAAAGATTATGATTTGACAGGGGAGTTTATATTATAAATTTATCCCCCCTCACCCTTCCCTCTCCCCTATGGGGAGAGGATTAAGGTGAGGGGATTAAACAACTAAAAAGGAATTTCATTATGAATATCCCAAATAAGATTACGGTGTCGCGGCTTATCCTGGCCATAGTTTATTTTATCCTGCTCTATCTGGCCGGGCTGGATACGATACCTGAGAAGTTTGACAAGGCCATCTTCTATGCCGGGATGGCGGTCTTTAGTGTTGCGGCCCTGACCGATGTTTTGGACGGCTACTTAGCCAGACGTTATAATATTGTGACCAAGTTCGGCCGGATAGCCGACCCGTTCGTGGACAAGGTCCTGATTTGCGGTTCGTTTATATTCTTCGTGAGTTGGCCCTCGCTTAAGCCCTTTATCAGCAGTTGGATGGTGCTGGTGATTGTCTTCAGGGAATTCCTGGTGCACGGCTTAAGGACTATTATTGAATCCAAGGGCATATCTTTCGGCAGCACCATCTGGGGCAAGCAAAAGACCTTTACCCAGTGCATCACCATCATCTGGACGCTTTTCTATCTGGTCTATTTAAGATATAATCCGGAAATGGAATGGTGGAGCGCGGTATTATTGAAGTCATTGGTCTGGCTTACCCTATTCTCCACGGTTTTCTCAGCCATGACCTATTTTTACAAGATAAGGAAAATGCTCAGGGCAGTGGTAGATGAATAAATTATTCGTTATCATCGGGAGCGGTGGGCTCGGGCATAAGTTACCCTTGTTGCAGGGGACGTTCGGGACCCTGGAGGCAGTGGTTTTATATCTGGCCGTGCTGGTCTGGGCGCCGGAACAGGCCAATCTTTGGGCCTACGGATTTATTATCTTGTTTACGGTTTTGAGCTTGGCGCTGGGCGGAACCTCCGAACAGTATTTTAAGGCCAAAGACCCGCATCCTTTTGTGCTGGATGAGGTGGCCGGTTTTTTCTGCGCAGTAATATTTTTACCAACCGCATATTTTTATATAATATGCGCGTTTATCCTGTTCCGGATATTTGATATCTGGAAACCATTCCCGATAAGGAGATTGCAGGATTTGCCGGCCGGGGCGGGCATTGTGGCGGACGACCTTTTAGCCGGTTTTTATGCTAATATCTGTTGCCAGACAATCAGGTATTTGATTTAATGAGTAATTATGATAAAAGGTAAACAAACGTCTTCAGTGAGTCAGTCAAACCTGGCTAAGTCAGGCAGTTCTTCCAAGATTGTCCGTCCGGCGGGCAAGGGGTCCAAGATAATGCCGGCAGTAGGCAGTCCGGCCCAGAATGAGAATACTTCAAAGGCAACGCACAAAGGGATGTCATTGGGTATCAAATATGCCATGCTGACCGCCTTGACCGTGAGTTTAGCCGTGGTTTTACTGGTTGTCATCAGTTATAAATCAGCTAGCAAGGTTATTGACGAGAATATTACCGAGGCCGGTGTCAGATACGTTCAGGGGTTGGCTACATTTGATTTTTCCTATTGGAAATCAGATAATAAAAATACGATAGCGCTTATCGGTTCAACTAAAGGGGATACGTTGGGCCTTAATGTGCCGAGTATTTTAAATATAGTGATTACCGACCTGGAGAAGCGCCCGCTGGCCGGGATAGACCAAAGTGCGACTTCTTTGAGGGGCTCCAAGGAACTGCCGTTGGTGACATCAGAGAGTATCAAGTTGATGGAAGGCGAATACCAGGATTCAACCGGACGCTGGGTCAGGACCAGATTGTTCATAAAGAAGATTATTGATTCTGATTTAAAAGGCCAGGGTTATGTCATACTTTTCCTTGATGCCAGAAAGATAGATGAGCAGTTGAGCGATTTATTGGCTTCATTTATCCTGCCGGCTATATTATCAATCTTAATCGCCGGAATTGTCGGGTTCTTTATGGCCCGCTGGGTGACTATGCCGGTCAAGGTCCTGATGGAGGATATGGCCATCGTCAGCGCCGGAGACCTGGCCCATAAAAGCCGGGTGGATAGCGCTGATGAGGTCGGGGTGCTGGCGTCTTCATTTGACAAGATGACCGATAGTTTAAAGATAGCCCACCAGAGGGAACTGGAGACCAAGGCATTGGAGCACGAACTCAATATCGCCCGGGAAATCCAGTATAACCTCCTGCCCAAGGAATTACCCAGTATTTCCGGATACGATATCGCGGCCCGTTATTTCCCCTGTTTTGAGGTCAGCGGCGATTATTATGACATTATGCAACTTGACAATGATAATCTGGGCATCATCGTGGCCGATGTTTCAGGCAAGGGCGTGCCGGCTTCAATGATTATGACCATGGCCCGGAGTTTGGTCAGGATGGAATCGGAAAGGAATCTTTCCACGGCCGATACCCTGAAGAAGGTCAACCGCATACTGGCCCGGGACCTCAGGCGCGGGATGTTTGTGACGGCGATGTATTGCATCCTGAATATCAGGACCGGCATGCTTAAGGTTTCCAGCGCCGGGCATAATCCGCTGGTGGTCTGGCGCAATGACCAGAAACGTCACGAGTTATTCAATCCCAACGGCATTGCTTTGGGGTTTGACCGCGGACCGGTCTTTGACCGGACCATTAAAGAGGAAAGCATTATGATTAATCCGGGCGACTTTGTGGTCAGTTTTACGGACGGCGTGACCGAGTCAATGGATGAGAATGACGAAGAGTTAGGCGGCGAGAGGTTTTATAAATTGGTTGGCGATATGCATAAGTTGGAGCCGCAACGGTTTATCGATGCGGTGATGAAACATCTTGAGGAATATAAAGGCCAGGCGCCCCAGCACGATGATATTACCCTGGTTTGTATTAAGCGGACCGGTATAGCGGCTCCGGCGGCGGTAACGGCGCCACTCGACAAGCCGGAGGCAATATAATCGGATGCCGTCCGACATGGAGGGGCGTCGCCTTTCGGGGCGAACCTCGCCCTTGGGGGCGGGAGATCTCGCCTCTGGTGGGTAGGAGTTATTATCAGCCCTATTAGATAGGAGAGACGATGATGAATGATGTTAACCCAGCCCCTGCAAGCAGGGGCGGGGTGAAAGACCGGCTGGTTATTAACAGTGAATTAAAACACCTGAAACTGGCCCGGTATTTTATCATCAGGATTTTAAGGAAGGTCAATGTGGCTCCGAGCGACGAGAATAAGATTGTCCTGGCCACCGACGAGGCATTGAGTAACATCGTGGAGCACGCCTACGAGTTTAATAAAAGCGGTTATATTGATATCAATGTTGAGGTTAATCCCAGTCAGTTCCAGATTCGGATAATGAATGGGGGCCGGGATTTTGATATGGGCAAGGTAAAAATCAAGGATATTGTGGAGCATATTAAGCAGGGAAAGAAGCGGGGACTGGGGATTTTCCTGATGCGGCGGATAATGGACGAGGTGAAATACTCATTCAAAAATGGACAGAATCAATTAACTCTAATAAAATATTTGACAACTTCCGATAGATAGTAATATTGATTAAGAAATAAGGAGGAGTAGATGGCAGAAATTAAGATAGAAATGCAGAAGTTACCCAACGGCGTTATTCTTGTCAAACTTAAGGGGTTTTTGGATGCCTACACCTACGGCGAATTTGAGCAGACCATAAATAATCTATTCAACCAAAAGATGTATAAGTTGGTGGTGGATATGACCAACGTAGATTATATTTCCAGCGCCGGGGCCGGCGTGTTCATCGGCTCCATCGGCGTGGCCCAGGAGAATCAGGGTAATATCGTTATCGTCCGGCCCAAGCCGGCCGTTAAAGAGGTCTTTGACCTGCTGGGGCTGTCCCAGATATTCACCATCGTTGAGAATATGGAATCCGCCTTAACTTCTATGGCGTAATTTTTTCGTGCATAAGATAAAACTTCCATACGGCCAGGGGTTTCGGGTCGTCTCCATTCCTTCAGCCGTAAGATACAAGATATTAAAAGTCAAAGAGCCGGCGCCGAGTGTTAACTTCTCCAAAAGTTTGACCCATTCCTTCAATCAGCCCATTGCCTCAAAGCCGCTGGGCGCATTCTTTACGGCCAGGGATAAAATAGCCATTCTTATTCCTGACAAGACCCGTTGCTGTCCGGCTGATAAAGTGCTTGATGTGCTTATCAGTCGCCTTAAGGAAAAAGGTATTGACCGAGGGAATATCACGGTTATCCTGGCCCGGGGTTCTCATTCACCGCATACGTCGGCCGAGGTTAAGAAATTAGTCGGGGCCAAGGTTTATAAGAACATAAAAATCATAGACCACGACGCCCATAAGCCGGAGGGGTTATCATATATCGGAACCACTTCCAGAGGTACCCGGGTGAACATCAACCGGTATTGCGCCGAGGCCGATAGAATCATTATTATCGGAACTATCGGCTATCATTATTATGCCGGTTTTTCAGGAGGCCGGAAACTCATCCTGCCCGGCGTTGCCGCTTATCAAACCATCCAGCAGAACCATAGTTTGGTATTGAATAAACCGCCTGTGCGGGGCAAGAATCCCGATGCCCGGATGGGTAAATTAGCCGGCAACCCGGTAAGCGAGGATATGATAGAGGCGGTTGAATTAACCGGCCGAGGGAGAATATTCTCTATTAACCTGGTTCTTGATAGCCGGAGTAAGTTAGTCAGGATATTTTGCGGCGATATTATTGATGCCCACAGAAAAGGGTGCGATTTCGTGGATAGAATTTATCGCGTCTCCCTTAAAGACAAGGCGGATTGTATTATTGTCTCGGCCGGCGGCCAGCCCACGGATATTAATTTTATCCAGGCCCACAAGGCCGTTGAGAATGCTTCTTATGCCCTGAAAGATAAAGGCCAGATGCTGGTCCTGGCCGAATGCGGCGAGGGAATCGGCTCTGATATACTCCCGGATTGGTTCAAATACCGGTCAACCGGGAAGATGGAAACCGAATTGCGCAAGAAATTTGTGGTTTCAGGGCATACGGCATTGTGTTCCCTGATGAAGGCCCAAAGGTTTGATATTCATCTCTATTCCCGTCTCAAGGATTCCGTGGTTAGGGGGTTGCGCTTTACGCCGGTGGATGACCTTCAGCGAACGTTGGATGTTTTCTTTAGGCAGATGCCTGATGATGCGGTGGTGTTTATCCTGCCCAAAGGGGGCAGTATCCTGCCGTCTGATTTTTAGATTGTCTTTTGTTCGCTATCCCTACGGGACTCTTATTAATGAGAATCCCGTTAGGGGTCGCGGTCACTGTCCGCCTTTGGCGAGACCTCGCCTTTCCCGACCCCGTTGGTTCGGGACGGGGCGGGCGGGCGGTGTTCATCCTGGAATTCGGGCGGCTGGTCTTTGATTTCCGGTGGTTTATATCCGGATTGTTTAGCCTGTGTCAATTCTTTGTTATATGCCTGCATGACCTTTTGCTGAATCATATCGCGGCATTGGGTGTTAATGGGATGGGCGATATCGGCAAATACCTGTATCCGGCCGTTTAGGTCCAACGGCCCTCGCCCGGCGTCTAATTTACAGCCGCACTCGCAGCAGAACTTTGAGAGCATGGTATTTTTACCCCGGCACTTGTGGCAATGGTCCGTAATCTTACGGCTGGGCATAGCCACGAAAAGCCCCCGGGAACTCTCCACGACCTTTAAATCCCTGACCACAAAGGCATTGTCAATGGTGATACTGCAAAACGCCTTCAGCCGGTCAGTCGGCCGTCCCAATAATTTTACTCTGGCTTCTGTAATTTCCATAAAAGCATTACTCCTTGTCCTCAATAGAGATAAATATCTCTTCGGTGTTGCGGAACCTATGGAAGTAGACTCTTATGAAGCGATTATTTATGGCGCCAAATGGCGCTCGCCAGCCCTAATTCTGGCTGTTAACTATAAATGACTGTCCTAAATTTATTCGGGATAATATGGCGGCCAGCGTCTCGGCTTCCTTTCGGCTGCCGCACAGTTTAAAGATGGTAGAGCCGCTGCCGGAAAGCAATATTCCTGAATTGGAGATATTACGGAATGCCTGGTGCGTGTCCCTTAAAACAGGATACAGTTTCATCGCCACGTTCTCTAATCTATTGTACATCAACTGCTGGATTTCTTTATAACCTGCCTGTTTCCGCAAGAGTTTATTTATGATTGGCATTATACCATTAATGGCCGGTTTTGTCAAGGATAATCTTATATTTTTGTAGATATTCTTGGTCGGGATGGATATAGGAGGTTTGAGGAGGATATAGTGAAAAGTTTCCTTAACCCTGAGCGGTAAGACAATCTCACCCCGGCCTTTGACTATAGCGGTCTGGCCATAGATGAAAAACGGCACGTCAGAGCCCAACCTGGCTCCGAGAAGAGACAATTCCTCCTTGCTTAAGTATAGATTCCAAAGGCAATTCAGGCCCAATAAAACCGCCGCGGCATTGCTGCTGCCGCCGCCTAATCCGCCGCCTATCGGAATTCGTTTCTCCAGAACTATCCGGATGCCTTTCTTGACGCCGTATTCCTTCTTTATCAGGTCAGCCGCCTGATAAACCAGATTATCCCGGCCGGATGATAATTCCGGGTGATTTGTGATTACCTTGATTCCGCTCTTTATCGGGTGCAGGTAAAGCGTATCAAAGAGCGAGACCGTCTGCATTATACTTTCTATCTCGTGGAATCCGTCCTGGCGTTTGCCCAGCACCTCCAGAAACAGGTTAATCTTGGCCGGCGAGAGGACCTTTAAGCCATTTGATAATCGTGTTATCTTCACCCCGTTAGAAAGTTCTCCCTTATGCTCTAACGCAACACTTATATTTTTATCTCTCATATGGTTCTTTCTAACGGGGTTCATACGACAATATTATCTATCAATCTGGTTTTACCCGCATATACGGCCAGGACAATAAGAACAGGTCTATTTTTTATCCGTTCTATCCTTTCAAACGTCTCCGGGTCTGTGATTTCCACGTAGTCAATCCTGTTGCCGGGTATGGTTTTGATAGTATCCCTCATTGCCTTAATAATTTTCTTAGAGTTCTTTTCGCCTGATAGAATCAATCCCTTTGCCTTGAGTAATGACCGGTAAAGGCGATTGGCATAGCAGCGCTCCATAATACTCAGGTATTTATTACGCGAACTCATTGCCAGTCCGTCCGGTTCGCGGACAGTCGGCAGGGTCTTTACCTCAAGGTTCATATTCAGGTCTTGAGCCATCTTTCTGATAATCAGCGCCTGCTGGAAATCCTTCTGTCCGAAATAGGCAATATCCGGCTGGACGATATTAAATAACTTGGCCACGACAGTCATCACGCTCCTGAAATGTCCGGGCCTGGACTGGCCGCAGAGTTTATTGGTCAGGTTAGGCATATCAACGAAGGTGCCTGCCCGACCTGTCGGTCGTTCGGGCGGGAATGCGTTATTATACATCCCTTTTACAGACGGGGCAAAGATGATATCCACCCCGGCGGTCCGGGCTAATCCGGCATCGCCTTTGAGGTTGCGGGGGTAGCGCCTGAAATCCTCCTTGGGTCCGAACTGGAGCGGGTTAACGAATATGCTGATGACCACCAGGTCGTTTTCCTTCTTTGCCTGTTGCATCAGCGTCAGGTGCCCCTGGTGCAATGCCCCCATGGTCGGCACAAACCCGATTGTCAACCTCTTTCGTCGGGCCTGGCTGATTTCTTTCTTAATACCTTTTATGGTGGTGATTATCTTCATTTTATATTTTGGTTAGCAGTGTTTTCATCGGACAGTGTAACACCGGGTGCATCAAGTCAGGAGCCAGTTCGCAGAGCGGCTCCAGGACAAATCTGCGCCGGTGCATCCGCGGATGCGGTATGGTTAGATGTGGCAGGCGATAGGTCTTCTGTCCATACAATAAGATATCCAGGTCAATGGTCCGGGGTAATAGTTTGCCGCTGACCCTGACCCGGCCCAGTGTCTTTTCTATCCGTAATAATTTCCTTAATAGGGTTAGGGCGGACAGTGATGTCTTTATTTCAATCGCCGCATTGATAAAATTAGGTTGTTGGATGCGGCCTTCGGCCGGCGTTCGGTAAAACCCGGAAACACCTGTCACCGATGTGCCGCCAATCTGCTTTATAAAGCGAATGGCTATTTTGATGTTCTGTCGTTTATCACCCAGGTTTGAGCCCAAAGCAATATAGGCGGTTGTCACCCCGTTAGAGATAGGCCGTCCCTCTGGGACGGCCGTAAGATTATTATAAACCCTTGTTCTCATAATTGACCAGGTCTTTGTTGATTTATGCCAGTTCGTTAGTTATCTCTAATGGGGTCATTTATTCTACCGTGATTTATTTAACTCAGTCACGCTTCGGGCGGGAGCGAATATCTTCTGCCTGAAATGGTTAATCACCCCGCTTAAGGCGTAAAGCAGGAATACTACGCTCAGGGTAATCTGGAATTCTATGATTATAAAGAAAACGACCAGTATTATTTCAACGAGTTTGGTCAGCGGGCGCGCTTTCAGGAACCGGTTCAGAAAATGGGTATAACGTAATCGGCTGATCATCAATATAGATACTAATAATACGATATAGGGGAGTGTCTGGATAATTATATTATTCTGGATATGCTGGTGAAGTATGACTAAGCTGGCCACCACGGCCGCGGCGCCCGGGGTCGGCAGCCCGAAGAAAAACTGGTGGTCTTCTTCCTTGGTTGTGGTCTCGGTATTAAAACGGGCCAGCCGCAGGGTGGCGCAGACCAGATAAAAAGCCGCTATCGCCCAGATAATCCGTATCGGCAGATAGGTAACAGTGGAGGTAATAACCAGTTTCAAGGTTAGAAATGCCGGCACCAGCCCGAATGAGATGACATCGGCCAGCGAATCCAGATGCACCCCGAATTGGGAGGTTGAATTGGTAAACCTGGCCATCTTGCCGTCCAGCATATCAAAAGCCATAGCCACGAATATCATCCAGGCCGCCGTGGCATAATCCAGTTTCATCAGGTAATATAATGATGCGAATCCGGACAGCAGGTTGCCGATGGTCAATAATGACGGCAAAATCGGCACCACTTTAAGTTTCTTGAGTTTTACTTTCATTGTTTTATTACCCCCAGCACGGTCTCCCCGCCCTTGACCTTGTCGTTAACCTTGACCTCAAGCCGTTCTATTTTATTCTTAGGTATAAAGATTTCGGTCCGGGAGCCGAATTTAATCATTCCGATACGTTCCCCTTTTTTAACTTGCTGGTTCATCTCCAGGCCGCAGACAATCCGCTGAGCAATGATACCGGCTATCTGGCGGACCAGTATCTTAAGGGAATGGCCTGTCGTGATGCCGATGCTATTGCGTTCGTTCTGCCTGGATGCCTCGGGTTCGGATGCCACTAAAAACTTCCCTTTGCGGTAATCTAATAAAGTAACCTTGCCGTCGCAGGGCGCGCGATTGATATGAACATTAAATACCGACAGGAATATCGCCACCTTGACCGACGGTTCCCTGATAAAGGTGTCCTCATGGACATCGGCAATCTCTATGATTGTGCCGTCGGCCGGCGATAATATCAGGTTATCGCCGTCAGGAATCTTGCGAAAGGGGTCACGGAAGAAATAAAGCGTGAATAGGAATATCACTGCCGGTAGTATAATCAGAGCCGGCATTATCTGGAATAGCACATACCCCATTACTCCGGTAATGACCAGCATCACTATTATCTCGTTGACAGAATATTTTGCTAAAGGCAGACGCATGGCGAATAATCAATTAAAGGTTTAGAAATATAATGACGATATACTAAACACTCTGAGAGGGGTCAAGTTAATTATGAATAGTTATTGAGCGGCGCATAAGTTATAGGTGAGAGGTTAAGGGGATAATAAATGGGTGCTTACTATTCTTCTCAGAGGCCCAGGGCGCCTGCCTGCCGAAGCGTCGGCGCAGGCAGGTCCGGTGTCGCCAAATACTTCTGGCATTTTGTCTGCGGCGCGATTATCATCTTCCTGGTCACCAGTTCGCTTTCGGCCTACATCAAAAATAACCGCCTGGAGAATTATATCAAGACGCTCAATAACGAGATAACCGCAATCAAGAATGACAATGTCTCGCTGGAAAGGCAGGTGGACGCCATTTCCAATGACCCGGTCTATCGCGAATTTGTGATTCGCCGGGAACTTAAACTCGGCCTGCCCGGTGAAATGATAATTCTGGCCCGGTAGATATGAAACGCCATTCTTTAATCCCTTCGCTTTGCTTCGGGATAAGTGCCAGTAATTCGCTTCGTCCCTGACGGAACTTCCTTGGATAGTAGTCCCGTAGGGGCGCTCAAACTGGCACTAAAACAATCTCGGCTCTTTGGGGTGTTTATTGAGATGTTCGTGCGCCTTGGCCGTGACCTTCCGGCCGCGCGGGGTTTTTTCCAGCATACAGCACTTAATCAGATACGGCTCATAGACATCCTCAATCGTGTCCTCTTCTTCGCCGATGGAGATGGAGATGGTCTTTAATCCGATTGGTCCGCCGCCGTTATCAATGATGGTTTGGAGAATCTTGCGGTCGGTCTGGACCAGGCCGTATTCATCTATGCCCAGCATCTTCAAGCCCTCTTCGGCAATCGCCTGGGTGATGAAATTATTGGACTTGACCTGGGCCACGTCCCGGATTCGTTTGAGAATCTGGTTGGCAATCCGGGGCGTGCCCCGGCTGCGCCGGGCAATCAGATTTAAGGCCTCTTCATCGCCCTGGACGTTCAGAATCCGGGCTGAGCGTTTGATAATCTTGAGCAAATCATTTTCCGGATAGAGTTCCAGTTTTTCAAATATGCCGAACCTGGAACGGAACGGGTCGGTCAGCAGTCCTTCCCGGGTCGTGGCGCCAATCAGGGTGAATGGCGCAATGGTCAGTTGCACCGTCCGGGCGTGCGGCCCCTGGTCTATCATTATATTCAGTTGGAAATCCTCCATGGCTGAATATAGATATTCAGCCACCGTCACCGGAATCCGGTGAATTTCGTCGATGAACAGGACGCTTTTATTCTCCAGCCCGGTCAGAATCCCGGCCAGGTCAGCCGGTCTTTCCAATGACGGTCCCTGGATGACCTTGATATTGGAGCCCATTTCCCTGGCCACCAGATACGATAGGGTGGTCTTGCCCAGTCCGGGCCCGCCGGAAAAGAGGATGTGGTCCAATGACTCCTGTCTTTTCTGGGCGGCCGTGATGTAGATTTTTAGATTACTGACGATTTTGGCTTGCCCGACGAATTCAGAGAAATCAGCCGGCCGTAAGGTAGAGTCTAATTTGAGGTCGTCTTCAGGTTTATTTATAGAGATAATTCGGCCCATAATAAGAAAAATGCACAGGGATAACCTTTTGCCACCAAGACACTAAGGCACGAAGAAAACAATCCATTAATTTATTCTTGGTGTCTTTGTGCCTTCTCCCGCCGAAGCGGGATCTCGCTAATAGGGAGTGGCAGAAGTTACGAAGTTTTCTCTGGCGCCTTCGGCTGTTCCGCCTTCGGCGCTTCTGCCTGCGGGGCTTCTTCCATGGTCTCAGCGCCCGGTATAGCGCCTAACTGTTCCCTGACCTTGGCTGATTTGCCGGTTCGTCCCCTGAGATAATAGAGTTTAGCCCGGCGGACCTGACCCCGTTTCTTGACCACGACATTAACCACCACCGGCGCATGAACCGGAAATACTCGTTCCACGCCTTCGCCGTGCACGATTCGGCGCACTGTAAAGGTCTCGTGGATGCCGCTGCCTTTGCGGCCGATGACCACGCCGTTAAAAATCTGGATTCTTTCCCGGTCGCCTTCCTTAATCTTGATATGGACGTCCACGATATCTCCGATATCAAAATGGGGCACCTTCTTCTTGCGCTGTTCCTTTTCGATTTCCAACATCAGGTTTAACATACATGCACTCTCTTTCTATAAATAAATCTTTGCCACAAAGACACTAAGGCACGAAGAAAACAATCCGTTAAATTCTTCTTGGTGTCTTTGTGCCTTCGTGGCGATTATTTTCCTTTACGCCAGCGTTCTATCTGCTGGTGATTACCCGAGACCAGGACCTCGGGGACGCAATGGCCCCTGAAATCGCGCGGCCTGGTGTATTGGGGGTAATCCAATTCACTCCCTTTACTAAACGACTCCTGTTCAGTTGACGAGGCGTTACCTAAGACGCCGGGTATCAGCCGGATGACGCTATCCATCACGACCATTGAAGGCAATTCGCCTCCGCTCAGCACATATCGGCCGATAGATATAATATCATCAAATTTAATAATGTCAAAGATTCTCTGGTCAAATCCTTCATAATGTCCGCAGAGAATAATCAGCCCCTTTTTCTTACTCAAGGCCCGGGCCTTGGGCTGTGAAAAGGTCTTACCGGCCGGGGTCAGGATAATCTTATGGGCATCCTTGCGTCCGTTGGCCTGCAGATGCTCAAAAGCCCGGACAATCGGCTCGGCTAGCAGGAGCATTCCGGGCCCGCCGCCGAACGGACGGTCATCCACCTGATGGTGTTTATTAGTTGCGAAATCCCGCAGGTTATGGAGATTGATTTTTACCAGGCGCTTGGCCTGGGCCCGCTTAATGATGCTCTCCTTCAGGAATCCCTTAAACATCCCGGGGAACAGGGTAATTACGTCAATGACCATAACCGGTAATCAATATCAAATGCTTATAATAAGGTCAATAAATTAAACAACACATTCGTTGCGCTCAGTGCAAGCAGGATTTAACGGATTTATCTGATTATGAAGTCACCTCTAATAAGAGGGGTAGGGGTGTGTTTACTCGCTGTTAGAGTTTACTCGTTACAGCGAGTTATCCCGTAGCGAAGCGGAGGGTATTCCCCCTTAATAAAGGGGGATTAAGGGGGTTGTCTTCGTGCCTTTGTGGCTATGATTTGCCTTGACAAATCCGGTGGAATATACTAAGGAGTATGATAATTCGGGGAAGAGGAAATTAATATTGTGTCCCCGGATTACCGGGATTACACGGATTACATACATGGATTACATGGATTACATGGATTACATGGATTACATGATTACATGATTACATCATGATTACATAGTTACATAGGATATGTGCTGTGGTATCCCCAGATTATCCCGAGATAAAATATCAGAAACTACTTGACAAAAGACAGGGGATTATTATACTATTAACTAACAAATTACCATCATAAACTATAAAGAGAGGAGAAATATTATGGAGAAAAAAAACCGTAGCATAGCCAAAACCGGCGAAGCCGCAGCGAAGTCCCGATTATTTCGGGGATTAACCGCAATCCTTGTCATCTTTCTATTATTACTCAGTTCTTTAACCTGGGCTCAGGACAACAGTCAGACCAAAACGGAATACGGCTCAACCGTGACTATATCCGGGCCTTTTACAGTCCCGCCGAATCAATCTTATGACATTATCCTTAGTGCACATACAGATGCCCCGATTTATCAATGGGCATTATATCAGGATGGTGCTTTTGTAGTCGGTAGTGGCTTTGTCTTTGGACATACATTAGATATAAGACGTTCTTTCACCCAAACCGAAGCGGGCACGCATAGATATCTATTAAGGTTTAGGGGTATTGCCGGCGCGCACGGCTGGCCGCCCTATACAGAGGTGTTTATCACGGTAACAATTGTACCATCAGATACCACTCCGCCAGTAATTATCATAAACTCTCCGATAAACGGATATACTTACACAATAGCGGATATAATACCAATTTCTTATATTGTATATGACAATGAATCCGGTATAATGCATGAAAATGCTAACCTGCCTCTGAATGAATCTGATGTTTTAAATAATGCGCAGATAAATGCAACCACACTTCGTCTCGGCGAGAATAGTTTTGTTGTATTAGCGATGAATGGGGCGGGGTTATTTGCAGAAAAAACTGTTAAATTCAGGGTCTCGGTTACCGCAGATGCTATTCATGGTGTGATAGACCGGCTTTATGCAGATGGGCAAATCACGAATCGCGGCATTTACAACTCGTTGACCAAACAGATTGAGGCGGTAGAAAATTCCATCAATCGGGGCCAACCACAGGCCGCGGTAAACCAGATGGGCGCAATGGCAAACCATATTGAGGCGCAGAGCGGTAAAGCCATTGAACAAAACGCCGCCTCATTGTTACTAAACTATATAAGAAATTTTCAAGTAAGAACTGCCTTACCCAGGGAAACGACACTTTATTTAGCATCAGAATGGGCATCATCACCCGTATTAGACCCGAATGTCTTTGCTATCCACTTAGCGGATGGCAGCGATGTTGAGAGTATTTTAAGAGGCAGTATGAATGTTCGTATAGAAGCAACGAGCGACCCTGATATCGCCTCTATTACGGTTCTTAATTCCGATATTGTCGGCACTCCGATTACAGTCAATGGAGTGGATTTTGGGACACTCTATTTTACCCAGGACACAGCCAATCCATCCATTGGCACATTAGACCTTAATAATGGTTATGTTGATATAACCGTAAGACAATTGCTGACCAGCGCCTATCTAACCACGCCGGTATCTTTGGAAACATTCTACAGCGGGGCAATATTCCCACTTAGTTTGACCGATTTATATATAATAGGGAGCGGAAAGATACCTGATAGTACTCCGCAACTTGGCGGAAGCACCTATACGCCCTCTTCCACCTTGTCCTCTAAACGAAATGAAACGCTTCCGTCTGATACATGGAGAGTAGGACCTGTATCACCTACAAAGATTGGAGCGTTAGTAATAACAAAGACCGCTGATAGCAGAGTTACTATAAAAATTATAGGCGGCGGCACAATAACATTAACACCAGTGGCGACCGCCTCTATTACTAAGACAGGTAATGCGATTACCATTACCTTTTTCCAGGCGCCGTCTGCAGGAAAAAACGGGACTAGTATATCGCCCTCTGCTTCTGCGCCACCTACTAATCATTATGGCAAAGCCGTTGTTATAGATGTTGCTTGTGCCGTATCTCCTTCCATAGTGATTAGTAATACCCAAGTCATAACCAGAATAATTACGACTGAATATCCTGATGGTACGTCTGTTACACCTCTGCCAGAAGTGACACCTGAAACAAATGTTGTTTTTCCAGGACCAACACATGATGTTATGACAGATTTTCCTGGCGAGTCTATATCGAAAGGTGTCGACCCTTCTCTGGCTAATGCAGTAGAGACAATAACTTATACTCTTAGAACTGAGATATGGACGATAGACCATTATGGTTATTGGGTACGTCTTGGCTATTGGGAATGGACATATACTCTCACTATTTATCATG
>ERZ1292633.2817-Hain-H41-02um-R1-2817-length-17453-cov-6_pt1 | contig 17453 bp, 18 predicted proteins | sample MGYA00564406_ERZ1292633 | MGnify/ENA primary metagenome ERZ1292633 (study PRJEB36523, sample SAMEA6512639) | groundwater metagenome | collected 2019-01-08 | study: AquaDiva: Metagenomics assemblies of 32 groundwater samples | reverse complement strand
TCGGCGCATTTCTTAACCATCAAATTCGTCTGCTCGCTGTGCCACTTGGATTGCAAAATGGCCACCTTGGCTCCTTCAATCTTTGGCAAGTTGGATCTGTCGTAAGCGTGTTGCATAGAGGACTAATCAAGAAAATCGTTTTCAAAAAGATGCGACTGGCGCAAAATGGATCGGAACGTGCCAAACGGAATCTCTTTTTTGTTTGCCGGGACGATCACAATCAACGTTGGGTTTCCCACCTTGCGAAGCTTAGCGTGACTTCCCCTCTGCGAAATAAAAACAAAGCCCCTCTTGGCCAGGACTTTAATTATCTCATCGGAGGAAAAAAGATTAGGCATGTTGAAAGATCGTATCAACAATTTGTGGTCGACGTATGTCTACTAATTGTGGCAATTTCACGTCCTCAAAATAAAGCTCCAGTGCTTCATTGAGATTCACTAATGCTTCCTTCTTGGACTCGCCAAAACTAGAAACGTCCACATTTAAGCATTGAGCAACGTAATACTTTTCTTCTTGCCAAACGACGTTTTTAAAACGTAATTTCTTCATATGTGTCTATCCTAGCAAAGAGGCACTCAATCGACAAGACGGAAGCAGAGGCTTCCGTCTATCCTGGGCAATTCGTGAATTGCCCCTACTTCTAACTACACCCGCTCGTTCCTCCGCAATTCAAACATTTATAACACGACGCATTGCGAACCATGATTGAGCCACAGGTGTCGCAGGCAGGAGCGTCCGCTTGATTGTCAAAGGTGGAAGTAAGAGTCAAAGAGTCAGAGGATCGTAGAAGTCGGGAGTCGGAAGAGTCGGGAGTCAGGAGCGGCTCGGCAAAAATGTTGGCCTGGGACGGTAATTGTGACGTATCCTCTTTTGTCACCATTATCTGCTCTGTGGGCTCGAAGTTAACTCCAACTGTCCTCTGCTCATCTTGCGAAAGGAACTTCAATGCCATCCAACGGAAAATATAATCCACGATAGACTTGGCCATGCGGATATTTGGATGCGACGTAAATCCAGACGGCTCAAATCTCATGTGCGCAAATTTATTAACGAGCACATTTAGTGGCACGCCGTACTGCAGTGCGATTGATACGGTTGTAGCAAAACTGTCGAGCATGCCAGAAAGAACGGAACCTTCTTTTGCCATCGTCAAGAACATCTCACCCGGCTTCCCGTCGTCATAAAGACCAACGGTAATATATCCTTCATGGCTACCAATGTTGAACTTGTGCGTGATTGAACGACGCTCATCTGGCAAACGACGGCGTCGTAACTTCATATCTTCCTTGACAACCGGAGTCTTGGTCTTTTGATCTTTCTCCAAACTCGTCGTCAATGGCTGTTGACGCTTTGAACCATCACGATAAATGGCAATCGCTTTGAGTCCGAGTCGGGCACCTTCCATGTACACATTGGAAATCTCCTCTACCGTGGACTCTTGTGGCATGTTGACAGTTTTTGAGATCGCGCCAGACACAAACGGCTGAACCGAAGCCATCATCTTGACGTGCGCCATGTAATGAATGGAGCGATTGCCGTTTTTCGCTTTGAACGCGCAATCAAACACGGGCAAATGCTCCGCCTTCAAATGCGGTGCGCCTTCAATCGTGTCCATCTTGTCTATGTGCGCGAGCATCTCTTTTTTCTGCTCGTCCGTGTAGCCGAGTCGCGCGAGTGCCTCTGGCACTGTCTGGTTCACCATCTTTACCATACCGCCACCAACCAGCCACTTATATTTCACAAGCGCGATGTCCGGCTCAATGCCTGTAGTGTCACAGTCCATAAAAAAAGCAATCGTGCCAGTCGGCGCAATCACAGAAATCTGCGAATTGCGCACGCCAAACTGATCACCGTTTTGCACCATGCGGTCCCATGCTCGTTTCTGCGCCTCCATTAAATCTGTCGGAACGCCATTACTGCCAAGAGTGTACGCGGCGTCGCGATGCATGCGCATTACGTCCATTAAAATTCCAGCGTTGCGCTTGTATCCGACAAACGATCCGATTTTTTCAGCAATTAGCGCAGACTGATCATAAGACTCGCTAGACAGAAGTGATGTGATGGCGGCGGCAAAGTTGCGTGCTTCGTCCGAGTCGTAAGCTAGACCACGACTCATCATCAGCGCGCCCAAGTTCGCATAGCCAATCCCAAGCGGACGATAATCATGTGAGTTTTGCTCAATCGCTGGCGTTGGATAGCTTGAGTTGCTCACCGAAATCTCCATCGCCGTAATCATCACACGCGATGCCATAGCGAACGCTTCAACATCAAACTGCATCAAACCGTCCGTGCCAATCTTACGAAAACGCATCAAATTCATCGAGGCAAGATTGCAGGCGGAGTCGTCTAGGAACATAAACTCGGCGCACGGGTTACTCGCGTTGATGCGACCTGTATTCTTACAGGTGTGCCACTTGTTGATCGTCGTATCATACTGCAGTCCCGGATCACCGCACTGCCACGTTGCTTCGGCTATTTTGTTCATCAGCTGACGGGCCTTGTACTTGAGCGACGGCTTACCTGTGGTCACCTCGCGCGTGATCCACTCTTCATCATTCTCAACCGCTTTTATGAACTCATCCGTGACGCGCACTGAATTATTCGCATTCTGAAAATAAATTGAGGCATAGGCTGGGCCATCAATTGAACCATCATAACCAACATCCATCAGCGCCCAAGCCTTTTTCTCCTCTTCTGCCTTACAAGTAATGAAGGATTCAATGTCTGGATGATCTACGTTGAGAATCACCATCTTGGCCGCGCGTCGCGTCTTGCCGCCTGATTTGATGACACCAGCAAACGAGTCGAGGCCTTTCATGAACGAGATTGGACCAGAAGCACGGCCGTTTGAGCCTCCCATAAACTCATGCGAAGAGCGCAAGTTGGACAAATTGATACCACTGCCAGAACCATTTTTGAAAATCATCCCCTCTGTCACGCAGAGATGCAGAATCGAGCGCATATCGTCCTGCACCGAGTTGATAAAACACGCCGAGCACTGCGGACGTTGGGCAACACCGACGTTAAACCATACAGGCGAGTTGAACGCCGCCATCTGGTTGATGAGAATATGCGTCAGCTCATGCTCAAAAACCATGGCATCTTCTGCCGTCTGAAAATAACCGTCCTTGCGACCCCAGTCCGCCATTGTTTTTGCCACCCGGTCCACGAGCTGTCGCACACTCGTCTCGCGATCTGGCGAACCGACACGGCCACAAAAATATTTCTGCACGACAATGTTCGTGGCTGTTTGAGACCAAAAAGAAGGAACCTCAACGTCGTTCTGTTCAAAGACAACACCACCTTTTTCATTGGTAATCTTTGCCGTACGTTTTTCCCATTTGAGAAGCTCATACGGGTGCCTGTCAACTGTCGTGAAATAACGCTTCACCGTAATACCGTTGCCATATACTGGCTGACGATCATCCACACGGCGATCCAAGCGAAAGCTTGTGTATTTCTTGACCACGTGCGAGAAATTGTTGTCAATGAGGGTCGCGGTTATCACCTCGCGAATGTCATTTGTCGTTGGCACGGTGTGACCATCAAACGTGCGCACTAGACGACTCATAACCTGTTCAAGCACACGACTCACCCAATAGGCGTCGCGCACTCCGACCTCGTGCATCGCTTTTGCAAGCGAGGCTGACAGCTTCTCATAGGAAAACGGCTGTTCAGATCCGTCACGTTTACGCACCGACTTGAGAGACGTCATATAATCAAGAACGGCATCCGAAATGCTCTTGCTCGACGTGGCAACGGTCGAGGAGGCAGTAATGGTGGACATACGATGCGTAGTAATTACGATTTTTGTTTTTTAGATTTAGGGCGAAAAAAAGAACGAGCCCCACCGTTCGATTTAGGTCTCATTCTGCTCCTTACCTTCCATGCCTCCCTCACAACATCTTGTGATCCCATAAAGAGTGTACCACAAGATATTGGGTTCTACGACAAGGGGAGTTATCCACAAAGTAACGCCCGCCAGGATGGACTTGTCAAAAACCCATAGTGAGATTAATCGTAGTGTCCTGCTTTGGGACTCCACCAAAATTGACTGGAATATCGTGGTAAGTACCTAGCCGATCGAGGTAACGGACGATGTGGTAGAGTTTTCCGAACTCATACACCTCCTTAGTGATTTTAACGTCCTGCAAACAATAGTCCTTGATCTTTTGTATTTCACCTTGCTTCCACCATTCAACTGCCTGCAGACCATGTCCACTCTTCCCAACCCCCAAAGTCGCCTTAGCAACGTCATCGAGCTTCACGCGAAAGCCAAGTGTCTTGTGAATTTCCTCCAAAATATCAAGCGAAGTAAAGCTGGCAACATCCCCTGCGTAGTAATTGTTCATTATGGGGTAGTCAAAACTCTTTGTGTTATAACCAATGATACGACCAGAATGCTCCAAACGACGGAATAACTGTGGGAGCTCGTGCTCCTCATAACAAAGATACTCATTATTCTCGAAAAAATAACAGCCAACGACGGAAATGCGCAGAGAGCGGTTATCGCCCGATGCCGCGTCCTGCGTTTCAATGTCAAGAACGACTTCATTAGACATAAAAGCTAGGCTATAATACTCTCTCGTTATTCTTAACGCAACGACTATGAAACACTTTGCATGGATCGCGCTTGCTGGCTTGCTTTTAGGCGCCGGCTGTACTGCAACTTCAGATGAGACTGCGAGCGTCCAGCTCAATGAAACAGCCGAAATTCCAGTAGCAGAAGGGACAGAAGGGACAGAGGAATCTCACATGATGGAGGGGATGGAGATGGAGATGGAGGTTGAGCTGGAGATAGGGTCCATCACAGTGGAGTAATAATAAAACGGATTATGGGTCTGTCGCCAAATGTCATTTTGACTACAACCTCATCTGTCCGGCCATAATCGCTTCAAAACTTTTTGGCTTAACTATAGTTAAACCGCAAAGTTTATTCAGCAATTCTGTCTCGAACATCTGAAGTTTCGTATCAAAAGCACATTTGGCGACAGACCCATTATTCGTACCACTTATCGCAATAAGGAGTTTCAGCGATCATGTAATGCTCCCATTTTTTGCTTGGGGCGCACTTCAACAGTCGCCGTGCGATTAGACGGTCAATCGAAAAACGGCCAGCGCCAGAAAACATCATCATAGTAGCAACCGCCAGCATGATGAGTTCCATGCGAATATTTCCCATAAACCCAAGTGGAATTCGCTCGAAAAAAATCGAAAGGATGAGCTCAATCATGATCACGAAGCCAACGATACGACTCAAAAAACCTGGAATAATCAACGCCCCACCAACAAATTGTAAGACACTAAAGACGATCAAAATGGCAACCGCCGTTGGACCCGGAAGCTCTTCGATAAACGATCCGGCCTCGCCACGCATAAGAATCAGACGCTGTGCACCATCGAGGAGCAAAATCGTCCCAAATGCAATACGCAACGGAATGAGCCCCCACATGGGCCTCGTCACAAAAAGCTGGATCCACTTTCGTGCTTTATGCTCGTGCACACTTACTCAATTACCCAGTTACTTGCCGCACCAGCGACTGCCTCCGAGTACGTCGGAAACGCGTGGATCATAACACCAAGATTGTCTATTGTCGCGTGTAGATTCATAGCAAGCGCAATCTCATGAATAACCTCGCCAGCAGAAGGTCCGATCATGTGCCCGCCAAGCACCTCGCGTGTCTGCGGATGCGCTACAATTTTAATGAGTCCCTCTAAAGCCGTATCCGTAAGACTCCGCCCAAGGCCAGACGTTGGAAAACGCCCAACAATCGCCTCTTTATGCTGTTTTTCTACTTCAAATTGTGTGAGGCCGACTGAAGCAACCTCTGGCTCCAAAAACGTCACGCGTGGCACAACACGCAAATCTCTAGTCGCAAAACCACGCTTTTTATCAAGCGCCACGAGCGCGGAATTTCTCCCCGCAACAAAACCTTCATGATGCGCTGTGTGTGTAAACTGCAACCCTCCATCAATATCACCGGCCGCAAATACATTTGCCACAGAACTTTTCTGACGATCATTAGTATAAATCGAGCCGTGCTCATCAATCTTCACTCCCAAAAGCTCAAGCCCAAGGCTATCCGTTGCAGGACGCTTCCCTGCCGCCAAAAGTATGTGCTCCGCGACTCGAGTCTCATTGCGTGGAGTGACTGAACCACCTATTTCAATCGTCACTTCCTTTTCTTTGGCCTTCTTCCCAATTTTAAGTATTTGAACATTAGTCAAAACCTCAACCCCAAGATTTCGCAATGCCTTTGTTGCGAGCTCGGCAATCTCTGCGTCCTCACGATTTAGAATCGAGTTCCCATTGTGTAAAAGCGTTGTTGGAATGCCCAACGCGCCAAAAAAAGTCGCAAACTCCACACCAACAGGCCCTCCTCCGAGCACGATGAGACTCTTTGGCGCAGTCTTTAATTTCATTACATCTTTAAACGTCCAAAACCCAGTTTTCTGGAGCCCGTCAATCGGTGGAATAAACTCGCTTGTGCCAGTCGCAATCACAAACGTTTTTCCTTGAATCCTCTTCAAGGACGAGGAAAGAATCTTAACGGTTTTTGCATCTTCAAAAACCGCCCGCCCACGCACGACCTCGATCCCAAGTTGCTTTGCGAGCGCCTCGTAGCGCATCCCAACCTCGCCACCGCCTGTGAGCCTGTTAACCACACGATCTTTGTACGCCATAATCTCATCAAAACGATACTCCACGCGCCGTACAACAATGCCAAACTCCCCCGCATGTGTAGCGCTACGATAAACTTTTGCGCACTTGAGCAGAGCCTTACTCGGAACGCACGCCCAATTTGGACACTCACCGCCAAGCTTGTCCTTTTCGATAAGGCAAACGCTCGCGCCACAGGCACGAGCCGCCTCGGCCGCAGAAAACCCAGCGGACCCAGCGCCAATAATGACAACATCAAAAGAGTTCATACGTCGCATTCCACATTGCGTCCTCGCCTTGCACCTTCATCCAATACCACCACTCCACGCCCCATAAATAAATCTCATCAAAACCAACTGCCTCGGCAAGCTCTACTTGTTGCCACAACTGCTCAACCGTAAACATTTTTGCCTGCTCATCAAGCGAAGTCTCTGTCTGCGAAGTCTTGAACCAAGGTTCGGCTTGCAATTCAGATAGAATCACCGTGTCCACAAGCGGGCGCACCATCACAAGTTTGATGCGATAAAACTCCGGACCAATTGGGTAGATAAAGTAACCGGTGAGATTATTCCAAGTTGTCCGATACAGACTGACACCAAGTGCGTCGGCCGGCACAGCCGAATCAATCCACAAATCGTTTTCCCCGCTTACGGTAAGCATGATTGGCTTGTCGGATAGTTCGCGCACGAGTGCAAGCTCGGCATCAAGGAGCGCAGGATCTGGCAGTGGGCACTCGCCAAACGGAAACATCGCCTCATTCTCAACTTGCCAGCGCACAATAGTGCTCGATGGTTCGTAACGCAGGACGAGCTCGCTCAAATATGCCAACAATTCATCTGCTTGCGCTTCTTTATCGAGCTCTTTCACAAAAGTTGGAGCGTAACATTCTGGCCAGCGCGGAACTTTTCGCCCGATAGCAAGCGTGACCTCAACGCCAGATTCCTCGGCCTCATCAATCATCCAATCGAGATCGCTCCAATTATACGCATTAGGGGCATACTCAATATCATCCCAATACACAGGAAGGCGCAGTCGCTGAACGCCGAGATCATCCAAAACGGCGCTGTACACGCGACGCCAATCCAACCCAAGCTCCTGTGCGTAGGATGACGAAAATGTGACGCCAAACACGGCAACAGACGATTCTCTCCTCGCAACGCGCAAAACGGATACGGCCAGCAAAAAACCGATTAACGCTAACGCAATCATTGCCTCGGCTATGTGTTGATGTTTCCTCCTACGAAATTTCATGATACCTCTTCCTTTTTCTCACGCATGAACGCAAGCCAACTCTCGATGACCTCAATGGCCATCTTGAATGGTGCTTCGATAATAAAATCCATAAAAAATAGGAAAACGTTGACGCGTGGCGCGCGCAGTGAAATCCAACGACCGACGCGCACGATCGGCAACGTGAAGATGTCAACGAACGCTCCCAAAATCGTCGGCTTGCCAGTATCGAGGTAGACTTCGCGGATTGAGCGACGAATACGGATGCCAAAAAACGTCACTAGGCTCAAAAAGAACAGAAAAATGAGAGTCGAGACTATGTTGAAGCCTATCGTACCTAGCGCCCAAGCAATGATGCCGTAAGTAAACAAAAATGTGAACCCATACAGCGCGTTGAAAAAAATACCGGAGGCAGATCTGCTCCACGGTTTTTTCACTTTGAAAACAAGTTTCAACTCTTTTGAACCATACACCACCGCACGCACGCCACTTTGGATATTTTTCACGTTCTTTTTACCCGGAATGCGCACTGACAATCCAATAAACGCAAGCAGAAACGGCGGGAAGGCTATGTTTATCACCAGTGGCATGAACGATGTCTCATGTGAAATGAGCAAATCGTACGGAAATTCCAACGCCAGTGCCAAGAGCATTTTGGTAATAAACAGAAAAAGAACTGCGCGTACCACTAGTCGCGTGAGTCGCGATCTAAATTTCTTAACGCGTCCTTCAGTTGCCTTGCTAACAGCGCTATTCAATTTTTCTGGACTTGAGACAATCTCAAGGAACTCATCAGGGTTTTTTGCGCAGACGTCAATAAGCACGTTAAACAAAATCGCATAACGACGCACCTCACGGGAGAGTGGCTCACTAATCGGGTGTGTAACCTGCGACTCAATATGACGCACGGTCTCCTCCAAACGATTGGTAAGCGTGGTAATTTGCTCCTGCGATGGACCACGTCGCCACTCTGGATGATACAAATGGAACACGCGAGCGCGCAACCGTCCCGGATCGGCCTTAAGAAGCGTACGATGCACCGCAAGAAACAATTGGAGCTCGCGCTGATCTTCTGGGAGACTGCCTTTCTTCCATTCAATGTGATCCTGAATCACGCAAAACATGAAGCTCGCAAACGCATCCTCACGGCTTGGAGGCACGAGCAAACTCTCAACATCATGCGCGAGTAAGTCGAGTAGCCAGTTGAAATAGTAACCTGGAGCGCTCGTGCGTGGCACGGTTGCCATAAGTGGCTCATACGTCGTGAGCATGACCGCTACTTCATCAATCATGCGCGCTGGAATTTCTTCATTTGGCAGATACCGCGCCCAAATTAGCTCCGTAAGTAAATCTTTCGCCAACGATGAAGCCTCAACATCAACACCAAGTCGGCGTTTGAGCACACGACGAATCGCGTTGCGACGTAACAAATGCTCTTCATCATACTCTAGCGTGTTACGAATTTTTTCGTAAAACACCGCCGCCTTGCTGATTGTCTCGCTTACAACAATCGCCTCCTCGCCAATCTGTGCTTTCACCATCTCGCCAAGCGCAAAAATAGACGGCAACTGCCGAACGCGACTATCAACATTGCCATCAACTGGCCCATCTGTGTAGCCCGCGCCACCTCCATGATCATCGTTAGACATAATAGATCTGTATTTTACACAATAAGCGGCAATGGATGAATCTCGCTCTTTCTCCCAGCTACGATCTCTTCAATGCGATACGCGCCGTGCGTCGGAGCCTCAATGTAACCACTCCAAGCCATGCGCGCAAGGCCACCTGAATTGAGCCAATCAAACAGCCACTCGTTGGTGTAACGAGGATCGCCCATAGGCACTCCACCACCAACATATTGTAACCAAATGCTGTTGAATTTCTCTTGCGAACCGATCGGAGGAGCAATGAGAATCGGCAAACCAAGCGCTGTGTAGAAAGAGAGTTCTGACGGCTTGGTCATCAAAAGATCTGTCTCACGTAAAAACGCGCTGAATGCCACAAAGTAATCGTGACGATTTTTGTAGATTGGCACGATCACACCACGACCAAGCTCGCGCTCAAGACCAACTTTTTTAATCGCGTCAACATAGAGCTCCGCTACGTTGGTACGAATACCGGCAAATAGAGCCAAACGGATTTTGCGCTCACGAATTTCGCGCCGTAAAGATTTCATGACATCAACTCCTAGCTGTTTCTGCGCGCCAGCTCCACCAACAGAAAATGCCAATGTCAACGGATGCGTCTTATTGAGTTCACATCGCGCTGGTCCGAGCTTTGTTTTAATCGTTTTTTCGTAACGATCATAAAAAATGCCGTTCGGGTCAAGATTGCAAATGCGAGATAGAAGATCCTTTTGGAGTTGGCGTTCTGGATATCCGCCAACCAATTCTTTAGGCAAGGGAAATCCTGTGAGAAAAATTTGGCTCTCACGCACGCCATAGAGCATCAACCTCTCCTTACAACGACCGTTGGCGGCAAAATACCGAATTTTGCTTCTTTGCGGAACAAGAGGAGCCCAGTGTCGCGCAATGTCGGCATCTGTTGTCACAAGATAAATAGCTCCGGGATAGCCATTCGCCTCGGCCATGAACGCAACCGTAAAAAACGTTGTTACCAGAGGGATCGGCTCATTCCTCAACATCTCGATAAGGTGCGAACCAAAGCCTTTGTCAATCATGCGATAAATCTGCCGTAGCTGAAGACTTGGTCTAGAAAGGTCGCGACGAGGATAGAACGCCGGAATCTCCTGAAACTCATCCATTAGATTGAACGCCAAATCGCCAATGAATGGCAGTGGCTTTAGGCGCGAAATCGTTTCATACGCTTTGCGACTACGTTGCCACATATTGAGATCGGACTTGGGGATTCCACGATAGTTGTTCGCTGAAATAATTTCACCTGCCGACAAATCCTTCAGCGCGTACGCCGCACGCGCGTGTCCATAACCCATGTCTACGTCTACAATGTGAGCGATTTTCTTCATACCAAGTGTATTCTACACGATTAATGGCGGTACCTCTAGCTCGGAAGCTCTGCCGAGCACAGCATCCTCAATCCGATACACACCGTGCGTTGGGGCCTCAACAAAACCATTCCACGCGGCGCGTGCGAATCCGCCGGAGTTGAGCCAGTCAAATAACCACTCATGCGTGTACCGTGGATCGCCTTGCATCATTCCACCGCCAACTTGCGTAAGCCAAATCGCATTGAACTCTTCCTGTCGCCCAAGTGGCGGAGCCATCACGATTGGAAGCCCAAGCGCAGTGTAAAAAGAGAGCTCTGACGGCTTGGTCCAAAGGATGTCCACCGTGTGCAGAGTCCTGTTCATGGCCGTAAAATAGTCAGCCCGTTGCCGATGATACAAAATTTCAACTGAACGAGCTCTACCAACGACTTGGCGATAATATTCGGCTACATCCTTGCGAGTCCCCGCCACAAGGATAAGACGAAGCTCTTCACGCTTGAGTCTTGACGCGAGACTCTTGATAAGCTGACGGCCGATATTGCGTTGCGCCCCAGCGCCACCGACGCAGTACATCAATGTTGGTGGTGCAGAAACGTAGCTATGTGATCTTTCTGCTGACGTTCCAAACTCGTACTGATAGTGTTCGCGAAAAAAACCGTTAGGATCGAGAACGGCAAGACGCCGCGCGAGATCACCTTTAAGCACCGAACTTTCCACGCCACCGATGAGCTCCTGTGGCAATGGGAAACCCGTGAGTGTAAGCCTTGAGGCAGGAACACCGTACAATTGAAGTCGCTCCACAAGACGACCATTCGCGCAACAATAACGAATGCGAGATTGCTTTGGATTCATCGCAACCCACGCGCGAGCAACGTCCGCATCTGTTGGCACACACCAAATTTCTCCACGATAACCGTGCGTTTCAAGCGCAAACGCCGGTACAGGATGTGTACAAATTACTGGTTTTGGGTTTCGATTGAGGCGTTGTGTAAGCTCGTGGCCGAGGCCACGCCGTTCAATCAACTGATAAACTTGTCGAACAGAAAAATTTGGTTTTGATAAATCTCGACGCGGATAGAAATCGGAAATCTCCTGCGCCTTTTCAACGATCCCGAAGGCAATCTTGCCAATCAATGGAATTGGCCGTAGGCGTGATAATGTCTCATACGCCTCGCGCCAATGCTTCCATGTAAGGCGTTCTGACTCGATCATGCCTTGATAATCATTGGCTGTGATGACCTGACCACCAGCAAGATGCTTGAGGCTATGTGCAGCTCTTGCGTGGCCGTAGCCCATGTCAACGTCTATGATGTAGGCAACATCGGTAGTCTGATCGTGACGATGAGATGGGGGCATAAGATTATTTGGCAAAAGTGCATCCCTCGGTATGATGTATTGTCTCATAGTATATCAAAGATGAGGCTGTAGGGACCTCTGCAAAAGTCCATTTCGGCTACAGTATCATAATTTCGGTCATAATCATTTCAAATTTTTTGGCTTAACATCTGTTAAACCTCAAAATTTATTCAATGATTCTGTCTCGAAATTCTGATACTTCGCCTTGAAAGCGACTTCTACAGAGATCCCTGTAGAAAAGTTTCTAAAAACAGAAACCGCACCCCTCCAAAGTGCGATTCCGTATGATATAGTACAAAAAAGCCATTTTGTCAATGGCTTTGAACTAAAATTAGCTTAAAAGTGGCCTATTTGATCATTTTCAAAATCTCACGCCTAAAGCTTGGTAAGTATTGCTTTATCGTTTGCCAAACAATATCCATCATGACCCGAAAATATTCATGCGTGAGGCGATCGCGCATGCTCATGATATCTTGCCAATCTGTCTCATGATGCTTCTCGAGCAAAGATTTCGGCAAGTGCTTGGTGGCTTCTCCGATAATTTCGAAGCGTCGAATCACTGCATCTTGTTTTTCTTTGCTCGCCAAAAAATCCTTCTCTGTCCACCCATCAACATATTCCTCGATCATATCAATGCACTCAAGAATATGTCCAAGAAAAATCTTCGGATCCTTCGTCATAGAATAGTAACGGCTTCAGATAAAATGCGATCACGCAACGGTTCATAGATCCCCTTATACGGGACGAGATCAACTTTTCTACCTAACTTTTCCTCGAGTTCGCGCTCCAAGGCAAACAAATCTAACAGAGTGAAGCGCTTTGGAAATTCAACAAGTAAATCCACATCGCTCTTTTTAGTTGCCTCGCCACGAGCGAAGGAGCCAAAAATGGCCGAGCGTTTAACGCCGGACTTGCGCAGAATCGGAAGAACCGATTTTTTGATTTGTTGAATTTCACGGGTCATATTATTTAGCAACAGGTCTACTATAACACACCGAAACATTAAACAAAACACCGCCGAGCGAACTCGGAGGTGTTTTGTTTAAATCTCTTATTCGCGCGGTGCCTTTGGGCGGGCGAAATCGAGGTGAATCGGGCGTCCGTCAACTTCGCTGCCATCGAGTTCGCTTACGGCCTTTTGGGCCTCTTCAGCTGTGCTGAAGGTAACGAATCCGAATCCCTTTTTGAAGGGGATGTAGACGTCAGTAAGGTTACCGACATCCTTGAAATGGTCACGGACCACTTCCTCGGTGGCACCGAACGACAGATTGCCGATGAACACGCGGTTAGATGCGTCCATACGTCACGTCGCTGGTTAGGTGGCTTCCCTTTCCGGTCACGACGCTGTTCCCTTGCGGGTCTTGAACGTACGGGACAATCGGTAGTGTAAGCCGGTGAGTTATGGGCAAAAGTATACACGAAACGGCTAATTTTGTCAAGGAATAACGGTGGCAGTCTCATTCTGGGCCTTATTTGGGCTAAAATTCAAACTTTCAAGCACGGCCCTATTCGTTGAGTTATTCTCGTCATCATTGATGACTATAAAAAAGAGTGTGTTAAAACGATCATCCTGCCGTTGTCCGAAATAGGACTTGACCATGCCATAGGGATCAATAAAACAGCTCATGGACAGTCCCCCGATCTCTTTGTTCTCACAGCTCGTCAACCCTGCGCTTTTTTCCAAAAGCCAATCCGCGTAGCTAATCGTCTCGCCGGTGCCGAACTCTTCGCCGACAAAAATTCTCACACGCACGGCCCCGGAATCCAAAGAAGCGGAGTCCCGCGCACTCACCGTGCTCGCGCCTCCGGCATCCGCTTGCGTCACCTCCCAGTCGCTTGGCGTGGTGAGCGCGAGGTCGCCGCTACTCATCACCCATGTGGTTTGACCATCACTGTCATCAACGACAGTTTCTTGCGCGCCGGCGCCTGATGTCTCATCAACCACGTCCGCGGACTTTTGAGGAGCTCGAGCCTCCAAGTAGGCATAAGCAAGGCCAGCGACCGCGCCTAGGACGAGCACAAGCACGACAATTTTGAGAGCGGCAAGTATGGAATTACGTTCGCGTTGAGATGACATAGAGTGCGATTGAAGTCGCAACTGCGACATTAAGTGATTCAAGCGAGGCTTGGTGTTCGATCACCAGACTTTTTCCGATGATCGGTGAGATGATGCCAGATCCTTCCGAACCCACAACGATCAGCATTGGTTCGTGCTTCACTTTTTTGAGGCTCACGGCACCAGGACGATTTTCAAGACGATACACGATCCGCTTGGCCCGAGCAAGTAATGTAGTCGTGTCCTTACTTTTTACCACTATCCATGGCGTGTGAAAGACAGCTCCAGCAGTCGAGCGTACGACTTTGGGACTGGTAGGGTCCGCGGACTCAACAAGGACAACCCCGGCGCCAAACGCCTGCGCCGAGCGCAAAATTGTACCAACATTTCCTGGATCCTGCACATGATCAAGCACAACAACCACACGGCGCTTAAAAACGTCTTTCTCGCTCCACTTTGGAGCTCGAGCGACCGCCGCAACGCTCTGTGGCGTCTCTGTGGTAACGAGCTCGTCAAAAACAGATGTATCTTTTGGCGTAAAACGAAACTCAACAAACTTGCCTGCTTCCAGAATTGCATTGTCTCCCTCGAGCAATAAAAATCCACTCCCCATCCTTGCCTTCTTTATCTGCAGTGATCGAATCAATTTTTCTTGAGCTTTTGATAACATAGCGCGCCTTATAGGCCTTTTTGTATTTTCTTTAGGCTCATGCGTTCCCTTAAAAAACCAAAAATCCGACCCGATGCGTGCGTGAGCCCAATCACAACAAAAATGATGTCACGCAAGCGAATAATAAGCACGAGTACAAGAGCATTAATAGAGATCCCCAGCATGGTAAACAAGCCTACATTGCCAGCTTCATAAAAACCAAGACCGCCCGGCACGGGAATCAGCAGGGCGAGCCCCGGGATCGTGCTGGTCAAAAATGCCTGCGAAAATGTGAGCGTTGTACCAAGAAAAAAGGCAATGAACCACGTTTCAAATGCTTTGAACGAGACCATGATAAGCGACAGGAACAGGAGCCAAATGATGACCTTGGGGTGACCGCTTAAAAACTCGGTCATCTGCCGTTCCATCGCTACGAGCCACTGGTCGAGTTTGCGCCAGCCTCTGCGTTGATGGAGTTTAAGGCAGTGAAAAATCGAGCGAAAAAAACCACGCCCAGTGACCGTTGCCCAATAAAACGAAACGAGGAATGATGTAAAAAGCACGAGGGCCACAACAAGCAACCACAGCGAGTTACCGAGCGCGACGCGCTCAAATATAGCCAAAACAAGTCCGATAGTCACAAACAAAATAAAGGCTGTGAGCTCAAAGGCAAGATCAATCACTACAGAGCTTGTCGCCTGCTTGAGTGGCACGCCGTCGTCATGCAAAAGCCCAACGCGAATCGGCTCGCTCCCAAAAATTGACATTGGCAGAATGTACATAAAAGCGTAGCCAGACATACGATGTCTGTAAAGACGCCAAAAGCCGATGCGCTCCGACTTAGGCAAACCCTTGTTGAGAATGAACCTCCAACGATAGACGTAGAGTGCAAAGTTGGTGAGCGAGATCGTCACGAAAATGAGAAACGGCGCGAGACCGAATAGAAGCAATGTCTCGATCACTTCGCCAAAGCCGACGCGCGCCAGCAGAACAAACAAAATCCCGCCACCGATGAGGAAGAGGAAAAGAAAAAATAACAGACGATTGGATGAAGCGGACATACTTATAGTATATAACGAAACGAGCTCGAATGTTATTCCGAGCTCGCCTCACGTTCTCGATCTACTGTCTACTTCCTACAGAACCGCTTCCTTGGCCGCCTTGGCAACACGAAACTTCACTCTCGTTCGTGCTGGAATCTGGATTGTCTCGCCAGTTGCTGGGTTGCGTCCTGCACGTGCGGCGCTATGGGCTTTCACGAGTTTACCGATACCAGGGATCACGAACTCGCCGTTCGCCTTCACTTCCTTGTAGGCTAACTCGACGATGGCGTCCATGAACGCCATAACTTCCTTTTTGCTGACACCAACCTTTTCGGAAAGCGCCTGCATGATCTGGGACTTGGTCATCTTTGCCATAAAGCAAAAAAACGTTTATTTAACTGGGGTTTAGTATAACAGGGTATCTTTTTCTTGGGAATAGCCAGCAGGACCTCACTTCCACTTGCGTACAACCGCCTCCTTGATCTGCCCCCATTGCTCTGTCGTGAGCGGGCGGTTCTTAAACCGATCCTCAACGTTCTTGAAAACTCGCTGGATCACTGCATTTGAGCTATTTTCCTCTATTTTTGGCGTTAAATCAGTCACTTCTGCCCGCCCTTCTCTCACATCCTTCATGAGTTCATCAAGGTTCCGACCATCAGCCTTGACGTCACGTTCAAGCATTTTAATGAACCGAGTTTCAAGTTTGTGATTTTCTGGCCCAGCGAATCGCAACTCCGATTTGGATTGCGTCAAAATCTCCTGATAAACCTTCTGCATATCCCCCCGCATCTTGACCTCGGCCACCAGACGCTCTGTGTCTTGCGCAGAGTAGGTGCCTTCCGGAACATTGAGCATACCATGTCCCGGGATGCGGATACTCACAGCTTCGCCCCTCGCCTCGGGTGCGCCAAGACCCTCTTGATTTGGTAACGTTCCTTCTGATACAGAACCGGCTGGAGCCTCTGCTGGAGCCTGAACTGGCGCTTCCTCAAACGGCGTGCCGTCCTCTCCAGGCACGGCAAAAGAATCAACGTCCGATAATGTTACGGTTGGAGCCTCCGGCCGAACCGCCACCGGCTCTGCCTCTGGAACGTCACCAGGTGACGTTCCAGTTTCGGTTGCCTTCTCGATCGGCTCCCCGTCCGACTGAACGACTTCAGTCGTTTGGGCGGGCATCGTAAATCCGCGGTTGTCGAGATCCTCCGTCGCAATTTCCTGCCCAGTCGTGGCATCAACAAAATGTACGTCGCTGACGACACCATCCTTAAACTCAACGTCCACAGCCAAATTCCCTTCGCTCCCTTTGGACAGCCATGTGTGCATGAGGCCCTTTTCCTGCACGAGCGTCGCCGCCATCTTGCGCGCCTCGGCAGAGCTCATATTGAGGCCCTCTTCTGACGCTTCGTTTTGAATCGCACGACTGAACAGTGAAATAAAACCATCGCCCTTTTCCACCGTGGCCCATTTTTCCAAATTCCCAGCCCCAGCAA
>ERZ1292633.2815-Hain-H41-02um-R1-2815-length-17456-cov-14_pt1 | contig 17456 bp, 15 predicted proteins | sample MGYA00564406_ERZ1292633 | MGnify/ENA primary metagenome ERZ1292633 (study PRJEB36523, sample SAMEA6512639) | groundwater metagenome | collected 2019-01-08 | study: AquaDiva: Metagenomics assemblies of 32 groundwater samples | reverse complement strand
GGGAAACAAAAGAAACTTCGTTGACTCGGGAGTCAAAACGACGGCCGGCATCAACTAGTTGAAGATAGTCAACGACGAGTAGTTTAATATCTTTTTCCATTTTCAACTTCCGCGCTTTAGTCCTCATTTCCAAAATTGAGGACCCCGGAGTATCATCAATAAATATCGGCGCCTCGGAAAGTTCACCCATCGCTTCGGTTAATCTTTTATAATCATCGTCGGACAACCGGCCGGTTTTTAACCGCCAGGCATCAATATCGGCTTGTCCGACCAATAGACGGTCGACCAGTTCCTCCTTACTCATCTCAAGCGAAAAAAATCCCACCGGAATTTTATGTTTTGTCGAAGCCTGAAGAGCGATGTTTAATGCTAAGGTAGTTTTTCCTATTCCCGGACGGGCCGCCAAAATTAATAAATTAGAATTCTGCATTCCGGCTAATTTATTATCGAGGTCAACAAATCCTGTTGTTATACCCCGTAGATGAGAACCCTTTTTCACAAATTCTTCCAACCGTTCAAAACTTTCGGCCAATACTTCCTTAAGTTGAATGAAATCCCGATGAAGATGTTCTTGGGAAAGAGAAAATATTTCCACTTCAGCGTCATCCAATAATTTTTTGACGTCGCCTTTGGTATCAAAAGATTTTTCCACCAACCGGGAAGAAAGCTCGATCAACCGTCTTTTGACAAAATGATTTTTGACGATTCTTCCGTATTGCTCAATGTAAGCTGAGGTTGGAACCGTGTTTATCAGATCAGATAGATAGTTTTTACCACCGATCTGTTTTAACGAATCGGTTTTTTTCAGTTCATCCTGGATGGTGACAACATCGATCGGCTGTTGCTTTTCAAAAAGAGTGATCATTGCCGAATAGATTAGTTGATGTTCGCGGCTGTAAAAATGTTCCGACTTCAAAAATTCGGCCACCAGACCAATGGCGCTGGAGTCAATCAGGACGGCCCCAAGGACTGATTTTTCCGCGTCCGTATCGTGAGGAGGGATTTTGAAATTTTCATTTGTAGCCATAGTTTAAATTTCGAGCACAACGACCTTCATCTCCTGCTCTATTTCTTCTTTTTTATAAACTAATTTTGGAATGGGAGTAAGATTTTCAATGCCGAATTTTTTTGTAAATTCATTGACGGCGGCCAACTGACTGAAGTTCTTCTGGTTTAACTTTGGATGGTTATAATGCATGGGAATGACTACCGAAGGTTCGACTTTTTTTACCAGCTGGACCGCTTCTTCAGAATCAATAGTGTAAAACCCGCCGACGGGAACCATGAGAATATCAACTTCACCGATTAATTCCAAAAAGCTTTCCTCAGGGATCACTCCCAGATCACCGCAGTGTAAAACCGAAATGCCTTCGGATTCAAATTTATAAAGAATGTTTTCGCCTCGTTCGCTCCCTCCAGTTTTGTCATGAAATGACTGAAAACCAAAGATCCTGACGCTCATTTTTTCAAACTCACCCGGCATGTCAATTATCAAAGGGGCGCCCATGACCAAGTTTGCTCGATCGTGATCAAGATGGTGATGAGAAACGGTCACAATATCCGCTTCGGTTTTCGGAAATTTTATTCCAACCATCTCCTGATCGTAAGGGTCGGTAACGATTTTAGCCGTCTTGGTTTTGATCAAAAAAGACGAATGACCGAGGTATTTAATTTCCATAGTGGAAAAAGGATAGCAAAATAAAAAACAAAATTCAATGACAAATCTGCTCCCTTATCTTCTCCTGTTGATCTTTTGGTAGTTTATCCATTTGCTCAACTATTTTGCCAATTGAATTATCATAGATCACGTCGGAGACAAAAGATCTCGCTTCCCCCAAGACTACTCCTCCGATTTCTTCGGCTTTTTTTATTGAGTCTTTGACCAAGTCGCTATCTTGAACTTCCTTAATTAATTTTTCTTGAGTTGGTAGTTTTATTTCCCGGGTTTTTCCCAAAATACTCGGAATGTCTTTGGATTTTTTAAAAAATACTTTGTCCAACAGGATACCGGCAGTGATCAGGGTAATCAAAAAAAATACTTTTAATAACGCCGATTGATTAGTTTTTATTTCAAGTGGTTTGATGAGCATTGGAGCGATTATACCAAACCGCTCGAACTTATTTTGTCAGAAACTTATGATGAGATAATTATAGACAAAATATTTTGAAATTGCGACACTTCGCTCTATTTTTTGCGACATGACGAGCCTTAAAAACAAGCGCTGAGGACTTCCACAGCGCTGACGACCAGAGCCGACCATTAAGCAGTTTTCCGTCTGGGGGTAAGGCTTTGACAGTCTGGGAGTCGGGGAACTTCCAGCGTTTGATCAAACCGCCTGGCCATTCTGTCAGCCGGTCAAACGTTCAGTCGGCTGACTGGCCTTTCCTTTCTGCCGGCTAAACTTCCAACGGTTCTACTGACCTTAACCGACTAACAACCTTCAACCGCTTTGCCGACTTTACCCAAAGCGATGGCCTGTGCTGTTGTCCGCCTCCCTGCGGTCGGCGGATTTCGTCGTCGTCTTTAACTTCCCTTGTTAAGCCCTCGCTCCGCTCGGGCTTCCCGCCTCCGCCCCTGTTGAGGTAAGGGGGCTTCGGCGAATACTAATGTATTATCTTAGTCGCTCGCCGTTCTCAACTCCCTTTCATTCAGGAGTTATCAGCCCTCGCTCCCGCCCGACTGAGTCGGGATCCACTCGGGCTTATCCCGCCTCCGCTTCGCTCCGGCGGTTTTAGTTTCCTCACTTTTCCAGTTTTTTTGGGGGAAACGGCATTTTTTTATTAATACTTTCGAAAAATATCTCATCAGATTAATCTTTATGTATAAATAGCCTTCACTTCTTTTTTCGCTTATTTCTTTTTTTCCATGTTCCAACGGCTATTGCGGCATTTTCATCATGTCTTATCTGGTTGGGTAATTTTCCTTTCTGTTTTTCCTTTTTCAATCCTGATGGTTTTTTCTTGCGGGCAAATTCTAACAAGATATTCGAAAAATAAAACATTATAGAAGATGTATTGAAACGATTAAAACGTGGGCTTTCTTGATAAATCATATTAATAAACTTTTCTGCCATTTGTAATATTGAGCAAGTAAATCTGACAATTCATTAGGACTACATTCACCAAACTGCTGGGATGTTAAAATTTCGTGTTTGGCTCTTTCACCAACTCCATCAGCATGCATTAATAATAATTCATCCTCTTTATAACCATTTTCCATAAGATATTTCCATTCTTGAGTACCCGGGTATGGACGAAAAACAAAAATACTAGCCCTAAATAAACCATCATATTTTTGAGTAAGATTCTTAGCAAGACTAAATGTACTCAGTGTTTCTTTCTTAGTTTCAGAAGGTAAACCAATTATAAAGTAACCTTTAACTTTTATATTACGTCTCGTTAATTCGTCTAAACTTTTTTCAATCTCTGGCATACTGACTTGCTTATTAATTCTTCTTCTTAATCTTTCGGACCCAGATTCAATACCCATTGCAAATTCATTAGCACCGTTTTGTTTTAGATAGTCAAAAAAGTCAGGATCAAATTTGGCTAATATACTTGCTCTTCCTGTGGCGTCCCAATATAAATGAGAATCTCCGACTGTATTTCTTAATGTATCAAGAACGGATTTGGCCCTTTTTTCGCTAGATATAAATAAATCATCAACAAATCTTACAGATTGAATTCCACTATCTACTAACAAACCTTGAATTTCACCAGCAACGCTTTCTGCTCCACGATTTCTGACTTTTAAATTTAATGAACTTCTTGCACCAGCACAAAAAGTACAGTCAAATGGACAACCTCTTGAAGTTAATACTTTTGATTCAGGTTTACCAGTATGATGATCAATTGATGGATCATTCGCTAAAAATTTTCTATCTAATAAAGGTAACTCATCTAAATCATTTGGTACAGATAATCCCGGCGTATATTTAATCTCTTCTCCTTCTAACCAAAAAGTACCAGGTATATTGTGGACATCTTGACCATCTAAAATTGCCGTTACTGCTAATTCAGCTTCACTTCTAATTAGAATCACTTTTCTATGAACAGATGCAAATTCTCTCAATGTCTTTTCTGTTAAAGCTGTAGCATGTGAAGCGCCAATGATTAAAGGAATGTCAGGATTTAAACTCTCTGCAAAAGATAAAGCCTGAGGACGAGTAGGAGTGAGTACATTAATTCCTGCATACCTTGGATTCAAGGCATTTACAATATTAGCTAATTTTGATTGACCCATACCAAAGTGTTCAGCATCAACTAATCCTATATTATGGCCTTCGGAAGCTGCTTGAGTGGCGATATAAGCTAATCCTAAAGGAGGCAATACTTCATAATCGTCTTTTGGTCTAATATCATAATCTCTCAATGGAGAATTGACTAATATTAAATCAGCGTTACTAGATTGTTTTAGACCAGAAACTTTTTCTATTTGCATATGGGAAATCTAAATAAAATAATGTTAAACCTATAGTATTATACAGCCAATTGAGACAAAAAACAAGAATAAATTATAGGAATAGAAGATTATAAAGGATTAAATTAATATTTTCTAACTAATTCTTTTAACTCATTACTAATTCTTCTCTGTTTTTGGCATTTAATTTTAAAGTCAATAAAGTTAGATAAAACCGCAGCACGGCTTCCAGTAATTCCCATTACTTTTCCAATTTCTTTGAAAGTATTCCCTTTTTGACGAAGCTCCCAGGCCTGATAATATCGTTTCAGATTTCTTGCCATAGGTCTATATAACAAACAAAGCTCCCCGTCAGCCGGAATTCTTGCGAATTCCCATAACCCTTTCGAGTTATGACCAGTACAGGTGAGCTGAACGAGGAGCTCTCGTTCCCTGTACTGGATTCCTTCCACCATGCCCTAAAAAATTTAGAGTTTAGATGGACTAATTTATAAAATAATTATAACAACTTTGCGAGGATAAAAAATTAAAAAAATTACAACAACCAACTACGCTCCTCGCACCAGTCTTTCTAACTTCTGATATAATTTTTCTGTGAAACAAAATCTTCGTTTTATCATTCCAGACAATATAGACACACCTATTTGGAGATATTTAAGTTTAGAAAAACTTAAATCTTTACTTGAAAGTAAGGCACTGTATTTTACTAGAGCAGATTTATTAGGTGATAGTCATGAAGGTTCTTATAGTGAACCTACAATAAAAAGAAGGCCTGTTTTTTATGAAGGAGCTACAAAACATTTTATTGAGGAAGGATTACCTGATATGAATAAGATGTGGAGACTATGTACTTATATTAATTGCTGGCATGTTAATAAGGGCGAATCAATCGCAATGTGGAAATTATATGCAAAAGAAAATAAAAGTATAGTTATTTATTCATCTATATCTTTATTGAAGAAAAGCATATTGGATGTTCAAAAAGAATTTTGTCTAGGACTTGTTAATTACATAGATTATGAAAATGATTATATGACAGAAGCTAATGCTTTTTCGCCATACTTTTTTAAGCGAAAAATATACGAACACGAGAAAGAATTTAGGATTCTTACAGATGAATTAGAAAAGATTAATAAAGTATCAAAAGGTGAAATTAAACCGCCAAAAGGATTATTAATTCCGATTGATATCAAACTATTAATTAATAAAATTGTTATATCTCCATTTAGTGATATAGACTTTGAAAATGAGATTATAAAGCTTCTTAAAAAATATAATTTACTAAACAAACTAATTCATTCATCAATATCTAGAGAACCAAAATTTTAAGATTTAACGTCAAATGCTATAAAGAGTTAAAAAAGTTTCGACATCTTTTCGACAAGCTTAGGATAAACGTATACGCTCCCTTGCCTCGGGTTTTTAGGTAAAGGAAAACCGTCTTTTTTACCGTTTTTTTGTTTTGTTCTTTTTAAATTCCAATAGAAAACTGTCACACCTTTTGATAGAGGTAGGGTGTATGGCGTTTTAAATAAAAAGATGTAGAATACACTTATATGACAGATATAATTTTACCTTCAAAAGAAGATAAAGAGCAAATCGACAATCTTGTTTCATCTTTATTTACTCAAGCAAAAGAAAAAGATGCTGCAGAATATATAGCTTCTGTAAAATATTTTTTTGATATGATTTCTTTACATTTGAAATCTCCCAACGACGAATTGGGCGAAACAATTAATCAGGTATTCGAACTAACTCAATCAACAATCACAGGTAACTTTTCATTCAAGCTCTTTTCATATCTATATGTGCAAATATTTGAATCAGAAAACTGGTTAGATTTATCATTCAATTTACTATCCATAATAAATGGACAGTGTTGTAATCGAAAGCCATTTAAAAAAATAATCACATCCGAAAATAAATTAAATGCAAGAATGGAAATTGAGAGAATACTAAAAAAGACAATAAGTAACGATGATCAAATAGAACAGATAAGAGTAAATATTAATAGGGTATCCAATCCATACACGGTTGTTCAAGAAAAAATAAACAAAATTGCCCAATTATCCAGACAGGTAAATTTTGAATCTCTTGGAAAATTGCTTAAAAAACTTTATGTAAATGATTACAGAAATGATTTTATTCACTCAAATTATGTGATTTATAAGGGATTCTTTAATTTAGTTAAGGCGCAAAAAAATATATCACTAGAAGCGTTGATGAATATAACATCATTAACAGCATATTTATTTATAGTCATAGCAGGAAAAGCGAACGACGAAATTGAAAAAATCCAAACAAACGGCTCGTTAGAATATAAGGGCAAGTGTGGATCAATTACAGTTTCATTTTTATCAGATGGCACTCTTGAACAAAAGAGTGCAATGCTTTGTGAAAATATATAATAAAACACTATAAAAAATCAGCTCTCATAGTTTGTTAATCGTGCGTAAAAAGATCCAACATCGACCCAACGTTCTCTGCTATCTAATGTCTTTCCTTTTAGTCACATTTTGTAGGTTATAACCTACAAAGAACAGGATTTTTTGATACAATGATTTTCATGGACAAGCCCTTCGCTGAGATGATTGAAAAAATAAAAATATAAACAACCCACGAGCTTACGCTCGGGGTTTTGAGGAGAGTTCAAGCAAAGCTTGTCCAGAATCCTCTTGACCTTGAAGATTAATGTAGTTTTTAATAGTTTGCTCATTGACACCAACGGTTGAAACAAAGTAACCATCAGACCAAATGGCATCTGTTCCGAAGTATATGGTTTTGAAGAACGGGAATTTTTGCTTGAGAGATTTTGAGGTATTGCTTTTGATTATTCGAATAGTGGAACCGATACTAACAGTTGGAGGAATAGATAACAAAAGATGGATATGGTCTGGTTGTTTCTTATCATAATTGACTATTTTAAAGTCAATTAGAGGGTAGTATTTTCGTATTTCTTGAAGTTTTATTTTAAGATACGCAAAAATCCCCTCATTTAACCATTGACGTCTATATTTAATTGTAAGAGCTATATGGTAATCGCAGTAGTAAACACAATGAGGCAATTTTACAAATTTCATTCTTCCATTTTACTCTCAAAGAGAGAGGATTCTGGAAGAAACTGCCTCCCTCGAGCTAACGCTCGGGGTTTCAAGTAAAGTCATTATGAAAAAAAACTTATCAAAATTAAATAAGGTTGAATTACGAAATGTTTGGGGACATGAAGAATTTGATTTTTCAAATTGGTTGGCTCAAGAAGAAAACCTTGATGCTCTTAGTGAGGAAATAGGAGTCGATATTAAGTTAGTCAAAACAGAAGCCAATGTTGGAAAGTATAGCGTCGATATACTTGCAGAGGAAGAAATTTCTGGAAGAAAGATTATTATTGAAAATCAATTAGAAGATACAAACCATGACCACTTAGGAAAAATAATTACCTATGCATCAGGATATGATGCAGAAATAATTATCTGGATTGTAAAAGATGTCCGCGAAGAACATCAAAAAGCAATTGAATGGTTAAACGAACATACTGATGAAAATATTAGTTTCTTTTTGATAAAAATTGAACTTTGGCAAATTGAAAATTCGAATCCTGCTCCAAAATTTGAAATAATGGTTAGCCCGAATGAGTGGGCAAAGGCAATCAAAACTAATCCTAGGAATGGAGAATTAACTGAAACAAAATTAAAGCAACTGGAATTTTGGAATAGGTTTAAAAATTATGTACAGGAAAAAGATAGAAGGATCCGTTTGCGAACTCCGCGCCCACAACATTGGTACGACGTTAGTATGGGAAGCGCCGATGCTCATGTTGCACTTACTATAAACTCTCAGAAAAATTTATTGGGTTGTGAAATTTATATTAATAGAAATAAAGACTTATTTAATTTTTTGAAAGAAAAAAAAGCATTAATTGAAAAAGAAATTGATGGAAAAATCGAATGGGTTGATTCGGCTGTTTCATCAAGTATGAAGATTAAAAAATCAGTTTTAAACATATTTGAAAAGAACGAACAATATTTTATTTGGCTTTACGAAAAAACTATTTTATTTCAAAAAGTATTTGGAAAATATATTAGGGAGTTTAAAAAATAATCATGACAAACAATAATCGTAAACAATTACATGAAAGACTTTGGTCGGCGGCTGTTCAACTTCGAGCCAATTCCGGACTCAAGCTTAATGAAATTTCCGAGCCGATTTTGGGATTAATATTCCTCAAATTTGCCGATGTGCGATTTAAACGAGCCAAAGTAGAAATTGAAGTCGAGCGAAATAAAAACAGACAAGGCAGACAGGCTCCGCTTTCCCCAGATCACTATAAATCAAAGGGTGTTTTGTTTCTCCCAGAAATTGCCACGTATTCATATTTGATGAATCTTCCGGGTAGTGAAAATATTGGAAAAGCCATCAATAAAGCGATGAAAGAAATTGAAGAAAAAAATATCGATCTTGCCGGTGTTCTACCACAAGACTTTACCTCACTTCACAAAATTCCCGGTGAAAACAGTCAGATATTAATCACGCTTCTTAAAAACTTTAATCAAATTCCCGATGATATTGAAGGCGATGCCTTTGGAGAAATTTATGAATATTTTCTTGGCGAGTTTGCTCGATCCGAAGGAGCAAAAGGTGGAGAATTTTTTACTCCACAATCTATTGTTAAACTACTGGTAGAAATTATTGAACCATATCATGGTCGTATCCTTGATCCGGCTTGCGGAAGTGGTGGAATGTTTGTGCAATCGGCCAATTTCGTCAAATCACACTCGGCAAAGAAATCCCAAATAATGAACGAAGTAGCCCTTTATGGTCAAGAAAAAGTTTCTAGTAATATTCGCATTGCCAAAATGAATTTAGCAATTCATGGTTTATCTGGAAAAATTTCAGAGGTTAACTCTTTTTATACCGATTCATTTAATAGTGTTGGTGCTTTTGACTTCGTCCTCGCTAATCCACCATTTAATGTCAAAGGAAAAGATAAGAATAAACAAATTGTGATTGATCCGGCAAAAATCAAAGGCGACCCTCGATACTATCTAGGACTTCCTGTCACCGGTAAAGGTGAGATCTCGAATGCTAATTATTTATGGATGCAAATGTTTGCTAGTGCATTAAATTCAAAAGGTCGTGCCGGTTTTGTTATGTCCAATCAAGCTGGATCAGCAGGACATGCGGAAAAAGAAATTCGTAAAAAGATGATTAATACTGGAATAGTAGACGTAATGATTTCTGTTGGAAATAATATGTTTATGAATGCTGCACTTTCATGTACGCTCTGGTTTTTTGATAAGAGGAAAGCAAACACAGAAAGAAAAAATAAAATTTTATTTATCAATGCTCAAAACATCTTCCACGTTATTGATCGTGCCCACAATGATTGGACAGATGAACAGATTCAAGAAATCGCATCCATTGTTCGCCACTATCGAGAAGAGGAGGGAAAAGGTAAATATAAAGATATTAAGGGTCGTTGCAGAGTAGTAACTCTTGACGCTGTGCGTGAAAAAGGATTTTCACTAAATTCCGGCGACTATATTGAAATTGTAGAAAAACCAATAAGTGATATTGATTTCAAAGCAAGAATGAAAGAACTTATAAGTGATTTTACCAATTTAACTAACGAGGCACACAAGTTGGAAAAGAAAATCACAGATGATTGGAAAACTATTTTATAAAACGATTATGCCAACTACATGGACTAAAAACAAATTTTCAAACCTTTTTAAGATTAAGCACGGCTACGCTTTTAGGGGTGAATATTTTTCTGATGTTCCAACAATTAATATTCTTTTAACACCTGGTAATTTTGCGATAGGAGGTGGATTTCAAAGTACGAAGATGAAATATTATGATGGGCCCATCCCACAAGAATATGTGCTTAAAAGTGGAGATTTAATAGTTACAATGACAGACTTAAGTAAACAGGGCGATACATTAGGATACCCAGCAGTTATTCCTGATAACTCAAATTATAAATATTTACATAATCAACGAATTGGACTAATTGAAAGAAAAAGTAATGATATTGATTTAAAATATTTGTTCTATTTAATGAGAACGAATACATATCAAAGATTTGTAGTTGGTTCAGCCTCTGGTGCAACAGTAAAACATACATCGCCCGATAGAATTTGTAATTACGAGGTAAATATCCCAGATAATACGACACAATCTAAAATTGCATCTGTTCTTTCAGCGTACGATGACTTGATTGAAAACGACGAAAAACGCATAAAAACACTTGAAGAAATGGCACAAAACATCTACACAGAGTGGTTTGTGAAATTTAAATTTCCTGCATATGAGAAAGTAAAAATGGTTGATAGTAAAACCTCATATGGAATGATTCCAGCGGAGTGGGAAGTAAAAAAGTTAAAACAAATTGGAAAAGTTATTACAGGAAAAACCCCACCTACAAGTAATTTAGAAAATTTTAATGGTGAAGTTCTTTTTATAAAAACACCGGATATTCACAGCAATATTTTTATATTAGAAACAGAGCAAAACTTGTCTGAGATTGGCTCAAACACTCAAACTTTAAAATTACTTCCAGAAAAAACAGTTATCGTAAGTTGTATAGGAACGCTTGGTGTAGTCAGTATTACCTCTAAACCATCACAAACCAATCAACAGATAAACGCATTGATACTCAATGATATCTCTGATTATTGTTTTTATTATATTTTTGCAAAAGGATTAAAACAACAGCTTGCTGGATTAGGTTCAAACGGAGCTACAATGGGAAATGTAAATAAAGACAAATTTGAAAATATTAAAATTATTTATCCCTCAGAAGAAATACGAAAAGTGTTTTTTAATATTACTTCAAATTTATTTGACGAAATCTTATTACTACAAAAACAAAATAAAAATTTATCAAAAACCAGAGACCTATTAATTCCCCAATTAGTTACGGGTAAAAGAGAATTAAAAAATTAAATATGAATCCTAATAAAATAAGACAACAATTGAAGAATGTCAACCTTGAAGATGAAAATCAATTTCCATTGTTTGTCCATAAGCTAATCATTGAAAAATTTCGAAGTATAGAAAAATTAAGTATAGTTTTTATACACCCTCTGACGGTTATTACAGGAACAAACAAGATAGGTAAAAGCAGTATTTTAGCAATGTTAGCATGTAGCCATGTCGAATTTCAAATGAGAGATTTATCAACTGGAACTTTAAAGCGATGCACATGGAATCGTTTAATAAAATTTACTAAATTTGATCAACAACTTTCTGATTGGAAATACAAAATCAAATATAAAATTGGTAAACGTATTGAAGAAAAAGAGGGAAAAAGATCAGCTTTGACAAAAAAATGGAGTGGTGTTGCTAAAAAAGAAAGTCAAATTGAACATAAAAAGGTCGTTTATATTGATATTGACCGGATAACTCCTGCGCATGCTTGTTCCAATGTTTTATTCACAAATGCACAAACATCAGGAAGCTCTATTTCGCTTGATCCTCGTGTGGGTAAATATTTTGAATATATTTTTGAGACACCATTTGATCTTGCTCAAATTTCAAAACACCAAAATAGAACAAGTTACAAACTAAATAATACTTTTACAAGTTTTAATTCTGCTTCAGGAGAAGATGTGATATTGTCAATATTATTAGATTCTGTCCAAGCGGATAAAAAATCTCTTATTTTAATAGATGAACTCGAACTTGGATTGCATCCAAACATTCAACGTAGACTTGTAGAGGTATTAATGGACATATCTTTAAAAGATCATAAACAATTTATCGTAACGACACATTCTCCATTTTTATTATCAAGTTTTGAGCAAAAATCCCGTGTTTTTATAGAAAAAAAAGAGGATGGGAAATATCATTCTATTTCAAAAATTAGCGTAAATGTAGCTTTTTCAAAGATGGATTCACAAATATTTCCGCTATTAAATTTATTTTGCGAAGATAAAGAATCTGTAAGGTTGATTAATAAAACTTTAGAATCTTTAAAAAATAAAGGTCATAAAGATATACATAGAATAATTAATATTATTCCATCTGGCGCAGCATCACATGTAAAGGAAAATTATGATGTTTTTAAAAGAACGTGGGGATTTTCAAAAATAAATATTGGTTTTTCAGCAGTTTTTGATGGAGATCAACGAACGGGCTACTCTTCTTTAATAGGTGCCGATGATAAGATTACCTTTCTTTTTTCAAGTGAATCTCCTGAAAAGTTCTTGCTAAGCAATTACTTAAAGTCCTATCCAAATGTTAAGTTAACCTATCATTTAAATAATTCTCCACATAATATTTTATTTAATAAATGTATTGAAGAGTCAATAGCTACTTCAGAAGATGAAGTTTTTAATAAGCTTTATAATCAGATCCTGTCAAATATTGATTTCAAAAATTGGTGTTTAGAATTCGAAGAATTCCTATTAGAATCTTGTGTTTATTTTTCTGAAAAACTATGAACCAATTTAGCGAAGACAATTTGGTGGAGCAAACGGTAATAAAGCTCATTAAAGAAATATGGGCAGATCCGAAGTGTCATATAAATGCCTATAAAGATGAAGATGATTTGGCTCTTGGCAGGGATAACCAGGGAGAAGTGGTACTGAAAAAATATTTATTATCAGCATTAAAAAAAATAAATTCAAATTTACCTGAAGATTCTTTAACTCAAGCTATAGATATAATTACTCGAGATCGATCAAACCTCAGTTTGGTAAAAGCTAATCAAGAAATTTATAAATTACTGAGAGATGGAGTAAATGTCAGCGTTGAACAAAAAAACGGAGAAACGAAGGACGAAAGAGTAAAATTTTTTGACTTTGAAGATGTCAAAAATAATAATTTTTTAGCCGTCTCACAATTGTGGGTTGTTGGCGAAATGTATACCCGTCGACCAGATGTAATTTTATTTGTAAATGGTATCCCTCTTATTTTATTAGAACTCAAAGCATCTCATAAAAGTTTAGTCGATGCCCATCGAGATAATATCCGCGATTACAAAGCAACTATCCCAAAACTCTTTTGGTACAACATGGGAATAATTATCAGTAACGGTATTGAAAATAAATTTGGATCATTGACTGCGTCTTACGAATTTTTCAATGAATGGAAAAAAGCAAAAAATGAAGATGAAAAACCGAAAAAAGATATTTCAACAATTCTTCATGGTATCTGTGACAAAAATCGAATACTGGATATCTTCGAAAATTTTATTTTATATGATGAATCAAAAAGCGAATCTAAAAAAATTGTTCCACGTTATTTTCAATATCTTGGAGTTAATCGAGCGTTTGAAAATGTTATTAATCGTAAAAACTTAGATGGCAAATTAGGTGTTTTTTGGCACACACAAGGATCGGGAAAATCTTATTCTATGGTTTGGCTTTCTCAAAAAGTTCTTAGGAAATTGACAGGTAATTTTACTTTCGTTATTGTAACTGATAGGACACAACTGGACGGACAAGCATATAAAAATTTTGTAAACGTTGGAGTAATTCATGAAACAGAAGTTCATGCGACCAGTATTTCTCACTTAAAAGATTTATTAATGCAAGATCATCGCCAAATTTTTACGACCATTCAAAAATTTCAAGATATTACAGGTGCAATATCAGAGCGCAAAGATATTATTGTCATGACTGACGAAGCTCATCGCACCCAGTATGACCGGATGGCTTTGAACATGCGCAAATCCATGCCAAATGCATCCTTCATTGGATTTACCGGAACACCGCTTATGGCAGATGGCGAAGTTGAAACGGTTAAAACTTTTGGTGAATATGTTTCGGTTTATAACTTTGGTCAATCAGTCGCCGATGGTGCAACTGTTCCACTTTACTATGAAAATCGAGTCCCAAGACTAAAAAATGTTAACGAAAATTTAGAGGAACAATTGGGACAGCTTATGAATAAATATGACTTAGATGAAGATGAAGAAGAAAAGTTGGAACGAGAATATTCTAATTTTTATGAAATTATTACCCGTGAAGATCGACTTAACACTATTGCTCGTGACATTGTGGAACATTATGCAGGGAGAGGTTATAACGGAAAAGCAATGGTAGTATCCATCGATAAGAAAACCACTTTCAGAATGTTTGATAAAGTAAAAAAAGAATGGGATCGCTATATTGCTAAACTACGGATGGATATTTCACGAGCTACTGATGAACGCGAAAAAGAAAAAATCATGGAAAAATTAGAACAGCATGAAAATGTTGATATGGCGGTAATGGTTAGCCTGGGTGATAATCAAAATGAAATTGCTGATATGGAAGAGTTTGAAATTGATGTTGTCCCAATTCGTGAAAGGATCATTCATGGAAATTTGGAAGATGAATTTAAAAAAGCTGACAGCAATTTACGAATAATCTTTGTTTGTGCAATGTGGATGACAGGATTTGATGTGCCAAATCTTTCTACTTTATATTTAGACAAACCATTAAAGAATCATACCTTAATGCAAACAATTGCTCGTGCAAACCGTGTTGCCGATGAAAGAAAAAAGAATGGAATAATCGTCGATTATATAGGTGTATTTAAAAATATTGAGCGAGCCTTAGCTTTATATGCGGCTAGCGGATTAGACGAAGATGAAATTATAAAAAGCAAAGATGAACTCTTAAAAGATTTGAAAAAAATTCTTCAAAAAGTAAAGGATTTTTTAAACAGCGAACAAATTAAATTGGAAGTATTGCTTGAAGCACCAAGTGATCAGAAATTGCTACTCCTGGAAAAATCTGTCAATATAATAATTGAAAAACAAGAAAACAAAAGAAAATTTTTAAACATGGCCAGTGATTTACAAAACGCATATCGTTCGGTGTTACCGGACCCAGCAGCCGAAGATTTTTACAATGAGGTGACGGCTGTTAGAGTAATTGCGTCACGTATAAGAGATGTAGGATCACAAAGCGTAGATGTTTCTCAAGTTAAAAAAGATCTGGAAGATTTGCTAGATAAATCAATACAAGCTGGAGAATATGTGATTTCTCAACACAAGAAAGTAAAAGACTTAAGTAAGTTAGACGCTGACGCTTTACATAAATTTTTTGCGAAATTAGAAAATAAAAACATTCAAGTTGATTCGATGAGCGCTGAACTTAAACAAAAAATTGAAGAAATGGTAAGAAGAAATAAAAAACGAGCAAAGTTTATGGAGAGACTTATTATTCTTTTGCAAGAATATAACAGTGGAGCTCACGACGTAGATCAACTTTTTGATGATTTAATTGATTTGGCAAAAGATTTAGACGAAGAAGAACAACGGGCAGTCAAAGAAAATTTGAGTGAGGATGAATTGGCAATTTTCGATTTATTAATTAAAGATAATTTAAACCCAGATGAAGTTGCAAGTATCAAAGGAGCAACGCATGAATTGCTAACAAATCTTAAACCGCTTCTTGTGCCACACTGGAGAGATTTTGAAACAAATCGCTCTGAAATAAAGATCTCCATTTCAGATTTGCTATATTCAAAATTGCCGGAACCAACCTATACTGAAAAAGACTGCGAATTAAAAGGGTTTGAAGTTTATAATTTTGTTTACGAAAGATATTTTGAAGGAAGTGTCCCAAATATAAATTAAACACCTGGGATTGAAAGCTGATTTTATCCACAAAATTTGACTTTATTTTTTCTCCATAACCCATAATGGGTTTAGATTTTTAAGATTTTATTTTTTCCAAACTCCCACCTTATTCTCCCTCGCCTCATTCTCTGCAGACAATAATTCATCTTGATATTTTATCTTAGCTCTCTTCTCATAAAGAACAACTCTTGCTAAACCATTTCTCACCAACTCAATATTAAGATTGACACCGTTAACTATTACATAACCTAACATTCTTCCAAACTTATCAACCTTGTAATTTTCTTCCTGCTCAAAACTGATTTCTTTTTCTAAGACTAAATTTTGTGTGAATGACTTTGCTTCTTGATAATATGGTTCCTTAACTTCCGGTGCATTAACTCCATAAAGTCTAAAGGTTTTTCCATCACTCAATTTCAAAGTATCTCCGTCAGAAACTTCAATAACTGTCAGCTTTTGGTTTGAGGGATATGAGGGAGATAAGGGATATGAGGAAGATTTAATCTTTTGCTTCTCAAGGTAACTACCACCGAAGAAAGATCCAACCATTAAAACTAAAACAGCCAAACCTAAAAGTATTTTGTTTTTCATTTGTCTTTAGCGTCTCGAATAATAATCTTTTTTCCTTTCTCATCTAACTCCAATTCAAGATTTTGATTTTGTCTCCAGCTTAAAGCTTTCAAGAATTCACGAGGGATAGTAATTACTTTTGAATATTTTCCTGATGAAGTGATCTTGCGAATAGTTTTCATGTTGATTTCATTCTACACCTAATCAATTTGTCTTTTCAACTTGAACCGGTCGGACTACTTACTAAAAAGCAAAATGAAGATTAACCGACCGGAACACACAAGCGATTAACAAACAAGTTCCCCTCTCCGCCTACTGGAGGAGGAGAGGGGCCAAGGGGTGAGGAAGTTAAAATTGGTCGATCTGAAAATGCCGCTCGATTGCGGGTATGGATTGACTCAAGAACTCGGTAACCCGCAATGGAGCGAGTCCCGATAACCTTATACCTACCCAACTACAGAAGCGAACACAACCATATCTCTCTGAGTTGATTTGGGATTATGATTTACCTTTTTGGTTTGGTTATCCCAAATCAACTGAGAGAGAAAGATAGAACCAAACTTCTTCAAGTATTCCCCCAAGGTTACTATAAATTTAGGGACGGGCATTTTCTTTCGACCATATTCCTTATTCCCCAGTCTGCCTTAACCTTAGTTTTAAAAGGGAATCTTTCGACAGAGAGAGGTGAACTGGATTCAACTGTGAACCGAACGACAGAGAAAGATGACCGAAATTAAAATTTCTTGTCTTGACCGGTTGAGTAACTTCCGGTCAAAGGGCGACTGCCTGGCAGTCGCCCAACTCTTCTCCTCGTCTTTTCCTTTCCCCTGTCTTCCTGCCGTTTCCCCCAAAAAAACTGGAAAAGTGAGGAAACTAAAACCGCCGGAGCGA
>ERZ1292633.2814-Hain-H41-02um-R1-2814-length-17457-cov-5_pt1 | contig 17457 bp, 10 predicted proteins | sample MGYA00564406_ERZ1292633 | MGnify/ENA primary metagenome ERZ1292633 (study PRJEB36523, sample SAMEA6512639) | groundwater metagenome | collected 2019-01-08 | study: AquaDiva: Metagenomics assemblies of 32 groundwater samples | reverse complement strand
AAGTTTTATTCGGCGGATAGAACGATTCTCTACGTAAAATTTAGAAACACTACGTATCTTTCTATTACTTACGTGGATTTATACAAACGATTAGTTACGGTTGATGACGGGTCGTTAGGATTTCCTGGGATAGATGCTAATTATGGCACTTCTGGTCTAAAAGTAGATGTTCCGGAAACTTTACCTTGGACGGCCTATGGAGAAATAAAAGCGGTGGCGGTTCCGTTCTACAGTGATTACCGACGATTTGGCCGTGATTATTATAATGCCGCTTCTGGAATAATCGCGGTGGTAGAGAATTTACAACATTTAGGTTACCAATGGGCTGGTCGGGTGATTTTACAGGACGCAGATAATATTGCTAATGGGTTAGTTGTTCCTGACGGGTATCTGGCCCGGCAAGAAAATCCTTTGGTTTTTCATGCCCAGGCGACTGCGGTGACTAATCCCGGAAGCGTTACGGTTCAAAGTTTCAAAAAAGAGGGTGGTCCGTTTACCGATTCTCAAGGGAACATTTTGCCTGAAAGCCGTTACGAAAATGTCCCTTTAAGCGCGACCGATTGGCGTTATGTTTATCGGTCGGAACCGTTTATTGCGGTTAATTATTATCCGCCGGCCACGGACACCATCAAAACCCAGAGCGGGACCTATACGCTGGAAGCCGGCCGCGTGGTCCGGGCTGATGGCGTCTCCAAATCACAAATCACCATTACGTTAAAGGACGTCCAAGGATTACCTCTGGCTAATCAATATATCCAAATTAACGCGAGTGATGGGGCAATCTTTGAACCGGCCTTTAATTCTCTTACCACCGATGTAAATGGGGTTGCGAGCGTGGGACTCAAATCTTACCAGCCCGGCACAAAAGTCTTTACGGCAACGATTAATGGTACTTCTTTAACGGCGCGAATATTATTCATCCAAGACGTCATTCCGATCCTCGCTGAATCCGGTGGCAAAATTAAAATCACCTGTCCCGGACTTTCGCCAGCTAACCGGGAAAAATATTTGGATGTGGAAGGTGTTGAGATAGAAATCAAGGAAACACCGACTGAGGCGGCGGTTGAAGGCGAGACCCTTGACGGCGGTTGGTATAGCATTCGGGTTGCCGACACGTTACCGGCGGACGGGGTGAACCAATCGGAAATAAGCATTACCGTTAAGGATGAATCCGGTAATCCCAAATCTGGGGTAGGCGTTACCTTGGAAACCGGCGGCCAGGGTAATACGATTATCCAGCCGGTCTCCACTGATGCGAATGGAATGACCAAAGGGTATTTAAGCACGACGATTGCGGAGATGAAGGTGGTAACCGTGACCGGTTATTGGGCCGTTAACGGGACGCTGAAATATTTTGAAGACGTGCTGTATCTGCAATTTATAGAAGGCTTCCGACCGGCGAACTATGCGATTATCAAAGGTTTGAACCCAGAGGTTGCTTTAAAGTTTTCTAAGAGTTATCAGGTCGGTGGGCTGTTTAATCCAGAGGACCTGGCCATTTCTTTAGATGATGGATCTGATGAAACCTCAACAGACCGGCCCCTTGACTGGAAAGAAAGATATATCAGGATAAAAGACCGCCCAACCAATGAATTTGCGATTAAAGACAATTTACTTATTTGGAAACCATCGCCAGAAACAAGTCCATTTAAGGTCGGCACAAACCGCATCAAGGTCTGGTGGGCTGAAGACAGTCATTATGAAAATGCATTTTACGGGGGGTATTTGATTGCCAGTGCGGAAATGTTGAATTATACGGAGGACGAAAAAGGAACAGAAGGTGAAATTATTCGTCAGGGCGATAGAGCACAAGAAAATTTCAGTCGTTACGATAAAATAATTCCTCTGTCTATAACCAACGAAATCGGAGAACAAGAAGGAATTTTTGTGGTGGCTGATTGGTTGAGAATATTTTTTAAGGAAAGAATTTCTGATAAAGACATCTCTGGAATTTTAAGAAACAATAAGTTTAAACCATTAGGATTAGACAGAACAAGAAGTTTAGTTTCTGTAAAATCTGTTTATCCTCTTGCTGATTCAGATTTGATTAACCTAAAATACAATCCCCCGTCGCAACTACAGATAATAGGAGCAGATTTCGTATATGCGATAGAAACAGTCAGAGCAAAGTTAAATAAGAAAAACGATGTTATTTTAGACTTTAAGAATAAGCCTATTTATGAGATCGTTGACTTTTCTTTAGTAATGAATGCTGAAACTCTTACCGCCATTAAGAATAACAGTAAACCGCTAGTAGAAATAGATTATCCGGTTGAAGTCACCGAGGAAACGATCACGGAACCAGGGTTGCCCGTTGAACCAACTGACGTAGAACCAGACCCGCCCACCCCCTATAATCCACTGCCGCCGATGCCGTTAGTTTCGGCCGGGCCATTCCCCACCATCAAAACAGAATTGCCCTATATCTCTGAAGAGAGCCAGTTTAGAATAAGAATAAATACCGTTCAGCCCGTTGCCAATTTCTTTGATATTTACAATATTACAGAAACAGAAGAAATTCTGGCTCAAGCAGATTTGCCGCTAACGGCCGGCAGTCCTTTAATTTCAAGACCGATTCTTTTATACGAGGGTGTCCTGGATGAAGAGACCCTGAACTTTTTGCTATTTATTCAGGGATGTTCGCCCGTAAAAAAGGAGACTCCGAAAGTAACGATTAAATATGAAAATATCTATCGTGAGGTTGGCATTCCCGGTGTGATTAAATTCTTTAGAGATAGTGCCTACCTCCTAGAAATAACGGACTATCCGAGAGATAATCTCAAGAAACAATTAAGGTCTCCCAGACATGCGTTCGGTAAGGGTGATCAGATTTATCTCCAGCTGACCAGTGCTAAGGCGAATCAGAAAAAGAATGAAGCAGAAGAATATGTTATGAAACTAAAAACATCTATTTCCACGAAGAATAAATGGGGACAGGTATTTACGGTTAGAATCAGAGAGACCGGAGCAAACACCGGTATTTTCAGGTCGGTTCCGGTCGTGATTCTTTCTGACGAGGAAAAAGAAGCCGGGAATAATCTCTATTTAAAGATTGAAGACGAAGAGCTTATCGTCTTAGGAACAGACGAAAAATTCATGATTGCCAATAGTATTATGGTGGACCGAGGAGAATTCGGGGCTGAATATCAGTTAAATTACCCGGCTGATTTTTATGGGCCTCTTGAAAGACCAAAAGATTTTTGCGAAGGATTACGAGATGAAATTTTAAAGGCGCGGCCGAATTGGACGGTTAATTTTATGAATGGTGATAACCGAGCAAAGGCAGAACATTGGAAGGCCGTAACTGATAAAGACTGGGCCGATGCTGTAGATATAGCAATATTTTCAGGCCATGGCCCTGGCGCACATATTGTATTTATTGATAAAACATCGGCTAAGATAGAAGAAATGAGTTTTGGTGAAAACGATGCTGATTGGCTCGTGTTTTATACCTGTAATATGCTGACCACCACTCCCGAAAACTTAAAAAATGCCGTTAAAGGCGGAGCTCATTTACTTCTCGGCTATCGGACTACTATGTTAGTAGAACCAAAGGCTGGTGCACAATTTGGTGGATACCTGACAGGGACATTGGAGGGTGTTCCTTTAACATTCCAGAAGGCATGGATGCGTCAAGCCAATGATTTTAAGGATGCTACACAAGAAAGAATCTGTACAACGTTTGGATTAGAATCTGCATTATCGGATAAATTACCAGGTAACGGTAATATTTTGTCGCCCGATTATGAAGGCGAATACAAGAAAACCGATACAGATAAAAACACCTATCAATTAAAACCAACGCCTATTCCTCCTAGATGATAATGAAAAACCATTTTTGTTTGATAGTAATTTTAGCTTTCATAGGTGGATGTCTACAAACCCAAGATGGTTTTATTACTCCAGAAGTAATAAAGACACCTGAAGAGGAGTTAATAGCATCATTAAATGATAAACTTCCGAGGATAAAATTTAACGAGTATTTAAAAAAAGGTCGTGAAAATGATTATGCGCCTTATAAATTATATAATTTATCTGGTCTCAAAGATTATAAATTTGTCCTGAAAGGGGAATTCCCGGAGGTGCCTAAATATTTATGGGCATACAAAGTGGATTACAAAGGATTTTCTTTGGAAGAGGCGCAAAAAATCGCCAAAGAAACCTTTGGGATGAACGCTAAACCATGGGGATTAGCAGACGAAAATAGTGATAGGCCAACTTATTATTTTGAAGACGGTGATTATGGGCTAACGATTTATTGTAGGCATGAAGGCGCCGGAGGAGAAGGCAGATTTACTTATGCTCTCAAGGAAGAAATATCTCAAAAAATAGAAGATAAGGGAATCTCAGTAACTAAAGAAGAAGCGAAACAGATTGCTGATAATTTCCTAAAGGCACATAAATTATGGCCTGAAAATCAAATAAAGGGTTGTGTAATTGGAGAGTCGACAACCATCACTTATCCCGGGGAATGGGGGGATGGCAATCCCAATACGGTAATCAACGGCTATACTATTTACTACACTGCCTCGGTTGACGACTATTCTGGTATAGGTAATACATTAGATATACGGGTAAAAATACTTGCTGATGGAATAATTGGAGAAGTTTCTAAAAGATGGATGAATTTCAAGAAATATAAAAAATACCCGACTAAAACCTTGTTAGAAGCTTTTGAATCTGTTCAAGATGATATAAGCAATACTAATTGGTGGGCACCACGAGTGCCGGGGTTGGTGGGGGGTGCAACAATATCTTTCTATCAAATCTGCTATTACTCAGAAGACTTTAAATATGAATACCTTCAGCCTTGTTATAGATTTGACATAACAAAAAAAGACATGCTAAATGATGGGATTTTGATTCCGGCCATTAAAGATTCTTATTATTTGGAACCAACGAAATTAAGTAACGAAAAATAGTAATATTTTTATTTGTTTGGTCTTTTAACAGGTAAAAGGTTTGGTGAACGACTGGGTAAAGGAAACACACAATTTGGCGTGCCGAGTAATCAAACGTTTGAAGACGCATGGGAATGGCAAGCAAATGAGTGGAGGACTAGAGGCATAGAAACACTACCGGGAACATTTGGATTAAAATCTGCAATGTCTGACAAGTTGCCCGGGGATGATAATATTTTATCTCCTGACTGCGAAGGAGATTATAAAATAACCGAGATAGATAAGAATGAATATGAATTCCCGACAAAAAAGGTTTCACCAAAATAAAAAATGATAAGAAACGGATGTTTAGGATTATTAATAATTTTTCTGATGGCACAAGGTTGCTTTCAGCCCGCGCAACGAAGCGACCAAGGTTTGGCCGTTTCTTCTGAAGCCGTATCTCCAGAACAGGCATCGTTTGCCACATTGAATGACAAACTCCCGCGTATGATATTTAACGCGGCGCAAGATGAAGATGGAGAAGAGACGGCTTATCGGCGGGCATTTAATTTATTTACTCTAAAAGATTATAAATTAACCTTAAAAGGAGAATTACCAAAGGTCCCTGAATATCTCTGGGTGTATAAAGTAGATTACAAAGGTTTTACTTTAGAAGAGGCCAAAAAGATTGCTCAAGAAACCTTTGGTATGAATCCTGAACGTTTCTGGTTAAGAGAATCAAATAATTCAACTGTTTATTTTGAAGACAGCGATTATAGACTATGGGTCTATATGAAACACGAAGGGGCCGGTGGCGAGGGAAGATTTACTTATGCTCTAAAAAGTGAGGTATGCCAGAAATTGGAAGACAAGGGAATCTCAGTAAGCCAAGAAGAAGCAAGGCAGATTGCCGATAAGTTTCTAAAATCTCACGGCTTATATCCTGAGGGACAAATAAAAGGGGCCGTAATAGGCGAAGGAACTAATACAACCTTCCCCGCCGATAATGGAAAACCCATAACCTGGACCACCTCTTATACCGTATACTATATTGCCTCAGTTGACGAGGGTTATTCTGCGATTGGGAATACCTTAGATTTACGAGTAGGAATTATGGCTGATGGAGTAATTAGTGAAGTTTCTAAGAGGTGGATGAATTTTAAAAAGTATAAAAAATACCCGACTAAAACCATCTTAGAAGCCTTCCAGGATGCTTATGAATACCCCGGATATAGTAGTTGGCTCCCTCGTCAGTTAATTGGCGGAGAAATGTTTTTCTCACGTGTTAGTTACGATGCGGAAGATTTTAGATTTGAGTATCTTCAACCTTGTTATGATTTTAGGATAGAGAAAGCGGATCCGGAGGGTAAATTAGAATGTGGCGTTACAGTTTCAGCGATTAAAGATTCTTATTATTTGGAACCATTGAAACCAAATAGCAAGGAGGGAAAATAGGGTCAGGCACTGAAAAATGAATACTGAATCTACCGACAAGTAATGCCGGGACCTTATTATTTTTCCATTTAATAACTATGGATCCCACTTTCTCTCAAAAGTTCGGGCTAGACCCTGAAAACTATAAATTAGTCGGAGATAAACTTCAAAAAGATGCTTTAATTCTTTTAGTAGGATCAGAATATACATCGGTACCATGGGATAATAGATGGTTTCCATTTTGGGGCTGGTTTGTGGTTCACGCCTGGGTTGATACAGTTACCTCAAAAGCTTTTGAATAAGGAGATGGCGATATGAATAAACTAATTCAACCGTTTAGTGCTATTTTTTTTGCGTTAGGGCTTATTAATGTTTTTGGCTGCATGAATAATCAGCCATTAAACCAGAAAAATAAGACACATAAACAACAGATACATCAAAAAGAGAATACGAAGCAAGAAAAACTAAAAGATTTTCTTTCTATCATTAATAACAGAGAATTGACAGAAAATGAGGTCTTAGTTATTGTTGAAAAAGGGGAAAAGGTCATTCCTCTTCTTCTAGATACATTAGATTATTCCAGCAAGATAGGGGTAGAGAATGCATCCCAGGTGATAAAAAAGATTGAAAAAGGAGCAGTGCCATATTTAATAGAATACCTTAAGGAAAGAAAAACAGATTCTATTGGGAGAGGCGATTTATTATATTTGACTTTATTAGAATGGATTACGAACACCTCATTTAATTATCAGGGGGAGAGTGTATTTTCCCAGCAGAAAAAAATTGGTATTATTCTCTCAGATGAAGAAAAGACGAAAATTGTTCAACAATGGATCCAGTGGTGGAAAGACAATAAAAGCCGTTCGCCGATAGCGTGGTGCATTAGAGACCTTCTTTCAGAAAACGAGAAACAACGAGAAGTCGCCATCACGAAATTAAAAAAAATGACGAATCAAACATTTGACTATGATCCTAAATTTCTACCCAAAGAGAATGGACAATCTACTACAAAATGGATTCATTGGTGGGAAGTAAATAAATATAAAATTATGACTATAGAAGAAAGGATTATGGAGATACTTGATAGATTTAATGATGAAGAGTTTGTTGACAAAGAAGAAGCAATCTCTGATGAACTTATTAAATTTGAAGATGGGGCTATTCCCGGCATACTGACTTGGTTTGAAGAACACGAGTGTTACCACAGAGGACAAAATCTAAAAACGATCGGTTACAATATACTTTTCAGATATGGAAAACCTGTGGTGCCGTATGCGATCGAGTATCTTCGAGATAAAAGAATATACCCATCTTTTAAAATAGTTGATGATGGTTGGATTTTAACAATCTTATCCCATATCACGAATAAAAAATTCTCTTATGATGCTTACCAGGTAAAGGATAATAATGGTATTATCTGGTCTACGATACTACCTCCTGAAGAAAAGCAACGGCTTATTAATAAATGGCAAGATTGGTGGGAGCAAAATAAAGAGAAAAAAAGGATTGAATGGTATCTTGAGGACTTTAAAAGTAGCGATCTGAATACTCGTGAAGGTGCCATCGATAAATTAAAACAGATCGCCGGGGAAGATTTTGGATATGCGCCGAAATCTTCCACAGAAGAATCTATTAATAAATGGAAGAATTGGTGGGAAGAAAATAAGGCCCTGAGCGAAGAAGATATTTTCTTAAGAACCAAAGAAAAATCAGCGATAGAAGGAGCAAGGGAAAATCTCCCAGACGCCGATTCCTAACGTAACCGTAACCTTTGATGATTTTGTGTTTGAAATTACCGTTCCTTAAAAACAGGAGTAGTACATTTATACTGTCCCCCATTAATAGAACAGGCTGGTTAAGTTAGAAAAAGGCCCCTTGCCCCGATAGAATCGGGGCTTGATGATAAATTACCGGGAGATGGTAATCTTTTATCACCTGACTATGAGGGCGAGTACAAGAGAACTGAAACAGATAAAAATCAATACAAATTAGAAATAAAAATTATCCCCCAAAAATAGAATAATGGCAAAAAAATATTTAAGAGTATTAATAATTTGTTTGTTAGGATGCTGTTCGTGTATAAATGGCAAGCAAAAACAAATCCTACCGACTTCCTTAGGAAGGGATTTATCAGAAAAAATGTCCTTAACCGCTTTGAATGACCAGATTCCCAGAATAAAATATGCCGAGGCAAGTGAGACAGAGGAAATAACCTATCGTCAAAAGTTTAATTTATTTTCCTTGAAAGATTATAAATTTGTATTAAAAGGGGGGTTGCCGGAAGTCCCTCAATATCTATGGGTCTATAAAGTAGATTATAAGGGTATTACCTTAGAGGAAGCCAAAAAGATTGCCAAGGAAAACTTTGAAATGGATTCAGAAGCCGTAAATGTAGCAGATGGGAAAGATTATCTAACTATCTTATTTAAACATGGGGATTATCTATTACGGGTTTATGGCAAGAATGAGGGTTCGTACCTAGAAGGTAGATTTACTTATTCTCTTAACGATGATTTACGTCGAAAATTTGAACGCAAAGGAATATTAGTAACTAAGGAAAAAGCGAGACAAGTTGCAGATGAATTTATAAAGTCGCACGGTTTATGGCCAGATGGACAAATAAAAGACGCCGTGATTGGGGAAGGGACTTCAACAACACTCCCCGAAAATGAGAAACCAATAACAATTGTTACTTCTTATACCTTCTACTATATTCCTTCTGTTGACGGATATTCTGCTGCCGGCAACACATTAGACATATGGGTAGAAATACTTGCTGACGGAATAATTGGAGAAGTGTCTAAAAGATGGATGAATTTCAAGAAATATAAAAAATATCCCACTAAGAACTTATTAGAAGCATGGAAAGATGCAGAAGAGACTAAATACATTGGGTATAGTGACTGCTTACCACGCCAATTGGTAGGAGGCGAAGCGTTTTTTAGAGACATTGTTTATTGCGCTGAAGATTTGAGATATGAATATCTTCAACCTTGTTATCGGTTTGACGTAAAGAAGTTTGTTCGCGAAACCCCGGCAGAACCATTAGAGGCTTATTTTCGCATCCCGGCGATCAAAGATGAATATTATGCCAGGGCTGACAAAGAAATTGCTCTTAAAGAAAAAACTGAAGAAGCAATAGCCAGGCTTCAATTAGCCAAAACATCTGGTGAAGTAGAAGAAATTACCAAAATATTTTTGGAAATCGGTGAACCCGCCATTCAACCATTGATTGAAGACTTCTCTTCCCAGAAAATTTCCGAGATCTACGCCCAAAATATCTGGGGTATCTTGCGAAGGATGGGGAAACCTGTTTTACCTTATCTTCTTTCTGAACTTAAAGATATTAATAATAGTTATTACCCCCATTATTTTTCCCTTTTTGAAACCATAACTAACACAGATTTTCTGGCTTATCAGGCCAAGCAGTCAAAAGATAAGATAATCGTAACCGATACCTTTCTCTGGGCTGATAAGCGAAAAGAACTTACTGACCTTTGCCAACAATGGTGGGATGAGAATAAGGATTACCTTTATTGGAATTCGCATCGAACATTCCTTATAATTAACGAAAAGACCAAGAAGAAAGGCATTCCGGTTGATCCCGAAACTGGCCAGATGATAAAAAAAGTGGAATAAATAGCCCCGCTCCTTTATTCAAATTTATTTACACACCAGGGGCATTTTATTCCACCTCGCTTGACGGGGCGATTTTTGAACCGGCCTTTAATTCTCTTACCACCGATGTAAATGGGGTTGCGAGCGTGGGACTCAAATCTTACCAGCCCGGTACCAAGATTTTTACGGCTACGATTCCGGCGCCGCCGACCGGCGGCACACCAACTACTTTAACGACCCGGATATTGTTTATTCAGGATGTCATTCCTATTTTAGCCGAACTGGGCGGCAAGATAAAAATTACCTGTCCGGGTTGTTCTTGTTAAGTAATACGTTGACCACCCCGCCAGAGTTACTTAAAAACGAATATAAAAAAGGTCTCATTACACCCTATGACGTAGTGTTGTGGGTCGATTGAGGTGCGAACCCCTCGTTCCGCTCCTTGGTCACCCCGCTTTTCTTTGTCTCGTTCTTCGCACACTTTGAGGAATCTGAGGCGAAAGAATGGCTTTTGGCGAGAAGCAATCTCATACTCACTTATTTCTTTCCTTGATTTTTTGAATTGATTGCCTTGCTTTCTGTTGCACTTCAGAGGAGAGGTCGTTTGAAACGACTTGATTCAGTAAGGGAATGCTGGCTTCATCGCCAAAACCACCTAAAAATTCCACAGTCTGACGGCGTATTTCTCCATCTTCATTCTTAAGCAATTTCTTAACCAATAACCTTGCTTCATTAATCCTCAGCCTGGTTAAAGTTACGAGGACATTTAATTTAACAATCTTATCATTATCGTTAGTTCCTTGAAAACTTTCTAGATACGCCATAAGAACTTTTACCGCTTCGGCTGAATTAGCTTTTTCAAGTTTTTGTAACGCCAGTAATCTTAACCCCAATGGCCGGTCGCTTTTTAAAATATTTTCTAATTTATCAATGCCTTCTGGGGCGGATAAATCCAGTTGCTTAATTTCAACTGTTTCATCTCTTTCCGTTTCTTTCTTCGCCAACGTATTTTTTACCGCCGTAAGGTCCTGGATAAGCGACTGATTATCTTGATTGGCTTTTATAACGGAATCTATTTTTGGAATATCACCCGTTGCGACCAGGCAATCACAGAGAACTTTCCTGAGTGGTGGATGCTTTTCTTCTTTTAAATAAGTTACAAACGTCTCAAAATTATTCCGGCCATCTATTCGAGACAGCGCTAAAATCATTTCTTTCCGAACATCAGAATTGGACTGTTCATTAATATATTCTGAATACAATTTTTTTAATGCCTCAACGGTCGTTTGGTGGGGAATCGTACCCATTGTTTTAACAATTATCATCTGAAACTCCGGTTGATTGCTTTCTTTGAAGGAAGACATTAGAAATGGAATGGCCGCGGGTCCTTCCCGGCTAGTATCCCGTATCAGGGATGAGACCTGTTTGGTATTTTGTTCCTTAAAGGCTTGCTGAAGTTGTTCAATAAGAATTTCTGATTTTTCTTTTAATACTTTCCTGGCCAGCTGTTCGGTGACTTTTTCGGGCGTTTCAACCTCGGTTTTATGAAGCAAAATAAAACCAACGGTCACCAATACAATCAGGGCAAAGACGATAATATTTATTATTCCAATTCTTCCAAATAAACTCATAGCATTATCCCCTTAAGACAAGATTGATACATTAATCAGGTATCATTTTCTTTTATTATTATATAAATAACGGGGAGTTTATCAAGATATTAGTTCTAACTATCAGGGTCCGTCTGATTTTTATGCTCTGGGGTGGAATTTTTTATGAATGGATTTTAATCGTTCTTTATCCACGTGGGTGTAAATCTGGGTAGTGGAGACGCTGGCGTGCCCTAGCATTTCCTGGACGTATCTTAAATCGGCGCCGTGTTCCAACAGGTGAGTGGCGAAGGAATGGCGCAGGAGATGGGGATGAATCCGGCCTTTTAAACCGGCCCGGTGGGCGGAGTGGTTAAGCATTTTCCAGATAGTTTCCCGGCGCAGCCCCTGACCCAACCGGTTCAGAAACAGTAACGAAGTATTTTGTTTTTTCCGATGGAATCGGGACAAGCCCCGCCTCTGGCGGGACAAGTTAGAAGCCAAGAAAGGTCTAACGTCAGCCAGGTATTTTTTGATCGAATGGACGGCTTCTTCGCCGAGCGGGACAATTCGTTCTTTATTACCCTTGCCAAAACATTTCAGATAGCCAAACTCTAAATTCACATCAGGTAAACGAAGGTTGACTACTTCAGATACCCGGGCGCCGGTGGCGTAAAGCACTTCCAGGATCGCTTTATTCCGGCAACCCAATGGTTTGGCTAAATCCGGGGCCGAAAGGAGTTTTTCAATATCCTCATAATTCAAAACGTGCGGTAGGCGTTTCCAGAGTCGGGGATATTCCTGGAAGGCCGAAGGGTCTTTTTTAGTTTTCAGGATTCCTTCCGCAATCAGGTACCGGAAAAGTATTTTAATGGAAACGAGGTAGCGGGCGAGCGAATTATCCGCCCGGCCGGCGTTTTTATTAGCGGCTAAAAAGTTTTGGATGTCTTCCGGACCGACCTGTGATAAATCTTCGCCACCCTGTTTCTTAAGGAAACCGGCGAATTTTTTCAAATCGCGCCGGTAGGCATCAATCGTGTTCCGGCTTAAACCGCATTCCACTTCTAGATAATTTAAAAATAAATTTATTTCTTTTTCCATAATAAAGCACTGATTAGCACGAATAAAAACACTTAAATCAACACGAATATAAATTCTATTTTTTTCTTTCTTCCTGGCCGGTCCAGACCGTTATTTTGGCCGGGGCGAATTTTCTTCGTTCATAATCGCATTTTATTTCTTCATCCGGTAAAGTGCGGTTCAAGATTCTCACTTCATCAATCAATCCGGGCCAGTAACGCTTCCGGCCGGTGGCATCATCGCCGATCCTAAGCGGATGATTTTGGTAATCAATCCCTTTAATTTTATCAATAAAAGAAGTAATTTTGCCGGTGAGCGAAATGGTTTGGTCCAGTTGTCCATTAATATAAAATTTTAATTCCTTGCCGTTATAAGTAACGGTGATAAAAGACCACTGGTTTAGAGGAACGGTCTTTTGCGAATAGTAATAATTTTCCGGTTTGGGGCCGCCCAGGTAACAGGCGATCCGGCCGTCCTGGTGCACCTGAAGATAATATTGCCCCCGTTTTGCCAGCACCGTTCCGTGCGGCACGTATTTTTTCGGGTAAATCCAGGCCTCAAGGGATAATTCCGTCTGACCGGTCAGATTAAGACTACCAGACGATGGTATTTCTACATAATGGTCCTCTCCATTGAATTCTAAGGCGTTACCGTCAGCAAAATGAATATTACTCAGATTAGTCCATTGACCGCCGTCTTGTTTGGTTCTAACCGCCCTATAAAAATGCGAATGGTTTTTAGATTTGCCGGTGTCCTTTATTTTTTTGCCGGATTCGTCAAAATGCCATAATCCCCTGGTGGACTCATCCGCAGTTAATTTCTGCATGGTTGAGTCATAAGAACTCATATTTTTCGGTTGACCGGAACCGTAGTAGAGATAAAGTAATTTTGATTGCTGGTAGATTAACTCAGGGAGTTTTACCCAGATGAGAGCGGTTTTATTTTCGTTATCCCATGACTGAATCCAGAAAGGGATTTTTTTTAGACCGTTTAAATCGGTAAAGCAAATATCGGAGCCGTCCGGTTTTATCCGGGAAAAATCCACACACCGCGGTTTTTTAATATCCACTCCCTGGAGATCGACCAAAACTTGGAAGTCCTTGAGCGATTCAGGAGATGGTGCAGTCAATTCAACCAGTACCTGACTGCGGTATTCATATCCGGTCAGCCAGCCGGATTTTTGGCTGAAGAGAGCGCATCCGTTGACGAATAATAAAATGATACCGCTGATTAAAAGTTTTTTTGACATCTCCGGTTAATTATACTTCTTCAGGCCGGGATGTCAAACCATATTAATAATTACTTAAAATTTATATTTTTTGCTTGACAAAGCGATATTGTTATGATATTATAATGGTATCAACGTAGGGCGAAATAGTGTCAAAAATAATACGGATGATAACCAATTTTACCAGAAAGACAAGGATGAAGTAATATGGAAGAAGAGAAAAGAACTGTCTGGAGTGGATGGGTGATGTTGCCGGTAGCCATCGCGGTGTGTTTCGGAATGCTGATTGCCCTCATTGGAGGAATTATGTTGGGCATTAGGCTTCTAATCGTACTTCCCGTAATAGTAATATTGATTTCCATTGAAGTCCTGATATTCAAGGGTTTCTTTACGTTGCAACCAAATGAGGCACGCGTATTGGTTCTGTTCGGTAAATACGTCGGTACAGTTAAGAAGGCTGGGTTTCATTGGGCAAACCCTTTTGCTGTACACCGGGGACCGTGGGCGATTAGCCAATCTCCGGGACAAGATGTTTATTCCAAGCACAAGTATCGGATCTCTCTGCGAGTCAGAAACTTCGTGACCCAGACCGTGAAAGTGAATGACCAACGCGGAAATCCTATTGAGATCGGAGCTGTTGTAGTTTGGCGGGTGGAAGATACAGCCAAGGCGTTTTTTGATGTGGATGATTATGAATCCTATGTTAAGATACAGAGCGAAACGGCTGTGCGGTATCTGGCTAATAGTTATCCTTACGATCATTCAGGCGATGTGATGGGAGAGGAACTTACGTTGCGTGGCAACAGTGAAATAATCAGCGTCGCTCTGGTGAAGGAACTGCAAGAACGGCTTTCCAAAGCCGGCGTGGTGGTAGAAGAAGCGAGATTGACGCATTTAGCCTACGCTCCTGAGATTGCCGGCACAATGCTCCGACGTCAGCAGGCCGAAGCCATCATCGCGGCCCGACAAAAAATCGTCCATGGCGCAGTCAGTATGGTAGAAATGGCGCTCAAAGAACTTTCAGAGAAACAGGTAGTAAATCTTGATGAAGAACGCAAAGCAGCGATGGTGGGAAATCTGTTAGTGGTACTCTGCGGTGAGACGCAAGCTGAACCAGTTATCAATACCGGTACATTGTACCATTAGTTTCTTATGGCCCAAAAGAAGAATTTTTTACTCCGAATGGATTCTGACTTGTGGGATGATCTCCAGGTCTGGGCTTCCGATGAATTACGCAGTATCAATAGCCAGATTGAGTATCTCCTGAAACAGGCGGTGAAGATTCGGCGGAGAACAACCGATCCGGACCTCAGGAAAGATGCGACTAAGAGTAACGCAACAAAGATAACTTGAGGCAATTTATGCGGTATCCCCTTCTGGAATTATCTAATAAAATAATCCTGTCAACAAATCACTCTTTCGGAAATTCCTTGACACGACACCTTAATTACCATAAAATTTTAATCTAATTGTCCTTGGATATTAATTTGTGTAATCCGTGGTTAAAGAGGAGGCTAGATATGGATTTTGAACTGAATGAAGAACAGCGGGAGTTAAAAAAACTGGCCCGTGATTTTGCCGAAAAAGAAATTGCGCCAATTGTAGAAAAAGATGAAGCCGAACACAAATTCCGTCCGGAAATAGTGCGTCAGATGGGCGAACTGGGGTTTTTCGGCGGCGTTATCCCGGAAGAATACGGCGGGACTAATCTGGGGATGCTGGCGACTCTGATTATGAACGAAGAAATTGCCCGGGTGAGCGCCTCCTACGGTCTTCCTTTTAATATGCAGACCATCGGACCAGGTTTGGTTTTATTGAAATGGGGAAGCGAGGCGCATAAGAAAAAATATCTTCCCGGATTGGTCAGCGGTGAATTGATGGGTTGCTTTGCGATTACCGAGCCGAATTCCGGTTCGGATGTGGCTTCTATGAAATCCCGGGCCGAAGATAAGGGCGACCATTATCTTCTGAACGGCACCAAGACCTGGATTTCCAACGCCCAGGTGGCTGATGTGGGAATCGTTTATGCCTATACTGATCCGGCTTTAAAACATAAAGGAATATCGGCCTTTATTGTTGACATAAAAAATACACAGGGTATTACGACCAGGCCGATTGAAACTAAATTAGGATTGCACTGCGCCCCGACCGGCGAGATTATTTTTGAGGATGCGAAGATACCTAAGGAAAATTTGTTAGGTGCGCCGGGCGATGGTTTTAAGATCTGTATGATGATGCTGGATAATACTCGTTTAAGTTGTGCGGTCCGGGCGGTCGGTGTGGCTCAGGGGGCGCTGGATGATTCCATTAAATATGCGCAGGAACGCGAGCAGTTCGGTAAAAAAATTGCCGAGTTTGAGATGATTCAGGACGAACTGGCCCAGATGTATGTTGATATCCAGGCCGCGCGGCTGCTGGTTTACCGGGCCGCTGCTTTAAAAGATAAAGGCGAACGGTGCAGTCTGGAAGTTTCCACGGCCAAATATTTTGCGGCCGAAACAGCCGTTAAGGTTACCAATGAAGCCGTTAAAATCTTCGGCTCTTACGGATTTTCCAGCGAATACCCGGTGGAGCGACGCCTGCGCGATGCCAAATCATTCCAGATTGTGGAAGGGACTTCTAATATCCAGAAGGTCATTATTTCTTCGTATTTGCTCGGCCAGCGGAAATAACAAAGGGAATCCGTAGAGCGGGACTTTATGTCCCGCCTTTCTTGTATTTTATCGCGCGGGTCCGTTTCGCCAAGGCGGGGGATGAAAGTGATTATGAGGTATCCGGTATATTTTTGTTCAGGGAAACCTCAATGCCAAAATCACCTAAATTTAATAGTATTATTTTACCGTAAGAATAAGATTTGGTTTCAGGAAAAATGGCGGAACAATTGCCGGAATATTTGATAGCGGCAAAATCTCTTCGGGCACATCCATCCCTAATAGTTTAATCATAAACTCGCGCCGCTTCTGACACCGGGTAAAACATTCCGGAAATTGTTTTTTTATCTCGCCCCTCAATTTTTTATCCGCAATCGCCACCCCGTCTTCCATCCGCGTGGAAAAATAAGTTTTTGAAAACGGAATTACATCCACCTGCATGACCATCCCGGAATGAATCCTAATTTTGGAGCCGGGATAAATGGGCGAACTGACCCATTCGTCCAAATGAATTAGATGTCCGGCATTTAAGAAGATGCCGAATTTAGCAAAAGGCAGTTTTTCGGAGACCAGGCGGGCTAATTGGCCGCCGGTTACGCCAATCTTTAAAAGCCCAAACCATTCGTTCATTACTTCAAAATACGGACCGGCAAAATTTTCCACGTAATCACGTGCTTCGGCCGGCAAATCCCTGGCTGATTCGGCCACCCAGCCGGCCCGGCAGATATTACTGCCCCAGTAACAGATATTGGTTGATAACGGCTCTCCGCGTCTGATTTTAGCGCCCGTCGGACCGGAAAGCCCCCGTTCGCGATTATCGCCGCTAACTAACGTCATATGACAACCCAGCGGTTCACCGTTATATTCCATAAGTTTAGCTAAGTCGTAATCAATCATCCCTTCCTTGATTCCGAAAAGCAGCCGTTTCATTCCTTCGGAGGCGAGAATGTTGGTATATTCAAAAAAGGCGATTT
>ERZ1292633.2813-Hain-H41-02um-R1-2813-length-17462-cov-7_pt1 | contig 17462 bp, 21 predicted proteins | sample MGYA00564406_ERZ1292633 | MGnify/ENA primary metagenome ERZ1292633 (study PRJEB36523, sample SAMEA6512639) | groundwater metagenome | collected 2019-01-08 | study: AquaDiva: Metagenomics assemblies of 32 groundwater samples | reverse complement strand
GAGCCTGAGCCTGAGCCTGAGCCTGAGCCTGAGCCTGAGCCTGAGCCTGAGCCTGTGGCTGCACCAGCACCTGCATCTGCATCTGCATCTGCATCTGAGCCCGCACCGGCTCCTGAAACGGTCCAGGCCCCCGTGCTGGAAGCCGCGCTGAACCCGGACACGCCCGCGTTGCCCAACCCGTCAGCAGAGGCCCCAGCAGAAGTTCCCACACCCGAGGTGCGAACCGAAGCCACTCCACAGGAACACAAGCCGCTCGAGGAAAGTCGCACGGACGCCCCCGTCACCGAAGACACGCCTGCGCCTGCCCAAGCTCCTGCGACTGCGACTGAACCTGCTGAAGCTCCTGCTCCTGCTCCTGCTCCTGCGCCAGCCCAAACTCCTGAGCCTGAGCCCGTACAAGCTCCTGCAACTGAACCTGCCGAAGCACCTGAGTCGGAGCCCGCTCCTGCGGTCCAGGTCGAAGTCGCAGACCAAGCGGTGCCCGAGGCCACCATGCCCGTGGACCTGGCCCAGGTGTCACAACTGGCCCCGCAGCAGGCATCTCAACAAGCGCCAAAGCCCAAGCCCAAACAGAAACCCAAGCCGAAACGCTCCGCCAGCAAAACAGCGGCCAAAGCGCGCCCCAAAACACCTGCTCAGACGCCTGCGCCCCAGACAGGCACAGACACCACGGCAGTGGCCACTGCGCCCGCGTTGTTGGACGAAGGCGCGCTGTGGGAACAAGACAGCCCCATCAAAAGCCGTTTGGCACAACTGCGAGCACGCAACGCCCTTTTGGATGAACAACTCCAAAGACTGAAACCCACCTTTCAAGCCCGAGGGAACAAGCCATGAGCGAAAACACTTTCACACCTGCCGCCGAGCCGCAGGACATCAGCCACGCTGAAGCCAGCGAAACACCTTCGTCTCCAGCGGCCTCTGCGCCAGAAACGCACCCCGCCAAACCCGTGCATGTGGGGATCACGGTGGACCAACGCGCCTACCAGCAATACCAGTCATTGGCCCAGGTGGTTCTGGACTCGGCCGATCTGGCGACCAAATCGGCCGAAGCGGCTGCCAGCGCCAGCAGCAACTTGCGCAAAACCACCGCCGAGTTCAAAGAACTCACCGAATCCGGTCACAAAAAGGCCCGGCTTTTGTTGGCCATCACCGGTGGCGTGATGGTCATCAGCCTGATCTTCTTCCTCATCATGGGGGTACGGCTGGTCAGCCGCATCAACCAACTCGATGCCATGGTGCTGGCCGTTGGCAAGCGCGTGGTCGAACTCAACACCGGCATGGAATCGCTCGAAGGCGTCAACCAAAGCGTGAAAGAACTGGCGTCCCAACAAGTGGCCTTGACCAAATCACAAGGCCAGATCGAGGGACGCATTGACGCCTCGCTCAAGCAATCAGAAAGCCTGGTTCAAAAAGTGCCGACGGAAACCGCCAAACAAGTGGCCGCCAGCAGCGACTCGGTGATTCGCCAGGTGCAGGGCATCAACGCCAAACTGCAAAGCCAGGCCAACGCCGTTCAATCCCTGGGCACCGAGGTGAAATCCCTCAAATCCGCCGTGGGCAATGTCGATGGACTCAAGCGGGACGTGGAAGCCTTGGTGACGCTGCAAAAAGAGCGCTATCTGGAAACGGTGCAAAAGAACAACGCCAGCGCGACACGCGAGCGGGCTGTGCAATTCCCGCGCTACACCGCCCCCAAGCCCGGCGAAGCCACTGCGCCGGCCCAGCCCACCAGCCCTGCTGTTGCGCCCACAGCCAAGCCTTGAAGGCGCCACAAGCACAAACGATGGAAGATCTGGACACCCTGGTATTGCGCACAGCGCAGGCTTGGCACGCGGCCGGTGAGCCGGTTGTGCTGGTGACGGTGGCCCGCACCTGGGGCTCGTCGCCCCGCCCACCGGGCTCGCTCATGGCCATCAACGGCCAGGGCCACACAGTGGGTTCGGTGTCCGGCGGCTGCATCGAGGACGATCTGATCCAGCGCATCCGCGAGGGCGGCGTGAACGCCGTGTGCGCCGCCAACACCCCCATGGTGCTGCGCTACGGGATCACGGCCGATGAGGCCCACCGCTTCGGACTGCCTTGCGGCGGCACCGTGGAACTGGTGCTGGAGCCGGTCGGCGCACACAGCCGGCTCGACGAGTTGCTGGCCGCCTGTGCGCAACGGCGCAGCACAGAACGGGTTTTGAACTTGCAGACGGGCCAGGTGACTTTGCAGGAAGGACGCCGAGACGGGGTGCCCCAGCTGACCGAGCAGCAATTGACCACTTTCTTGGGCCCTCAGGTGCGCCTGATCGTCATCGGTGCGGGCGATCTGTCGCGTTTTCTGTGCCAGATCGCCTTGAGTCTGGGCTTTGAGGTGGTCGTTTGCGACCCGCGCGAAGACCACCGTGCCAGCTGGCATCTGACGGGGGTGAGCGTCAGCCACGAGATGCCGGACGACCTGATCCTGCGCCTGCAACCCGATGCGCGCACGGCGGTGGTGGCGCTCACGCACGATCCGAAACTGGACGACCTGGCGCTCATCGATGCCTTGCAATCGAAGGCCTTCTACGTGGGCGCCATTGGCTCCAGGCGCAACAGTGCGCTGCGGCGCGAGCGCTTGCAGACGCATTTCGGTCTGTCAGAAACCTTGCTGCAAAAATTGCACAGCCCAGCTGGGCTAGACATCGGCAGCAAAACACCCGCCGAGATTGCCTTGTCCATCATGGCCGAAGTGGTGGCCATCCAAAATGGAAAGATGCTGAAACCGCCGCAGCCCATCGCACCAGGCCAGGCCTGCGACTGACGGCCTGGGCGCACAGGCCCCGCCAAGGCGGGGCATCGGTCATTCAATGCAGACGGCGATGTAGGTGAGCACAAAAATGCCGTTCGGCGGAATTTTTCGCCAATAGCCCATTTCGCTGACGGTGGCGACGGTCTGGCCCGTCATTTTGGGGCCGGCGAAACTGGTCATTTGCCCCATGCGGTGCATCTTGTAATTGCAGTCGTACTCGTTCAGGTAGCGCCTGGAGCGCACACCTTCGGCATCGGGCGTTTTGAGATCCTGCATTTCCCAGACCCGGCGCAAGGTGTCTTCTTTCTCGATCGTGTTGCGGTTGACGTAAAGCGTCACCTCTGGCGTTTCACCAATGCGAGTCCAGGCAAAGGCCCCCACCGGTGCCAAGCTGCCCAGGCAGGTCAGCACGCAGAGTCCAGCCCGGCAAAACGATCGCATTGAAAACCCTGGCAAAGTCATGTGTCTTCTCAAAAATAAGTCCCCGCAAGGGTCACCGCACGCCCACCGGTGCCCAATTTGAAGCGTGAAATGCCTGGCAAATCGTGGGTGTTGACGCCCCCCAAATCCAGCACCTCGCAGCCCAGATCCTGCAAGTAGGCCATGGATTGCCACAGCAGCGCGTTGTGGGCATTGAGCTGGCGACCCTGGTCGTCGGCCCAGCCCATATGGTAACTGGCGACACGGCCATGGATCAAAAACAACATGCCGGCGATGGTGTTCTTGCCCAGTTCGGCATAAGCCACCACAAAAGCCTGGCGGGGGTCTGTTGCGGCAGCGATGTAGGCCTGCACAAAATCGGTGGGCAGACCATGGAATTTTTTGGTTTCCCGCTGGTCCAGCTCTCTGCCCAGCAACCATTCACAGCGCTTCACGCTCGGTTGCACATGGACCCTGATTTTGTCGTTCGCCAGCGCTTTGACCAGGCGGTTTCGCCATTTGCCATCGAGCTGGGTTTTCAGGGTCGCCAAGGACGTTTTCAAATCCAGCAGCACTGTGGAATAACCCGTCATCACGCGGGACATGCCCTGGGTTTCTGCGCGGTCCAGCTGCTCGCTGGTCTGGTCGGGCGAAAACAACACCACCCTCACGCGCGGCAATGGGATCGACTGGCGCAACAGCTTGTATATGGCCGCCCGTTGCTCGGGCCGCACATCCGGGTGCCAAACGGGCCCACGGGTGCAAGAAGCCAGCGAAATGTAGCCCGCCACGCGTCTGCACATGAACTGGGCCACCGCCACCAGGCTTCCATCTTCCCAGACCATGGCACGCCGCATGACCACGTCCAGGGAAGTCAAGGCATCGCCATAAGCCCAGGCTTGCTGCAATGCGCCCTGGTGCGCCGCATGAAATTCCGACCATTCTGCCGAGGGCAACTGATCCCACTGCACTTTCATATTGTCATAATAGGTAAATTCCGCAAATTGAACTCAAGATACCGCATTTGTGGCCGATGAATACAGGTGTTATTGGAAAAAATGACCATGTCATCTCCCAAAGATCAAAGCGTTCTCGGCCATGACATTCCCAAAGCCCGTTTGACCGCCTCCGGTTGGGCCTGGGGAACGCTGTATCTGGGTTTACCCATCCTCTTGCTGGGCAATTTGATGGATTTCATTTTTCAATGGACATTCGGTTGGTGCATCGGCATTTGGTGCATTGTCTAGCTTTAAAGGGCCACCATGTTTTTCTTTGTCGGTTTAGCGGTTGTTTTCGGCGCGGTATTTGGTGGGTACATCCTGGCCGGCGGAAAAATGGCGCCCATCATCAAGGCCGCGCCTTTTGAGTTCATCATCATTGCCGGCTCGGCCATTGGGGCGTCTTTGGTGGCCAACAGCTTTCCGGTGTTCAAAGCTGCCATGGCCGGAATCGGTCAATGCATCAAGGGCCCCAAATGGCACCAGGCCGACTATCTGGCCCTGATGCTGCTGGTGGGCAAGCTGCAAACCGTGATGAAGAAAGAAGGCGTGGTGGCCCTGGAATCCCACGTTGAAAACCCCGATTCCAGCGCGATTTTTGGTGAATTCCCCAAACTGGCCAAGGACCACTCGATCGTTCAGATGATCTGCGACCCGCTGCGTCTGATGGTCATCTCGCAAGGCAACCTGGATGCCGATGCACTGGACGACCTGATGAAAAAAGCCATCAAGGTCCACCACCACGAAGCGCTGCTGGCGCCCGCGGCCCTGGCGGGCATTGCCGGTGGTTTGCCCGCACTGGGTATCGTGGCCTGCGTGTTGGGTGTGGTGAAAACCATGGGCGCGATCGACCAGCCGCCACCGGTTCTGGGCGCGTTGATCGGCTCTGCGCTGGTGGGCACGCTGATGGGCGTGTTCCTGGCCTATGGCATGTTCGAGCCCTTTTCGGGTCGTCTGTCCCAGATCATCAACGAAGACGCCCAAGCGTTCGACGTGATCCGGGAGATGATCGTCTGCAACCTGAAGGGCCACCCGCAACCTTTGGTCATCGAATCGGCCCGGGCCTGTATTGCGCACCACAGCCAACCGAGCTTCTCTGAAGTCTTTGACGGCATGCGAGGCTCCTGATGGCCGAGCCGGACAAAAAACCCGCATCCGACGAAGCCACCGCCGAAGCCGAAGCCGCTGCGGCGGCAGCCGCTGCGGAGGCGATGCGCCCCATCATCCGCAAGATCATCGTGGAAGATGGTCATGCGGGTGCCCACGGCGGCGCCTGGAAGATCGCCCTGGCCGACATGATGACGGCCATGATGGCGTTCTTTTTGCTCATGTGGCTGCTGGGTGCCAGCAACGAAGACAAACGCAAAAGCGTGGCCGACTACTTCCGGCCCGCCTCGCACAGCCAGATCGTTTTCGGTGAATTGGCCGGCTCCAACGGCATGTTTGGCGGCAAGTCCATCATCGACACCGACGGCTTCCCGTTCACGGCCAAACAAACCGCCATGCTCGAGCGCCTGACACCGCAAGCCCAAGGCGGCCCGGCTGAAAGCTTTGGCTCGTCCAAAGAAGAAAACAACAAAGATGGCCCTTCCGAGCAAGACCCGGGCAAGGACAGCGGCACCGGCACGCCCAGCCAGAAGCAAGACAAAGAAAATTTCGACAAGCTGGAAAAAGACATCAAACAAAAGCTGTCGGAAAGCAAGCAGTTCGAAAAGATCAAGGACCAGGTCAGCATCACCCGCGACAAGGAAGGCCTGCGCATCGAGGTGATCGACAAGGCCGACTTCGCCATGTACGGCTCGGGCGGTGCCGAAATGGGAGCCAAGGCCGCGGCCTTGATGTCCGAGGTGACCAAATCGCTCAAGCCCCTGCCCAACAAACTGGCCATCCGCGGCCACACCGACAGCACCGGTTTTCCACCCGAGAGCATGCGCAACAACTGGTCTTTGTCGACCGAGCGCGCCGATGCCACGCGCCAGTTCATGCAAGGCCAAGGCATCGGTGCCAACCGTTTCTCACGCATCGAGGGGGTGGCCGACACCAACCCCAATGTGCCGGGCAACCCAGCCGACCCGCGCAACCGCCGGGTCAGCATCACCGTGCTCAACCAGTGACCGGGGCAGGCCAGCATACCGCCCGCGTTCACCTATGATGCAAAACCACTCATCCCACCACAACGTCCCACGAGAGGTTGACCCATGTTGAAAAATATCGCCATCGGTATAGCCATCGGCATCTTGGTGATGGGCGGCGTCTGGGGCCTGGTGCACGTCATGGGCAGCAGCACCTCGCCCGAGCAAGCCATCGACAGCAGCATGCCCGGCGGCAACAAAGGCGTGATGGACCTGATCTGCGAACTGGAGCTGGACCTGGACGGGCAATTGACACTGGGCATCAAAGAGAACGAGCCGTCCAGAATCACCATGGCCCAGATCGATTTCGAGAAAAAATCGGGTTGGTACCAGGGCAAAATCGCCATCTCTGAAAGCCGTGCAGGCACCCTCACCCTGATGGGCACCCGCCTGAAAATCTACCGCCCGGCCATGTTCCAGCGTTTTGGCGTGATGATCAGCGGCGAGGAATTTGTGGTGGATCGCAAAACAGGCCGTTTTGTGCAGTCACTCAGCCTGAACGATGGCCGGACCGTCAAACTGATCAAGGGCACTTGCGCCCAGGTCATCAAACCCCCGTTTTAAAACGCAGCCCTGCCGCAGGTCGACCTCCCCCGAACCCTGTGGGAACGCGCCCCTGCGCGCGAATGCATTCGGCCGCAGGGGCGGCCACCCACAAAAACACCGAACCTTAGGGGGAGCGAGCCCCCGCGCGGGAATGCGCTTTTGGGGAAGAGACGCAAACTTGGGAAAACACCAATACAAATAAAATTAACAAACATCAAAAATGCTTCACCTGACCCAGGATAGGAGACTGCCATGTACGCTCGCATCAACGCCATTCAGATCCAACCCGCCAAAATCGCGGAAATGAGAGCGGCCATGCCCGCCGTTAACGCCAAGCTCAAAGCCATTCCTGGTCTCTTGGAATGCAAGACTTGCTGGGATGACACGGGCAAGGGCACCGTTTTTGCCATTTACCAAAGCCAGCAGCACGCCGAGGCTGCGACCGACTCGATACGCGCTATTTGGGGTAGCTTGATGGGCTTTCTTGCCGCGCCACCCGTGGTCAGCACAGGCACGGAAGTCTTTGACTCGCTTGCTTGACGTTTAACGCCCTGCCTAAGGGCATAGATTGCTCAACACCACGCGCTTTGGGTGCGCAACAACTTTGCAAACAAACCCCTTGGACATGTCTTTGGCAAATGGCGTTTTCAAGTTTGCATCCTTGGCACTTCCTCGGGGTAACGCTTAGCCGACCCCGCGCAACTCGTACTTGTTGATTTTTTCAATCAGGGTGGTTCTTTGCAGTTGCAGCAGCTTGGCGGTCTGCGAGACATTGCCTTGCGTGCGGGCCAGCGCCTGCTCGATCAGACTGCGCTCCACCTCGACCAAATGCTGCTTCAGCGACATGCCTTGTGGCGGCAAGGTCTGTATGCCCTGCGCCAGCAAAATCGCGTGCTCCACCTCGTTGATCTCATCGTTGGATGCAGACAAGGGTGCGGGGCTGAAGGTGGTGACGGGGTTGAACGAGCTGACGGGACTCGACAGCAAATGGGCCATCGGATCGTCGTCGCCCAGAAAAGGTGAGGCGAGCTCGTGGGCGACACTGCCCAAGGGGGCGGGCCCCACCGCATCTTCTGCGGGTGTGACCACTTGCGACACCGAGCAGGAAGCGCTCAACTGGGGCGGGAACATCGCGACCGGGGTCATGCCCTGCTGCGCCAGCCATTCGGCCTGCAAAGCCGCCAGGCCCACCGGCATCATGCAAGCGGGCACCGTGTGAACGTGCAACAACTGCGAGGGGTACAAGGTGGAGAAACGGTCCACCAGATTGGACAATTCGCGCACATTGCCCGGCCAGGCATAGGCCTGCATGAGTTGCATCATTTCCGGGGCAAAACGCAGCGCTTTCGTGTGCGGCAAGGCGTGCCGGTCCGCATAAAAATTCAGCAAGGCGGCAATGTCGGCCGGACGTTCGCGCAAAGGCGTGGTGATCACCGGCAAGACGTTGATGCGGTAATACAAATCTTCCCGGAATCGGCCGGCGGCCACTTCGTCTTCCAGCTTCTTGTGCGTGGCCGCCACCACGCGCACATCGATGGGCACCTCTCGGGAGCCGCCCACAGGCAGGATGCAACGCTCTTGCAACACTCGCAGCAGCTTGACCTGCATGTCCATCGGCAAATCACCGATCTCGTCCAGAAACAAGGTGCCGCCGTGCGCCAGCTCGAAGCGCCCCAAGCGGTCGGACACCGCCCCGGTGAAACTGCCTTTTCGGTGCCCGAAAAGCTCGCTTTCAATCAACTCACGGGGAATGGCGCCACAGTTGATCGGCACAAAAGGCCCGGATGCGCGGGGCCCCTGCATGTGCAAGGCCTGCGCCACCAGTTCTTTGCCAGTGCCGCTTTCACCCGTGATGAGCGCCGTCGAGGAAGACGCCGACAAGGTCTTGATCAACTCACGCAGGAACAGCGTCGCCTGACTTTCGCCAATGATGTGAGGTTTGGAGTGGGGTTTCATCCGCAAAAGATCAAGGTGTTGTCGGGCGTCTGAGCGTTCAGATCCGGCAAAATGCCAACCTATCGCCCTGTAAAAAATTGATACAAATAAGACTTTTGACGTTTATAAATGATAAACACAACTTCAAGCAAGTAAAAACGACAACTTTAGGGGACAAATTGATAAAAATCACAATGCCGTGGGTTTTTAGCGACGTGGATGCATCGCGTTCCGGCAGCGCACGCGCACCGGCGGCAACCTCAAGACTTCCCCGCGACTGCCGATACACCATGCAAGATCAATCCGCTTGCCCGCCCACTGGAGAGTGCGCTCAGCTGGCCTCTGGAGTATAAAAAATGCGCTTTCACCGATCCATGGCACCCCTGCTGCTGGCTTTCGTGGCTTTGACGGGGTGCAACACCACGCCACGGAATCAGCTGTCGGCGGTCGCAATCGCCCCGACCGAGCCGGCCTCCATGATCACCCCCATGGTCGAAAAGCGCGAAACCCTGGTGGCCACGGGCTACGCTGTCATCAGCGTGCAAAACCACAAAAACCCCGCGCAGCAACGCCTGCTGGCGATCCGGGCCTCCAAACTGGATGCCTACCGCTCGCTCACCGAACAGGTTTACGGGCAGCATCTGGATGCCACCACCACCGTGGCCGACATGACCGTGATGAGCGACACCTTCAGGGCCAAGGTCGAAGGGGTGATTTATGGCGCCGTGATGGTCAGCATCGCCCCGGTGGGTGAAGACACCTACGAAACCACCCTCTCGCTCGATCAGCAGGTGGTCAAAGACCTGCGCAGCCTGTACCTGACCCAATTGGCCGCACGCCGCCGCTGACACCATGTTCACCCCACCTGCATCTGCCCTGCCCCGTGGCCCGGCCGCCAGTCTGGCGCACCTGCGTCAGAACTTGCGCCAGGGTTGGGTCATGGCGCTGTGTTGCCTGGCCACCATGACAGCGCATGCGCAAAGCGCCAAGCTGCCCGCCCACAGCGATGGCCAGGTGGTGAACGTCGGGGCTGCAAGCGAGGCCAGGGGCGCCCGCGCACTTCAGCAAAAGCAGCACGAAGCCCAGCTCAGTGCGATTCGCCAAGCCATTTTGCAAGCCACCATCGAGCGCCCGACCCGCGTGCTCAGCAGCGCCTGGATCGATGACAAGGGGGCGCTGCACGAAAGCGCCCATTTTCAGTCCGAAGCGCAGGTGCGTGGCGTGCGTGTGCTGTCGTACGTAGAAGACGAAAAAGAGACCCCACAGCAAATCAGTGCCGAGGTCTTGCCCTGGGGCTGGCGCACCACGCAAGCCAAGGACGCCAGCTGCACCGCCCCACCCCGCCCCTGGCGTTTGCCTTTGGTGCTGCAAACCCGCGCCGAGCCAGGCTTCACGGGCACGCAGCAATTTGCCAGCCAGTCTGTGCTGAGCAACGTGCGCCAGGTGTGGACGCAAAAAATGCAGGCCTCCCAACGCTGGCGCACCCAGCTCAAGGAAATCCCGCCCGAGAGCGCTTACATGCGGGCATTGACCGGCCCCAACGAAAGCCCCACCGGCTGGACCGCAGAATTGGTGCTCAAGCCGCACGCGCCCGACCCCGTCCCCGCTTCCAGGCTGCACCAAGTCTGGCAAGCGCTGAACAAAGACGAGCCCGGCTGGCGCTGGACATTGAGTTTCACACTGGGCGAGCGCCATTCGCCTTCGGGCCCGATCGAAGCCCACTGGCACATCGAACAAGTGATCACCATCGACCCCCAAGCCGTGGGCCAACACCCCAGCGCCTGGAGCCACCAGTTGAAAGAGCAACTGCAAACCCAGATGCAAGCCTGGGTGCAACAACTGGACAAACGCTCCGAATGCGAACCCGTTCAATTCCATGTGCGTCGCAACGGCCAGGATGTCCTGCAACTGCAAGCCGGTATGGACAGCGGCTTGCGGGCGGGCGACCGTGTCTTGCTGATGAACCCCAGCCACATCCCCAGCCAGATGCTGGAGCCCGGCGCGACCCAGCACCTGGCCCTGGCCCAGGTGGTCAAAGTGGGCCACGACCGGACCGAGCTGCAGCAGCTGGCCGGTCCGGCCCTGCCCACCCAGGGCCACTGGATGGCCTTGCCTCTGTGATTTGAAGTGACGAGTTCTCCCATGCACCAGCACCAAACCCACACGACCACCCGACCCCCCGGCGCCCAATCGGCCTCTTTTTGGATGGGCATGCGCGGGGCCGGGCTGGTCTTTCTCACGCTCGCTGCAGCGGCCATGACGGCCATGGCCACCATTTCACCCGCCCATGCGGCTGAAACTTCGGCCTCCGCAGCTGCGGCACTCAAGGTCTTGTCCATGCCCCTGAGCGAGACCCGCAACCCGGACAGCCCAGCGGCCACGGCCCCCAGCAGCAAGGCACAGCCGGGCCACAGCATCACGGTGCAAAAAGGCGAAGGCATCGATGCCGTGATTCGGCGGGGTTTGCCCGGCTTGCCCCTGAAAGAAGACTTCATGCGCCTGGCCTTGGCCAAAGCCAACCCCAAGATTTTCCCCCGTGGCCAAACCTACCCGGTGCGTCCTGGCACGGTGCTGCAGCTGCCGTCGCATGAGGCGTTGCGCCAACTGATCGTGTCCCGCCACCCGGAAGCGGCTGACCTGTTTCAGGCCCCGCCAATCGCCAGTGCTGCGACCGAAGACGCCCCCGGCACAGATAAACGCCGCTGGGTGCGGTTTCCTTGACCCTCCCGCAGGCGGTCACACATGATCACGGGGGCTGAAACCGCCCACCTCAACCTCAAAACGCCCACCATTTACCTGGAAGGCCGGCTGCCGCTGATCGTCGAAAAAACCGCAGCCGAGCTGGGTTTGCGCGACAACCAAATCGTGCAGGCCACCGCCGAATCCAAACCCGATGCCCTGAGACTGCATCTGAAAGGCCCCCAACAAGGGCAGTTCATTGACTTGCCCAAAGACCTTCCGGCCGGCTTGCGCCTGTCTTCGGGGGATAACGCCTTGTTCCGGGTTCAGGTGCTGGCCAATGGCAGCATCATGCTGCGCCCCCTGCAAGCTGCGCCAGCGCCCACCGAGGCCTCGGCCACGCCGCCTGCCGTGCTGCCAAGCAGGGCCGAACAGCTGGGCTTTCGCCCCCCGGACATGCAGGCCTTGGCACAGCTGCTCAAGCCCGGCATGCTGGACAGCCTGCTGCAAGGCCTGAGCGCGTCGTCATCCCCCGCGTTCAGCGCCCTGCAGCAGTGGCTCAAGTTGCGGCCCGGCATGGCCCAGCTCAGCCCCGAAAAATTGCAGCAAGCCATGCACCGCAGTGGCTTCATGACGGAAAACCTGCTGACGCAAGGTCTGGGCGCAGGCCTGATCGATCTGAAAAGCGTGCTGCGCCAACTGCTGCGCAGCGGCACCGACAAAGACAGCCTGATCGGCGACAGCCTGGACGACATCGAATCTCGGCAACTGATGGCCAACGACAGCGTGCACGGGCGCGAGTGGGTGCTCTCGATGATGCTGCCCTTCGCCGATGCAGAACCCGTGGCCATGCGCCTGGTGCGCAGCCGACGCCAGCCCGGCCAGGAGAAACCGCCCCTGGTCATCCACCTGCACACCCGCAACCGGGATCTGGGCGAGGTCTGGCTGCAAACCCGCATCAGCCAACAGACCCAGGTGGACATGGTGATGTGGGCCTTGCGTGAAGATGTGGTCGAGCGCGCCAAGTCGATGGCCAGCAACCTGGAGCAAGAACTCGACAGCGCAGGCCTGCACATGACCCGGCTGCAGATCATCCACGGCCAAGGGCCGAAAGACCCCCTGCCCTACGCGCCCCCTGAAATGGGCAGCCTGCTGGACGTGCACACATGAAAGCCCCGCTCAAGGAAGCCATTGCGCTGGAATATGGCGCCCGCAAAACGCCGGTCATCAGCGCCAAAGGGCAAGACGATCTGGCCCAAAGCATCATCGACGAGGCCCGCCGGCATGGCGTTTATGTGGCGGAAGACCCCCAATTGCTGGCTTTGCTCAGCCGCGTCGACCTGGATGCGGAAATTCCGCCAGAGATGTACACGGCGGTGGCAGTGATTTTGTCGTGGGTTTATTGGCTCAAGGGCATGCGCCCCGGCGATGAAAAGAAGCCGCGCTGACTGACAAAAGTCTGGAAGTTTTTGTGGGAGGCCGCCCCTGTGGCCGAAGCATTCGCGCGCAGGGGCGCTCCACCACAAGGGGTTCGGGTTTTGTACAGGATTTGGGGGGGTGAGGAAGGCAACCCCAAGAACTTCAGGCCAGTTGGTGGCCCCAGGCACCTTGGCGCTTGGCCATCTGCCCCATGCGGTCATACAAATCCACGGAGGGCGCAGACTCGCCTTGCAAGGCTTGCAAGGCGCCCTTGACGGCCTGCAACTGGCGCTGCAACAGCTGGATGTTGCGCAAGTGGTCTTGTTTGCTCTGCTGCAAACTTGGCTGCAGCTGTTGCCACGCCTCGGGCACGGGGCTTTGGGCCGTGGCCCATTCCGCCAAGGAAGACAGGTGCTGCAACAGCCCGTTTTTTTCCTCCTGAAGCGCTTCAAACACCGTCAGATCACGGATTTTCAAGGCCTCAAACTCCAGACCCAGGATCTCGGCCAGACGTGCCACCCCCTGCGGGGCGACCAACAGGGCCGTCACTGCGGGATGCACAGGCGCGTCAGGTCGGGTCAACTCGGTCATCGGTGGGTCAGCCTTGGATCATTTTCTCGATCGCGATGAAGTTCTCAGCGATGCGGCGGGTATCCATGGGGTACTGCCCTTGCTGGATAGCGGTCTTGATGGAGTCAACCTTGGCGCGGTCAAATTCAGGCTCTTGCATGGCTTTGCGGGCGACGTCACTCAGTCGCAGCTCGTCGGTGGCGGGGGCGGCAGACCGAGCGACGTTCTCCGAAGCAGACGAAGAAACGCGCGGCTCACCCTTGCCCACCGCAGGTCGGCTGGCAGATTCGATTTGGGCTTTGCGGCCAAAATTCGTGATGGGATTGGTCATGATGGTTCTCTTTTCTGGTCTAGGAACATGTAACCGAGACCTTTGTCGAATACTGAATCGGCACGAGATTCTAGAGCTTGAGCCACAAACAGTTTATTTTTCATATTTTGGGGACCCGGTTGTTCCAAAGCGGTTGACGCCTGACGCGTCACAGACCCATCACCTGGTTGGGGCCTTGCACACGGCCACTCAATTCCCGGCCGGAATCGCGATTCTTGAGCCGGATCTGCTCCCCAAACCGCCCATCCTGCATGGCCTCGACCCGGGCGGAAATTTGAAATCCTTGCGCCTGTCCCACCGACAACAAGACCATTTGGCCTCTTTTCACCAACACCGTCGGACGAATGTCGTGGCTGCGCAGGGGCACTCCGGGCCGCACATCCCGAACCACTTCGGCATGCAGCACTTCTGAAGCTTGTTCCAGCACATTCACAGGCATACCTGATGTATCGACCTGAACACGCTGAACATGAGTCTCATTGAGCGTCATGCCCCGCTGCAAGGGCACGCTCGCCACCAGCACCCAGCGTTTGGCAGGCTCGGCAGGCTTGTCGCGGGGCGCTTGTGCCACAGGTTCAGGCGTTTTGCCGGCCACACGCACGCTGACGTATTGCTGCCAGACGGGCTGCGGGCAACGCACCCGGACCGTCTCAGGACTGGCAAAGGGCTGGTCCATGGTCAGGGCTTTGTCGCAACTGCGCACCTTCACACGGGTATCCAGGGGGGCCAGCGCCACTTGCTCAACAGGCACTTTGCGCGATTGGGCGACCCAGTCTTTCACCGACGCCTCCAGCGCTTGCTGAGGTGATGCCGGTGTTTTCGGGGCTTTCGCTGCGTTGCTGGCACTCGCCGCAAAGGACGCCGAATTGAAGCAGCACACCGCCAACCCCAGCCACAGGCCGCGGGTGACCAGCCGATCCAGCAGATGGCACAGCATTTGCAAAGCGTGTTTCATAGAGGGTGTTGAGGTTTTGACAGGGGTTGAACTGCCAGGTGTTAAGCAAAAACAAGACCACCCCAGTTCGACACCCTGCTTTTGGCCTGCACCGCCCCCAGCGGCAAGAGTTTGCCGCCATAGACCAAAAATCGCCGCATGCCCCTGCGCCGGCCCGCCCCTCCCCCTGATGCCCCCCGCAAAAGGTGACTGGAAAACTTGGCACAACTTTTGCAGGTATCGACACAAACCCGCTCGACTTGAGTGGGCAGCGTCAAAAGACCGACGACCCTCGAATCCCAGTCCGTAGCCCAGGAGTGAAGATGAATTTGTTAAACCAAGCACTTGGCGTGCATGAACAAGCTTTGCAAGTCAAAAGCCGCCGCCTGGAAGTGTTGGCGCAAAACATTGCCAACGCCGACACGCCGCACTACAAAGCACGCGACATCGATTTCAAGGCCGTGCTGGGCGCTGCACAACAGCAAGACAACGCCATGGCCACCACCAGCGCCGGACATTTTGCCGCTGGCCAGGAACTCAGCCCCGATGGCATGCGCTACCGCACCCCGTTCAACACCTCGTTTGACGGCAACACCGTGGAAATGAGTGTGGAGCAAGCTCAGTACGGTAAAGCCGCCGCAGATTACCAGGCCACCTTGAACTTTTTAGAAAACCGGGTCAGCAGCGTGCGCAAAGCCCTGCGAGGAGATTGAACATGGGCATGGGCAACATTTTCGGCATTGCCGGCACCGCACTCAATGCGCAACTCACGCGCATGAACGCCACCGCATCGAACCTGGCCAACGCTGGCACGGTGGCGGGCTCGGAAAAAGACGCCTTCCGCGCCAAGCGCCCCGTCTTCAAGGCCCTGGTCGATGAACAGATGACCAACGCAGGCGCGTCTTACGTCGGCGGCGTGAAGATCGACCGCATGGCCGATGACACCGCGCCCCCCCGCCGTGTGTCAGACCCCAAAAACCCACTGGCCGACGAGCAAGGCTACGTCTACCAAACGAATGTCAGTGAAGTCACCGAGATGGTGGAAATGATGGCCGCGGCCCGTTCCTACCAAAACAACGTGGAAGTCATCAACACGGCGCGTCAACTCATGATGCGCACGCTGGACATCACCAAGGCTTGATCAGAGAGAACACCATGGCAACCGATACCCTCACCTCCGCCAGCCTGTTGGGCAACGTCACGCGCTACGAAGACGTCAAGAACAAATCGACGTCCAAAACCAGCGAAGACATGGGCAAGCAGGACTTCCTGACCCTGTTCACCGCGCAGCTGCAAAACCAGAACCCGCTGGAGCCCGTCAAAAACGAAGCCTTCGTGGCGCAACTGGCGCAGTTTTCGCAGCTCGAAGCGCTGACCAACATGCAAACCTCGTTGGACACGTTCGTGACTTCCATGTCCGGCGAACGCATGCTCAACAGTGCTTCGCTGATCGGCAAAAAAGTGGCGGTCAGCGATGCGCTCACGCAACTCACACAAGGCGGAACCATCGACGCCAGCATCGACCTGCCCGAAGGCGCTGCAGGCATCCAGATCAATGTGCACGATGCCAAGGGCAACCTGGTACAGGAACTGATTGCCGGGGCCCAGACGCCAGGCACGGTCCCCGTCCAATGGGATGGCAACGACGCCATGGGCAACCCCGCACCCACCGGTTTGTACCGCCTGACGGCCCAGGCCGTGGTCAACGGCAACACCACCAGCGTGGCGGTCAATGCTTTGTCAACGGTCCGCTCCATCGTGACCAACCCCACAGACGGCAGTGTCAGCGTCGAAATCGATGGCGGCAAGAGCATCCTGCTCAGCGACGTCAAGCGCGTGGGTCTCTGACCTGCACCCACCCACATTCCCAGATCCCCCCCGATTCACAGGAGCCATCCAGCATGTCGTTCTACACCTCGCTCACCGGACTGAACTCTGCCACCGCACAGTTGGCCGTCACCTCCAACAACATTGCCAACGTGGGCACCTCGGGCTTCAAACGCTCGCGCGCTGACTTCGGTGACATTTTCTCGACATCGCCACTGCAAAAATCGTCGAGCAACATCGGCCAGGGCGTGTCGCTCAAACAAGTGAGCCAGGAATTCAGCCAGGGCAACATCTCCACCTCGGGCAACTCGCTGGACCTGGCGATCACCGGCGACGGCTTCTTCCCCTTGAAATCGGCCGATGGTCTGCAAGAGGTTTACACCCGCAACGGCTCGTTCACCCTGAACGACCAGAACAACGTGGTCAACTCCACAGGGCAACGTCTTCAAGCCGCCTCGGTGGACTCCTCCGGCAAGGCCGATTTGACCAACCTCTCGGCCCTGACCATCCCCCCCAAAACCTCGGGCGAAGCGGTGGAAACCACCAAAATTCAGCTCGGCCTGAACCTGCCTGCCGACTCGGCCGTGATCTTTGCCGACTTTGACCGCACGAACCCCAGCACTTACAACAAAAGCACCGCCTTGACCGTGTACGACAGTGGTGGCAACGGCTACCTGGCCACGGTCTACTACGCCAAAACACAAAACGCGAGCCAGGACAGCCCTTACTCGAAATGGCAAACCTACTTTTTTGTGGGCGACAGCCAGGTCAAGCCCGCATTGCAACAAGCCACCGACGGTTTGAGCAGCGCGCTGTATGTGAACAAATACGGCGACGTGTTGCCCAAGAGCGACTCCCGTGTCGTGCCCAGTTCCGGCACCACCGAGATGTACACGCT
>ERZ1292633.2812-Hain-H41-02um-R1-2812-length-17467-cov-4_pt1 | contig 17467 bp, 30 predicted proteins | sample MGYA00564406_ERZ1292633 | MGnify/ENA primary metagenome ERZ1292633 (study PRJEB36523, sample SAMEA6512639) | groundwater metagenome | collected 2019-01-08 | study: AquaDiva: Metagenomics assemblies of 32 groundwater samples | reverse complement strand
CGATTTCCCACCAGCGCCGACCAAAGTTTCTAGCTATCTTAGGAATCGAGGGATTATGGTGGTTGTTATGCCATCCCTCGCCAAAGAGCAAGACGGAAAAGACCCAGAAGGGTAAGTTCAAGATAACATTCAAGCCCCTTGCAAGGCCAGGAATGTTGACGACAACTCCCAAGTTAGTCGAGGTGTCCTTGACGTTGAAGTTGCGGTAGCCAATGGTGTGGCAAAAGTAATTGACGGAGGCTCCATGAATAGGGCACATCCCAATCTGAATGGGCAGCAGCAGCCACCACAAGCCGGTTGCATACTCTCGATACACCGAGATGTAGAAAACGAGCCAAAGAATTCTAACCAGTGTCGAGGTAGCAAAGTTTTCAAACGCTGGCCATTTGGACAGATTCTTGAGGTATTTCTCCTCAATTGGTTGACAGATGGGCTCTTTGCCTTCGGCTATCGGTGCCCAATTAAGCATTTTACCCTCGGCTGCCAGTGCACAGGCGCGTGACGTCATCCACATCATTTCGCAGAAGTCGATAGCTACGAAGAATCCTGTGTACCGAAGTACATTAGAAACGCTAACCGGCAAAGACTTTAAGAGTCGTTTTCGGATTCGTAGGTGTTTTGGCGAGTGCGGATCCAGAAAGGTGTCGGCGAACGCGTGATGCAGTCGGTGCAGCCGTCCATAAATCCACGACTGCAGGTATGTAAAACCGACCGATAGGAACGTCGTGACCTCGAAAAACCGTTTCCAGGATTCAGAGGTCCACGGAACGAGTCCATGTGATTCGTCTCGGTGGTACTTTAGGCTCTGATGAAATGCTGCGAAGCACCAGTGGCCCCAAAAAAACCAAAAAATTATCCAATTCATATCCCAGTTCATTATTTCCTCAATCCTCAAGTAAAAGGGCGGCATGGACTGCACGCCAACTTGATTTGATTGAAGCAGAAAGTACCGAACCTGGCGAGTAAGCCTTTCTTTGATGCCGGGCAATGCCGTACAATTAGCAGGCTTATCCACTCGGATGAGTAATAGAGCGATTAGGAGTAAATCGGTGCTTCAACTGGGATTGTCGACGGATGAATTCAATCGGGTACTCAATAAGGTGCAGGATGATGTCTTCTTTCCGTTCGACAAGGACACTGAGGTTAAAGTTGGGGGTACGATCCTACTTGTCCATTGGAACGTAGAAACGTCACGACCGGTTGGACAAGCGACAGCAAAAATAGTAGCGGGGAGCAGTAAGCCATTAGTGCAGGATTGCCAGCAGGCATATCTGAATCTGAAGGTACAAGTATGTTCACCGGCCACTGCACTAGACGAGAAGGGGTAATAGCCTTCACGGGCAGTTGGGTAGTCCTGTAAGCTAGCAAAGCCACTAACGCTGTTTGCGTTGGTGCAAAAAACGAAATAGAGGGTAAGTCAATGTCGAATCAATTGCTCGTAGAGGTACAAGTAGCTGCGAAACAGCAAGAATGGGATGCTGTACTCCAAGCTCAATCAACAAGGACTACAACGTCTTGCGTGAGAGAGTGTGGAACATTCGACAAGGGTTCCTATAAGGTGCCTTTTGCGATAACTCGCAACTAATCGACGCTTCTCCGGGCATATCCTAAATGCACCCCTTACTGGGCGGGGTGCATTTTTTTGTTGTCCATGATTTAGTAGATGCATGGTAGACATCAAACGAGACATTGAGCTATTGTACGAAATTGGCTCGCTTCGGAACGTGCCGCGTGGTTGGCGTCAGCACTTGGCGGTCGACTGTGCGAGCGATCTGGAACATACCATGCGGGTAATGTATCTGGCGCTTGCGTTAGCTCGGCGAGAAGGAGCTGGCAACGAAGAGTTGATCATGAAAATGGCGCTGACGCATGATGTCGCCGAGACACGGACAGCCGACCATTCGATTGTGCAAAAGGTATACGTAGAAGAACACGAGGAAGAAGCACTCCACGACATGCTCGCTGGAACAAGTCTTACCAATCTTGAGGATGTCGTGAGGCTGTACCGAGAGCGAACGACCATTGAGGCAAAGCTTGTTAAAGATGCCGACAACCTCGATATTGACCTAGAACTTAAGGAGCTCGAAGAACAAGGTCACCAGTTACCAAAAAAATGGGCGGGGTATCGAAGGCTTGTTCGCGACAAGAAGCTCTATACGACCGCCGCCAAACAATTTTGGGATGAAATTCAGTCGTCTGACCCCTCGTCGTGGGTTCTGACAACGAACAAGTGGGTGAAAGTGCCAACAGCTGGCACATGATACTTGCCAGACACTCATAATAGGGTATGGTGGCAGTATGGAATTGATCATTACGCAAGAAGTTTTCGCTTGGATTTTTGGTGTTGTCGGCGTGCTCTTGGCAATCATTCTTCTACTCATCATCATCGCTTTGGCATACATCGTATTTTTGCTGAAGCTCATAAAGGATAAGTCAGGAGACGTGTCGAAGACGGTCGATTTGGTCCAGCATTCTGTCCGAGAAACAATTCATTCATTTGATGATGCTCGAGCGCACGTTGCCCAGTTTGTTGGGGCGGTCATGAACGCGAGCACCATTGCCAACGTTGTCCGCTCGGTTCGGACTGCTTGGCACGGTGATGAACCCCGACCGAAGCAGTCGCACAGCTACGATGATCTCTTTGATGACATCCATGGTAGCCCAATGAAGCGTCCACCAAAACAAAGGAGAAGCTAATGGACAAGAAGGATTTCGCAGCCGGTATTGCAGCTGGGGCAATTCTTGGCGCCTTAGCAGGCATTCTCTTGGCACCAAAAGCTGGCAAAGAGACTCGTGAAGACCTGCAAGAGTTCGTTGAAGACGCAAAGCAAAAACTCAGCAAGCGTCTGAAAGAAGCTCGGGATCTCACCAAGGAGCAGTACGATAAACTTGTAGACGTTGTTGTTGATGAAGGACCCAAAACACTGGACGTGGCGAAAGAAGACGTGGCTCAGCTCAAATATGACCTGAAAGAACGCTATGATGCTGTCCGTGCTCGCTTGAGGGCACGATAAGATGTCCACCTCACGATCAGCACTGTACCTTGCATGGTTTGTTGCCATCACCGCAACACTGGGTAGTCTCTTTTTTAGTGAGATCCAGCATTTTCCACCTTGTGTCCTGTGTTGGTACCAGCGAATTGCGATGTATCCGCTCGTTGCCTTGATTGGTATAGGTTTGGTCCGTCGTGATAGGTGGTTATCGCTCTACGTCCTCCCTTTCAGCGTTGCGGGCCTGATCATCGCGGCTTTTCATGTCTTACTCTATTACGGCATTATTCCTGAATCAAATGCACCCTGTTCAGCCGGTATCTCGTGCACTACAAAGTACATTGAGTGGTTCGGTTTTGTAACCATCCCACTTTTGTCACTGGTCGCATTCAGCGTCATTACTGGCTGCGCCTTCATTGCACTGAAGGCGGCCAAGAAAACGGAGACACGATGAATGATTCAAAAGTGATTGCCGGTATCGGCATACTAACCGTCCTGATTGTGGCTGGCATTCTGGTTTTTGGCAGTCGTTCGAGCACCGAAAAGATCACGGCGAAGACTGTCGATGCGCCAGAACTTGTACGAGAGAGTAGTCAGGCGCTCGGTCCAGCGGATGCCAAGGTGACGATTGTAGAGTTTGCTGATTTCCAGTGTCCGGCCTGCGCGGCTTCACATCCAACGTTGAAGCAACTTATCACAGATTACGGCGACAAAATTCGTTTTGTGTTTCGCCACTACCCACTCGCTATGCACGCAAATGCACAGCTAGCAGCCCGAGCTGCAGAGGCTGCTGGCAAGCAAGGCAAGTTTTGGGAGCTCCACTCGCTCCTGTACGAAAACCAAAATGCCTGGGCATTCCAATTGAAGCCCGAGGGGAAATTTGTTGAATATGCTAAGGAACTTGGCCTGAACGAGGAGCAATTCAAGGCAGATTTGACCGATGTAACTGCAGCTGACAAGATCGCCCAAGACATGGGTGATGGAGATGCCCTTGGCGTTGACGCCACGCCCACTATTTATTTCAACAGTGAAAAGCTTGGCTCGCCATCCGACCAAGTATTGCGTTCGAAAATTGACGAGGCACTTCGTTAACCAGTCAATTTATCCACATCGCTACAGTATTGAATGAAAGCTTGCGGGAGTATACTAAATTCATGACTCCATCCCACAAGCCATCCCACTCAACGCCGCGGGACGTTTTCTTACACCTCCTAAGTACGCTGACACTCTTTATCAGCGTTATAAGTGTCCTGACGGTTATGTTTCAGTACATCAATTTGCTGTTGCCAGATCCTCTGAACTTTTTCAAAATTGCCATACTCGAGACGATTCGAGGTGCCAGCGCCTCGCTAATTGTGGGCTTCCCGCTCTTTATTTGGATCTCCTCAATTCTTCAAAAGGATCTCGTGCAGGATCCAGCCCGACGAGAGCTGGGTATTCGCAAGTGGCTGATCTATTTCACTCTTCTGGTTGCCGCGATTGCTATGATCATCTATCTCATCACGCTGGTCGGTAGCTTCTACGGTGGCGAGCTCTCGCTTTCATTCGCACTCAAGGTGCTCTGCGTCTTTGCCGTGACAGGTGTAGTCTTTGGATATTACCTGTTCGACGTACGACAGACCGGCAAGCCAGGGGAGTTGTCACAGCAACTAGCTAGTGGCTCGAGTCTTGTCGTGGCGGTGCTACTTGTTGCCGGCATCTTTATTGCTGGTACGCCAGCCGAACAACGGCAGGTACGACTTGATTCACAGCGGATCAGCGACCTACAGTCAATCCAGGGCCAGATTGTTCAGTTTTGGACCAGCAAGGGCAAGCTGCCAACTTCTCTAGACCAACTGACCGATAGCATCAGTGGCTTTGTTGCACCAGTCGATCCAGGAACCAAGCTCGACTACGACTATCGCGCTCTAGGCACAACGTCGTTCGAGCTCTGTGCCAACTTTGCCGCAGCTGCGACGGCCGAGGATTTACGCAGCTTTGGCTACTACCCTACTACGAAGCCCGTCCAGATAGATGAGTCTGGAGACGTCGTCTCATCAGACCTCGAAGGTAGCTGGATCCATGGGGTCGGACGCTCATGTTTTGAACGAACCATCGATCCAGAACTCTACCGGCCACAAACCAAGCTTCCAACCAGTTGACAGCCTCTTGGTGAGGCGATACACTGGCTAAAGTTTCTTACAAGATTATTCGAGGTGTCGGGAGATCGGCCGCCACAGGCGACAAGATCCCGGCCAATTTTTGTACTGCGTAAGGATGACCGTGAAAGTAATCATTGGACGAAAAGTTGGGATGACGAGAGTACTCGAAGAAGACCGCTTAGTAGCGGCTACTGTTGTATTGGCTGAACCCAACGTCGTCCTTCAAATCAAAACAACCGACATCGATGGCTATCAGGCCATACAGCTTGGCGCTGGCGACCTCAAGGGTGCCAAGAAGCCACAGCTTGGCCATGCCAAGAAAGCTGGCGCAACTGTTGGACGCTGGGCAATGGAGGTTCCACTCAACGAGGGCGACGATGTGCCTGCACTGGGATCTGCTGTTGAAGCAACGTTGTTCCAGACTGGTGACATCGTCAATGTGGTTGCAACCAGCAAGGGACATGGTTTTACCGGTACCGTCAAACGACACAACTTCAAGATGGGTCCACGTAGCCATGGTTCAATGAACGTTCGAGCTCCAGGTTCGATTGGCTCACGCTACCCACAACGGGTTATTAAGGGACGTCGCATGCCAGGTCACTATGGCGACGAGCGAACCACGGTCCAGCATCTCACCGTGTTGAATGTGTTGGCTGATCAACACCTGATCGTCATCAAGGGATCAATTCCTGGCGTCAAGGGAACACGCGTTGAGGTGCACGAAGCACCACGCTATGCGAAACCTAAGACTGAGAGTGTCGCATGAGTCTTGTAAAGCTCACTCCTACTGTAATCAAGGCACTCGGCGAGACTATTGTCCCGAAAGACGTTGCCGTGCTGACACAGATCATTCGAATCAGCGACGCGAATGCACGATCGGTTCATGCTCACTCACTCTCACGAGGCAATGTACGTGGTGGTGGTAAGAAGCCATGGAAACAAAAGGGGACTGGGCGAGCGCGAGTCAGCTCAATTCGATCTCCGCTCTGGCGTGGTGGTGGTATCATCTTCTGACCAAAGAAGAATCGAAACTTTAAGCTGCACTTGCCACAGTCCTTACGAACCAAGGGATTGTCGATTGCAATCCGGAGTAAGGCGAACGATGGCGCGATGCTGCTTGCCGACCAGCTTCCAACCGATGGCAAGACAAAATCAATCATGAGCTTCATCCCAAAGGAACTAACCGGTAAGCGCCTCTTGATTATTCTTGCTGAGCCAACCGCTGTTGTTACTCGAGCCGGGCGCAATATTCCCACTGTTGTTGTTCGTCAGGCAAGTCAGCTGACAGTCAAAGAAGTGTTAGCAGCTGAAGTTCTTGTTGTGACGCAGCAATCACTCGATGTCCTAACGACACGGATCACGTCGGGAGCGACAGCATGACCCGTACCTTGAGCTTCAAACCCGTCATTACCGAAAAGTCCATGCACTTAGCAAGCCAGGGGCAGTTTACCTTAATCGTGCCCCGTGGCACCGAGAAACTCGAGATTGCTCGAGCACTCGAAGTTGTCTATAAGGTCCATGTGTTGAGCGTGAACATTCTCCGTCGCGCACCAAAAGTGAAACGCCGTGGCACCATTACTGGTTCAACCAGCGAAAAGACGAAGGCAATTGTTCGATTAAAGCAAGGCGAAAAAATTCCTGGCTTTGAGACGGTCGGCCAAGAACCCGAACCGACACAGAAACCAGTTGAGACGAAGCAGCTGAAACAGGAGAAGAAGTAATGCCGATCATTCATCGACGTCCTTTGACCCCTGGTCAGCGAGGCATGAGCTTCAATCGACGGGGACTCTCAAAGCAACGTCCAGAAAAATCACTGACCGTTCCACTGCAAAAGCATTCGGGCCGTGATCGATTTGGTCACATCAGCATTCGTCACCGTGGTGGCGGTAATCGTCGCAAATACCGATTAATCAGTGCTCTCGAGAAGGGTCCTACGGCATCAGCAACGGTACTGTCACTCGAATACGATCCAAACCGAAGCGCAAACATCGCACTCGTTTCGTACGAGGGCGGGCAGCGAGCATACATTCTAGCAGCCCAAGAGGTAGTCGTTGACCAGGTCGTCGTTGCGGGACCAGAAGCGCCAATCGAGGCGGGCAATCGCTTGCCACTCGCAAAGATTCCTCGTGGCTACGCTATCTTTGATATTGCCCTTGATCCAAACCGTGCTGGCGCCATGGTTCGCTCTGCCGGTACCAGCGCTCGCATTATGGCGCACGAAGACGACGGTAAGTTTGCTCAAGTAGAGTTGCCATCAGGTGAAATTCGTCGCATACTCGCTACCTGCTATGCAACAATTGGCACCGTCAGTAACTCAGACCACGCGGCTGTCTCATTCGGTAAAGCTGGTCGAGTACGACATCTTGGCCGTCGACCGCAAGTCCGTGGTAAGGCAATGAACCCGAACGATCACCCGCATGGTGGCGGTGAAGGTAGTAACTCAATCGGACTCAAGTATCCAAAAACGCCGTGGGGCAAGCACGCTCTCGGCAAAAAGACCCGACGAAACAAGCGCTCAAATGTGTTTATTCTGCGCTCACGCCACAAGGGAAGGAGAGCTTCATGAGCCGCTCACTCAAAAAAGGGCCGTACATCGATCCACGCGTTCTCAAAAAGGTCGCCAACGGTTCGAATCGGACACCTATCAAAACCTGGTCACGATCGTGCACCATTGCACCAGAGATGGTTGGATTCACGTTCCAAGTTCATAATGGTAAGGATTTCATTACCGTCTCTGTTATCGAAGACATGGTTGGTCACAAGTTAGGCGAATTCTCACCAACTCGTAAGTTCCGACGACACGGTGGCAAAACAGTTGAAGCAGCCAAGCCAGGCGCCGCTCCGGCACCTGCACCAGAGAAGAAATGAGTCATATGGAAGTAACCGTGCACTACAACAAGCTGGCGATTGCTCCTCGCAAAATTCGAGCAATTCTTCATCGCGTTCGCGATCGCCGAGTTGTTGATGCACTCGCAGAACTTGCAGTCACCCCACGAACGACCAGTGAGCCAATTCGAAAGCTGTTGTTATCATCTATTTCTGCCGTTCGCGATCGCCGAGCCGATGCTCGTCCAGAAGACCTGACCGTCAAAGCCATCTTTTGTAACGAAGCTGCGCGGATATCAAGAACTCGTCTCCGGGGACGCGGTCGATCCAGCCGAATCGCTAAGTCGGGTTCACACCTTACACTGACCGTGCTTGATGCCGGCAAGACGACTCGTAGCGCAGCCAAAAAGCCAGCACCGACCAAGCAGAAGGAAGCTTAAGTCATGTCACACAAGACTACCCCTCTCGCCAACCGACTCTCACTTACCAAAGAGTGGCGGTCGAAGTGGTTCACCGAACATCTAGCCTATGCGATCAATGAAGATGCGGTGATCCGTAAGCTGATCGATACGCAGTACGGCAAAAATGCTGCTATCGAACGTGTCGAGATTACCCGAACCTCACAAGAGCTCAAAGTTATGCTCAACACCGCCAAGCCGGGTATGGTTATTGGCCGAGGCGGCGCTGGCATTACGCAACTGCGAACCCTTCTCGATCGTAAATTGCAGTCGTTCCGACACCGGCACTTGGCTCGCTACGTTCACTCTGAAGGTGACCGAAAGCAGTTAACCAGTATCCTGCTGAAGATTGAGATTGTTGAAATTAAGGCGCCGGAGCTCCACGCCTCATTGGTTGCGCAATCGATCGCACACCAAGTAGAACGTCGGATTGCCTACCGTCGCGCCATTCGCCAAGCCATCGAAAAGACCATCCAACGCGGCGCCAAGGGAATCAAGATTTGTATCTCGGGTCGCCTAAGTGGCAGTGACATTGCTCGCCAAGAGAAGTTTTCCGAAGGCACCGTGCCACTCTCAACCTTCCGAAACGATATCGATTACGCCCATGTTGATGCCAAGACATCTTCGTACGGTACGATTGGCGTGAAGGTATGGGTCTACCGCGGTGATCGATTAGCCGAAGCACTGAAACCACAAGCAAGTCGAACAGTCTAAGGATAGACCATGCTGTTACCTAAACGACTCAAACATCGAAAGCAACACCGCGGCAAGCGCCGAGGCATAGACACCCGTGGCTCCGAGTTGGCCTTTGGCAAGTTTGGCTTGAAGGCAACCACCCGTGGTTGGATGTCATCCAGACAAATTGAGTCTGCTCGTCGAGCGATCACCCGACATATTCTTCGTGGTGGGCAGGTCTGGATTCGTATTTTCCCCGACAAGCCTGTGACCGCTAGCTCACCAGAAACCCCAATGGGTAGCGGTAAGGGCGCACTCGACCACTTTGTGGCCGTTATCCGACCAGGTAGAATCTTGTTCGAGCTTGATGGCGTGCCGCGTGAAACAGCAGTTGAGGCGTTGCGACTTGCCGCTCATAAGTTGTCGATTCGTACCCGCTTTATTACCCGCGAGGAATAAGTATGGCCAAGAATACCTTCACCACCGATATCCGCACGCACGACGCATCTTGGCTCCAAGCTGAGATTTCGAAGCGTTATGAAACGCTTCGAGCCTTGCGATTTGACATCGGATTTGGTAACTTGAACTCCTTATCACAGTTTCGAGCGGCAAAACGAGAGTTGGCACAACTCTGGACTGTGTTGGGAGAAAAAGTGGCGCAAGCAGATCATGAGCAAGCGCCCGCTCAACGGCGAACCACAAAGACTCGCTGAGGATACGCTATGGCACGAAAACGCAAACAAGGTACCGTCAAGCACATCAATCACCCAACCGCACGGGTGCGGGTTGATGAGATGCGACGTCATCCATTGTACGGTAAGCAGTACCGCACCTCGGTATCACTGCTGACGCACGTGCCAGCGGAGCTCACCCTGAATCTTGGCGATACGGTGGTTATCGAAGAAATTCGCCCAATCAGCAAGCGGAAGGCCTGGCAAGTAGTTGCTGTGACCAAGCAAGCCGAGCTACTCGAAGCCATCGCGACCGAGGAACAGGTATGATTCAGCCATTTTCTCGACTTGGCGTTGCCGACAACACCGGTGCAAAAGAAGTCATGTGTATTCGGGTCATTGGTGGCCGAAGCCATGACGGCGCCATGCTTGGTGACACCATTGTTGTCACGGTCAAAGATGCCTTGCCACGAGGTACCGTCAAAAAGAAAGAAGTCGTCAAGGCAGTAATTGTTCGCCAGCGAAACCGCTTTCAGCGACCAGATGGCAGCGCTATCCGATTCGACGACAATGCCGTAGTGATTGTCGACGACGCTGGACAGCCAAAGGGAACACGGGTACTTGGCCCGGTTGCTCGAGAGGTCCGCGCTCGAGGTTTTCAGAAAATTATCTCACTCGCTCCAGAGGTACTCTAATGATTCGTCGCAACGACACAGTGTTGGTGATTACTGGCAAGGACCGTGGAAAACGCGGGACTGTTGTTCGAGTACTGCCAAAAGAGCATCGAATCGTCATTGATGGCATCAATATGGCCAAACGTCATACCAAACCATCCGTCAAACAACCGCAGGGTGGTATTGTTGATTTTCCAGCACCACTCTCGGTGAGCAATGTCATGATTATCTGTGCTGCCTGCAACAAGCCAACCCGAATCGCCATGAAGCTGACTGCCGATGGCAAGGTGCGCACCTGCAAACACTGCAAAGCGGCGCTAACACAAGACACCGGAAAGAAGTCCGAATGAGACTCATCACCCAATACACAACCACACTCCGCGATGAGCTTGGCAAGTCGCTCTCGATCCATAATCGCCACGCCGTACCAGCGCTCACCAAGATTGTCGTGAACATTGGCGCTGGCTCACGAAGACAGCAGAGCAAGTTTCTAGACATTGCCAGCGAAGATTTGGCACGCCTCACTGGCCAAAAGCCCGTCAAGCGTGTTGCACGGAAAGCAATTGCGGGTTTCAAGCTGCGTGCCGGTGAAACAGTTGGCTTGTCGGTGACACTGCGTGGTAAGCGCATGTACGACTTCTTTGAGCGCCTGGTGCACGTTGTGCTGCCTCGTATTCGAGACTTCCGCGGCTTATCCCTTACTGGTTTCGACGGTAACGGCAACTACGCGTTCGGTGTACGAGAACACACCATCTTTCCAGAAATTGACCACGAGCGTGTCAGTGAGTTTTACGGCATTGGCATTGTACTTGCGACCAGCGCCCGGACCAACGATCAAGCCGAGGCGTTACTGCGAGCACTTGGACTTCCACTGAAGCAGCGATCCGTAGCGGTCGAGTAGGAGATATATGGCAAAGAAATCACTCATTGCAAAGTCGCTGCGAAAGCCAAAGTTCATGACGAGGAAAGTCAACCGCTGTGGTATCTGTGGCCGAAACCGTGCCTACCTTCGTGACTACGGTTTGTGTCGAATTTGTTTCCGAGAACGGGCAAACCGTGGTGAAATTCCAGGCGTCACTAAATCGTCCTGGTAGGAGCTGATATGGACCCTATTGCAAATATGCTTACTCAAATCAGGAACGCGTCGCAGCTCACCAAGGCTGACATTCTTGTGCCGCACTCCAAAGTGAAGGAACAGATTGCTGTTGTCCTGAAACAGCAAGGCTACATCGAGGGCTTTACTAGCGAACAGCACGAGCAAACTGGACGGAAGGTGCTTCGCATCACACTACGCTATACTGACGGCTCACCAGCTATCCGCTCAGTGCGACGGATCTCCAAGCCGGGCTTGCGCATTTATGCCAAGGCAAGCGCTATCCCACGCCCACGTGGTGGATTTGGCCATATGATTCTCTCGACTCCCCAAGGCTTTATGACCGGTGCCGATGCCCGTCGCAATGCCGTTGGTGGCGAGGTTATTTGCGAGGTACTGTCATGAGTCGAGTTGGTGGACGCACCCTTCCTATTCCAGCAGGCGTAACGGTCACGCTCGATGATCGCTTGGCCACCATCAAAGGGCCAAAAGGCGAGCTCCTCGTTGCCCTGCACCCAAACGTTCGTGCCAAGCAGGAAAGCGACAGCCTATCGGTTGACATTGTCAACACCAGTAAGCTGTCCCGATCACTCCGTGGCCTGACCGTCCGACTGCTCGAAAACGCCTTACAAGGAGTATCAGAGCCATTCGTAAAGCAACTCGAAATCAAGGGCGTTGGCTACAAGGCAGCAAAACAAGGCACATCGCTCGTGCTCAATGTAGGTTACTCGCACCCCGTCACGATCGAACCGCCACAGGGTGTTGAGGTTGAGGTACAAAAGAGCACCATCATTGTCACCGGCATCGACAAGCAGCTCGTTGGGCAAATTGCAGCAAACATTCGACGAGTCCGACCACCAGAACCATACAAGGGCAAGGGCATTAGATATGTTGGTGAGTACGTTCGTAAAAAAGCCGGTAAAGCAGCAAAGGCGGCAGGCGCATGACAAACATCCAGCAGGCACTAACAAAGCGCCGCGATCGACGCATTCGAACGATCCGAGCGGTCGTTCACGGCACGGCAACACGACCTCGACTGTCAGTCGAGCGAACCGCCTTGCACTTTCGAGCCCAACTCATCGACGACACGCAGGGTAAGACCCTTGCTTCGGCATCCGATGCAGTCGTCGATGCAAAGCTCCGTGGCGTTGAACAAGCGAAGGCTGTTGGCAAGCTCTTAGCAGAGAAAGCTGTCGCTGCCTCAATCACGTCAGTGGTCTTTGACCGACGCGGATATACCTATCACGGTCGAGTAGCTGCCTTTGCCGACGCAGCACGTGCGCACGGATTACAATTCTAAGGAGTGCTTATGGCAGATCATCACGATAAACCACAAAGTGAGTTCGAGGAGCGTCTCGTTGAGCTCAACCGAGTCTCCCGGACCGTCAAGGGTGGCAAGCGCATGCGCTTTCGAGCACTCGTTGTTGTCGGTAACAAAAAAGGCCGCGTTGGTATGGGGATGGGCAAAGCTGGTGACGTACAACAGGCAATTAAAAAGGCTGGCCAGTCTGCCAAGAAGCATATGATCAACGTGCCGATCGTCAACGACACTATTCCACACGAAATCAACATCAAATTTGGCAGCGCCCATGTATTCCTCAAACCAGCTGCAGCTGGCACCTCAATCATTGCCGGTGGTCCAATTCGAGCAGTCATCGAGTTAGCTGGCATCAAAAACATCTTGTCGAAGATGATTGGCTCGAATAATAAAACGAACAATGTCCGAGCCGTGCTAAAGGCACTCGAAACAATGAAAGAGCGGCCGGTGTCGGCAAAAGCGGCCAAGGTGGCGAAAACAAAGGCGGCAGCATGATCACCCTACACTCATTGCCCGCAAGTGGACGCAAATCAAAGCGTCTTGGACGAGGCATTAGCGCTGGTCAGGGAAAGAGTGCTGGTCGGGGTACCAAGGGTCAAAAGGCACGAACCGGCTTCAACATCCCAGCCGGATTTGAGGGCGGACAGACGAAAATCTTCATGCGCTTACCAAAGCTCCGTGGTGGCCGCTTTCCCCATCGACCAAAACCAACAACGATCACGCTGACACAACTAGAGAAGACCTTCCAGGACAACGAGCAAGTCAGCCTCAAGACCCTCAAGCAGCATGGCCTAGTTGATCGTTCCGCACGGGGAGCGAAGGTAGTTGCTACTGGCACGCTGACCAAAAAACTCCGGTTCCGCGGACTCTCATTTTCGAGCGCGGCCCATACCCAACTCATAACCGGCAAACAACAGCGATCGACTAAAGCGAGCGGATGAACACCCTACGAGCAATTTGGAATAGCCCAGATCTTCGCAAGCGTATCCTGTATACGCTTGCACTGTTAACGGTCTTCCGCGTCTTGGCACATATTCCAATGCCTGGCGTGGATTTAGCGGCCATTCGAGCATTTTTTAGCCAGTACGCACTGTTCGGCCTACTCAACCTGTTCACTGGTGGCTCAATGGAAAACTTTTCAATTGTTCTGATGGGTGTTGGCCCCTACATTACTGCCTCAATTATCTTTCAGCTGCTGATCATCATTATTCCTCGACTCGAGGAGCTGCAGAAAGAAGGGGAGTCTGGACGCGAACGAATTAACCAATATACTCGCTTACTGACCGTCCCACTCTCATTCTTACAGGGCTACAGCACGCTCATTCTCTTAAAGAACCAAGGCATTATTGGTGGTTTTACGCCAATTGAACTCTTTACGATTCTGATCACCATTACCGGTGGTACGATGCTCTTGGTGTGGATCGGTGAGCTCATTTCAGAGAACGGCATTGGCAACGGTATGTCGCTCTTAATTACCCTTGGCGTCCTTGCTGGTATTCCATCCTCACTGTCACAAACTTTTCAGATTGCCGACCAGACCGGCTTTGTCAGCATTGGAATTTTCATCTTGATCGCACTCTTTGTGACCGTGAGTATTGTCTTTGTGAACGAGGGTGAACGGCAGATTCCAATCACCTATGCTCGAAGGGTCCGGGGCAATCAAGCCAGTGGTGGCGTAGCCACATTCCTGCCACTCAAGGTCATTATGGCTGGGGTAGTACCGATCATTTTCGCTCTCTCAATGATGATTTTCCCACCGGTTGCGGCGCAGTTCCTCAAAACCGTCCAAACACCGTGGGTCCAAACCGCAGCCCAGCAAGTCATTGATCTGTTCGCCAACAATACCTTTTACGGCATTGCCTACTTTTTCCTGGTTATTATCTTTACCTTTTTCTACACCTCGATTGTGTTCCAACCTGAACAAGTTGCTGAAAACATCCAGAAGCAAGGTGGCTTTGTCCCGGGTCTTCGCCCAGGCAGAGAAACCTCGGAGTATCTCAGTAAGGTATTAAACCGCGTCACATTCTTCGGTTCACTCTTTCTGGCTGCTATTGCCGTTCTGCCCTTCGTGGTTCAGAGCCTGACGCAAATTCAAACCTTAGTGCTTGGCGGGACTGGTATTTTGATCGTGGTGTCGGTTATCCTAGAGACTATGAGACAAATCCGTGCCCAGCTGACAACCCGACGCTATGAGTTCTAGTACGCCCGGTAGCACCTTATTCGGCGCAGTCCTCGTTGTCTTGTTGGTGGGGGGTATGGCCATTGCTGCCATGCAGCACTCGAGCAGCACCTCACCAGCTCAAGGCGGCTCAGATACGACCATTGTGCCTGAAGGCATAGCTCCTACACCAATTGAGGTGACCGACGAGCCCACTACTAACCAGCAAGCTGCACAAACAGCGCTTCCAACACTGCTTTTCATCCGTTCAGCTAGCAGTGGTCAACAGCTCGTCCAACGCGTCGGCGCTGGCAGTGAGAGCGTCTTGTTTACTGACGCCGACCTGACCGTCAACCTGCAGTCTGTACTGGGTGTCAGCGACAAAAAGGCAGTTGCCGTGTTCGCTTCAGACGACGGACAGCTTGAACTGCGCTCAATTGCTCTTGATGGATCAGGGAGAACAACAGTCCTGAATGCGAGCTTTGGCGGCGCGTCTGGCGCAGCCCTAGCCCCATCAAAGCAGGTGGCGTTTACCATCTTTGATAATGCCGAACGTAGCTTTGGTTTTAGCTTAGTTCAAGAGCAGTTTGACGGCAGTGGTCGCTCCGTTATTGATACTGATGCCCAAGGGCTCTCCTTGCCAGCCTGGTCAAGAGATGGTAAGCAAATTGCCTACGTACAGGGTCAAGCAACACCCGATACCGGCCAAGTACTCCGACTAGCAACAATTGGCAGTAAGAGCGACACAATGCACACCTTCGAAGCCAACGCAACAGTCACGGGCCTTGCCTGGCTCGATGACCACTCAGTGGCCTACGTTACCGAACCACTTGGCAACAACCAGCAGAACAACGCCAAACTCTACGTCTTTGACCTACAGAGTAAGCAGTCACGAGAGCTGATTGACTTGCCTGGCAAAGAGCGGTCAGTCGTGGTGGCAGCGAAAGCCACCTGGCTCGCGGTTATTACTGGCGAGGTGCAAGCAGGCGAACAGCAGCCAGCTGGAACCCTGACTGTATTTGAGCTTGCCAGTGGCAAGCAACAAAACCTTGGTACCGCATCGCTCGTTGGCGCCTGGATACAAGAGTAATGCGTCTCGTCCACCCACTCATTCTCATTTTTCTTGGGCCCCAAGGCAGTGGCAAAGGTACCCAATCAACACTGCTCGCAGAAGCGCTTGGACTACCCCGCGCCGAAATGGGCCAACTCTTGCGAGATGAGGCTGCGCTGGACACGCCACTTGGCAAATCGATCAAGCACATCCTCGAGACAGGCAAATACGCCTCGATTGACCTTTGGAAACCTGTCGTAGAACGGAAGCTCCGATCGATGAATGGCTCGGGCGGCATGATTTTTGACGGATTCCTTCGAACGCCAGATCAGCTCCAAGAGTTTCAGTCGATTCGTGCTACCTACCAACTCCCAGACGCGATGATTGTCTATCTAAAACTGCCAGAGGCTCGCTCGATTGAGCGACTGGTTGGCAGAGGCCGGGCAGACGATACCCCCGAATTGATCGCAAGGCGCTTGAAATGGTCGGCCGAAAAAATCAAAGATATCCTGACGCACTTTCGAGAAGAGGACAAGGTTATCGATATCGATGCCGACCAACCGATTGACGATGTCCAGCAATCTATCCGTGAGGCGCTGAAGGCGCGAAGCGTTATCGAATGAGCCCTGAACTACAAAAGACCGACAAGGAAGTTGCGCTGATCCGCACTGCGGGATCGATGCTTGGTCGAACACTCCAAGTCGTGAGTGATGCTGCCAAGCCAGGCGTCACTGGCATCGAGCTCGACAAATTGGCACGTGAGACAATCGAGTCTCTTGGTGGCAAGCCAGCCTTTCTGGGCTTTGACAACTACCCAGCAACCATCTGCCTATCGGTCAACGACGGTGTGGTCCATGGCCTACCAACCACGGACAGGCTAGCCCCTGGTGATGTCGTCAGCCTTGATATCGGTGTCAACTACCAAGGTTGGAATGCTGATGCCGCAACGACGATCATTCTCGAGCCCGCAGCTACCGAAGACATCAAGATGCTCCTCAGTGCAAATCAAGCCCTCGAGGCAGGAATCTGCGCTGTACATGCAGGTGCTCACCTCGGCGATGTCCAAGGGGCTATGCAACAGGTTATTGACGGTTCTGGCTACGGTAACGTCCGGGCACTGACTGGTCACGGCATTGGCCAGGGTCTTCACGAGCCACCCTCAATTCCAAACTACGGCACACTTGGCACGGGCATGATACTCCTCGAAAACATGGTCATTTGCCTAGAACCAATGATTACACAAGGATCAGGCAAAATTATCACCGACAAGGACGGCTGGACTATTCGATCTGCCGACCACACCCGTGCCGCCCACGTCGAGCACACGATCCTCGTAACAAAAACCTGGGCAGAGATCCTCACGAAGTAGCGCGCACCTGTTGACCTGGGCACTATCTTTTCGTATACTTCCT
>ERZ1292633.2810-Hain-H41-02um-R1-2810-length-17470-cov-8_pt1 | contig 17470 bp, 17 predicted proteins | sample MGYA00564406_ERZ1292633 | MGnify/ENA primary metagenome ERZ1292633 (study PRJEB36523, sample SAMEA6512639) | groundwater metagenome | collected 2019-01-08 | study: AquaDiva: Metagenomics assemblies of 32 groundwater samples | reverse complement strand
GTGCTCATTCTCAGCGTGGCCTTCGGCCCGATCTTCAACGACCCGGCCCGCGAGGCGAGCGCGACGCTCTGGGCGGCGCTCTTCTTCGCCGGCGTTCTGGGTCTCACGCGCGCCCTCGATCTCGAGTCGGAGTCGGGCGGCGGCGACGCGCTCCGGTTGACGGGAGCCGATCCCTACGCGCTCTACCTCGGGAAGACGCTCGCGAACCTGATTCTCATCTCCGCCGACTTCCTCCTCCTCCTCCCGCTCGTGTCGATCTTCTTCGACGTGGGAAACCTCGTCGTCCTTCCGGGCGTGCTCGGCGTTGCCGCCCTGGGTCTCGTCGGGTATGCTGCGTGGGGAACGCTCTTCGCCGCACTGGCGAAAGGGCTTCGCGCCCGCGAGCTTCTTCTCTCCGTGGTGCTCTTTCCCTCGCTCGTCCCGCTCTGGATCGGCGCCGTGAAGCTGACGAACGCCCTCTGGGGAGACGGATCGATCGATCCGGTCCGCGACTGGATCAAAGTTCTCGCGGTCATGGACGTGCTGGGGTTGGCGATGGCGGCATTCTTGTACGAACTCATTCAGGAGGCGACGGAGTGAACCCGACGATTCCCCGCTGGTGGAACGGACTCGGCATGACGCTCTGGGCCGCGGCCCTGGCGCTCGTCGGACTATCGTTCTGGCTCGTGACGCGGGCGCCGATCGAGGTACAGATGGGACCGGTGCAGAAGATCGTCTACGTGCACGTGCCAAGCGCCATCGCCACCCTGGTCGCCTTCGGCGTCACGTTCGCGGCGAGCATCGCCTATCTCGCGACCAAGGACTGGCGCTGGGACGGCGTCGCCGCCTCCTCGTGCGAGGTGGGGATGGTCTTCGCGACGGTCGTCATGATCACGGGGCCGCTCTGGGCCCGCTCGGCTTGGAACACCTGGTGGACCTGGGAGCCGCGCCTCACGACATTCCTCATCCTCTGGATCCTCTACGCCGGCTATCACGTGGTGCGGGCCTCGCTGCGCTCGGAGTCGCGGCGCACGATCTCCGCGGTCATGGGGATCGTTTTCTTCGTCAACCTGCCGGTCGTCTGGAAGTCGATCGAGTGGTGGCGCGGATCGCTTCACCCGAAGAACGTGACGATGGCGCCCGAGATGCGCGTGACGCTCCTGGTCGGCACGGCGGCGTGGATGATCTTCTATGGGGCGGCGCTGCTGCAGCGGATGCGGATCGAGTGGCGGGCCGAAGCACTGGCGCTGGCGGACGACGGTGCCCAGGCGGGCGCCGAGGGGAGGGCGCGGGGATGACCTACGCCATCGTCTCCTACATCGTCACGGTCGTGCTCTGGGTCATCTGGGCGCTGGCGACGGCGTCTCGCGAACGAAAGCTGCGGGGGGAGTAGGAACGGGATGCGCGACCATCTGGACGAACTGGAGATCTCGCCGGAACTGGTGCGGGAGATGGTCGACGCCGGGGAGGCGTTCGTCCTTCTCGACATCCGGGAAGATTGGGAGTGGGAACTGGCCCATCTCGACGGGGCGCTCCACATTCCGATGGGGGAGTTGGAGGGGAGGATCGACTCGCTCGATCCCAACGAGGAGATCGTGATCTACTGCCATCACGGTGAGCGGAGTATCGACGCCTGTCTGGTCCTCTGGAACGCCGGCTACCGCAAGGTGCGGAATTTGACCGGCGGCATCAGCGCGTGGTCGGAGCTCATCGACCCGTCCGTTCCCCGCTACTGATCCGCCCCCCGCTACCGATCCTCTCCTCACTACCGATCCGTCCCTCACTACCGATCCGTCCCTCACTACCGATCCGTCCCGGCAGCCCCGCCTAGCCGCGTCTCACAGATGCACGTAGTTCGGCCCGCCGCCCCCCTCGGGCGGGACCCAGGTGATGATCTGGTAGGGGTCGGCGATATCGCAGGTCTTGCAGTGAACGCAGTTCGACGGGTTGAGCTTTAGCTTGATCCCGCCCCGTTCGCCGTCGGGAACCATCTCGTAGACGTTCGCCGGGCAGAAGTGCTGGCAGGGATTCCCGTACTCCTCCTTGCAGCGCGTGGCGCAGATGCTCGTGTCGGAAACGAGGAGGTGCGACGGCTGGTCCTCGTCGTGCTTCGTCCCAGAGTGGAAGACGTCGTTCACCTTCGTGAAGGTCCGCGTGTTGTCGTAGCCGCGCTGCGTCTCCTCCAGCGAGATCGGCGCGACGCCCGCGGCGGCAAGCGTCCGCATCCGCGCGTGCCCCGGCTCCCACGTCGGCCGCTCGCCCAGCCCGCGGCCACCCGTCACGAGCTGGAGCCCGGTGTTCAGCATTCCCGCCCACATGCCGTGCTCGAAGCCCTGGTGGAAATTGCGGACGCCATGGAGTTCCTTCCACGCCCACGAGGCGCGGAATTTCGCGTCGTAGGCGCCGAGCGTGGCGGCGTCGAACTTCCCGGCCAGGAGCGCCTCGAAGGCGGTCTCGGCGGCGAGCATTCCCGACTTGATGGCGAGGTGGACGCCCTTCAGCCGCGGCCCGTTCAGGAAGGCGGCGCTGTCTCCCACCTGGAGCCCGCCGGCCCAGGAGAGGCGCGGCATGGCGTAGAAGCCCCCCTCGGGGATCGCCTTCGCGCCGTAGGAGAGAATGGTCCCACCCTCCAGGAGTGCCGCGACGTAGGGATGGCGCTTGAACGCCTGGAAGATCCCGTGCGGATCGGTGGTCGGATTCCGGTAGTCGAGTCCCGTCACGAAGCCGACCGTGAGCTTGTCGCCGTCCATCCCGTAGAGGAAGCCGCCGCCGAACGTCTCTTTGTCGAGCGGGAAGCCCATCGTATGGACCACGCGTCCCTTCGGAACGCGGCCGGCCGGAAGCTGCCAGACCTCCTTCACGCCGGTGGCGTAGATCTGGGGCGCGCGCCCCTCCTCCAGACGGAGCTTCGGCGAGAGTCTCTTCGCCAGCGATCCGCGCACCCCCTCGGCCAGCACCGTCACCTTCGCCTTCACGTCGGCGCCCGGCTCGAAGTTCGGCTTCCGGTTTCCGTGGCGATCGATCCCCTTGTCGCCCGTCCGAACGCCGACCATTTGGTCGCCCTCGAAGAGCGCCTCCACCGCCGCCATGTTCGGCAGCACGTAGGCCCCCGTCGCCTCCACCAGCCCGCCGAGCCACTTCTCCAGCGCGCCGAGGGAGATGACGTGATTGCCGTGATTCCGGAGCGGCGGAGGGAGGAAGGGGAAACGGATCTGGCCCCCCTTCGTGAAGAGGAAGAGATCGTCGCTCGTCACGTCGGCCTCGATCGGCGCTCCCTGCTCGCGGTAGTCTGGAAGGAGCTCTCGAAGTCCGCGGGGATCCATGACACACCCCGAGATTCCGTGGGCGCCGATCTCGGAGGCCTTCTCGAGCACCGCGATCGTGACGTCGCCGAAGGGATCGCTCCCGCCGGCCGCCGCCGCGCGATTGTGCGCCTCGATCCGCTGCGTCAGGTGGAGCGCCCCGGCCAATCCGGCGGGGCCGCCCCCGACGAAGAGGACGTCGACTTCCAGAACGTCGTGCTGATCGTTCATGCGCTCGTCACCTTCCGGTGCGCGGCGCCGTGCGTGCGCGCCTCGAGCCACCGCTCGGCGTCGATGGCCGCCATGCAGCCGCTTCCCGCCGCGGTGATCGCCTGTCGGTAGACGAAGTCCTGCACGTCGCCCGCCGCGAAGATTCCCTCGACGCTCGTCTTCGTGCCTTCGTGGGTCTTGATGTATCCGTTCGGGTGGAGTTCCAGCTGGCCCTGGAAGAGCGCGCTGTTCGGCTGGTGCCCGATCCCCATGAAGACGCCGTCGATCTCCACGTCCTCTTCGGCGCCGCCATTCGTGTCGCGGAGCCGCACGCCGGTCACGGTCCCCTTGGCGGCGTCGTGGATGTCGACGATCTCGCGGTTATAGAGGAAGGAGATCTTCGCGTTCGCGCGGGCGCGCTCCTGCATGATCTTCGACGCGCGGAACTCCTCGCGCCGGTGGACGATGGTGACGTGCGCGGCGAACTTGGTGAGGAAGGTCGCTTCTTCCATGGCGGTATCGCCTCCTCCGACCACCATGACGCGCTTCCCGCGAAAGAAGAACCCGTCGCACGTCGCGCAGGCGGAGACGCCGTGTCCCATCAGCTTCGCCTCGCTCGGCAATCCGAGGAGCTTGGCGGAGGCGCCGGTCGCCACGATGAGGGCTTCGGTGAGATACCGCTTCCCGTCGGCGTGGAGCTCGAACGGCCGCGCGTTCAAGTTCACCGAATCGACCTGTGCCTGCACGAACTCGGTTCCGAAGCGCTCCGCCTGGGCGCGCATCTCGGTCATGAGGACGGGACCGAGCACGGCTTCGCGGAAGCCGGGGAAGTTCTCGACCTCGCTCGTGATCGTGAGTTGGCCGCCCGGCTGGACCCCCTCGAAGACGAGGGGCTGCAGATTGGCCCGGGCCGCATAGATGGCGGCGGTCAGGCCCGCCGCGCCGGAGCCCAGGACAATCAATTGGCGTGATTCGGTGGTCGGCATGGAACAGGAGGCTCCTCGTTCGGGTTTTGATGCCCAGGGGCACGGCCGCGGTCCCGAATCGTTACCAGCGCTTCGGCATCCAAAGGTCGGTCCGATCGGATGATACTAGGCAATCGCTTGCGGGCGTTCAACCTCTTGGAAGAACGGAATCTAGCTCGCCGCAACCCGGCCCATGGGGCCGGATTCGATGCACCACCCCTAGGAGGAATGGAATGCGCACGAAGTCCCTTCTGACCACGGCTCTCGTTGCCGCCACGCTCGCACTCTCCGCCACCGCTCAGGCCGCCACGTGGACCATCGACCAGGCGCATTCGTCGGTCGGCTTCACGATCCGACACCTCTTCAGCAAGGTGCCGGGCTCGTTCGACAAGTTCTCGGGGACGATCGAATACGATCCGGCGAATCCGACGGCCGCTTCGGTGAAGGTCGAGATCGACCCGACGTCGATCAACACGAAGGTCCAGCAGCGCGACGAGCACCTCCGCTCCGACGACTTCTTCGACGTGGCGAAGTTCCCGGCGATGTCGTTCCAGAGCACGAAGGTGACGAAGGGCGAAGGGAACGCGCTCTCGGTCGAGGGAAATCTCACCATGCACGGTGTGACGAAGCCGGCGACGCTCGCGGTGACCTTCCTCGGAGCCGGCCCGGCGATGGGCGGTCAGCGCGCGGGCTTCGAGGCGACGACGAAGATCGACCGGAAGGAGTTCGGCATCGTCTGGAACAAGACGTTCGACAACGGCGCCGTCCTCGGCGACGACGTCGGCATCTCCATCGACATCGAGGCCTACATCCCCGGAGAGAAGAAGTAGTCTCCGATCGGATTCGGTTCTAGCCATCGCCGCATCCACGCCGCCACCGACTCGACCGTGTCGAGAAGGGGCGGCGGGGTGCGGCGAATTTTGTCTCCGGCCTGAAACGAGTGGCCGGCGCCCTCGATGATCCGAAGCTCCGTGGCGGTCGAACGTCCGAACGCCGCGAACTCCTCGGCCTCCGCCAGGGGGACGAGGGCGTCGCGGGCCCCGTGAACGACCAGCACTGGCGCCGCGAGCGCCGCCAGCGTCGCGGCCGTGTCGTAGCGCGCCGCGTTCGCCTCCCAATCGTGCAGGAGATCGGGACCGAGCCGGAGCGCCTGCCTCGTTCGGAAGTCATAGACCTCCGCCGCGTCGCCCCGCCGCCACGCCTCCCAGGTCGCCTCGGGCCAGACCCCGATCCGCGCGGGAGCGCCCAGGGTCGCCACGGCCCGGACGCGCCGATCGCGCGCCGCGTGGAGCACGGCGATCACCCCGCCGCGGCTATGTCCCGCGAGGCCCAACCGCGCGCTTCCCCCCGCGCCCACTCGCGCCTCCATCCAGTCCGCCACTCGCGCGAGATCGGTCAGATCGCCGGCGTAGGTTCCCGCGCGAAATCGCTCCGGCTCGCCGAACGTCCCCTCGCGGTCGGTGATTCCGGAGGAGGCGAAGTTGAACGCCGCGACGGGAAGGCCCTCCTTCGCCAGACGCGTCGCCAGGAAGGAGAGAAATCCCCAGTCCTTGTAGCCGCGAAATCCGTGGCAGAGGATGGCGCCGCGTCCGCCGGCCGCGTCCCCCGAAGGCGCATAGAAATCGAGTCGGAGAGGGCCACCGTCTGAGGCGACCAGCTCGAAGGCTTCGGGTGTCTGGAGCGTGGGCGGGGGCGTCTCCTCCGGGACCGCGCTCATGCGCGGCTCTCGAGAAGATCGCGGATCAGGTCCGGAAGGACCGGGCCGTCCCCTTCGACGAACTCGAGATCGGCGAGGGCCTGCGGTGGGACCCATCGCCACTCGGATACCTCGAGCGCTCGCGGCTCGCCCGAGACATGGCGGCAGAAGAAGAAATTGAGGGTGACCGTTCGGTCGGGATACCGGTGCGTGAGGGCCCTCCAGAGCCGGCCCACCTCGACCTCGATCCCCAGTTCCTCCATGAATTCGCGCCGCAGGCACGCCTCGATCGTCTCGCCGGCGTCCTGCTTCCCGCCCGGGAATTCCCAGCGCCCTCCCTGGTGATCATGGTCGTGCCGCCGAGCGATCAGGACCTCGGTTCCATTCCAAAGAATTCCGGCGGCTACGTCGAATCGTCGCATGGCGGTCGCAAGACGGTACGGAAGCGCCGGGGAACCGTCAACGGGAGGCGTGGAACTCGGCGCGGGGCCCGGGCTTCGCGCGGGGCTCGGCGAGGTCTACTCCGGAATGGAATAGAGGAAGGCGCGGCGCAGGCGCGGAGGCCGCTGATCCGGATCGAACCCGCCGCGCAGCCAGCCAAGCCACGCCGCCGCGTCCTCGCGGGTCAGCGACTCGGGCAGGAACTCGATCGCGCCGTAGGAGAATCGGTCTCGGCTCCATCCCAGGTTCGAGCGCTTGTAGAAGAAGGCGCAGAGGCGGTCCTTGTTCTCGCGCGGACGGAAGAGCTTCATGCGGCAGCGGAGGGTCGCGGCATCGTCGCCGCCGCGCGGCGCGATTTCCAGGATGCCGTCCCGCTCCTCGACCTCGAAGGCCTCGGCCCGTCGCTCCGCGATCGTACGGACCGCGTCGAAGACTTCCCGCAGCGAGGCCTCGCGTGTCGCGCGGCCGCTCGCCGCGGTGGTTCCCATCGCCTCCGCCTCGCAGCGATCGGCCTCGGCGCCGTTGCCGCCCGCCACCTTCGTCCGCGCGAGGAGTGCGTCGAGGGAAGCCTGCGGCATCTTCCGCCGGCGCGCCTTCCAGGCGAAGAGGGGGCGCGCCAGGGTGCGCACCGTCGCCAGCCGCGCGTCGTAGAGCGCGGTGGCCAGGCCGGGCTCGGCCAGGTCGCGCGCGTCGTCCGGCTGGACGATCAGGCTCACCTCGATGTTCGGCGCCGCCCCGATCGGGATGCCGTTCTTCCGGCACGCCTCGTAGACGTGCGCGAAGATCTGCCGCATTTCGTCGTAGCGCGGGACGGGATGGCGTTCCATCTCCGCTCCGATCACGGGGCGAAAGATGCAGACGGTGGGGAAGGCGCCGAGCGACGTGATGTAGTCGATGGCGCGGATCGTGTCCTCGATCGGCTCCACCCCCGCGATGATCTCGCCCGAGACGGCGCCCTTCCCGAGCCGCTTCGCGGTGTACTCGAGGGCGCGGAAGAAGAGTTCCTGACCACCGGTCTTCTGCTTGCCGGGGAGATAGCGGGCGAAGTATTCGGGATTGTGGAACTCGTAGCAGAAGGAGAAGTGATCGGCGCCGAGTTCGATCAGCCGGTCGTACTGCTCCAGGTCGCGCGTGGGATAGAGTTGAACGCCGACGAGGGCGCCCACCTCTTCCTTGATCGCCTTCACGTAGGGCGCCGCGAGCGCGAGGTCGCGCCCCGACTGGTAGCCGCTGTTGAAATGAACGAACGTGACGCCCGACTCCTCCTTCGCCGCGCGCGCCACCTCCACGACGTCGTCGAGATGCTTCTGCGCCACCTCGTTCACGCCGACGTTCGAGCCGGTGGTGCAGAAGCGGCAGTTCTGGGCTGGATCCGAGTACCAGAAGAGGCAGGAGTTGGAGATGTAGATGCCGAGGTACGTCCCCTGGAGTACGCCGACCTTTCCCATCTCGGTGCCGCGAGAGGTCCTCCGCGTGTACCAGGCGGGCTCCTCGGGGATGCGGACCGCGTAGCGCTGACCCTCCCGCTCGTCGCGCAGGTAGTAGCCGCCGCCGTCCCGCGCCAGCAGATACGGGGAGCGGCGCGCGAAGTCCTCCTCCACGGGGACGTTGAGCCAGATCTCCTTCCGCTTGCCGGGGAGGACGAGTTCAAGCCCCGAGCCGAGGCCGGCGCGGGTGCGCGCGACCATGCGAGCGTCTTCCTCGAGACGGCACGAGGGGTCGATACGGAGCCCGTTACAGAAGAGATCGATCTCGAGCTCGCAAGGATTTCGGCGGGATGTCATTCGGGACGCGGCTCCTTCTTCGCCCCCAAGCGGGCAGCGTAACGTATTCATAATACGTCACTTGCCGCCCCATCGTCGATGGTACCTTGGTACCGCCTCGGCCGCTGCTAGCGGCGCTTTTTCGGGAGCGAGGCCTTCTTCAGATTTCGCTCGAAGAAGGCGAGCGTGCGGCTCCAGGCGTCCCTGGCCGCGTCCTCTCGGTAGCCGCCCCAGGGATTGTTGATGTTGGCGAAGGCGTGTCCCGCCCCGGGGTAGATCTTGAAGTCGGCCTTCTTCCCGGCCGCCGCGAGGGCTTTCTCGAACGCCCGCACCTGGTCGGGCGTGGGGCCCTCGTCCTTGCCGCCGAAACTGCCGAGGATCGGCGCCTGGATCCCCTTGATGACTGCCTCGTCGGTGATCGGCGCGCCGTAGTACATGACGCAGGCGCGAATGCCCGGGTCGGCGGCGGCGAGACGAATCGAGTACCGCCCGCCCATGCACCACCCGATGACGCCGATCGCCTGCGCGCGAACGTCGTCGCGGCTTCTCAGGAAGTCGGCCGCGCGCCGGAGCGTCGCGATTGCCTCGTCCTCGGCGAGACCGCTCATGTACTGGTGCGCCGTCTCCGCGTCGCGGGCCACGCGCCCCTTGTAGAGATCGACCGCAAACGCCGTGTAGCCCTGCGCGGCCAGACTGTCGGCCTGCTCCTTGACCCAGTCGTTCAGCCCCCACCATTCGTGGACGACGATGACCGCGGGATGCGTTCCGGCGCCCTTCGCCATCGCGAGGTAGCCGCCGAGCTGCTGCTTGTTCACGGTCATCCGGATCATCTCCGCGGAGGCCGTGCCGGCACCCAGCATGACGAGCGCGGCCAGGAACGCGGCGGAGCGTAGCGTGAAGCGGAGAAACATGCGGATCATGCGAAGAGTCTCCCGTTGGTCGATTGGTTTCATGAATGGATGGCCCGCCGGTGAGGCCGATCGGTAGCGCACCTCAGTCTACCCCCTGCCGTCCCCGCCGACATCATTCCGCGCGCCCCTCGCTGTCGGCCAGCGCGGCGTCGATTTCATTCCGGACCGGCGCATCGCGCTCTGCCTCGCGCGCGGCGAGTAGCGCCCGGCGCGCCGCGGCGCCTCCGATTCGTCCCAACGCCCACGCCGCGTGTCCGCGTCCCGCGGCGCTCATCTCCTCGCGCAGGGCCCGAGCCAGGGCCGCCACGGCGCGCCGGTCTCCCAGATTGCCGAGCGCCACCGCCACGTTTCGGACGAAGCGATCGCGCCCGGCCCGCATGAGGGGAGTCCCCTCGTAGCGAGCCTCGAACCCCTCGGCGTCGATGGACAGCAAGGGTAGGAGCCAGGGGGTCTGCTGCCTCGGCCGCTCCGCGAAGTCGGGCTCGTAGGTCGGCGTGGCGAATCGGTTCCAGGGGCAGGCCTCCTGGCAATCGTCGCAGCCGAAGATCCGTACCCCGATCGCCGCCCGCATCTCCCGCGGAATCGCCCCCTCGTGCTCGATGGTGAGATACGAGATGCAGCGTCGCGCGTCCACCTGGTAGGGAGCCACGATCGCGCCGGTGGGGCAGGCGGGAATGCAGCGCTCGCAGCGTCCGCAGCGGTTTCGCGCCGGCTCCCCGGCGGGAAGGAAGACATCGCAGAGGATTTCTCCGAGGAAGTACCAGGAGCCGGCCCCCTGCCGGATGAGATTTCCGTTCCTCCCGATCCACCCCAGCCCCGCGCGCTCGGCCCACCCCCGCTCGAGGACGGGACCGCTGTCGACGTAGGCGCGCCAGCGCGCTCCGGGGCGGAGGGCCTCCAGCGTGCGGCCCAGTCGGTTCAGGCGGCGCTTGAGGCGGCCATGGTAGTCGCGCCCCCAGGCATAGCGGGCGACGCGGCCCCGGAGCGCGGCGGAGCGTCCCCCGGCGGGAGTGTCCGTCGGCCAATCTCCGCGATAGTAGGAGGCGAGGAGCGAGACGACGGTCAGCGCGTCCGGAACGACGAGACGGGGATCGGAGCGGCGTTTCGGTTCGCGGGCCATCCACCGCATCGTGGCGTGACGCCCTTCCGCCAGCCATGCCGCGAGGCGTTCGGCGTGGGGGTGCTCCTCGGCCCGCGCGAAGCCGATGGCGTCGAAGCCGAGCGCCACGGAAGCCTCCCGCAGGGCGCTCGCCAGCGTCTCGGGTGTGCTAGCATCCGGCCGTGTCGGACGAATTCGATTTGCAGCCGGTCTTTCCGCTCCCAAACGTCGTCCTCTTTCCGCGGGCGATCCTGCCGCTCCATATCTTCGAACCGCGCTACCGGACCATGATCGCCGATGTCCTGGGCGGCGGCCAGACGATGGTGGTCGCGCTCCTGAAGCGCGGCTGGGAGCAGGACTACTACGGCAGCCCCGAGGCGTATTCGATCGCCTGCCTTGGCCGCGTCGTGCAGCACCACGAACTCCCCGATGGCCGCTACAACATCATGCTTCACGGCGAGGAGAAGGTCTTCCTCGATCGCTACGAGCGCCAGCAGCCGTATCGCATCGCCCGCGTCCGGCGCGTCGAAGAGGACCGGACCTGGGCCGGCGGGGAGGGCGCCGCGGCGATGGCGGCCGAACTGATCGAGCTCTACAGGCGCGCCCATCAGCGCCAGGGCACGGCGCTCGATCTGGCGCAGCTCCTGGAACCCCACGTGAGCCCGGAGGCCGTGGTGAACACCATCGCCATGAACCTGGATGGCGAGTCCGACGTACGCCAGCAGCTCCTGGAACTCGACGGGCTCGAGATGCGATTTCAGGCGCTTCATCAACTCCTTCGCGAATCGAGCCGGACCCAGGACGTCGTCGACCGGGTGCGGCACCTCTACCCCAAAGACCTCCGTCGGAACTAGGAGCCATCCGTGACCACCACGCCTCGCGTGACCACCACGCCTCGAGCCCGCGCAAGCACCACGCGAACCTCGAAGGGCGCCGCGCCGCTGATCGCCGCGCTTCACCGAGCCTATCCCGACGCGGCGTGCGCCCTCACGCACCACGATCCGTTCCAATTGCTGGTCGCCACGATCCTCTCGGCGCAGTGCACCGACGCGCGCGTGAACATGGTGACGCCGAAGCTCTTCGCCGCCTACCCCGACGCCGCGGCGATGAGCCGAGCGGGGCAGGAGGAGCTGGAGGCGATCATCCGCTCGACCGGCTTCTACCGGAACAAGGCGAAGTCGATCCGCGGCGCCGCGGCGCGCGTGGTGGAGACATTCGGCGGGCGCGTGCCGAAGACGATGGAGGAACTCCTCACGCTTCCTGGCGTGGCGCGGAAGACCGCGAACGTGGTGCTCGGCGTCGGCTACGGCATCGCCGACGGTATCGTGGTCGACACGCACGTGGAGCGGCTCTCGCGGCGGCTCGGCGTGAGCAAGGGGAAAAATCCCGAGGCGATCGAACAGGATCTGATGAAGGTCGTGCCGCGCGAGCGGTGGATCGAGTTCTCGCATCTTCTCATCGATCATGGACGGCAAGTCTGCCAGGCGCGGAAGCCGGCCTGCGATCGCTGCCCGGTCGCGGCGCTCTGTCCGAGCGCGCGCTATTTCCTCGCAGGGAAGGTTCCTCCCGCGGAGCGGAAGAAGTGAGCGCCAAGCCGGGCGATCCGGCGCCGGCGTTCGACGTCGTGCTGGTCGGAGGCGGCTTTCGTAGGCTTCCCGACGTCGTCGAGCCGGGCGGCGGGATCGTTGTTTTTTTCAAGTCCGATTGCGAGACGAGCCGCCTCGTCGTCCCGCGGCTCGGACCTCTGGCGCGCGCGCTTGCCGACGAGGGGCGGCTTTTTCTCGTGGTGGCCCAGGAGGACGAGGCCGGCGCGCGACGATTCCAGGAGGAACTCGGCGTTCCCGGCGTGCTCTCCTGGGAGAAGGCGCCCTACGCGGCATCCGCCGACTACGGCATCGAGTCGGTGCCGACCCTCTTCGTCATCGACGGAGCCGGCGTGATCGCGGAACGGGTGGAAGGGTTCGTGAAGCGCGAGTACCTCGCGCTGGGGGAGGGAATCGAGCAGGCGCTGGCGCTCGGCGACGTTCCGCCGGTGCTGGAGCGGGCCGAGGAACTTCCCGAATGGAAACCGGGCTGAAGCTCGCGATCGGCCGCCGGGTAGCGGCCACGCGGGCATTCGGGAGGTTGCGATGAATCGCCACTGGGGAGTTTCGATCACGTGGCTGGGACACGCCACCGTTCTCTACACCGACGCGAAGGGGAGGAATTTTCTCGTCGATCCCTGGATCGAGGGGAATCCCGTCTCGCCGCCGGCGGCCAAGGCGCTCTCGCGCCTCGACGCCATCTTCGTCACGCACGGCCACTCCGACCACTTCGGCGACGTCCTTCCGCTCGCGAAGAAGCACCATCCCGATATCGTCTGCAACTACGAGATCTATCTCCACCTCGAGCGGAGGGGCGCCGAGAAGGTGCATGGCATGAACAAGGGCGGGACGATCGAGATCGCCGGCGTGAAGGCCACGATGGTGCACGCCATCCATTCGAGCAGCATCGTCGAGGGAGATCAGGTGATCTACGCCGGGGAGCCGTGCGGGTACGTGCTCGAGTTCGAGGGTGGAACTCGCGTCTATCACGCGGGCGATACGGGAGTCTTCGGCGACATGAAGCTGATCGGCGAACTCTACCGGCCGTCGATCGCGGTTCTTCCCATCGGCGACCTCTACACGATGGGCCCGCGGGAGGCGGCGGCCGCGGCGCGGATGATCGGCGCCAAGGCGATTGTCCCGATCCATCATTCGACCTTTCCGGGACTGCCGGGAACGCCGGAAGCGCTCCGCGCGGAGTTGGCGGATCGGCCGGAGATCGAGGTGGTCGCGCTGAAGCCGGGGGAGAGCGCTTCGTAGCCTGCATCACACGGGCCAGACTTGGTAGTCGATGTGACGCAATGGATTGTCTTCGGCCCCTACTGGCCGTGCCGGTACTATGCGGGCAAGGGACCGCAGCATATCCTGGTACCCGGAACTGTCCACTTATCGTGAGGCTCCCCAATATCTCACACACCATACTCGTCAGCACCGCAGCGCGGTCAGGCGCGACTGAGGCAGCTACCTATCGAGACGGCATCTTTGACACTGCGCGCGTTCGTTTCCGAGGATGCGCCAAAGGTCTTCCAGATGAGCCAGGAAGGCGGAATGCGAACCTGGTTGCCAAGTCAGGTCTATCGAGATGAAGCGCATGCAGCGTCAGCACTAGCTTCTCTGATTTCGCAGTACAGCGTCCCCGGAGACCCCAGAATTGGCCCGTACGTGCTTGGGGTACAAGTCAGAAGTGTCGGAGAGTTGGTCGGGCATGTTGGGTTTGGTCCATTGGGCGAAGCCGTTGAAGTCGGCTTCGGGATTGAAAGAGTCCATCAATGCAAGGGTATCGCCACTGAGGCCGTGCGCGCGGCCTGCGAATGGGCCGCTGATGCGTTCTCGATAGCAACCATCATTGGCGTCACCGCAGCTCAGAACAGCGCTTCACAAGGCGTACTACTGCGCGCAGGCTTTGTACGGCAAAAGGAGGACTTCATGCGTTTTCAGGGGCGGGAGCAACCTGTCGTTTTCTTTGCTTTCGCCAGAAGGCATTAGCCGTATGCCGCAAGGCTAACCAACGCATGCAGCGGGCGCGGGCTGGATTCGCCGGCCCGAGACGTCGTGCGGCGCCTGTCGCGGCTCATCGACCAACTTGTAAGCACGGATCAGTCGGCGTAGACGCGTTCGAGCCGGCCGCGGGGGCCGATCCGGAAAACCTTGCGCTCGCGGAATAGCGATCGCGCGGAGCGGGCGGCGTCCTTGCCGAACGCCACGGCGCCGCGGCGGAACCACGGACGAAGCCACCGCTCCACCTCGCGCGCGGTCGGATCGCGCCGGGCAAGGAGCGCCATCCCCTCCACGTCGCCACGGGGATCGCGCGTAAACGTGCAGCCGCACACGATCTCCACGACCACGGTGCCCGAGCGGCCGAGGGCGGGGTGGCGCGTCGTGACCGAGTGGCGGTGGACCAGCTGCTCGCGAACACCACCGCCCACGCGGGACGGCCACGCCCGCCGCTCCAGCCGGGCGCCGGCCGGCAGGGCGAGGGCGGCCCGGAGCGCTGCGGCGCCTCCCGGCCGGTCCGGATCGAGCGAGCGTAGCGCCGCGTAGCGGTCGGCTCTCCGCGCGCCGCGGGGAAGCCGCACTCCGTGCCGAGCGAAGGCGCGCGTGATCGCGGCGGCCGCGCTCCCGCCCGTCTCGGCGTGATCCACTTCCAACATCCGAGCCGCGTACGCCGCAGCGCGGGCCTCGCCGGGGGGCGCGGTCTCGACCGCGCGGGCGAGGAGCCGGCCGGCCCGGCGCCGCGCCACTTCCACCATGTCCGGCCCGCCGCCTTCCTTCAGCCCCTCCGCGAGCAACTCCATCAGCAGGTGGTAGAAGGCGCCCGTGAAGACGCGCGAGAAGGAGTGCGGTTCGGAGGTGAGCGTCTCGTCCCCGCCGCTCGCGGGGAGTTTCTCCGGCGCGCCGTAGCGGAAGCGGTTGTTCGCGTCCCGGAGCCGCGTCGGATCAGCGATCGAACCGGGGCCGTAGTTGTTGAAGATGGCGCGGCCGAGCGCCTCGGCGAGCCGCGAGACGAGATTGCTGGCGCGAAGCGTCCGTCCCGCTTCCTCCAGGAAGGCACGGCGCACCGCCGGCTCACCCAACGTTACGAGGAGCGAGGAGCAGTCGGCGAAGGCCTCGTGAAACGCGGCAGTCTCCGGATCGGGAAGCGACCAGTAGCCCGGCTGGTAGACATCGAGAATCGCGTGTCCTGCCTCGTGCGCCACGATGTCGAGGCTCTCGGCGGCGTAGACTGGTCGGCCGGTCACCCGGTCGGTGTCGAAAAAGAATTGCAGGCTCTTCCGATCGTAGAAGGCGTTCAGATCGCGCCCCGCGCGAAGCTTCACGCGAAGCGGCGCGCCGGAGTGCCACGCGGCGAAGTCGCGGTCAAAGAACTCTTCCCAGACGCGAATCGTCCGCGCGAGCGACGCCTCTCCCTGCCACTGCTGGAAGGCCAGCGTACCCGGCGCATAGGGTGCGGGGGCATAACGGCGCCCCTCGATCACGTACGGCGGATCGCCCGGCAAGCGCGTGGGGGAGTCGACCTCCTGGAGGCCCACCGTGGCGTCGGGGTCGTTGGGGTAGAAGCGGATCACGCCGCGCTCCTTGGTCGCGCGGCCGCGCCGGCGCGAGGAGTCGACGGGTTGCGCGGTTCGGGAGCGGCGCGTCACCGCCGCGCCCCGAAGAGGGCGAGGAGTTTCTCCACCGGGAGCGTATTCACGACGTCCTTCTTCGTGAGCCACCCCTTTCGCGCCACGCCGATGCCGTAGCGGTGATCGTCGTAGCCGCTCACGTGGTGCGCGTCGGGATTCACGGCGAACTTCGCGCCGCGCTCCTTCGCCGCCCGCGCCTCGCGCCAGTCGAGGTCGAGCCGGTTGGGGTTGGCGTTGATCTCCACGACCACTCCCTCCTCCGCCGCCACGCGAACGACCTCATCGAGCTTCACCTTGTAGGCGTCGCGCTGGAGCAGGAGGCGTCCCGTGGGATGCGCCAGGATCGAGACGTGCTTGTTCCGGAGCGCCTTCACCATCCGCTCGGTCATCGCCTCCTCGCTCATCGTGAAGTTGGTGTGAATGGAGGCCACGACGAAATCGAGCCGGTCCAGCACCCGATCGGGATAATCGAGCGATCCATCGGGGAGGATGTCGACCTCGGAGCCCTTCAGCACGCGGAGCTTCGTGCTGCCGGCGTTCCAGCGGTCGATGGCGGCGCCCTGGTGCTTCAATTCGGCCTCGGAGAGCCCATTCGCGTAGCGCGCGGAGACGGAGTGGTCGGCGATGCCGAGATACTCCGCGCCCCAGGCCTCCGCTGCCTCGGCCATCTCCTCCAGGGTCGACTTCCCGTCGCTCGCGGTGGTGTGGCAGTGGAGGATGCCGCGGAGATCGCGGAGCGTGACCAGCTTCGGAAGCGCGCCCGCTTCCGCGGCTTCGATCTCGCCGCGGTCCTCCCTCAATTCCGGCTCGATGGTGGAGAGGCCGAGCACCCGGAAGAGGTCCTCCTCGCTGTGAATGGCCGCGTGGCGCTTTCCGCTGAGGGCGTACTCATTCAGGCTCATGCCGCGTTCCAGCGCGCGAGCGCGAATCCGAATGTTGTGTGCGACGCTTCCGGTGAAGTAGTGGAGCGCGAAGGGGAATTCGGCCGGCGTCACGAGGCGGAGGTCGACCGCGAGGCCTGACGCGAGCCGGACCGACGTCTTGGTCTCGCCGCTTCCGATGACCGACGCGTCGGGGACGAGCGCCAGGAACGCTTTCGTCACGGCAGCCGGCTTCGTCGTGGCGACGAGGAGATCGACGTCCTTCACCGTCTCCGCCCAGCGGCGGAGGCTCCCGCCGATCTCGGCCTTCTCGACCGCGGCGTGGCGCCGGAGTGCGGCCACGAGTTCCTCCGCGACGGGCCTCACCTCGCCGGCCAGGTAGCGTCCGGCGCCCGCTTCCAGCAGCACGGTCCCTTCCAGAATCTTCTTCTCCGACTGCTCGCCGAAGCCCTTCAGTTCACGGATGTCGCCCTTCTGGGCGGCGCGCTTCAGTTTCGCCAGGGTGGTGATGCCGAGTTCCTCGCCGAGCGCGCGGACCTTCTTCGCGCCGAGGCCAGGGACGCGGATCATATCGAGGTAGCCCGGGGGCGTGGCCGCGGCCAGCTCGTCGTAGTAGCTCATGCGGCCGGTGCGCCAGAGTTCGGTGATGTTCCCGGCTAGGGTCTCGCCGATGCCCTTGAGCTCCGTGAGCGTGCCCGCCTCGACCCGGGCGCCGAGGTCGTCGGGGAGTCCGTCGATCACGCGCGAGGCGTTCACGTAGGCGCGGACCTTGAAGGGGTTCTCCCCCTTCAGTTCCAGGAGCACGGCGATCTCGTCGAGGAGGCGTGCGACGTCGCGCTTGTCCATGGCTCGGGAGGCGGCGAGCGCCGCCATCGGTCAGAGGAGTTCGGAGAGGGGCCGGCGGCCGGAGAATCCTTCATCGAGCGGATGCCAGTGCTCGATCCTCGGCTCGCCCCGGCGCCAGCAGAGGCAGACGACCCGCCCCTGCGCCATCGTGTAGAAATCGACGAGTCCCAG
>ERZ1292633.2809-Hain-H41-02um-R1-2809-length-17472-cov-5_pt1 | contig 17472 bp, 17 predicted proteins | sample MGYA00564406_ERZ1292633 | MGnify/ENA primary metagenome ERZ1292633 (study PRJEB36523, sample SAMEA6512639) | groundwater metagenome | collected 2019-01-08 | study: AquaDiva: Metagenomics assemblies of 32 groundwater samples | reverse complement strand
GAAGTCGCGCGAAGCGAAGACGGCGTTGCCATGGAGCTCATGGCAAACATCGACCTGCCGGACGAGCTTCCCGACCATCAGCGGGCCGGGGCCCGCGGCATCGGCCTCTACCGCAGCGAGTTTCTTTACATGGAAACCGATCCGCGCCTCCCCGATGAAGCGGATCATCTGCGGATATACCGCGAGCTCCTGGCATCCGCGGCGCCCTACCCGGCCGTGGTGCGCACCTACGATCTCGGCGGCAAGAAGCTAGCGCGCGAGATGATGGCGAGCTCCGAAGAGAACCCCGTGCTCGGGCTTCGTGGGATCCGTCTCACCCTTGCGCGGCCTCAGATCTTCCGCGTTCAGACGCGTGCTCTGTTGCGCGCCGCGGCTTGCGGCGACTTGTGGGTCATGGCGCCGATGGTCAGCCGGATCGAGGAAGTCGAGGCGATGCGGCGACTGTTCTTCGAGGCCGCCGCCGAGCTCAAGCATGAAGGGATCGAACACCGGACGGACTTCAAGCTCGGGATCATGATCGAAGTTCCGGCGGCGGCGATGATCGCCGACAGCTTCGCTCGCGAGGTCGATTTTCTCGCCATCGGTACCAACGACCTGATTCAGTACGCGCTGGCCGCGGACCGCAACAACAAGAGCGTCGCCGAACTCTACGATCCGCTTCATCCGGCGATCCTGCGCATGCTACGCTTCACCATCGCGAGCGCCGACGCGGCACGCAAGCCCGTCAGTCTCTGCGGTGAGATGGGAGCCGATCCCGAGATGCTGCCGTTGCTCGTCGGACTCGGACTGCGCCGGATTTCGGCCTCCCCGCGAGCCATTCCGGCGTTGCGCCAGCGGCTCCGCGGGATCAACGCGGGTCGTGCGGCAGAGATCGCCGCCCGGTGCTGTGAAGCGAGCTCGAGCCGGGAGGTCGGCCAATGGTTGCGGGAGGGGGCGGATCGGCGCTGACCCCTTCCAGGTGAGGGTTCGATGAAGAAGGCGGTCCGTCGAGTGGAGAAACCCTGGGGCTACGAGCTGATCTTCGCCCACACGGAACGATACGTGGGAAAGCTGCTGCACATCGAGCCCGGAGAAGCGCTCTCCTTGCAGCTGCATCGCCTGAAGGATGAGACCTTCTTCGTCACCCGCGGAGAGATCGAGCTGCAGGTGGAGGAAGGGGGCAAACTCGTCCGTCGCCCCTTGCGCGTCGGCGACTCGTACCATGTCACGGCCGGCACTCGCCATAGGATGGTGGCCTCGCCGGCAGGGTGTGAGCTCTTCGAGGTATCGACTCCGGAGCTCGACGATGTCGTTCGGCTGGAGGATCGCTACGGTCGTGCCTGAGCCGCGAATTCTCGTCTCGCTGACGATCGTGCTGTTCGCCTGCGCCTGCACCGCCAATCAGGAGAAGCAGGCGAGTCTTCCCCCGGTCTCGGAAACAGTGGAGCAGCTCCCCGAGCCGAAGCCCGCGGAGGCGCCGGTCGCGGCACCGATCCCTCCCACCTTCGTCGTGATCGAGGATTCCGAAGCCGAAGCAGAAACCGCTCGACCGCAGACCCTCGCGGAAGCGGCCGAGGCTGAGCGAGCTCGCCGGGCGACGGCGCCCAAGCCGATCCTGGCCCTCAACAATCAGTCGCTCGCCGCCCACGGCAAGGATCAGAAGCTCACGGTCACCGGAGGCTCGCCGGGAACCGAGGCCGCCGGTGCCAGGCGTGACGACAACCAAGAGTCCGTGGAAGGCGAGAGTGAAGCCTATTGGCGCGAACGTGGCCTGGAGATTCGACAGAGATGGCGCGCGGCCCACGATCGGGTCGCGCAACTTGAGGGCGAGGCAGCAGCCTTGCGTCACCAGTTCTACGGCGCGGACGATCCCTATGTACGGGACAGCCAGATCAAGCCAGCCTGGGATCGCGCGTTGGACGACCTCGACCAGAGCCGTCGGGACGCCGACCGTGGCGCTCGCGAGGTCGAGCGCTTCCTCGAGGAAGGAAGGGAAGCTGGAGCTCTGCCCGGCTGGCTCCGCGAGGGCGCCGACCTCGAGCCGATCCTCCAGCCCCTGCGCGCACCGTCCGCCGAGCCAACCGAACCCGTGGAGGCGCGAGAACCCCCTCGCGATCCGGCGTGAACCGGCCGCTGGGCCCCAGCCGGCGCTTCTTCGTCGAGACGTGGGGCTGCCAGATGAACGAGCTCGACAGTCAGCGCATGTGCGGTCAGCTCATGCAGCAGGGGATGCTGCCCACCCGCATCGCGTCGGAGGCTGACGTCATCTTGCTCAACTCCTGTTCAGTGCGCGAAAAGGCGGTGCAAAAGGTCTACTCGCGTCTCGGAGAGTACCGACTGCTCAAGGAGGATCGCCCAGGCCTGGTGCTGGGACTCTGCGGCTGCGTCGCCCAGCAAGAGGGTCAGGCGGCGCTCGATCGACTGGATGATCTCGATTTCGTGCTTGGACCGGCCCGGGTCGGCGAGCTCGGCGAGGTTCTCGAACGACTGGAGGCGGGAGAGCGAGTCGTTGCCACCGGTTTCCCTGAGAATCGCCGATACGACATCGACGCGATCTCGCGCGACGGCGAGTTCAAGGGGATGGTCACCATTATCGAAGGCTGCAACAAGCGGTGCACCTTCTGCATCGTTCCTTCGACGCGTGGGCCCGAGGCATGCCGGCCGAAAAGTGAGATTCTGCGTGAAGTCAGGCACCTGCTCGACTACGGTTTCGTCGAAATCGAGCTCCTCGGGCAGACCGTGAACCACTGGCGCGAGCCTGGGGGCGTCGAGGACTTCGCCGATCTCCTGAGCGCGGTCGCGACTCTTCACGGTCTCCAGCGCCTGCGGTTCGTGACCTCCTATCCGCGCGATTTCTCGCCGCGGATGGTCGAGCAGTACCGCCGGCATGCCAATCTCTCGGACTACCTGCACCTCCCGGTTCAATCGGGAAGCGATCGCGTCCTGCGGCGAATGGGACGCGGGTACGACATCGCAAGCTTCCGCCGACTCGTCTCGGATCTGCGCCAGGCGCGACCCACGATCGCGATCTCGACCGATCTCATCGTTGGCTTTCCGGGCGAGACCGAGGAGGATTTCGAACAGACGCTCGCGCTGGTGTCCGAGCTCCGCTTTAGCGCGCTCTTCGCCTTCTGCTTCTCGCCCCGGCCGGGAACGGCGGCCCTGCGCCTGCTGGACGAGGCGGTTCCCTCCGCGGTCGCGAGTGATCGGCTGCAGCGCCTTCTCGATCTGCAGAACCGGATCCAGGCGGAGGTCAACTCGGCCCTCGTCGGGCGCGAGATGGAGGTGCTGGTGACCGGATTCGGAAAGCTGCCCGGGAAGCTCGCCGGTCGAACCAGCTGCCATCGCATCGTGCATTTCGATGGTGGAGAAGCGGCCTTGCGCCCCGGCACCATGGCGCGGCTTCAGATCACGCGCTCGCATCCCCACAGCTTGCTCGGCAGCTTGCTCGGCGCGACTGTCGTGGCCCCCTAGCGACGCTTGCGGATGAGGCGGCAGGCGACACCGTGAGCCGGGATGGCGCTGACCTCCCTTGACGACCCCCGCTGGGCGGCGGACAATCGTGATCTCATGAGCACGATCGCACCGAATCCGCTTCCGGGCCCTCGCGGCTGGGTGGAGATGCAGATCAAGGGGCTCCTGCTCGATCCTTCGAATGAGGCGCCAGTGTTGATTCTGCGATCTGTGGGCGGGAATCTACTCCTCCCAATCTGGATCGGACTTCCGGAAGCCAATGCGATTGCGATGGCCCTCGAGAGCGTCGAAACGCCGCGTCCGATGACCCATGATCTGCTCCAGAACTGCATCGTCGCGCTCGGAGCAACCCTCGAGAAAGTGGAGATCTGGGATCTTCGCGAAGGCACCTTCTACGCGCGCCTGCGTCTTCGTCGTGGCGGTCAGGAGATCGAAGTGGACGCGCGGCCGAGCGATGCGATCGCACTCGCCGTTCGCTCCGGTGCGTTGTTATGCGTCGCCAGGAGCGTCCTGGAAGAGGCGCTCGCCGCCGAGCTCGCGAGCGAGACGGCGGCCGAGGAGAGCGTGCGCGCCTGGCTGGAGCGTGTGCAGCCGGAAGATCTTGGCAAGTACAAGATGTAGCTTTCGTCTTCGGAATCTGTAAGTTGTTGCGCAATAAGCAGATAGTGGATTTGTCGGCGCGCCGACAATCGCTTCTTGGCCAGCTCGAACAGGGATTTTCTTGACCCTGAGGAGTCGCTTCCATACACTGCACGACCTCGATGATCCTCGCCATTACGAATCAGAAGGGCGGAGTGGGAAAGACGACTACCGCAATCAATCTCTCAGCGGCGCTGGCTTCGAAGGGCCTCCGGACTCTGCTCGTCGATCTCGATCCGCAGGCCAACAGCTCCATGTCTTTCCTGGATGTCGACGAACTGGAACGCTCGATCTTCGATGTGATGACGGATTCGACGGTCTCGCTGCGCGAGATCCTTCGACCGGCGGAGAAGGTTCCCAAGCTCTTCGTGGCTCCCTCCAGCATCTCTCTCGCCAAGATCGAGTCGAAGCTGCTCGGCGAGCTCGACAGCCACTTCCGACTCAAGGATGCCCTGGGCAGTCTGGCGGGGGAGTTCGATTTCATCCTGCTCGACACTCCTCCAACCCTCGGCATCGTCACGGTCAACGCCCTCGTTGCAGCCACCCACGTCTTGATCCCGATTCAGTCGAGCTACTTCGCGCTCGAGGGTACCGACGATCTCTTGGAGACGATCGACAAGGTCAAGCAACGTGCCAACCCGCAACTGCAGATCCTCGGTGCCGTCATCACCCTCCACGACAAACGGACGCTCCTCTCGCGCGACATCGTCGAACAGATCCGTCGAGTGTTCGGCGAGAAGCTCTTCGAAACCATGATCACCAAGAGCGTCCGGCTGGAGGAGAGTCCAGCCTACAAAGAGTCGATCTTCACGTTCGCTCCGCGCTCGACCGGTGCCTACGAGTACTACAAGCTCTCGGAAGAGGTTTTGAGTCGTGTCTGAGGCGGCCGCCAGCAAGCGCGGCTTGCCCATCCGCGTCAAGATGCGTCACGGTACGCACTTCGTCGACGAGCTGAGCCGACGGAACGAGGCACCGGTAGGGAAGCTGCTGCCGCTCTCATCGATCGAGCCCAATGCTTCGCAGCCGCGCAATGACGTCGGCGACCTTTCGGACTTGATCTCGTCGATCCGCGAGAAAGGCGTTCTCGAGCCGATTCTGGTGCGCCTCCGATCCACGGCCGGGCTCTCCGTCGTCGGGGAATCTGCGGTTCGCCGCTTCGAGATCGTGGCCGGAGAACGACGCTTTCGGGCCGCGCTTGCCGCCGGCCTGTTCGAGATCCCGGCTATCGAGCTGGATGTCAGCGCCGAGGAAGCGCTGGAGATCACACTCATCGAGAACCTCCAGCGCAAGGACCTCAATGCGTTCGAGGAAGCCGAGGGATTTCGGGCCCTGGGCGACCTTCACCAGTTCACGCAGGAAGAAATCGCCCGGGCGACCGGACGATCGCGCAGCTCAGTCGCCGAGAGTCTCACCCTGCTCGGAATTCCGCCGGCGCTCCGGGAACGAGCTCTAGACCTTGGCATTTCGGCCAAGTCAGCGCTCCTGGAAATCGCCAAGCTGGGAGAGCCCAGGCGCATGGCGACTCTGCTCGACAAAGCGGCTCGCGAAGGGCTGAGCAGGGATGAGCTCCGACGAGAGGGCCGCTCAAGCTCAGCTGGCAAGGCCCGAAAACCGAGGCGGCCGAAGCCATATGTTTTCCGATTTCGATCGCCAGATCGCTCGTTCCAGCTGCAGGTCAATTTCCGCCAGGCCACCGTGGATCGAACCGACCTGATCCGCGCCCTCGAACAGATTCTCGCCCAGGTCAGAAGCTCGAGCGATTCGGCTTAGGCCCGCTGAAGATAGCGCCCGCAGGGGCAAGATCTGGGTGGCTGAGAGATGCTACTTAACATAATCTATCTTATCGGACGTTCCGGACAGGTCGCCGACACCCCCAGATCAGGGGCAGGTGCTCCTCTTCCTCAGCAGCTGCCTACCTACTGTGTTCTCACTTCAGACCTCTTCGCTCCGCCAGAGGCTCGCCAGCCGATCGTCCTCCTCGAGGCGCAGCTCTTCGAGCCGGTTTCCGGGTGGCAACTGCTCGCTAATCTCGGCTGCCACCCACTGGACCAGATTCTCCGTCGTCGGTATCCGCCCCCCCTCGCCGAACTCCGCGAGCGCGCTGTTGATATGCCGATGATCGAGCCGCTCTACGACCGCCGACCGAACGATCTGGTCGAGAGCCGCCAGGTCGATCAGGTAGCCGGTTTCTGGGTCCGCGAGGCCGCGCACTCGAACCGTGAGCCGGTAGTTGTGCCCGTGGGCCGGCCGGATCGAGCACTTTCCGAAGACCTCGAAGTTGCGCCCGGCCGACCACTCCCTTCGCCAGTACAGGTGGCTCGCCGAGAACGAATAGCTGCGCTCGAGAAGGATCATCTTCGTTGGGTTGCGCGGGATTCTACGAGGTCTCCTCTCCCCCTGCGTTAGTCTCGCCCGGTGAAGGCTTGGCTCGGATCGCTCGATCGCTACCTCCTGCGCGAGATCCTCGGTCCCTTAGGCCTCGGGTTCCTCGTCTACACTTTCATCCTGCTCTTGCAGTTCCTCTTCAGCTCCGCCGAGATGATCATCCGTCGCGGACTGCCCGTGGCAACCGTGGCGAAACTCCTGCTCTATTCGCTGCCGAATATCGTCGTACTCACGATTCCGATGTCGCTGTTGCTCGGAGTGCTCGTGGGAGTCGGCCGCCTGGCCTCCGACAGCGAACTGATAGCACTGCGCGCGAGCGGCGTGGGGATCGTGCGGATGCTGCGGCCGATCCTGATGCTCTCGGCGCTGCTCGCCGTGCTGACCGCGGCGCTGATGATCGGATTCCTGCCGCGCGGCAACCAGGCGGTCTCCAGGCTCTATCTGGATATCCTGGCCCGCACGGTCGGGCAGCAGGTCGAACCCCGTGTCTTCTATACCGAGTGGCAGGGTAAGGTGCTCTACGTCTTCGGCACCAACGGAGAGCGCGAAACCGACTGGCGTGGCGTCTTTCTGGCCGACGCTGTGCCGGGGGAGCGTCAGGAGACGATCATCGCGCGAGGTGGACGGCTGCGGGTCGAAGCGGAAGGAGAGAAAGTCGTTCTCGACCTGCGCGACGCCGTCAAACACAGTTTCGACGCACGCTCCCCCAAGCGGTACGAAACCAGCCGCCACGAGTCGTTGAGCCTCGTACTTCGCGACCGCTTTCTCTCCACCGAGCGCGCCAAACAAGCCCGCCGCAAGGGTCCACGGGAACTGACACTCAGCGAGCTGCGAGCCATGGCCCGTGACATCACCATCGAGCCGGAGGCGCGTCGGTTGGCCCGCATCGGTGCGCACAAGATGTTCGCGATCCCGGCCGCCTGCCTCGCCATGGGTCTCCTCGCGCTGCCGCTCGCCTTTACCAATCGGCACGGAGGCAAGTCGTCCGGATTCGCGCTCTCGATCGGAGTCATCGTTCTCTACTACGTCCTGCTCTCCCAGGGCGAGGATGCCGCCCGCCTCGGCAAGGCCTCTCCAGCGTTCGCGATCTGGCTGCCGAATTTCCTCCTGCTTGGCGCCGGACTGACGCTCCTCTACTTCAGGAACCTGGATCGGGGTTGGCTGCCGCGTCCAGCCGAGCGCTGGCTCGCGGCCCGTTATCAACGGCTGAAGGGGCGATTCGTGCGCGGCCGGGTGGCTCGCCGCGCCGCGCTTGCGGGCGAGGCGCCGAGACGTCTCGCGGGACGGCTCGACCGGCGGGTGCCTCAAGGCAGAATCGTCCTCCGCCTCCCGCGCCTTCGCCTGCGCTTCCCAAATTTGCTCGATCGCTACGTCCTGCAGCGGTTCGGTGCCGTCCTGGCGCTGGTCTGGATCTCGGCGGTGGCGCTCGGCGCAGTCGCCGACCTCACCAGCAATATAGACGACATCCTCAAGAACAAAGCGCCAGCGGGCGTCGTCCTGCGCTACTACGGGTACCTGTCACTGCAGCTCGCCTTCGACGTCGCCCCGATCGCGGTCCTCGTCACGACGCTGGTGACCTTCAGCCTCCTCTCCAGAACGAGCGAGGTGGTGGCGCTACGCTCGCTCGGGATCAGCCTCTTCCGCATCTCGCTCCCGGTAGTCGTCGGATCGGCGCTGATCGCGACAGCCTGCGCCTTCCTGCAGTTTCAAGTCCTCCCCGCCTCGAATCACAAGGTCGCCGAAGCCACCGATCGTATTCGTGGCCGGGAGACGCCGCGCTCTGTTCGTCGCGCCGACCAGCAGTGGATGCTCGGTGGAGGCCGGTTCATTTACAACTACCTGAACTACGACGCCCGCACCGGCTCGCTGCAGCGCCTCCAGGTCTTCACTTTCGACGACGAGCACGCGCTCACCGGCCGGCTGATGGCGTCCTCCGCGCGTTACGGACCGCACGGCTGGGTTGTCGAGGACGGCTGGGTGCGGACTTTTGAGGGCATCCTCGAACGTTCGTTCCGCCGCTTCACGGCGCCGCTCGTGGTGGATCTGGACGAATCGCCGGACTACTTCGCGGCGGAGGTGCGGCGGCCGAAAGCGATGTCGTACGTGGAGCTGCGCGAGCACCTCGAGGAACTACGTGACAGCGGCCAGTCGGTGCCCGCCCTCGAAGTCGCGCTGCACAGCCGCCTCGCCTTTCCGTTCGCGACGGTCGTGATGGCGCTGGTGGCGCTGCCGTTCGCCTTCCGCCTGGAGCGCAAGGGCGCGCTCTATGGACTCGGAGTCGCGATTTCTCTCGGCATCGTTTTCATGGCGGTCTTCGCCACATTTCGAACCCTCGGAGAAGTCGGCTCGTTTCCCGCGCTGGTCGCGGTCTGGAGTCCCAACGCGGTGTTCGCGCTGCTCGCCGGCTACCTCTTCCTTGGCGTTCGCACCTGAAAGACGAGAAGCGTCCACCTCCCCAGAACGGATCTACGCGAGGACCGACTGCGCGCGGGAGTGTCGCGTCCGGAGGTAGATTTCAACATCGGCCAGCGCTCGGGTGTTGAAAATGTCGCGCCTCGATGCGCCGGCCTTCCTCGCCATTTCGACGCCCCAGCGCACGTCGGCCAGGCCCTGAGGAGAGTGCGCATCGGGGTGAATCGAGGTGAGCTCGCGGCGAGCGAACTGTCCGCGCAGCGCGCGCCAATCGAGATCGAGACGATGCGGATTGGCGTTGAGCTCGACGATCACTCCGTGCCTCGCGGCGGCCTTGAGGAGCTCCTCCAGGTCATGTTCGTAGGGCTCTCTCGCCAGCAGGAGCCGGCCCGTCGGGTGTCCGAGGAAAGTCACGCAGGGATGAGAAACCGCGCGCACGAGCCGCGCGGTCATCGCTTCGCGCGACAACGAGAAGCGGCTGTGAATCGAGGCTACGACGTAGTCGAAGCCGAGCAGGAGATCGTCGTCGTAGTCGAGCGCTCCGTCCGCGACGATGTCGCACTCTGTTCCCTTGAAAAGCCTGGGCGCTCGGCCGGATGCGTTCCAATCGTCGATTTCGCGCCACTGCTGGCGCACGCGCTCCGCGTCGAGACCGCCGGCGTAGGCCGCGGCGCGCGAGTGGTCGGTGATTCCCAGGTACTCCCAGCCGAGACGGCTGGCAGCCGAGGCCATCTCGGCGATGGACGCGATGCCGTCGCTCCAGGTCGTATGAACGTGGAACGTGCCGCGAAGATCGGAGAGCTCGACGAGCCCCGCGGCCGCTCCGCCGATCGCCACCAACCCCTCCGCGGAATTCTCCCGCAGCTCGGGTGAGAACCAGGGCAGCTCCAGCCGGGCGTAGATCTCCTTCTCCGTCCCGCCACCGCCGGCGAGCTCCATCGCGTTGTCGTAAAGGCCGCTCTCGCGAAGCTCGAGGCCCAGCGTCCTGGCCCGATCGCGCAACGCCTCGAGGTGCTCCTCGGCGCCCGTAAGGTGCAGCCAACGGCACTCGAACTCGCGCTCCTCGACGAAGCGCAGCTCGACGCGAATGTCGCCGGCAAGAATGGCCGTGATGCCGGATTCGTCGCTCCGCAGCACGGCCAGAACTGTGTCGTCGGCGGCAAAGCGTTCGCTGACCTGGGCTCGAACAGGCTCCTCCACGGTCGCGACGAGATCGATGTTGCCGACCGTCTCGAGCCGGCGGCGAATGCTTCCGGCGACTTCGACCCGCCGTACGCCCGCGATCGATCGGACTCGAAGGAGCAGATTCTCGGCCGCTTCGACGCCGACAGGGAGAAGGTATCGACCCGCGAATCTGGAGATTGTCGCGAGCCCGACCAGGAGCTTCTCCTGGCTCTTGGCGCCAAAACCCGGAAGAGCGGCGACTCGACCCTCCCGGCAGGCGCGCTCCAGCGCCGCCGGAGAGTCGACTCGAAGCTCGCCAATCAGAGTGCGGAGTCGCTTCGCCCCCAGCCCGGGTACTTTCAACAGATCGATCACCCCATGGGGAAAGGTCGATATGAGCTCCTCGTGCAAGGCGAGCTTTCCGGTGAGCAGGATCTCCGCGACGCCGGCGACGAGGCCCGGGCCGATGCCCTGCACCTCGGCGAGCGTTCCCGCTTCGAATCGGACGAGCGGGTCGTCGGTCAGGCCCTCGATAGCACGAGCTCCGTTCGCGTACGCGCGCGATCGAAACGGATTCTCTCCTTTGAGCTCGAGCAGGTCCGCCGTTTCGCGAAGAATCCGCGCCATCGCCGAGCGCGACACGTACGCCATCCGCCTGACTCCCGGGTCGCGCCGAGGAATGGGCTCGTCAGCTGGCGGCGAACGCCGGGACGGCGCCGGTGATGCCGGCGGCGACGCGGAGCTCGGAGGCGCGATCGACGCGTTCCCAGGTGAACCCAGGCTCTTCGCGACCGAAATGGCCGTACGAGGCCGTCTTTCGGTAGATCGGCCGTCGCAGGTCCAGCGCCTGAATGATGCCGTCCGGCGTCAGTGGGAAGGCCTCGCGGACCATGCGCTCGATGCGCTCCTCCGGAATCGTCGAGGTTCCGAAGGCATCGACGCGCACCGAAACCGGATCGCGAACTCCGATCGCATAGGCGAGTTGGACCTCGACCCTCTCGGCGAGACCCGCCGCGACCAGGTTCTTGGCGATATAGCGCGCCATATAACAGGCCGAGCGGTCGACCTTCGTCGGATCTTTGCCGGAGAATGCGCCACCGCCATGGCGTCCGTAACCGCCGTAGGTGTCGACGATGATCTTGCGCCCGGTCAGTCCGGAGTCACCGTGCGGGCCCCCGATCACGAACTTGCCAGTCGGGTTGACATGGTACCTGGTGGCGGCGTCGAGATAGCGTGCCGGGACCACCGGCTTGACGATCGTCTCGATCACGGCCTCGCGAATCTCGGCGTGCGAGACGTCCGGCGAATGTTGCGTCGAGACGACGATCGCCTCGACCCGCACCGGCCGTGCGCCGTCGTATTCGACCGTGACCTGACTCTTGCCGTCGGGGCGCAGCCAATCGAGCACGCCGCTGCGCCGCACGTCGGCGAGACGCCGCGTGAGCGCATGCGCGAGCATGATCGGTAGAGGCATGAGTTGAGCTGTCTCGCGGCAGGCGAAGCCGAACATCATCCCCTGGTCCCCGGCACCGCCGGTATCGACCCCCATCGCGATGTCGGGCGACTGGCTGCCGACCGCCGAGATCACTCCGCAGCTTTCGGCGTCGAAGCCAAGGCCGGATTCCGTGTAGCCGATCTCGCGGATCGTACGCCGGGCAACGTCGTTGAAGTTGACGAAACCGGTCGTGGTGATCTCTCCGGCCAGAACGACGAGACCGGTCGCGACCAGCGTCTCGCAGGCCACGCGCCCCGCGGGGTCCTGGCGCAGGACCTCGTCGAGGATGGCATCTGAGATCTGATCGCACACCTTATCGGGGTGCCCTTCGGTGACCGACTCGGAGGTGAAAAGGCTGGCGTCTCGGGTACTCATGAAGGGTCCTCAGGGAAGGAATCGGAACGGCTCGCGCCCCGTCGGGTCGATCCTACCAAAACCGCGCGCCGCCGTTCTTTGCTTGCGGAACCGGCAGACCCGGCACCGTTCACGAGCGGTCCTCCAGAAAGCCATAAAACTGCGTTGCGAGCGCGTGAACCGTCGACTCGGTCACCGCGTTGCGCCGTGTCTCCAGGCCGCCGGTGAGCGCGGCGAGCATGCCGCCGCTCCGACGTGGACCCAGCACCGCGATCGAACTGGCATCGACATCGCCGCCGCCGATCAGACGTCTCGGCACCTCGATCGACCCGCTCGAACCGAACGTCTCCCCAGCCACGCCGCGAAGTACCGTCCAGCTCCGCACGAAGAGGTGCGTCGCATCGCCGACTTCGAGTCCGTGCACGCAGCTCTGGGTAGCGAGATAGAAATGGTAGGTGCCGAAGAGTCGGTCCTCAAGGGCCCGCGCGGCAACCCGGGCGCGGCCAATGGCTTCGATGTCCGACGGGGCGAGCTCGCCTTCCCTTTCAGTCGCGGGCTGCGGTACCACCGCGATCGGCGCTATTCGCCCCTGACCGTCGCGAAAGAAGCGCCTGAAGGCCTCCCGGACCCCGAGCAGCGTGTCGGGAGCTTCCCCGGCAACGCACACTTCGATGCCCCGATGGAACTCACCGAGGAACTCCTTTAGATTGTGCGCCATGATCGTGAGCCCGCGGAATGAGACGGCCAAGACTATTCGCCGGCTCCGGCGAAGTAAAGGAAACCACGCGATTCTCGAAGGCCCTCACCTGGTCGCCGAGGCGCTGCGCCTCGGGCTGCGCTTCGATCGCGTCCTGATGACTCCTCAGTTCGCTGAGTCTTCCGCCGGCGCTGAGATCCTGAGCGCTCTCCAACGACCGCCGACGATGGTCGCCGAGCCGCTCCTCGATGCGCTCGCCGACGCCGACGCACCGCGCGGCGTGCTCGCTGTCGCCGGACTCCAGCGTCTGCGGCTCGCGGATTTGATTCCGCGGCAGGATGATGCGTGGCTCTATCTCGACGCCATCCAGGATCCAGGAAACCTCGGCGCACTCGCGCGGGTCGCCGAGGGACTCGGTGCCACCGGACTCCTGCTTTCGGATGGCTGTGCCGACAGTCGCCACGCCCGAGCTCTGCGCGCTTCGGCTGGCAGCCTGCTGCGCCTGCCGGTCGTGGTGGGCGTCGCGGCGGACCGCGCCAAGGACGCTCTCTCCAGGTTCTCGACGACCTGGGTCGGGCTCGAAGCGCACGCGGGCGCGGAGAGCCTTCACGGCTTCGCGGTCGAGCGTCCTTTCGTACTTGCGTTAGGCGCCGAGGGTCCGGGCCTGTCCGAAGTCACGCGGAGAGCGCTCGATCGAACGGTGACGATCCCGCTCTCGGGCAGGCTCGAGTCGCTCAATGTCGCGGTCGCGGCCGCGCTGGTGCTCGAGCAACTCCGCTAGAACGCGTCAGCTCGGCGCGAGCTCGGCGAGCATCGCCGCGACGACCTCGTGGAGATCGCCGACAATGCCGTAGCTGGCGATCTTGAAGATCGGAGCGCCGGCGTCCTTGTTGATCGCGACGATGCAGCCCGATCCCTTCATTCCGACGAGATGCTGAATCGCTCCCGAGATTCCGAGCGCGAGATAGAGCTTCGGCGCCACGGTCTGGCCACTGGAACCGATCTGCCGGTCGCGCGGCAGCCAGCCGCTGTCGATGACCGGGCGGCTGGCGCCGATTTCGGCCTTGAGAGCTCGTGCCAAGGCCTCGATCGCCGCCAACTTGTCTGAACCGCCGACTCCCCGCCCGACCGCGACGATGACCTCCGCCTTGGTGAGGTCGACGCTCTCGCCGCCGGCCTGCTCGACGCCGAGAATCTCCCGCCAGGTGTCGATCGCCACGGAGGCGAGCGGCGCGAGCGGGCGCACCTCGCAGGCTCCCCGGCGCCGCGAGTCCGCCGAGAAGGCTCCGGACTGAAGCGTCACGAGAGCCGGGCCGCCGCCGTTCACGCGGACGCGAGCGTGCAGCTTTCCCTCCAGGATCGGGCGCTTCCAGACCAGCGATTCCAGGGTGGATCCTTCGCTGCTGATCGCCTCCGGAATGAGCGCCGCCCCGGTCGCCTGCGCGATCCGTGGTACGTATTCGACCGACTGGTACGAGTGCGGGAACAAGACGAGATCCGGCTGCTCGGCGGATATCGCGGTCCCAAGCGTCGTCGCATACCCGCCCGGGGTGTAGCTCGAAAGCTGCGGGTGGCGCGCCGTCCTCACCGCCGCCAGATCGTGCGCCGCGGCCTCGCGCGCCAGGGCGTCGATATCGGCGCCGCCGAGGAGAATCGCCTCCGCAGAGCCACCGAACCTTGCCGCGAGCTCTTGCGCCGCCGCGACCGCCTCCCAGCCCATGCGATGGATCCTGCCCTCGCGGTGCTGCAGCACCGCCCAGATCTTCCCTCCGGAGCTCATTCGATCACCCTGGCCTCATGGCGCAATTTGTCCACCAGCGCCCTGGCCGCGGTGGCGGCGTCCCCGCCCAGAATCTGCGCGGTCCTGCCGCTCTCCGGGAAGTCGACCGAGAGAACCTCGAGCCGGGACCCGCTGGCGCCGACCGTCGCAGGATCCAGTTCGAGATCGGCCGGCGTGAGCTCGGCGATCTCCTTCTTTTTCGCCGCCATGATCCCCTTGAGCGAAGCGTAGCGTGGATGGTTGATGCCCGCCTGGATTTCGAGCACCGCCGGCGCACGGATGCGGAAGATCTCGTTCAGGCCGCTCTCCATCTCACGCGTCACGCGGAAGGCGCCCTCTTCGACCTCGACGCCCATCACCAGCCAAGCATGAGGCCATCCAAGCTCACCGGCGATGACCGTTCCAGTGGCGCCGAAGCCGTGATCATCGGACTGCGAGCCCGTCAGCACGAGGTCTGGATCCTCCCGACGCACCGCCGCCGCCAGCGCCCGTCCGTTGGACAGCGCATCGCCGCCGGCGAACGCTTCGCCGGCGAGAAGCACCGCACGCGCTGCGCCCAGCGCCAACGCCTTGCGCAGCGACTCGCGCGCTCGCGCCGGACCCAGGCTCAGCACGATGACCTCGCCACCGACCTTCTCGACGATTCGCAGCGCCTCCTCGAGGGCGTACTCGTCGCACTCGTTGACCACGAAGGCGACATCCTCCTCGTCGATCCACCGGCCGTCCTTCGCCACCCGCAGCCGCGATTCGGTGTCCGGCACTTGCTTGACGCACACCACGATCTTCATTCGATGGGCTCCTGTTCCCGCAGGGTCCGCCATCCGGAAGTTATGCCTGAAGCGGCGGCGGCGTCAACGTTTCGTACCCGGAGCGCGTACGACAATCGAAGGATTTCAAATGGACAGTGCTCGGCGGCGCATGCTAGGTTGGCGCGTCTTCGGAGCACTCCGGAGCACAACCCGAACATGGCCGCGACCACGCTCCTCACCTTCCTCGCTCAGACGACCGCTCCAGCAAGCTCCACCGGACTGCTCGAGGCCTTCAACCGCTCGGGCCCGATGGCTCAGCTCGTACTCGGCCTGCTGGTCCTCTTCTCGATCGGCTCGTGGACGATCTTCCTCTGGAAGCTCGTACACCTTCGTCGCGCTGCCCGCCAGAGTCGAAAGTTTCTCGAGATTTTTCGCGGCAGCAAGCGATTCAGCGAGGTGAGCGCCGCGACCGCCAGGCTCTCGGCGTCGCCCCTGGTCGGCATCTTTCAGGCAGGCTACGCGGAGATCGATCACCAGATCCGCGCTCAGCCCGAGGACGCCGCCGGTCGCGGCCAGTTTCGCATTCGCTCTCTCACCGCGGTGGAGCGTACTCTGCGGCGCGCCGTGGGTGGGGAGATCCTGACCCTGACTCGCGCCGTCTCGTTCCTCGGCACCACGGCCGCGGTGTCGCCTTTCATCGGCCTCTTCGGCACGGTCTGGGGAATCATGCGCGCCTTCGAGGACATCGGTCGTACCGGTTCCACCTCGCTGGTCGCTGTGGCTCCCGGCATCGCGGAGGCGCTCATCAATACTGCGGCGGGTCTGGGAGCCGCGATCCCGGCGCTGATGGCCTACAACTACCTGGGCGGCAGGTTCAAGCGTCTGCGCCAGCAGATGGAGGACTTCGCGCTCGAGTTCCTCAACCTGACGGAGCGCAACTTCACCTGATGGCTTTTCATCAGAGCGCGGGCGAGGAGGACGAGGCGATCCTGTCCGAGATCAACATCACGCCGCTCGTCGACGTGATGCTCGTGCTGCTGATCATCTTCATGATCACCGCGCCGATGCTCCACCAGGGTATCGAGGTCGCGCTGCCGAAGTCGGATTCTCCGAATCTCCCGCTGCGCAAGGAAGATCCGATCGTGCTCTCCGTCAATCGCGAGGGGTTGATCTACCTTCGTGACCGACCCGTTCACCCGACCAAACTGGTGGAGATTCTTTCGCCGATGCTCCGTGGGCGCTCCGATGAAACTGTGTTCCTCAAGGGAGACCGGGACGTCGCCTACGGGCGCATCATCGAGGTCCTCGACACGCTGCACAAAGGCGGCATTGTCAAGATCGGCATGGTCACCGAGAAACCGGAACCGGCTCGCCGGTGACCACCGCCTACGCTGTCACCGGCGTCCTCGACCGGCGCCATCAAGACGCCTCGAGCCGCCTGCTCTGGCGCTGTCTCGCAATGGCCGTCGCGATCCACCTCGTGGGCGCCGGCACAGCCTGGCTCGTCCCACGCTGGACGCGGCAGGGGGTGCAGCCGATCGAGTTCGTCGCCGTCCAGATCGTCCCGGCGGCTCGCCTGGGCGTCGAACGGCCGGTCCTTCCGCAACCGACGCCAGAGCCGCCGCGCCCAACACCTCCGGCGCCGGCGCCGAAGCCAGTAGCTCCCGCTCTCGCCAAGCCGGCGATCACGAAACCGGAGCGCCCCGAGCCGGAACCCACCGCCGAGCCCGAGGCCCCGGCCACCGAAACGCAGGGCAGCGAGCGCGGCAACGTCGCTGGACTGGCGCTCGGCGCATCGGTCGCGGGCCTCGACAACCCGGACTTCACCTACGGCTACTATGTCGACCAGATGCTGTCGATGATCCAGCGCAACTGGATCCGCCCGATGGTCGGCTCCGGCGTCGAAGCGACCATCTCGTATCGGATCGCCCGTGACGGCCGCCTCGCCGAGGTGCGCGTCTCACGCTCGTCGGGAATCAACTCGTTCGACCTCGCCGCGCTGCGCGCGGTGCAGTCCTCGAGCCCGCTGCCTCCCCTTCCACGCGCCTTTCGCGACAGCTGGCTGGGCGTGCATCTGATCTTCCGCTGAACGGAGCCGACCGCATGCCCCGAGTGAGATTCGCACTGCACTTCCTCCTGCTCGCCGCGACGGCGTCGGGCGCCCTGTTCGGGCGACCCCAGGAAGCTCCGCCCAGCCCGATCGCTCCCCCACCGCCGCCCGGGAGCTCGGCCGCCGGCGGGACGACGATCACACTACGCATGCCGGACGGATCGGCCCGCAGCCAGATCGTGCTCGCGATGCCGGCGATGTCCTTTTCGGAGATGGCCAGCGCCCGGTCGATCC
>ERZ1292633.2808-Hain-H41-02um-R1-2808-length-17480-cov-5_pt1 | contig 17480 bp, 22 predicted proteins | sample MGYA00564406_ERZ1292633 | MGnify/ENA primary metagenome ERZ1292633 (study PRJEB36523, sample SAMEA6512639) | groundwater metagenome | collected 2019-01-08 | study: AquaDiva: Metagenomics assemblies of 32 groundwater samples | reverse complement strand
GTCCGTTCATGGTTCGACAGGCTCACCACGAACGGACTTAATCAGAGCTTCCCTAGGCTCGATTATCCTCACTTTGATTCACCGCACCAACTTGGCCTTCTAATACAGGCACAAACCGCTTCCCGATCATGAAATCAGATATGAATATCTAAAGGTCCCTTACCCGCGCGCGGATTGCTTCACTGAAAGTGATGCTATGTGCTTTTTGTGTCGATGGGGATAAACTAAAAAAATGTCGCGAGGCTTGGCAATGCATATGAAACTAACACATCTTCCGGCTGAAGAACGAATCAAGCTCGTTGAGGATTTGTGGGACAGTATCGCCGCCGATCAACAGGCACTCCGGCTCACCGTGGAACAGAAGACCGAACTTGACCGGCGTCTGGATGCCTACGAGATCGACAAGAATCGAGGCCGCTTAGCGGCCGATGCCGTGGCTGACATTCGCCAGAAATTATAACCTTCCCAATTGATTCGGTCCCTGATGACAAAAGGCACCGCTTGCTATAAACTTTAGACGTGAAGACTTTCCGCTGGAACCCTCAAAAGAACGAGCAGCTTAAAGTCGGTCGCGGGGTATCTTTCGAGGACGTGGTTCTGGCTATTGAATCTGGCGGGTTACTGGACGTAGTAGAACATCCCAACCCCGAGCGGTATCCAAACCAGGGGGTATATGTAGTGGCCATTGCTTCCTACGTCTATCTCGTGCCACATATCGAGGAACCCGATTACGTTTTTCTCAAGACCATTATCCCCAGCCGCAAGGCGACACGGGATTACGGAATGAAGGTGAAAGATGAAAGCTCTTGATCGGTACGAGAAGCAGGTTTTGTCGGCGTTCGAGACCGGCAAACTCAAGTCAACGGTTACTTCCGAGGCATCGCTTCGCCGCTATCGTGAGTATGCGCGTGCAACCCTGTCGAAGAACAGGCGCGTGAATGTCCGATTATCCACGCAGGATCTTTCGGAGCTTCAGACCCGGGCCGCCGAAGAAGGCGTGCCTTATCAAACGCTCATTGCCAGCGTGCTGCATAAATTTGTGACAGGCCGGCTCGCCGAGAAGCCGTCGCGTCTAACAGCGCGTTCAAACGGACGCGGCAAAAAGCGCCGCGCTGCCTAGTGCGAATGGCAACCGATCCCGACCGATGGGACAGGAGCTTTTCCAAGCGAAGAGGCAAAGATGAGCAGGCGCCATAGAATCAAATATGTGCACGAAGGCAAGTACGTTGCCGAAGTGGACGTCGAGCTTCTCGAAGATGAAACGGAATGGTCACCGTACCTGTCGGTGGAAGACGCCTACAAACTCGACGATGTGCGTGATGCGCTGAAGCGCGGCGATATTGCGACAGCGGCCAAGTTTGCGCGTGTTTTCGAACTCCAGCCGGTCGCCGTCTCGCGGTAACGCATCACAACCCATAGAAGCGATGTGGGTGCCGGCGCGGCACATGCACTGTGGTCCAGTACACTGACACTTTGATCTGTGCTAAGTAACGGTTCTATGACGCTCCCCAGCATAATGGTAATCGTTGCCACGGCTCTCTTCCTTATCCTGGAAAGGGTGTTCCCCGGTCGTGCACTGCCGAACTCGAAAGGGTGGTATGGCCGGGCACTATGGGTGAATCTGGCGCAGCTGCTGATTATTCTGGCGACCGCGAGGCTCTGGGTTCAAATCTTCGGCGACGTATCGCTGTTCAAGTTGTCCGCCTGGGATATGCCGCTGGCGGAAGGGTTCGTGGGTTGGTTCATCGGCACATTCTTCTTCTACTGGTGGCATCGGCTGCGGCACGCGAAAGGATTCTGGCTGGTTTTTCACCAGGTCCATCACTCGCCGTCGCGCATTGAAATACTGACGTCGTTCTACAAGCACCCCGTTGAGATATTGAGCGACGCCATGCTCAGTGCGCTGGTGCTGTATCCGCTGCTGGGGTGTTCTATGATGGGGGCTTTCTGGTACAACTTCTTCGGCGCCACGGGCGAATACTTCTACCATGCCAACGTCCGGACGCCCCAATGGCTTCGATTCTTCATTCAGACCCCCGAACTGCATTCCATTCATCACCAGTACGACGTGCACCAATACAATTTCGCGGATATCCCCCTGTGGGATCGTCTGTTCGGCACCTATAAAGACACGACGGAGTTCGCCGATCGCTGTGGTTTCCCCAAAGGGGCGGAAGAAAAGCTCGGGGATATGCTGGTGTTTAAAGATGTTTACTACGAAGATCCTGCCTGACATGGCGGCATTAGAGAAGAAACAAATTATTCGAGACTGGCCCTTTTAATTCACAGATTATGCTGGAGAATCATCTCTCTCCTTTTGAAGACATCGCTTTCCCCGAGTTGCAACGACAATTCGGTGATCTGTTTAGTGTGCGCGCACAAGTAGAAGAATACGAATACAGTATGATCGTTAGTCTATTGGGTAATTTACACTTCGCGCGGCTTGAGCAAGGTGATCATCCGCATTTCAGCAAGACAGTAAGAGCTGCGTACTTCTATCTGGATCAAAGCGCATTGAAGCGACCTCGCGATGTGTGTGAAGCTTATATCCGCATCGTGGACGAGATCCCAACTGCACTGAATCGCGTCTTGGAAAAGAAAAATGATGCAGAAGAGGCGGAAGATACTGATAAGCGAATTGATAAGTTTCTCGAACTTTACAAGACCCAGTATGAGGGATTGATGACACTGATTGCCGCGCCTGTGGTTGTGGGCTTCGCGCTCTACTATGCAAGCAAAGCAAAAGAGTTTAGCCCTAAGCAGAGTGGCCGTGTTGATTTGAAAGCGATCGAGTCAATGGAAAAATGGATGTTTTATCCATCTAATCGACTAAAAGAAGGCTTGAATCGGCATATTCGCAATGCATATGCTCATGATCGCTACAGAATTCTAGATGGAAAACGCATGGAAATATGGGATGAAGATCGTCGTGGGCAAGTCACATGGGGTCCTGAAATCTGGACGCTTCAACAATTGGAGAAATTATGTCACCGCCTATATTTAACTTGTATGGGGATAACCTTGGCATTGATGTTGTTCGGGATAAATTACCGGAAACTTATTACGGATAGAGGTTGGATACCAGTTGATAAAAAAACACCTCCGCTGCGATTCGAGCAGTCAAAGCGGCTGTTTGAATGGATGGCGGAATATAATAGTTTTACCATAACGAAATTCGATCTCGATGGGAAAACTCTGTACATTAATTTCAAAACACATCATCGAGGCATTAACCAAGATATTGAGATTTTTGTCGCAGGGAAAGGAGGATCGCGTGGTTATAAGAAACCAGTGAAGTATGTGCAGGTTCTATTGGTACAGCAAGTAATTGGTGTCTTACAACGCTCAGCGAAAAATATTGACGGCGTGGACCGGTTTTGGGTTACGGTGAATGATGAGAAGGACGTGGAAATAGGGGAGTTTGTGATATCCCGCGTTGGGCTACAGAGTATAAAGGGGCCAGATGAAGGTAAAATCTCAGTAGATCGAAACCAGGCTGAGATTGACACCCTCGGTGATAATCAAATGTGGGTAAAGATCGAGGGCACAACCACTCCGCTCTAGAAAAAGGAGTTAAAAGAGCCAGGCTCGATTATTGCCGTGATGCAGACCGTACTGAGCATTGGTGCATGTTACGATAAATAAATTGAGCTTGGCCCCTTTAATTCGCGCGGCTCACGCGGAGCGTTATGTTTCATATCCAGCCGGCCAGCACTTTGACAAGTGAGCAGATGAACCAAGAAGCCATCACGCAAGCCCGGTTTGACGCATTTGAAAGGGAGAATTCGAGAGCCTTCCACAGTGAGTGGCGCCATTGTGTTGAGCCGAGATTCACGAAATATCGAACCACGCTGAGCGCATTCTTATCACACGACGTGTATCCCACGTATAGGCTGGATAAGTCAGGTGTAAGTCTCACTGGCGCCTTTGAGGATAAAGAAGCGAGTCCTATAAGTTTCCTAAGTCTGGCCAAACGGCCAGACTTGATAGAAACACTACTGAAAGAAGGCTACATTTCAAAGAATAACACTGTGCTCGCGTATCACTGTGAGAGCTGCGGTGTCCACGTTGTTAAAGATGGCATTCATAGGCTATGCAAATGGGCTGTGGAAGGAACGGACCTGGAAATCGATGTTTACCAGGTAAGCAGTAGAGACTGGTCCGGAGCCCCTGTCGACATGCCCAACTTTTGCAGGTGCAGAAAATGAAACATAACAATGTGTTCTCGTTCGTACGCTTCGCGCGCCGGACCTCGCTGATGCTCGGCCGCTCAACACAACATTAGCCTCCCACATGGATATCAAACAGCCACTCGACCCAGCAGCACTTTCGCAGGCAGTCGCATTGTCTTCGCTACTCCTGTACGTTCTCGGCTTTGTCATCGTGAACGCGCATCTTGCGAAATGGGATGTCGCGTCGTTCGACTTTGCGAACGCTCAGTACCTAGCCGCTGGGCTATTGTTTGCAGTCTTTGCGGCGATCTTTTGGTTTCTTGTTGGACGGCGTATCCAGAACATCGAAAACGACTTCGTTGAGTTCGCAAAACTAGGTCGCGAATACAAGTGGCCGCGCACATGGGCTTTCTTCTGCCTGTTCCAGGTCTTCGCAGAACTATCTTTTGCATTTGTCGTAGGAGCTTACTGGACGGCGAGCATCTTCCATCAGCGCTCCACGCAACAAATTGCGCTAACTGGTGCGCTCGTTGTTTTCTTCCTTATCGACTACTACGTCTTGTGGAACAAGAAGATCTATCAACGGGCGCCTGCTATTGCATTGCCAATCGCGAGTATTTTCCATGTACTCGTGGTGGTCACGGCGTTCTATTGGTTTCCAGATGCAGGCATCACTCGGATTGTCATTGTCTACTTTGGTATCACCTTCGTACTGAACTTTGTGCTCGATATAGGTAGGCGTCGAGAAACCAATGCCGTTTTTGCGATGTTCTGGACAGCGGTCTTCGTGTTGGGAACAGCCGCTACGTTCGGGGCATCAATCTACGGCCACATAAAGACGAGTGTCGGTGGTGGGCAGGCACGTCGTGTCGAGGTGATTCTTAATGCAGCAGTCCCCGCTTCTCTGCAATCGAAGCTACTGGGTGGATCGAGCACTACTGCACCAATATTGATATACGCGGAGACGTCGGATGCCATTTTTCTCTCTAGAGGCTCCGATGCAGGAGAGGTCATTCGAGTCTCAAAGAGCGCAATCGCTGGTGTAGTGACGTTCGAGCACAAAGACAAGTTGGAGGCTAACTACCCGGTTCAGCCGACGCCTGACAGCACAGTTGACCGCAAGCGTTAGGCGGCTGCACTCCGAACGTCTGCTCATGACCGGTTGCAGACATTAACCTGGACATTACCAAGCCCACCGCCCGATGGAATTCGGCCCGTTTCACGGGTAGACTGCCCCTCCTGCCTTGATACGGCGGCACAGCGCCGCCATTATCGTTCCATGCAAACCGCGCGCGATATTTTTTCCTACCGTCAGTACTGGGCCAAGCGTTTCGGCACGGCGCCGTTCCTGCCCATGTCGCGCGCCGAGATGGACGAGCTCGGCTGGGATTCCTGCGACATCATATTAGTTACCGGCGACGCTTACGTGGACCTGCCGAGCTTCGGCATGGCCATCGTCGGGCGCGTGCTCGAGGCGCAGGGGTTCCGCGTCGGCATCCTCGCCCAGCCCGACTGGAAGAGCGCCGAACCGTTCAAGGCCCTGGGCCGGCCGAATCTGTTCTTCGGCATCAGTGCCGGCAACATGGATTCCATGGTCAACCGCTACACCGCCGACCGGCGCATCCGCTCGGACGACGCCTACACCCCCGGCGGCGCGGCGGGCCGGCGCCCGGACCGCTCGGTGATCGTGTACGCGCAGCGGGCGCGCGAGGCTTACGGCGACGTACCTATTATCATCGGCGGCATCGAGGCCTCGCTGCGGCGCATCGCGCATTACGATTACTGGTCAGACAAAGTGCGCCGCTCGATTCTGCTGGATGCCAAGGCCGATCTGCTGGTGTACGGCAATGCCGAGCGCCAGGTGGTCGAGATCGCGCACCGGCTCGCGGCCAAGGAGCCGCTTGCCAGTATTACCGACGTTCGCGGCACCGCGTTCGTGCGTGCGGCGCTGCCGGAGGGCTGGAGTGAAATCGATTCGACGCATCTGGATACGCCCGGCGTGTTGAATCCGCCGGTGAATCCGTATGCAACAGAAGAAGAAATGCGTTCAACGAAGGGTTCCTTCGCCCTGAGGGAGAAGGACAGGATGAGGGGGGAACATAATACAGTTAATGATTCCCCTCACCCCAGCCCTCTCCCGAAGGGAGAGGGGGCTACATCTTTGGCACGCCCTGCGGAGGGAGAGGATGCCGCATCTGTTAACGTCGTGCAGTTTCACCAGCGTAAGCCGAAGCTGAACCGCGAGAAAACTGTCATTCGCCTGCCGGACTTCGAAGCGGTATCGAAAGATTCCATCCTCTATGCGCACGCCTCGCGCGTGATGCATCTCGAAACCAATCCCGGCAACGCGCGGGCGCTGGTGCAGCGCCATGGCGACCGCGACGTGTGGCTCAATCCGCCGCCGCTGCCGCTTACCACCAAGGAAATGGACGGCGTCTACGAACTGCCGTACCAGCGCTTGCCGCATCCGGCGTACGGCGAGGACAAGATACCGGCCTACGAGATGATCCGGTTCTCCATTTCCATTCAGCGCGGCTGTTTCGGCGGGTGCACCTTCTGTTCCATCACCGAGCACGAAGGGCGCGTCATCCAGAACCGCTCGGAGGATTCGGTGATCCGCGAGATCGAAACCATCCGCGACACCGTGCCCGGCTTCACCGGCGTGATCTCCGACCTCGGCGGGCCGACCGCGAACATGTACCGCATCGCCTGCAAATCGCGCGAGATCGAATCGGCCTGCCGCAAGCCATCGTGCGTGTATCCGGATATCTGTCAGAACCTCAACACCGATCACGCGCCGCTGATTCACTTGTACAAGCGGGCGCGCGAGTTGCCGGGCATCAAGAAAGTGCTGATCGGCAGCGGTGTGCGTTACGACCTCGCCATTCAGTCGCCCGCGTATGTCAAAGAACTGGTGCAACACCACGTCGGCGGTTATCTCAAGATCGCGCCCGAACATTCACGCGAAGGCCCGCTGTCCAAGATGATGAAGCCTGGCATGGGCGCGTACTACAAGTTCAAGGAACTGTTCGACAAGTATTCGAAAGAGGCGGGGAAGGAGCAGTATCTGATTCCCTATTTCATCGCCGCGCACCCGGGCACGACAGACGAGGACATGCTGGAACTCGCCCTGTGGCTCAAGCAGAACGGTTTCCGCGCCGACCAGGTGCAGGCGTTCCTGCCGAGCCCGATGGCGACCGCGACCGCGATGTACCATTCCGGCAAGAACCCGCTGCGCAAAGTGACGGCGAAGAGCGAGGGCGTATACATCCCGAAGGGCCTGAAGCAGCGCCGGCTGCACAAGGCGTTCCTGCGCTATCACGACGCCAACAACTGGCCGATGCTGCGCGCCGCGCTGCGGCGCATGCACCGTACCGATCTCATCGGCTCGGGCAAACACCAGCTGATTCCGACCTACCAGCCGGCCGGCACCGGCCAGGTTCACGAAGGACATCGCGGCGGCAAACGCTTTGCCACGCAACACACCGGCCTGCCGCGCTTCACGCCGAAGAAATCCAAGTCGTCGCGCGCCGGGCAGCGACCGCACAAGACGCTGCATCCCGGCAGCCCCGCCGGCGCCGGCAAGCGGCGCAGCCAGTAACCGGAATACTTGACAAAACCTATTTTTGGGAATAAATTCCCAAAAATGGATACAACAGTCAAGCAAACCCAGACCCTGTCTGAAGCGGTAAACCGACTCTTACGCCCGCTAATACGTGTCCTTTTACGTAATGGCATGTCTTTCACTGCATTTTCTGACTTAGCCAAGCAGGTATACGTCGAGGTTGGGATGCAGGAATTTGAAATCCCGGGGAAAAAGCAGACTATTTCCAGGGTTTCCATCCTGTCGGGGCTGTCGCGCAAGGAGGTTCAGCGGGTCGTGGGCCAGCGCGGTCCGGCGAATGCAGAGACCCATGCGCGTTACAACCGCGCCGCACGGGTGATCGCCGGTTGGGTCCGGGACCGGGACTTTACGGATGCCACGGGCAATCCGGTTGCCCTGGGCCAGGAAGACGGGAGCATCAGCTTCAGTCAATTGGTCAAGCGCTACAGCGGCGATGTGCCGGCGCGTGCGATGCTGGATGAGCTGTTGCGGGTCGGGGCCGTCGAGCGCCTCGACGATGGCCGCATCCGTCTGCTGGCGCGCGCCTATATTCCGCGCACCAGCGATCTCGACAAGCTCGAGATTCTGGGCGCCGACGTTTCGGATTTGATTTACACCATCGATCACAACCTGCAGCGCGGCGCCGCCGACCCGCTCTTTCAGCGCAAGGTGATGTACGACAACCTGCCCGCAGAGGCCATCGGCGAGTTCCGCGCCTTGAGCACGTAGTAGGCGCAGGCTTTGCTGGAAAAGTTGGACCAGTGGTTGTCGAAGCACGACCGCGACGTGAATTCATCCGTGACCGGCGCCGGGCGCATGCGTGCCGGTATCGGCATTTATTACTTCGAGCAAGATATGGAGAAACAGCCAGAGGAGGACTGACATGAACATGACATTATTCCGAAACGCATTTTTGATGCTGGGAGCACTTCTGGCCGTCGTCGCTTGCGGTGGCGGGGGAGGAGGCGGTAGTGTCGCCAGTGGCGGCACCGGCGGTACCGGCGTCAGTTCCGGTACGGTGACCGGTTTTGGCAGCGTGTTCGTCAACGGCGTCGAGTTCGACACGCAGACCGGCTCCGTTACCCTGGATGGCAGTTCCGGCCCCGATGAGGCGACCGATTCGCATCGCGGTCTGAAGGTCGGCATGGTCGTGAAGGTAGACGGCGAATTCGATGACGATGGCATACACGGCGCGGCCACGGAGATCGAATATGAGGACAACCTCGAAGGACCGGTTGACAGCATTACCGACATTGACGCGACGACCAAGCAGGCGGTGGTTCTGGGCCAGACCGTGATTCTGGACAAGAATCGGACGAACTTCGAGAAAACGACATTTGATACACTCGTCGTGGGCAATGTCATCGAGGTCAGCGGATTGACGGATGCGGACGGAAACATCCGGGCGACCTACGTGGAGATGAAGGCCGTTAGTTTCGTTTCGGGCACCACTGAAATGGAAGTCAAAGGCACCATCAAGAGTCTCGATACCGGCGCCAAGACCTTCCAGATCAATGCGCTGACCGTGGATTATGCTTCGGCGGATACCGGTGACCTGAGCGGCGGGATTCCCGCGAATGGCCAGTTTGTCGAGGTCAAGGGCACGAGCTTTGGCGCCGGCGGCGAGCTGATCGCCACCAAAGTCGAGCCCGAGGACGACGGTCTCGGCGTTGCGGACGCCGACGAAGCCGAGATCGAAGGCTACGTCACCGCCTTTACCTCATCGAGTCAATTCACCGTCGGCAATCAGCCGGTGGAAACCACGGGCTCAACGGTCTTTGAAGGCGGCATGGCCGGCGACATCGCCGTGGGCCGCAAGCTGGAAGTGGAGGGCTCCCTGGGAGGCGGGATACTGACAGCCACGAAGATTGAGTTTGAAGATTAATCCCGCTTCATACACTCTGTGACACGGCGGCCCGGAAGGGCCGCCTTTTTTTTTGGCAGGCGACGCTCGCAACGTCGGCGGCATGGCGCACGGACATTTTCTGCCGGGCCGTACATTTCGATGCGCGGGCGTGATACGATGCGCGTCCAGCATGACCCTTTTTTCCCGCCGCTTGACCGACGCGAGATGATCCTGCATATCGACATGGATGCGTTCTACGCCTCCATCGAAGAGCGGGATCGCCCGGGCCTTCGCGGCAAGCCGATGGTCGTCGGCGGCAACCCGCACAAGCGCGGAGTCGTGGCCGCCGCCAACTACGCGGCGCGCTACTTCGGCATTCACAGCGCCATGCCGACCGCGCAGGCCAAGCGCCTCTGCCCGCACCTGATCGTCCTGCCGCCGCGCCACGGTTATTACGCGCAGGTCTCGCGGCATATCCGCGACATTTTTCACCGCTACACGCCGTTGGTGGAACCGTTGTAGCTCGACGAGGCATTCCTCAACGTGACCCACAGCCAGCAACTGTTCGGGGAAGCGGCGCGCATCGGCTGGCGCATCAAGCGCGAGATTCGCAATGAACTGACGCTCACCGCTTCCGTGGGCGTGGCGCACAACAAGTTCCTGGCCAAGGTCGCGAGCGACGTGGGCAAGCCCGACGGTTTTCACGTGGTCGATCCCGCCAACGTTCAGTCTTTCCTCGACCCCTTGCCGGTCACGAAATTATGGGGCGTGGGCACGGTCGGCAACCGCCGGCTGCAGCAGCTCGGCATTCACACGATCGGTGAATTGCGCGCGCAGCCGCGAACCCTGCTGGACGAGCTGTTCGGCGGTTGGGGAGAGCAGTTGTGGGAACTGGCGCATGGCATCGACGACCGCGCGGTGGTGCCGGACCACAAGGCGAAATCCCTGTCGCACGAAACCACCTTCGCCGAGGACATCACCGACGTCGAGGCGCTGCGCGGCTGGCTGCTCGACCTGACGCGTCAGGTGGCCGTGCGCCTGCGGTGCAACCAGCTCCGCGGGCGCACCGTGCATCTCAAGATTCGTTTCTCCAATTTCCGCACCATCACCCGCTCGCACACCTTCCCGAAGTCCACGGACGTCACGCAAGAATTATGGAATGCCGGGGCCGCCATGTTGACGAAGAATCTTCCATTCCCACCGCTCGGTGTGCGCCTGCTGGGCTTCAGTGTCAGCGGCTTTGATACCGCCGAGCCGTGCCAGGCGGATCTGTTCTGCGAATCGGAGAATGCCAGGAACGTCCGGCTCGACACCGTCAGCGACTGGATACAAAAACGCTTCGGCCCGGCGGCGCTCGCCCGCGCCGCCGAACTGGTGCATGCCGGAGAATAACAACGTCCGTGTCAGTGAGTTCGTAGGGTGGGCATCGCCCACCGTCGGACAGCTAGCGAAGCCGTGTTGGTGGGCGATGTCCACTCTACTTAATTCAAAAATGTAGGGCGTGCCCTGCGCGCCGATCGATAAAATGGTGCGTGGGACGCACCCTACATCACATCGAATTATTCAGGCCTTCCTTAGTCAAAAATTACCGCGGATTTACGAGCGTTGTTTACGCCGCTTTTTCCACGATAAATCTATACTTTTCGCTGTCTTGGCGGCTCTCCACCAGGGTATGGCCGGTCTGCCGGCTCCACGCCTGAACGTCCTTCACCGAGCCGGGATCGGTGGCGATCATCTCCAGCCGTTCGCCGGTTTTCATATTTTTCACGGCCTTGGACAGGCGCAATATCGGAAGCGGGCAGTTCAGTCCGGTGCAATCGAGTGTGACGATGTTCATGGTTTTCTCCTTCTGGGTCTGGGTTGAAATTCGGGCCCGGATGGCCCGGTCTAGAAAGCTTCGCCGCGCACGGCCTTCTGATAGCGTTCGAGCAGCGCCGGGTCTTCGATCGAACCGTGGTGATGGACCTGCTGCCAGCGGCCGTCCAGTTTGCGGAAAACGCGGCTGGTGCGAATCGCGAGATCGAGGCGCCGGCCGTCGCGCTCGAGGTAACCGCGTTCCCGGCCGACGGCGTAAAAGAGATTCTCCGACTCATGCAGGGTGTAATCGTGGAACTCGACATAGACCTTCGCCGGCCCATTGAATATCCGCTCATAGACTCCGCGGATTTCTTCCCAACCGCGACGCAGGCCGCCGAGAGGATTGGACATCGCGATGTCGTCCGATTGCGCCCAGTTGCGGCTCATGCCGCCGAGGTCGCGGGTGTTGAAGGCGCTGTAAAAGCCCACGAGCGCATACAGCGCCGAGTGGCTGCTGACCAGACATTCTTTCCCTGTGATGGGAGTCTGAACGGGAGCGCTCACGATTTGCCTCCGGAGGATTTTCCCAGTCCGCGCAGAAACAGCGCGACATGCGTCGCGGCCGCGCGGCGCGTGTCGTCGCGGACATAGTCCGGGTGATGCACCACGCTGCGCATGACGCTCAATCCCAGCAACCCGGCGAAGAAGCTGCGCGCATAAGCCTTGGCATCGCCCGCGCGGAACCGGCCGGCCGCCTGGCCCTCCGCGATTTCATAGGCGACGTACTCGATGATGCGCTCGAAATGTTCTTCGGTCAGATCTTCCGTCGCCTCGTCCCGTTCGAGCGCGGCATACAGGATGAGCCGAAGCCAGGCCGGATCGGCCTCGGTCTGCTCCAGCACCCAGGCGGACAGCTTGGTCAGCACGTCTTCAAGATCGTATTCCGGAGCGTAGTAGAGGAGCTGTTCCACTTCGGTGAAGTGCTTGCGCGCGCACAACTGTTCCAGCATCGCGTCGTAGAGTTCGCGCTTGGTCGGAAAGTGCTGAAACACCAGCGCGTCGCTCGTGCCCACGGCGTCGGCGATGTCCATCACCCGGGTGGCGCGAAACCCCTGTTGTGCGAACAGCTCGATGGCCTTGCGCACGATCAGGTCGCGGCGTTCCTCCGCGGTCAGGCGTTTGCGTTTTTTCTTAGTCATAACTAACTTAGTATCAGCTAAGTTAGTATCTGTCAACGGGTATGCTGCATCCGCTGGAAAATGTGTTTCAAATCATGGATTTTGACAGGCTCGTCCCGAAGCGCGCCTGCGGGGCAGGGGTTTGGCGGGCATCGCTAAAATCATGCGCTGGCATCGGATATGCCAGCGCATGACAGGTGAGAAAGGAGTCGAGGGCAGAGTTCAGGCCGCCCGCCGCCTTTCCTCCCTGAAGGTTTTATGCAACTGCTCGCGCAAATCCGGGGTGTCTTCGTGCCCGTGAACCGACACGGCATGTTGCACGGCAGCCTCCAGCAGTTCTACGTCGCTGTCGGCGAAGATGGTGACGGTGCAATTCATCTGGCTGGGGTATTCACGACAATCGATATATTTCCGGGACATGATCTCCTCCTTATCGGTTGGAATCGAACACAATGCGGGAAAAGACGACTGGTGCCGGCCCGGAAGCTACTGGACGGGCCTGACACCACGCTATACCCCGGCAGCGAAGCCTGTCAACAATACACCTTGAATTTAGAGGGTTGCTGCCGATGTCGGCTTCAGCCGCTGATGCGGTGCTTCAGGAAAACCGCGCGAGGGTGAGGCCGTTCAGGTCAATTTCCGGTTTGCCGCCCGAGACCAGATCGGCGATTATTTTTCCGGAGCCGCAGGCCATGGTCCAGCCGAGCGTGCCGTGGCCGGTGTTGAGGAACAGATTCTTATAAGGAGTCACTCCGATCACCGGCGGGTTGTCGGGTGTCATCGGCCGCAGGCCGCACCAGTACTCCGCCCGGGCGAGATCGCCGGCACCCGGAAACAGATCGTTCAAGACATATTTGATGGTATTGCAGCGCGACGGCCGCAGCGACAGATCGTAACCCGTCAACTCCGCCGTGCCCGCGCCGCGCAGCTTGCCGCCCAGGCGCGTGACGACCACCTTGTAGCTCACGTCCGTGAGCGTGCCTGCGGGCGCCGCCGCGTCGTTATCAATATCAATCGTCGCCGAGTAACCCTTGACCGGATATACCGGCAGCCGGATGCCGAGCGGACGCAGCAGCAGCGGCGAATAACTCCCGCAGGCAAGCACGTACGCGTCCGCGGTCATCTCGCCCTTATCGGTCATCACGCGCGCGATCCGCTTATCATCGGCAGTCAGCCGATCGATTCTTGTGGAGAGCGCAAACCGCACACCGTGGTTTTCGGCGCGGCGCGCCAGTTCGCGGGTGAATTGCAGGCAGTCGCCCGATTCATCGCCGGGCAGGAGCATGCCGCCCGCGATTTTTTCCTGTGCCATGCGCAATGCCGGTTCATGCGCCACGCAGCCGGCACGGTCAAGCAACCGGGAGGGAACATTCCAGTGTTCGAGCATCGCGGCCTGATCCGTCGCCTCGTCCAATTCCTGTGGGGTGCGGAACAGTTCGAGTACGCCGGCGGCGCGTTCGTCGTAGTGAATTTCGGTTTCACGCCGCAGCGCCGACAGGCATTCATGGCTGTAGCGCGACAGCCGCAGCATGCGCTCGCGGTTGATGGCATAGCGGGCGGGCGTGCAGTTCCCGAGCATCTTGAAAAGCCATGACCACATCGCCGGATCGAGACGCGGGCGCAGCACCAGCGGCGAATGCGGGCGGAACATCCATTTCAGCGCCTTGAACGGAATGCCCGGCGCGGCCCAGGGAGTGCTGGCGCCCCATGAAATCTGTCCGCCGTTGGCCTGACTCGTTTCCATGCCCGGTTCCGGTTGCCGGTCCACGACCGTGACGTCGTGACCGGCCCGGCTGAGATACCAGGCGCTGGTGACGCCGATCACCCCGCTGCCGAGGATCAGTACTTTCATAGTAGAGCGGCGCTTGGAGTGCCTAAAGAAAATGAAGATCGACGCCATGACGCAAAAAATAGAGTCCCTTCTCCCTCCGGGAGAAGATCAGGATGAGGGGGAAATTTACAGCGTGGATTATGGTTCCCCTCACCCCCACCCTCTCCCGCAGGGAGAGAGGGTTTCGTGGCAACTTTTGTTTTGTCAGACGCAGTCAGCATAAAAGAGCGGTTTTTACTCATGCCAGGCGGTGAAGCCCGCCACCGGCTCGCGCGTCGTGCGGTAATTGTTCACGGGCGCGGCGGTATCGGGGTAGCCGAGCGCCATGCCGCAGACGAGCGCGCGCGTGTCGGGCACGTTGAGCAGCCGGCGCACGATGTCGGGATACTCGGCGAGCGCCGCCTGCGGGCAGGTGGCGAGCCCGAAGGAAAGCGCCGCGAGCATCACGTTCTCGATGAACATGCCCATGTCCACCCACGAGCCCTGCGCGAGCGAGCGGTCGATGAAGAAAAACAGGCCTACAGGGGCGCCGAAAAAGCTGTAATTGTTGTTCCACGACTTGATGCGCGCTTCGGGAGCGCCGCGCGCGATCCCGAGCGCCGCGTAGAGCGCCAGCCCGCAGGCGATGCGCCGCGCCTTGAAGGGTTCGTTCCATTGTTTCGGATAATAGGTGTAGTCCGGCTGCTCGGGATGTCCCGCCGTCCGTTCCGCCAGCAATGCTTCGCTCAAGCGCCGTTTGGTTTCACCCGTCACCACGGCAACCTGCCACGGTTGGGCATTGACGCCGGACGGCGCCCAGCGCGCGGCATCCAGAATCGATTCTATCGTGGCGCGGTCCACCGGTTTTTCGAGGTAGGCGCGCGTGGACGCGCGGCGGTGTATGGCTTCAAGAACTTCCATTGGCACTCTCCTGGCTAACCATCCTGAGTACTGTAATGTACCCCGGAGGTGTTGTCAGAAGAATTGCGTCAGGCGGAATAAAACAACCGCCACCCAGCCTATGCTGGAAGTCGGTTGGGCAGGGCAGGGAGATCAGCCCGGCGTGGCGCGGGCGGTGATGATAGGCGGAACGCGGCGCTCGGCTTTTTGCAGCCACTGTTGGATGCGTTTGGCATCGCCATAGCGGCTGTATTTGCCCCAGGAGTTCAGCAGCACGATCGTGAGCGGCCGCTCGCCAATCGTGGTCTGCATCAGCAGGCAGTTGCCGGCCGCCGCCGTGTAACCGGTTTTGCTGAGCGCGATGTCCCAGGTTACCTTGCGGAGCAGCCGGTTGGTGTTGTGATAGCCAAGCTCGCGGCCCGAGGCCCGGTCGGTGATGCGGAACGACGCGGTGGTCGTCAGGATATGGAGCAGCGCGTGTTTGCGCGTTTCAGCGACAAGGCGCGTGAGGTCGCGCGCGGTGGAGATATTGCCGCTATCGAGTCCGGAGGCATCGGCATAACGAGTCTGCAGCATCCCGAGTGCCTGAGACTTGGCGTTCATCGCCTGGACCATCGCCTCCTGCCCGCCCGGGTAGGTGCGCGCCAGCGCCGCGGCCGCGCGGTTGTCGGAAGCGCCGAGCGCCGCGCGCAGCAGGTCGTAGCGCGTGAACACGGCGTTGAAGCCCAGACGCGAGCGCGTGCCGCGGAGGCGGTCGCGATCTTCGCGCGTGATGGTGATCTGTTCGTCGAGGGACAATCCCGACTCGATAATGACCAGCGCGGTCATCAGCTTGGTCAGCGAAGCGATCGGGCGCGGACGATCGACGTTGCGCCCGTAGAGCATGACACCTTCGCGGTCATCCATGACGATGGCCACGCTCGATTGCAGCGAGAGACGGTTGGGCTGGCCGTACTGGATGATCTCCTCGGCCTTGATGAACGACGCCGCTTCGTCGGCCGCCGGCGGGGTGACGTTGGCATCCGAGGGGACGTAGAGCGCGGTGGTCGCGATCCCGGCGACGGTCGCCAGGGCGACAAGTATCCTTGCGGGTTTCATAAGAGCGAAGACTTTCCTTCCCTGTAAGCTTTTCGTTCTGACATCTTATAGTTCTAGCACATATCCCGGGCGCAACAATAACCTGTCAGGACAGGTCTTGTGAAGGGCACCTGACAGGCGTACTTTTCAGACCGACCGGCGCTGATTCGCTGGCGTCCCGTTCCCGAGATGGCATATTCGACCATGAATACCAGGTATTTTTCGTCTGACAGGAAAGCCGGCACCCAGCCGGACTCTACCGGTGACGATGACGCGACTGCTTGTCCCATGCCGTCGCCGCCCGACTTGTCCGGCATCACGGTCGTGCCGCTTCATCCCCACGCGCCTGTCGCGGACTATCTCGAGGCCATGCAGTTGGCCCAAGCCGAGGCCGGCGCACGCCTGAACGATCCCATGCTGTTGTCCTGGTACGACCGTGACCGCGATTTCGAGGCGCCGCAGCACGTGAGCGAATGCCATCAGGACAGCGCCGTGCCGGGTTACGTGGATTATGGAATCCACCACGGAGCCACCCTCATGGTGGACGTGGAGAACGGGCGGTTTGTGTTTTTCTACCGGCCGGCGGATATTCAGCTGAGCACCCCGGCTTGAAACACGGGGCGACGGTTTTATAAGCTTTCGACGGACATTCTTCCGACAGACCAGCGACAAGGAGAATCAGCATGGCCCATACCTATCACGAGTTGAAGGAAAAGACGGTGGCCGATCTGCGCGAGATCGCCAAAGGCATCGAGCACGAGGCGGTCGAAGGCGCGACCCAGATGAACAAGGATCATCTGCTCAAGGCCTTGTGTACCGCGCTTGGCATCGACATGCACGAGCACCATGAGGTAGTGGGTGTCGACAAGGCAGCGATCAAGGTGAAGATCCGGGATCTCAGGAAAAAGCGCGACGAGATTCTGGCCTCCCAGGATCGCAGCCAGCTGCGCGGCGTCCTGCGCCAGATTCATGCCTTCAAACGCACCATCCGCCGCGCGATGGTTTAAAACAATGTAGGGTGCGCCCTGCGCACCGATCCATTTAAACAAAGCCCTTGGTGCGTGGGACGCACCCTACGTGCTCGGCGGTTCACTAT
>ERZ1292633.2807-Hain-H41-02um-R1-2807-length-17481-cov-5_pt1 | contig 17481 bp, 16 predicted proteins | sample MGYA00564406_ERZ1292633 | MGnify/ENA primary metagenome ERZ1292633 (study PRJEB36523, sample SAMEA6512639) | groundwater metagenome | collected 2019-01-08 | study: AquaDiva: Metagenomics assemblies of 32 groundwater samples | reverse complement strand
TGGGAAGAGCGTGCTCGCCTGGGATGCCGACGAGCCGCATCTGCGGAGCCTCCTGCCGCTCCCCGGAGGCGACCTCCTGGTCGGCACCGTCGGCCAGGGCCGCGTTGTGCGGCGGGCCGCGGGCGGCGCCATCACGACGCTCTACGATTCGTCTCTCGCCGAGGTGGTGGCCCTGGGGCGCGGCGCGAACGGCGCGCTGTACGCGGCGGTGCTCGCGTCGGAGGCGAGCTTCGTCGAGCTCGAACCGCGCCCGGCGCGCGACCAAGCGACGAGCGACGCCTCCGCGGATGCGGCAGCCCCGCCGGGAGGCGAGGGCGATGCGGTGTCGGTGGCGGCGGGGGCGCCCGCGGGGACACGGTCCTCCGGCGCGCAGGGTCCGCGGAGCGAGCTCGTCCGCCTGCTCGACGCGGGGATCAGCGAACCGCTCTGGTCGTCACAGGACGAGACGATATTCGCGCTCGCCGCCGACGGCGACCGTCTCTGGCTCGCGACCGGCGCCGAGGGCCATCTCTATTCTCTCGTCGACGATTCGGTCCGCTTCGAACAGGATTTCGAGGAGCGGCAGATCGTGGGACTCCTTGCCGCCGCGGAGGGACCCGCTCTCCTCACCACGAACGAGGCCGCCCTCTACCGCTCGCTCCCGCGCCCGCGCGAAAGTGGCACGTACACCAGCAGCGTCGCCGATGCCGCCCAGCCGGCCCGCTACGGACTGTTCCGCTGGACCGGCGAGCGCCCCGCGGGAGGCGCCTTCAGAGTCTCCTTCCGGGCCGGCATGAGCGCGACTCCCGACGACAGCTGGCGCGCCTGGAGCGCCCCGGTCGACGCACCGGGATCGTCGAGCGGCGAGATCGCGGTACCCGCGGACGTCGCCGGGCGATACCTGCAGTGGCGCCTGGAGCTCGTGCCGGGATCCGGAGGCAGGTCGCCGCGGCTGACGGCGGTCGAGCTGTCCTATCGCCAGGTCAATCAGCGCCCGAAGATCGAGCGCTTCGCGGCCCTGGAACCGGGCCAGATCCAGGTGGCCGCGAACTTCAATCCGGCGGAGCAGGCCTACGAGCCGGCGACCCCCAACCGGGACGGAATCTTCACCACGCTGCAGCTCGCCGTGGGAGGCGCCGAGGCGCGCACCAAGACGCTCTGGAAACGCGGCATGCGGACGCTGCGGTGGCGGGTGAGCGATCCGAACGGCGACGAGCTGCGCTCAAAGCTGTCCGTGCGACGAGACGAGCCGGGCGCCAATGGGCGAGAATGGCTGCCCATGGCGGACGACCTCAAGGAGGAGTTCTACAGCTTCGACGCCGCGGCTCTGCCGGACGGCAGGTACCGATTCCGCCTCGAGGTGAGCGACGCGCTCGGCAACCAGGGCGGCGAGACTTTCCTGGCGAGCGAGGAGAGTGAGCCGGTGATCCTCGATCAGTCGCCGCCGGAGCGGCGCGCCGTGGATCGCCGCGGCGGACGGATCCGGCTCGAGATCGCGGACGACTGGAATCCGCTGCGACAGGCGCAGATCTCGATCGACGCCGGAGCATGGCGGGACATCGCGCCGGTCGACGGCCTGCTCGACGGACGGACCGAAACGTTCGCGCTCGATTCGTTGCCACGCGACGGCAGTCTCGTGCTCCTCCGAGTCGCCGACGCCGCCTGGAACAGCGTGACGATCGATCTCGGCGCGGAGCTCGCCCCGTGAGCGGCGGCCACCGCTCGGACCGCGTCGCGGTCTACCCCGGGTCGTTCGACCCGATCCACAACGGACACCTCGACATCATCGAGCGCTGCCGCCCGATGTTCGACGAGGTGGTGATCGCGGTCCTGCACAACGAGGAGAAGAAATCGCTCTTCTCGGTCGAGGAGCGGGTCGAGATGATCCGCGAGCTCGTCGACCCCCTATACAACAGGGGGCACAGCGGCGACCGCCGGTTCCGGGTCGAAGGCTTCTCCGGACTGCTGGTGCAGTTCATGGAGCGGATCGGCGCGCACACCATCGTGCGCGGCCTGCGCGCCGTCTCCGACTTCGAGTACGAATTCCAGATGGCGCTCATGAACCGACACTTGAACGGCCGCATCGAGACCGTCTTCATGATGCCGAAGGAGGAGTACAGCTACCTCTCGAGCCGGCTGGTGAAGGAGGTGGCGCGCTACGGCGCCGACCTCCGCGGCCTGGCGCCACCGGCGGTGCTCGACCGACTGGCGAGGAAACTCGGAGTCGCGGCCGGCGATGAAGAGGCGCGCCCCAGGGAGCCCGGTTGAGCCTCGCCTCCTTCTTGCGCGCCATTCCGAAATCTGAGCTCCACGTGCATCTCGAAGGCGCGATGCGGCCGCGGACTCTCCTCGCGCTGGCCAGGCGCCGCCATGTCGACCTGCCGGCCGATGACGTCGCCGGCTTGCGCGACTGGTTCCAGTTCCGCGACTTCGACCACTTCGTGCAGATTTACGTCACCTGCTCGAAGGTGGTGCGCGATCCGGAGGATTTTCAGCTCCTGCTGCGCGACTTCGCTGAGGACCAGGCCGCCGAGAACATCCGCTACTCGGAGGTGCACTTCACGATCGGCACGCACTGGCTGAACGGCGTCGCGGTCGACGAAGTGCTCGACGCGATGACCGAGGCGATTCGCGCGATCGAACGCCATGAGGAGGTGCGAATCCGCCTCATCCCCGACATCGTGCGCGACGTGGGCGACAAGACCGCCGACCGGACGCTTGAATGGGCGCTCGCGGCGCACAAAGCAGGGATCGCGGTGGCGCTCGGTCTCACCGGGCGCGAATCGCTCTACCCATCGGAACCGTTCGCCGAGCACTTCGCCGAGGCCGCGAGGCAGGGGCTGCATTGCGTCGCGCATGCGGGCGAGCACGCCGGCCCCGGCGCGGTCCACTCGGTCCTGGATGCTTGCCTCGCCGAACGGATCGGCCACGGCGTGCGCGCGATCGAGGATGACGGCCTGATCGCGAGACTGCGCGACGGCCGCGTGCCGCTGGAGGTCTGCCCGACGTCGAATCTCTGCCTCGGCCTCGCGCCGGAGCTCGCGCGGCATCCGTTCGATGCCCTGCGCCGCGCGGGCCTCGAGCTTTCGGTGAACAGCGACGACCCGGCGCTTTTCAACACCACGCTCTCGGAGGAGCTGCGCAAGGTCGGGGAGGCGTGGGACTACCCGCCGGAGATCCTCGCGAATCTGGCGCTGGCCGGGTTCGAGCACTCGTTCCTGCGCGCGGACGAGAAGCGCGCCGCGATCGAGCGCGCCCGCGCCGAAATGCGCGAGCTGGCCCTCGTCCACCTCGACCGCGAGCTCGCGATCTAGCGCTACCATCCCACCAGTGCGTTCATGGCGGCTTCGGGGCCTTGGAGTGGCGGAGGTCGTCGATGGAGTTGGGCGAGAGCCAGAGCACGGTGTTCAGGAAGCTCTCGATGAGCGCCAGGAGGCCCTCCCGCGGTCCTTGTCGCCATTCGTCGGAACCGTAGAAGGCGTTCTGCCGGGCATTCAGGTCGTCGAGATCGGCGTAGGCGCGAATGAGAAAGTAGGTATCCGGTTCGTGCGGCGAAGGGCCGAAGGCCACCACGTCGGTTCCCCAGCGCCGCAACATGGGGACCGCGGCCGAGGCGACCGCGGCGTGGAACCCCGCTCCGGCGCCGGGCCGGAGTTTGTAGGAGCGGATCTCGACCAGTCGTTTCATCGCGAGCCGCGGGCCTCACGCCGGCGGTGCTCGTCCATCGGCCTCAGGCGCGCTGGCGAAACGCCCAGACGCTGAGAGCGCCGGCCACGACGACCGCGACCCAGGAGAGCCAGACTGGCACCGAAGTCGCGCCGACTTGCGCTGGCAACTCCTGCACCGCCCGCCAGGCGTGGCCGGCGGCGACGAGAGCGAAGACGACTCCGGAAACGCGAGAGTAAGCGAGCATGTTCACTCCTTCTCGAAGACGGACGAGCTTTGGGCGGCCGCTTTTACTTCTTCGCGGCGTTGCGCGGGTCGTCCTGTGGGTTGACGTAGTAGATCTGCCAGGGACCCATGCCGTGGAGCTGGATCACGGTCTCTCCCCTGGTCCAGGCGTAATGGCGCTGTCCGGGCGCCATCCAGCCGAAGGTGCCGGCGATCATCTCCCGGCTCTGGCTGACATCGAACGATTCGCCCATGCCCATGTTGAAACTTCCGGAGATGACCGTCACGTGCTCGAAAGCGGGATGCCAGTGCGGCGAGATCTTGTAGCCGTCCGGCAGCGAGAGGCGCATCGTGAAGATGCCTTCCTGGCTCGGGTCGCCTTCGAGGACGGCGATCTTCGACCCTGCCGGAAGGGACGGGGGACCGCTCTTCCACTGGATGTCGGCGGCCGCGATCATGCCGTGCATGGCGGGCATGGCCTGCATGGCCGGCTCGGCCGCCAGGGCGGCCGCGCGGGCGATCACGAGACAGCTGAGAAGTGCGCTGAAAACGGGGATCCGTCGTCGCATGTTCGTACTCTCCATTCCTGAGTGAAGGTATTCGGCGGCCTGACCTGTCTCTCCATGTTACACCTCGTCCCGATCGGCCTCGATCCTCCGCGGCTGCCCCGGCTCTGTTCGCCTGGAGCCGACCTGGCAGAGTTCGCGTCGGGTTTCACGACGGTTCTTCGGGCGGATCGCCAGCGGTCATCTGGAGGGCGACGATCATCTGGCGGGCGTCGTCGCGGAGGGTGGGGAGGCGGCGGGCGAAGAGGAGGGCGCCCGCGAGGCAGAGGATGCCGCCGCCGGCGACGGTGGCCGGAGCTCCGACCTGCGTGGCGAGCGTTCCGGCGAGGAGAGCTCCGATCGGCGCCATGCCCATGAACATCATCGCGTAGACCGACATCACGCGGCCGCGCATGGCGTCGGGGATCAGCGACTGGATCAGCGTGTTCGAAGTCGCCATCTCGCTCATCATGAAGAAGCCCACCGGGACGAGGAGGAGCGCCGAGAGCCAGAACGAGCGCGAGAAGGCGAAGAAGATGAGGACGATTCCCAACCCGCCGGCCGAGAGCGCCACGAACGAGCCCAGGCCTCGCATGCTCTTGCGCGCCGCCAACACCGCCGCGCCCGCCAGCGCGCCGGCCCCCGAGAAACCCATCAGCAAGCCGAGCTCCCGCGCGCCGCCGCCCAGAATCTCCTGCGCGAAGACCGGCATCAGAACCGCGTACGGCATCCCGGTCAGACTCACCAGCCCGAGGAGAACAAGGAGCGCGCGCACCGGCCGCGCCCGCGTCACGTACTCGAACCCTTCGCGCAGGCTCGCCAGCCCCGACTTGCCGTCCGCGACAGGCGAGAAGGCGGGGAGCTTCATCGCCGCCAGACTGCCCAGCACCGCGAGATAACTCAGCCCGTTCACGAGAAAACACCAGCCTTCGCCGATATTCGCGACGATCAGGCCGGCCATCGCCGGTCCGAGCACCCGCGCGCCGTTGAAGATCGACGAATTCAGCGCGATCGCGTTCACCAGATCCTCACGCCCGACCATGTCCATCGCGAACGCCTGCCGCGTCGGGATGTCGAAGGCGTTGACGATTCCAGAGAGCGCCGCCAGCGCGAGAATCCAGGAGATCGTGACCTCGCCCGAAAGCGTCAACGCCGCGAGCGCAAACGCCAGCAGCATCGACAGCGCCTGCGTCGCCAGCAGCACCCGCCGCCGCGCGAAACGGTCGGCCACCAGCCCGCCCGCCGGCGAGAAGAGAAGCGCGGGGATCTGACCGGCGAAACCGACGACGCCGAGGAGCGCGGCGGAGCCGGTCAGCCGATAGGCGAGCCAGGCCTGCGCCACCGACTGCATCCAGGTGCCGGTCAGCGAGACCAGCTGGCCGAAGAAGAAGAGGCGATAGTTGCGGTGCGAAAGCGCCCGCAGCGCGTCCGGGAGCTTCAGAAGTCGACCAGAGTGCGGAAGCCGCCCATCGACATGCGCAGGGGGTCGAACGGCATCTTCTTGGGATTGCATATCGCGGCGAGGCGCGGGTCCTTCATCACCTTCGCGTTGACGCGGTCGCGCTGCGCCCGCGACTTGTAGACGATGAACGAGAAGACCACCGTTTCGCCGCGCTTGGGCTTGACGACCGCCGGAAACGGCAGACCGAAGCTGACGTCGAGGTCGTCGCCGACACACTCCACGTACTGGAGCGCGCCGAGCTCGAGCCAGATGCGGCCCGCCTTGCTCGACATCTGGCGATAGGCACCGAGATTTTTCCTGGGGACCGGTAGCAGGTAACCGTCGACGTAGCGCATGGACGCTCCTGACAGTCGGTCCATCGCGTTCGGGACCGGGCTTCGCACCGCGATCCTACGCAATGCGGCGGGGAACGAAAAGCTTTCGTCGCGGATCAGCGCGCCGGGGGCTCTTGCCGTGAACGCGTTCCTGGCGCCTGCCCTCGAGGACGATCCAGGGGACGAGCGCGACGAGAGCCGGGCGCGGCCTGAGCTGGGACCGCATGGCGGATGCGTCACCGTCCAGAGTCGGCGAGCGACGCCAGGGACGCCTTGCGCGCCGCTTCGAACTCGTCGCCGGGGTACCAGGTCGGCATGGCGTCGGCGTTGGCGATTTCGAGGCCGATCGCGAAGGCGAGGCGGGCGTCTTCGATCATGCCGTCGAAGCTCCAGTCGGCGCTCATCTCGTCGCACGCCTGGTGGTAGCAGGTCGAGTCGTAACTCTCCTGCCGGGCGCGTTTCTTCGCCGCGTCCGGCTCGAGAAAGTCGGTGCCCGGGTCGAGGTAGACGGCCGGGACACCCTCACGCGCGAAGTTGAACTGGTCGGAGCGGTAGAACGAGCCCTTCTCCGGCGCCTGGTCCCCCTTGACGACGCGCCCCTGAGCCGCGGCGGCGCGTTCGACCACGCCATCGAGCGTCGACTTGCCGTAGCCGACGTAAGTGATGTCCCGGGTGCGGCCGTAGATATTGCCCGAGTCGAGGTTCACGTTCGCGGCGATGCGGCCGGCGGGGAAGGTGGGGTTCCTGGCGTGGAACGATGACCCGAGCAGCCCCTGCTCCTCGGCGGCGACGAAGAGGAAGAGGAGCGAGCGCCGCGGCCGCGAGGCGGCGGGAAGAGCGGCGAAGGCCCGAGCGATCGACAGAATCTGCGCGGAGCCCGAGGCGTTGTCGACCGCGCCGTTGTAAATCGTATCGCCCTCTTTGTCGGCATCGCCGATGCCGAGGTGGTCGTGGTGCGCCGTGTAGATCACGACTTCGTTCTCGAGCAGCGGATCCGAACCCTCGAGCAGGCCCGCGACGTTCGCCGTCTCGACGTTGCGCAGGCGGTTGGTGAGCGCCATCGACGAAGTGACGCCGAGCGGCACCGGTCGGAAGTCGTACCGCTTTGCCGACTCGACGAGCTCGGCGAGCTTCCTGCCGCCGAGATCGACGAGCTTCGTCGCGGCCTCCTCGGTCACCCAGCCTTTCACCTGCAGGCTCCGTGTATCGGCTGGGGAGAGGGCGGAGGAGCCGGCGGCGAGCTCGAAGCGCTCGCCGCTCCAGCCGCGCTGCACGACCTGCCAGGGGTAGGCCGCGGACGGCGTCGTGTGCACGATGATGGCGCCCGCGGCGCCCTGCCGCGCCGCGCTTTCGTATTTGTAGCTCCAACGGCCGTAGTAGAGGCGGCGCTTGCCCGCGAAGAGGTTCTCGTCCCAGTCGGGGTCGTTGTTGAGCATGAGGAGGACCTTGCCCTGGAGGTTCACCCCCTTGAAGTCGTTCCATCCGTACTCGGGCGCCTGGATGCCGTAGCCCACGAAGACGACCTCGGCGGCGTCGAGTCGAGACTCCGGCGCTGTCGTGCCGCTCACGGCGACGAAGTCGTCGGAGAGGCGGAGCGCGATCTTCCGGCCACTCTTGCCGAAGCTCCAGAGCTCGGGGGCCTGCGATTCGATGCCGACCATCGGGAAGGGCTGCAGCCAGCTGCCGCTCGGACTACCGGGCTCGAGTCCGATGGCTTCGAGCTCGGTCGCCAGGTAGACCTGGGTGAGGCGGTCGCCGCGGCCGCCGGGACCACGGCCTTCGAGGTCGTCCGACGACAGGAAGCGAATGGCGGCCGCCAGGCCCTGGGCATCGATGGTGGCGGCGGCCATCGCCGTGGGGGACTCGCCGTGGCGCTCGGCGAACGCGGCTGGCGGGAGCATGAGTAGGGCCGAGAGCAGGCCAACGGTTCGAGACATTCCGGACTCTCCTTTTCTACGACGAGAGAGAATATCTCGACTCGTTGGCGCGGCCGGGCGCTTGTTCCGGAGGGCGAGACAGGCTAGCTTCCGGGCTGTGATTCTCGAGACGGCGCTCGCGGATGCGCTCTATCTGAACTGGGCGATTCCGGCTGCCGCGCTGCCGGAGCTGCCGCGCGCGCTGCGCTATGACCTGGCGCCCGGCGAAGGCGGGGGGAGCTTCTTCGGGTTCTTCTCGCTGGTGCTTTTTCGGCAGGTGGGGCTGCATGTGCGGGGGGCGAGCTGGTTGGCGCTCTCCTATCCGCAGGCGAACGCCCGCCTCTACGTGCGGGACATGAACGGAGCGCCCGCGGTCTTTCTCCTGCGGCAGCTCGCGCCGGCGTGGGTGGTGCCGATCGCACGGATGGTGGCGCGGCAGCCGCTTTCCGGCGCCTTGCTCGACTTTCCAGGCGCGGTGGCCGGGGGCCTCGACGGCGCCCGGCGGTGGAAGGGGCACGCGGGCGCGGGGTTCGACTTCGTGGCGCACGCCGGGGCGTCGCCCAGTGGGCGCCCTACCTTGGGGAGCTTCAGCGACACCAGCGCCTTCTTCCGCGAGCGGAGCCGGGCGTACTGGGTGCGCTCGACGTCGCTCCGGAGCGCCGAGACGAAGCATCCGACCGCGGATGTCGTTCCCATGCATGTCGAGGTCGTGAGTGCTGCGTGGCTCGAATCGTTTTTGCCCTTCGAACCGGAGGGGTCGTGGGGCGCCGTCCACTCGGCGTTCCTCGTGCCCGAGGTTCGGCTCGCTTTCCTCTTCGGAGCGGAGCCGGAGCTGGTGGCGCCGGCGCAGGCGGCGATGGCGGGCTGATAACATTTTGCGGATGAGCAGGCTCGCACCGAGAGACCAGCGACCGCAGCGCATCGCCGTCCTGGCAGGCGACGGGATCGGCGTCGACGTCACGCGCGAGGCGGTCAAGGTACTGGACGCGGCGGTGGAACGCTGGTCGCTGCCCATCGAGCTGGTGCATCTTCCGTATTCGGCGGAGCACTATCTCGCGACAGGCGTCGCGCTGCCGTCGGGGCAGATGGAGTCGTTCCGCGACGATTTCGCGGCGATCTTCATCGGCGCCTACGGCGATCCGCGCGTGCCCGACATGCGGCACGCCGCGGAGATTCTGCTCGGCATCCGCTTTCAGCTCGACCTCTACATCAATTTTCGCCCCTGCAAGCTCTACGACGCGCGGCTCTGCCCGCTCAAGGGAAAAGGCGAGCGAGACATCGACTTCGTGGTCTTCCGCGAGAACACCGAAGGGGCTTACGTCGGGATGGGCGGCAACTTCAAGAAGGGGACGGCCGACGAGGTCGCGGTGCAGGAAGAGATTCACACTTACAAGGGAGTGGAGCGGATCTGCCGCGCGGCTTTCGAGTGGGCAGTCGCGAACGGCCGGGCGAAGGTGCTGATGGCCGACAAGTCGAACGTCATGCGTTTCGGCCACGACCTCTGGCAGCGAGTCTTCTTCGAGCTGGCGAAGGAGTATCCATCGATCCTGGCGTCGCACATGTTCGTCGACGCGCTCTGCATGCAACTGGTGCGCGCGCCAGAGCAGTTCGAGGTCATCGTCTCGAACAACATGTTCGGCGACATCCTCACCGATCTCGGCGCCGCCCTCCAGGGAGGGCTGGGGGTCGCCGGTTCGGCCAACCTCCATCCCGGGCGGGTGTCGATGTTCGAGCCGGTGCACGGATCGGCGCCGAAGTACGCCGGCACCGGCCAGGCCAATCCGGTCGGGGCGATCCTCTCCGCGTCGCTGATGCTCGGCGAGCTCGGCCACGCCGAGGTCGCCGCACAGATCGAGCGCGCCGTGGCTTCGTCGATCCGCGCCGGCCGCACGACCCGCGATCTCGGCGGCGCGCTCACCACCTCCGAGGTCGGCGACGAGCTGGCGCAGGCGGTCGGTTTCGCCGCCGGCGTGCGGCGGTAGCGGCCGGAGCGATCGCGGCCAGACGCCGGCGAGTGAACGGATGGAACCGCGCAAGGATCGGCAGTGGGTGGACGCCGCAGGGAATCCGGTGGGAGCGCTCATCGATGGGGTCGAGCTGCGTCGCGCCGTGGTCCAGAGCGACGAACGCGGCTCGCTCTGCGAGATCTTCGATCCGCGATGGGGATTCCACGCGACGCCGTTGACTTACGTCTACCAGTTCACCATCCGGCCCGGAAAGGTCAAGGGTTGGCACGTTCACAAGCTGCACCACGATCGGATCTTCCTCTCCCAGGGCGTGCTCAAGGTGGTGCTCTGGGACGGCCGCCCTGAGTCGCCGACCCGCGGCCTCGTGAACGAGATCTATCGCAGCCAGGAGCAGCGCGATCTCATGCTGATCCCGATCGGCGTCTTTCACGCCCACCAGAACGTGGGCAGCGTCGACGCGCTTTGCATCAGCATGCCGACGACGGCGTACCAGCACGCCGATCCTGACGTCTACCGACTGCCGCTCGACAACGACGTCATTCCTTACAAGTTCGAGCAGCGTCTCGGGTGGTGAAGCTGGCGGGCGCTCCGACGGTGAGCGTCGTGATCGCCGCCTACGAGCGCAGCGCGGCGCTTGCCGTGGCGCTCGCGTCGGCCCGCGAGCAGTCGGTGCGCGAGATCGAGATTCTGGTGGTGGGCGACGCCACGAACGACGATAGCGAGGCGGTGGTGCGCGGCTGCGGCGATCCGCGATTGCGCTTCGACAATCTCCCGCGCCACACCGGACATCAGGCGGGTCCCAACCGCCACGCGCTGAGCCTGGCGCGCGCGCCCTGGATCGCTTACCTCGGCCAGGACGACCTCTGGCTGCCGAGCCACCTCGAGTCGATGCTCGCGGCCGTGAAACGGGCCGCAGCGGAGCTCATCGTGGCCGGCGTCTACTTCGCGCCGTCCGCATCGGGCGAGGCGGAAGCGCGCGTCTGGGGGCTTGCGCCGTGGGGAGAGATGCGCGACGACGAGCACGTTCCGCCGAGCGGCTGGCTGCACACGCGCCGTCTGGCGGAAGCGATTGGAAGCTGGCGCTCGCCAGAGGAGTGCGAGCTGCCTCCGGATGTCGACTTTCTGCGACGCGCCCGGGCCGTCGGCGCTCGGCCGATCTCCAGCGGCCGCATCTCGGTCATCAAGTTGAGCGCCGCCCAACGTCCCGGCTCGTATCGCGTGAAGAACGGCGACGAGCAGCAAGCGTGGCTCGAACGAGTGCGATCCACACCCGACCTCGCGCACGAGCTGTCCGTCGAGGCCCTCCGGGCCCTACAGCGCGCGTTGCCAGAGCCGCATATCGTGGACTTCGGCGCGCTTGCCTTGGCCTCGGCGGCGGACTGGAACCGGCACTGGCGCGCGGTGCGCGGAGTGGACCGCGTGGAGCCGACGCCGCCGCTCGATGGCGAGAGGCGGGAGGGGCGAGCGCCGCGGGCGCACCTTCATGGCGAGCTCGCGGCCGAAATCGAGACAGGCGCCCGGTTCAGCGTTTCGGTCCGGATCGAGAACCCGACCCGTTACAGGCTCGCCAGCGAGGCGCCGAATCCGGTGCAGCTCGGCTACCATTGGATTCCGGCCGACGGCGGCGCGGCGGTCGAAGGGATCCGCAGCCCGCTGGTTCCGGCGCTGCAACCCGGCGACCGGGCGCCCTATCTCGTGCGTGTCGTCGCCCCGGGTCGCGCCGGGAGCTGGCGGCTCCGGGTGGCGTTGGTGCAGGAGAATGTCGCCTGGTTCGACGCCGAGAGCGAGAGTTTCGTGGCGACCGTCGAGGTGACCGGCGCGGCGCCTTCCGAGGCAAGAAAGGGATCCAGGGATCGAGCATGAGACCGACCGAATCCGACCTGATCTACGACTGGAACCGCGCCGAAGGGGCGATGCAGCCGGCGCGCGGCAAGGTCGAGCTCAACGACGAGACGTTGCGCGACGGTCTGCAGTCGCCGTCGGTCAGGACCCCGGCGATCGAGCAGAAGCTCGAGATCCTGCACGCGCTCGCCGCGATCGGCATCGATTCGCTGAACATCGGGCTGCCGGGTGCTGGACCGCACGTGGTCGCCGACGTCACGCTGCTCGCGCGCGAGATCGTCGAGAAGAAGCTGCCGATCGCCGCCAACTGTGCGGCGCGCACGCTCGAGGCGGACATCCGTCCCATCGTCGAGATCGCGCAGAAGACCGGGCTCGCCATCGAGGCCGCGACTTTCCTGGGGTCGTCGCCGATCCGCCAGTACACCGAAGGGTGGGAGATGGAGAAGCTGGTGGCACTCACCCGCGAGGCGGTCGGGTTCGCCACGCGTGAGGGGCTCCCCGTCATGTACGTCACCGAGGACACCACGCGCGCCCGGCCGGAGGACGCGCGCCGGCTCTATCTCACCGCGATCGAGGCCGGAGCGCGTCGCATCTGCATCGCCGACACGGTCGGCCACGCCACTCCCGACGGGACTCGCAACGTGGTGCGTTTTCTGCGTGGCGTGGTGGACGGCTCGGGGGCAACGGTTGCGGTCGACTGGCACGGCCACAACGACCGCGGCCTCGGAGTCGCCAATGCGATCGCCGCCGCGGAGGCGGGGGCCGATCGGGTGCACGGCACCATTCTCGGAATCGGCGAGCGGGTGGGAAACTGCGCGCTCGACCAGCTGCTGGTGAATTTCGAGCTCCTGGGCTGGAGCCGCCGAAACGTGAGGCCGCTCGCCGCGCTCTGCGAGCTGGTCTCCCGTGCCACCGGAACGCCGATCCCCGACAGCTATCCGGTGATCGGACGCGATGCCTTCCGGACCCAGACCGGCGTGCACGCGGCGGCGATTCTGAAAGCGCGCGCCAAGGGGGACGACTGGCTCGCCGACCGCATCTACTCCGGCATTCCGGCCGCCATGGTCGGCCGCCACCAGGTGGTCGATGTCGGACCGATGAGCGGCCAGGCGAACGTCAACTACTGGCTGCAGCAGCGCGGCATCGAGCCCACGCCCGAGCTCGTGCAGGAGATCTTCCAGGCCGGAAAGGCCGCCTCCGCCACGCTCGAAGCCGAAGCGATCCTCGCCATCTGCCGCCGGCATCAGCGGCCCGGCGCCGGCTGAGCGGCCCTACGGCGCCGGCACCTGTGCGCTCCAGCGGCGGCTGTCGCCGGGCTCGAAGCCGTCGCTGAAGATGCCGTAGGCGGGGAGCGGAAAGCCCTCGGAGAAGAAGCCACCCTGAAGCTCGAACACCGGGACGCCGTCGTCGGCGAGACCGGCGTCGGGCTGGCCGATCGAGGCCGCGACCATGAATCGCGCCGAATGCGCGTAAGTAGCGCCGCCGCCGTCGATCGTTGACCAGAAGAGCGTGAACCGTTCTCCGCCCATCGCGCCGGCGGCGAGGAGCGCGCTCACCGCCGTCGCCGCCAATCCCGCGCTCACGGGTGGCTCCCGCCGGCTTCGAGCGCCGCGAGCCGACTCTCGAGAGCTTCGATCGCCTTCATCGCCGCCGTCAGCTCATCCGTTCGCTTGATCAGCTCCTGAACCGCCGCCAGCGCGACGCCCGAGGCGTCGATCGTCGAGATCGAGATCTCGTCCCGCCCGAGACCGAAGAGCGCCTTGAAGTCCTGTGCCATCGGCCCGAGGTGCTTCGCTGCCGTCGGATCCCCGATGTACGTCCAGGTAGTCAGCGGCAGCCGCTGCACCGCCGCGAGCAGCGCCCCGCCGTCGACCGGTGAAAAGCCCTGCTTCCGATTGCGATCCGACGAGTTCGTCCAGTCCCCGGTCGTCGACAGATAGCCGCCGGTCGAGGTGTCGAGGAAGGCGCCCGAGCGGATCGAGGGCGAGCGGTCGGTTCCGAACCAGATTCCACCCTCAGCCTGAATGGAGAAGGAGTTGACCCCGGGAGAAATGACGAAGGCAGTGTCGCTGTCGTCGGACCAAACGAAGGAGCCTCGGGACAGTGCATGAGCCCTGCTCCCTGCAGCGAAGCTGTTCGCGCCTTGGGCGATGTTGTTGAGTCCGCCAGGAACCGTTGAGTGATCGCCGAGGGCCTGGTTTCGGTTGCCGCCGCCGACAGACGCCGCGAAAAACGTGGTGTTCCAGAGTCCGCCCGCGACCGTCCCGAAGAGGGCGTCGAAGAGCGGGCTCGGGTCGGGATCGCCGGCGGTGTTCCCGGCGCCGCCGCCGATCGAGCCATAGCCGTCAGCGACGAAGTTGCCGGGGACCGAGAAGGACTCGTTCGCGTACGGGCCGCCACCCGCGATCACCCCATAGGCGCCCGACACCTGGTTGTTCTCGCCGCCGCCGATCACGGCGTAGTCCATGATGGCGTAGTTCGCCTTGCCGCCACCGATGAATGCGAACTGCCTTAGCGCCCGATTCGTCAGGCCGCCGCCGATCGTGGCGTAGGTCTGAACGGGATCTTCTTCGGAAGCAGGCGAACCGGCGAGGTTGTCGGTTCCTCCGCCGACGAAACCGTAGTCGCCATAGACGCGATTGCCATCCGCAACGAGGTCGTCGTTTGGGCCGCCGCCGCCGATGAAACCGAGGGGCGCGGAGACCACGTTGTCGCGGCCGCCGCAGATCACGGAAGCGAAGGCCTGGGCGCGGTTCGACTGGCCGCCGGCGACCGTGGCGTAGGTCTGGGTCGCCGGGTCAGAATCGTCCCCGCCGGCCTCGTTGAGCGCTCCGCCGCCGATCACCGTGAAGTGGTCGTGCGCGATGTTGCCGAGGTTGAGCGCCGAGGGTGCGCCACCGCCGGCGATCACCGAGAGGTCGCCGCGCGCTTCGTTGTCGAGACCGCCGCCGATGAAGGAACTGATCCCCGAGGCGGTGTTCGAGTTGCCGCCGGCGATCGTCGCGCCGTTGCCGCTCGCCGTGTTGCCGATCCCGCCGCCGATCGTGGAGTTCCCTGCGGTGGCCTTGTTGTAGTTGCCGCCCGCCACGGTCGCGGCCGAAGTGAGCGCCGGATCGCCCGACGTCCCCGCCTCGTTCGCGAAGCCGCCGCCGATCGTGCTGACGTTCGAGAAGACCATGTTCGGGGAGGCGGGGAGTCCGCCGCCCGCGACCGTGATCCCATTGAGACCGGTCGAGAATGTCGCGACGCCGCCGACGAGGTTGACGTGACCTCCGAGCCCGGCGTTGACCGGCTCGACCAGGAGCGCCCGCGTGTTGTTGACCCGCAGCTCGAACGTATTGCCGTCGGTCGTGCCCAGAAAGTGGGTCCCCGGAATCGTCCCGGCGTTGCCGGTGAGCTGCCAACCGCCGCCACCACCACCGCCGAAAGTCGCGCAGTCGAAGCCGGCGCCATCGTAGATGGCGACTTCGCCGTCGGCGCAGTCGAGCTCGACCAGGGCGTCGTTGTCGACATCGTCGTCGAAGCCTTCCGGTGTGCCGAACAGTCCGTTCCAGTGCGAGAAGAGCGCGAACTGCGCGTACGGCGTCGAAGTCAGCTCCTGGCGCGGCAGGAGAGGCTCGTGGTCGCCGATCGAGCTGCCATCGCGGACGCCAATCTGGATCCATCGCCTTTCACCCACGAACTGACTGCCATAGTCGAGCGGCAACTGGAAGAGGCCTTCTGAAACCGCGACATTCTCGAAGAAGAGCGGGCTCGTGATCGCCGCCGGGTCGGTCGGAGAGTCGAAGAGCGACACGACGAAGTCGTAGCTTCCCGTGGGGATGACGCCCTCGTCGAGCAGAGTCCCCTGGTAGGTGAACGTGGTCGTCACCGGCAGGCCGCCGGCAAAGAGCGCGGCGGCGAAGCCCGACAACCAGAACGATCCCTGAAGGATCCGACGACGCTGCTTTCCAGACATGGTGACCTCCCGGTGGGTGCTGAAGAATACCAATAGCTGCTGTCTACCGGAGCTCGAGCGCCCTGTCCTGACCGTTCGGTGATCGCTTGGTGAATTCCGAACGGTCGGCCGCGGCAGGCCTCGAAGGAGCAGGCCAGCTAGAATTTGCGGTCGATGCTGATCGAGAAGCTCACGGTGGGACCGCTCGAGGAGAACTGCTACCTGGTGGGTGTCCCGCCGCGCTGCGCCGTGGTCGATCCGGGGGCCGAGAGCCCGCGCATCTTCGCTGCTATCGAGCGCCGCGGTCTGGTGCCGGAGCGGATCCTGCTCACCCACGGCCACGTCGATCACATCGCCCATGTCGCCCACGTCGCCGAGCGCTACGGGGTCGGCGTTCAGATCCATGGCGCCGACCTGCCGTTTCTGGAGCGCCCGCAATGGCCCGAGCTCGAAGCGATGCTCGGGGCGCGCCCCTGCCCAGCGCCCAGTTCGTGGTTCGAGGACGGCGCGATCGTCGAGGTCGCCGGCCTCACCCTGCGTGTCGTTCACACCCCGGGCCACACCCCCGGCGGGGTCTGCCTGATCGATGAAGCGAGCGGCTCGGCGCTGGTCGGCGACACGATCTTTCACCGCGGCGTCGGGCGCAGCGACCTGCCGGGCGGCGACTGGGGGACGCTCGCGCGCTCGATCCGCGAGCGCCTCTTTCAGTGGCCCGTCGATCTCATCCTCTATCCGGGCCACGGTCCCGAGACCCGCCTCGACGAGGAACGGCGCCAGAACCCGTTCGTCGGCGTCCACGCGCGCTTCGCCGCGGCGCCGTGAACATGGCGACTTCCCAGCGTCGAACCGAACCGCCCTGGCGACGCCGCCTTGAGCTCTGGCTCGAAGGACTGGCGATGGAGCGCGGGCTGTCGCCGAAGACCGTCGCCGCTTACCGCTCGGATCTTTTGCGCTTCGCCGCCTGGCTAGAGGGTGAGCGCCTGGGCGATCTCGTCACGGCCTCGATGGAGGTTGTCGCAGCGCATTTGCGTTGGCTCGCGCGTCGTGACATCTCGCCGCGTTCGACCCGCCGCGCCATGGCGGCGATGCGCGGCTTTTACGCCGACCTCATCGCCGCCGGCGAGCGCGCCGACGATCCGCTCGAGCATCTCGAGGCGCCCCGCCTCTGGAAGACGTTGCCGAGGGTGCTCGGCGAGGAAGATGTCCGCCGGCTGCTCACGGCTCCCGATCCGGCGACGCGGCTCGGCATCCGCGACCGTGCGATGCTCGAGTTGCTCTATGCCACCGGCCTCCGCGTCACCGAACTGGTGAGCCTCCGCCTGCCGCAGCTGCACTTGCAAGCGGGCTATGTCATCGCCTTCGGCAAAGGCTCGAAGGAGCGGGTCGTGCCGGTCGGCGAGGAGGCGGAAGTCGCCATCCACCGATACCTTGCCGAAGCGCGTCCACTCCTCGCGAAGGGGCGTCACGATGCTCTCTTCGTCAGCGTCCGCGGCAGCGCGATGACACGCCAGGCGTTCTGGCAGCTGGTCAAGCGCTACGGCCGCCTGGCTGGCATCCGGGCGCCGCTTTCGCCGCACGTCCTGCGCCACAGCTTCGCCACCCACCTGATGAACCGCGGCTGCGACATC